>WBZP01003803.1_pt1 | contig 16113 bp, 15 predicted proteins | sample 5204301 | NCBI WGS metagenome assembly WBZP01 (sample SAMN12412401, study PRJNA552823) | activated sludge metagenome | isolation source: activated sludge from nitrification reactor of wastewater treatment plant... | place: USA: Pennsylvania | collected 2017
ATCCGGTATTTGCGGGCACCACGAAGGGGCCCGGGGCGGACGTACCCTGCCCCACCATCGCCGCGCCCTGCAGGGAGTTGAATTCACCGGCGATGCCACTGGTTTCCTGGTCGTTCTGGAAATGAATGAGTCCGGCAGTGAGATTGAACCGGTCCCGGCTCAGGTTGAGCTGCATCTCATCGCTCCACTGCTTCTCGGACAACCCGACGTTGTTGGCCACGAACAGGAACGGCACACGGGAGGTCGGCACGATCAGGCCACCGAGACCGTCGAGCTGGGAGTTGGTGTAAAGGCTCGTCTCGCGATAGGCGAGTATGTTCTTGAGTGTTGCCCAGTCGTTTATCTGCCAGGTAGCCGTCAGGTTGTGGCCGTAAGTCTCGGTGCTGCCCTTACTGTTGAACCAGTTGTTCACCGCGTCCGGCCGCTTCGTCGTCACGGGCGTCATTGCGTTGGGGCTGGCGAGGTAGAACATGTACGGAGTGGTCGAAGGAGGCGTCCCTCCGAGTGCCGCTGTAGCCGGCGTCGCGAGATAGGCGACCCCTGTCGCAGGAGGCGTGAAATCCGTGTCGGAAAGATCAAACTTGTAGGACAGGTCGAAATCCGGATGAAAGTCGAAGTCCGCGGCGACGAAGACGCCGTCGACATTCTCGTCGCCCAGCCGCTCCGGCGATCTGAGCAGACCGTAGACGCCGCCGCTCGCCGGCCCGTGATTCCACACGGTTCCGGCTCCCAGATTGCGGGTATCCCCATCGCGTTCGGAGTGCAGGTACGAAAGCGACAGACTGAGAGGGCCTACGCGAGGCAAGTCGATCCGGCTCTTCGAGCGGAACTGGCTGTAGTTGCCCGAGGTCAGCTCCTGCCGGATCCCGAACTCGCCGGTTGGCCTGCGCGTTCTGATACTGACGGCGCCTCCAGTGGAGTTGCGCCCGAACAGTGTTCCCTGCGGCCCGCGCAGGACTTCGATCTGTTCGATGTCCGCGAACTCGAATATCGAGCCCGTTGCGGCCTGGACGTAGACTCCGTCGATGTAGAGTGACACGCCCTTGTCCGTCCCCAGGCCGCTGCCGAAGGTATAGATGCCACGCATCGAGTACTGCGGGTTCCGGCCTCCGCCCGCGCCCGGGCGAATCGTGAGGTTCGGCGTGACGCCGCTCAGGTCGTTCACGGTTTCGATACGATTGGCGGCGATCGTATCGGCGCTCAACGCGCTGATCGAGACCGGAACGTCCTGGATGTTCTGCTCACGCTTCTGCGCGGTCACCAGGATCTCTTCGAGCCTGGAGGTCTGATCGGCCGTCTGCGCCTGCACCAGCAGCGGAGCCGCCATCAACGCCGGGGCGGCGAGCAGCGAGAAGCGCAGTCCGTAAATGGCATGGCGCGGATTACTCATTAGATGTCCCCTTCAGGTTGTACGACTGTGTCCGCACCGGAGGATGCCCGATGCACATCGATGCCCGTGGCGCATACGAAGCTGGCGAGCCGGTTTCTCCTGCAGCATCGTCTGACCAGACTAGGCGCGGCCTTCCCGGCCGTTGCACGATTCACCGGAGCGCGCGCTGAAATTGCCTGCCGATGCTAGCTCGCGTAGCATTTTTCAGAGCTCCAACGGATTGCGCACTGTATGGACATTCTTGCCCACACCTCTGCGGATATGCCCGGAGAAGAGGAAAGCGGGATCCGCGATTACCCGCTTCGGGAGTATCCGATACCGAACGGATGCTCGCGCTTCATCCTGCCGACCGAGTTGCGCCGAATGCTGCACGGCCATCCTTTGGGAAGCGATCTCTATACCCGTGCGGCCGGGCACTACTCACGCGATCCCAAGCACGACTCATTCGTGCAGGCATGTCATGTGGTGTATTACTGCATCCGTGGAAGGATGCGGCTGCGCTCCGCCGCCGCCGATCGGCTGTTATCCCCCGGAGACATCGCGATCAGTCCGCCAGGCGTGTCTGCGCTGGCGGCGGCGTCAGATGAAACGCCCCCGAGCTTCTATTGGGTGGCGTTCTCCGGGAACCTGAGCGCAGCGTACATACAGTTCATCGATCTGGCCGACAACGTGGTTTCCGTGGGCCTGCACCCCGAGCTGATCGCCCAGTTCGAGACACTCTGCGGGTTGCACGATCTGCAACTCGCGAGCTTCACCGTTGACAGGTTCATCAACGGCGCCAATCTGCTGAGGGTCCTGCTGACCAGTATCCCGTTGCTCGTGTCGCGAAAAGCGAACGAGAAGAAGGACCGTATCGATCTCCGGCGGATCCGCGGACTCATGGCACAGCGGCTCTGTGAAGGCCTGCGGCTGGAGGAAATCGCCCGGGCCTCCAACCTGTCGCCCTATCACTTTGCGAGGACCTTCAAGAGGCGGACCGGTGTCGCACCCATGCGGTACTTCACCCGGATGCGCCTGCAGCAGGCCTGCCGGCTGCTCGATACGACTGCGCTGACGATCAAGCAGATCTCTGTCACCGTGGGCTATCCGGATCCGCAGTACTTCTCGCGGAGCTTCCGTCAGACCTTCGGTCTGGCACCTCACGCCTATCGGAACCGCACGGCGCGCGCCGGCCCGGAGGCGACGAACGTGTTACCCGATCCGGTAAAGAAAGGAGCGAGGCAATGAGCGTCTCGAACCGACGTGACAAGGGTGCGGCGATGATGCAGAAGGTGTACGCAGGCATCGTGCCTCGCCCGCTGAAGGCCTGCGCGAAATGCTGACCCATCTCGCCCAGTACGCAGGCTATCCGCGCGTGAGCGGGCTGCTGTGTGCGACCGAGGAGGCCATCGCTGCGGTGGGTAGCACCAAGCCGTCACGGGAACACACATGACGAAAATCGTCTTCATTGGACTTGGAAGCACGGGAACCCCAAGGCGCGTCTGATTGCCCAAGGCGGCCACCTCAATGGCCGAAGCCTCGCGGTGAGCAGAAGTCGCCTGTGTATGTGTCGGGGATGACAGTCAGGTCGCAGAGGTGGTGCTGGGCGAGACAGGGGTCGTTGACACGCTCGACCCTGGTTGCCTTGTGCTGGTTCATAGCACCGTCGGGATCGAGACGCTGCATCGCCTGCTGGGGCAGTTGCAGCTGCGCGGGATCGCCCTTGTGGACGCGCCCGCTTTGCGCACCCGCCGCACTGACAACGAAGCTTTCCTTTCACCATGCAGAGAGGCGAGACCCACGACGTGCAAAGGGCGCGCGCGGCAATCGAAGCCATTTCCACAGACTTCGGTCATATGGGCCCGCTGGGCGTAGGCATGGCGGCCAAGATCGCCAACAACCTCGTCACCTGGACACGCATGGTCGTCTGCGCGCAGGCCATCACGCCCGCGGCGCATTGCGGTGCGTCTTACGAAAAGCTCCGTCACGTCCTGGCGGCAAATGGCAATCTGACGCCGACGGTTGCAGCCTTGTTTGACGGAAAACACATATCTCTGTTCGCTGCCGACGCGGCCCGAGACCTGTTCCTTGCCAACCACGCCGGGATTGGTGAGAAGGACCTCAAGCTGGTGATTGACTCCGGTGGAGCAACCGGCCTGAGTGTCGCCATGATCTCCGAGACTCGTGACCTCGTCCGGGTGATGATGACCCGGCCTCTGCCGCAAGCGGCGCCGCACGCAGCCGGGGCAGGCCGCTGGGTGAACGCCCAACAAGATCCAGTTACTGCAGCGCGGAGCGCAGTTCCTGCAGCAGGGCAACGAGCAGCCTCGCGTCCGGCTGGTAAATGACCGGGCTGACGCGGTCGACCTTGCCGCGATAGCGTGCCGCGATTTTGCAGGCCACCTCCCGCGGCGTACCGACGACAGCGAAGGCATGCAGCATCTCATCATCGACGAGGCCAGCCATGTCCGCCCATTTCCCCTGTGCTGCCAACTGGCTCGCCTTGGGTTGGAAATCTTCCCAGCCGTGACACTGCAGCACCGGCAGATAGGCGGGCGTCGAAGCGTAGAACGCAATCTGGCTGCGAGCCGCGAAAACTGCTTGTTGCAGGCTCTGCTCGTTCAACCCAGTGGCTGTAATGGCCTGTGCCGCGATCTGAAAACCCTCCCGTCGCTTGCCCGCCCTGACCAAGCCACGCTCCACCGCCTTCAGCGACAGGTCAGCGAGCGAGCGCGGGCTGTTGAAAGGATGTACGAGATAGCCGTCGCCCACTTCACCCGCGACCTCGGTCATCGCCGGGCCGATGCCGGCGACAAAGATTGGCGCTTCCCCGTAGGCGTTGGGCGGAGGGCTGAACACCGGCGACATCAATGTATGTCGATAGAACTCACCCTCGAACTTCAGTCTCTCCCCGGTCCGCCAGCTGTGCCAGATGGCGCGGATCGCCAGCACCATTTCCCGCATGCGCTGGACAGGCTTGCTCCAGGGCATGTTGAAGCGTTTCTCGATGTGCGCCTTGACCTGGGTACCGAGACCCAGAATGAAGCGTCCCTTCGAAAGGGTCTGCAGGTCGTTGCCGAGATAGGCGAGATTCATCGGATTGCGGGCAAAGGCGACGGCAATGGCCGTCATCAGTGCCATGCGCTCCGTACTCATGGCGGCTGCGGCCAGGCTGACGAAGGGATCGCTCTGCCCTTCGAAGGTGTATGCACCGTTGAAACCCGCCCGCTCCAGCTCGCCGGCCATGGCAGCCACTTTGCCGGGATCGAACATCAGTGACGCATCGATTTTCATTTCGGGGCTTTCAAATGCGACTCTACGTGGCGACATCGGATCGACCGCCGGCGATGACTTTCGACTCGAGAAATTCCGGCCAGTCCTGTTGGACCGATGAGCTCCAGCGTGGAGTGCGCTTCCCGGACCAGGCCATGCCGCCTTCAATGGCATCCGGGCGCCCCATGCTGTGATGCAGTGCGCGAGTCTCGAGCTCGATGAAATCAGGCAGATTCATGTCGAGCGACCGCCACATCAGGCGCTTGTGCATGGCCATGACCAGCGGCGAACAATTTTCGGCCATGTCGCGGGCGATGGTCATTGCCGTCGGCAACACCTGCTCCGCAGGTACTGCACGGCTGGCGAGCCCCCACGTCTGTGCCTCGCTGCCACTCAGCCGGGGAGCTCGAACGATCATCTCGAACGCGCGCTCGAAGCCGATCAGGCGGGGCAGCAGATATTCCACGGCGTTGTCGGCGACGACGCCCCGGCGGCTTTGCAGCAGACCGTACTTGCCGCTTTCGGCAAAGATGCGCATATCGCACTGCAGGGCAGTACTCAGACCCACGCCGATCGCATGGCCGTTGCAGGCGGCGATCACCGGCTTGCGGACTTCCCAGGCCTGGATGGACAGCGGGCAGGACGAGTAGTCCCGCGCGCCCTGACTGTCGAATGTCGCACCGCCGGCGCTGAGGTCGGCTCCGGCACAGAATGCCTCGCCGCGACCCGTGAGGATGACCACACGGATAGCGTCATCCTCATCGCATCGCAGGTAGGCTGCAGACAGCTGCTCCAGCATGCCGGGCGTAATGGTGTTGAGCTGCTCCGGACGATTCAGCGCTATCGTCGCGACGCCTCCTGTCACGGTCAGTTCGATAGTGTCTTTACTCATGGGTTTCCTGCGGGGGGCTCTTGCGGGGACTTCCGCGACATTCCGACGCCCTCCAACTCCCGGAACGGCACATCCTTGTCGGTGCGCACCTCGCTTGGCAGGCCGAGTACGCGCTCGGCGATGACGTTGCGCAGAATCTCGTCCGTGCCACCGCCGAGGCGCATACCCGGCGCCATGAGCCACATCCATCGGATGTGCTGCCACTGCGCGTCCAATTCCTCCGCCGGCAGCAGCCCTTCAGCGCCCGCCATCTCCTGCGCGAAGCTACAGATGTCCTGGATACCCTTGCCCGCCACGAGCTTGGTAACGGCCATCTCCGGCCCCGGCATGCCGCCACGCGACAACGCCGTCAGGCCGCGCATGACGATCAGATCGACACCCCGCTGTGAGAGATAGGCATCGGCGATGCGCGCCCGTACGCGGGCGTCCTCGACAGCCGGTTTGCCGTCCCAGCGGCATTGGCGCGCCAGCGCGATGAGTCGGCGATGGAGGTCGACCGGAAAGGCGCCACCGACGGAGAGCCGCTCATGCATCAGCGTGCTCAGCATGACGTTCCAGCCCTCGCCCTCGCCACCGAGGCGCAGGCTGTCAGGAATGCGTACGTCCGTGAGAAAGACTTCGTTGAATTCGCACTCGCCCGACATCTGGTGGATCGGCCGCACCTCCACACCTGGAGACTTCATGTCGAGCAGGAACATGGTCAGACCCTTGGTGCGCGGCTTGTCCCAGTCGCTGCGCGCGAGCAGGATGCCCCAGTCGCTGCAATGCGCGTTGGAGCTCCACACCTTCTGCCCGTCGATGACCCACCCGTCGCCACGTCTCTGTGCACGCGTGCGGATGCCGCCGGTGTCAGAGCCGGCGACCGGCTCGGAGAACAACTGGCACCAGATCTCGTCACCTGCCAGCCCGGACGGCAGGTAACGCGCCTGTTGCGCCGGCGTACCCCACATCATCACGGTCGGCAGCGCCATGCCCATGCCCACCGTGAACACACCCTGCGGTACGAGGCAATCGGCTTCCTCCTGCTGGTAGATGACCTGCTGGATTGGCGTGCCGTCGCGCCCGCCCACCGCCTTCGGCCAGGCGATGGCAGCGTAGCCGGCGTCGGCCTTCCTGGCCTGCCAGGCCTTGGCGGCAGCGAGGTATTCCTGAGGGCTGAGCCCAGCGCCGAACTTCTCTTCGGCGTGCTGGCGGCGTTGTGCATTCGCGTCCAGCCAGGCGCGCACTTCATTGCGAAACGCGGCCTCTGCCGCGGTGTCCTTGAAGTCCATCAGGCAGGCTCCTCGATGAGGGCAGCGGTCAGGCGGTCGCGCCAGAGATGTTCGCTTCCCAGCACCTGGGCGAGGTAGCGTGCCCGGCGCAGGTACAGATGGCAGTCCATCTCCCAGGTGAAGCCGATGCCACCGTGGATCTCGATGTTTTCCTCGGCGGCGAAGTTGAAGGCGGTCGTGGCCGCCACACGCGCTGCGGCCGCTGCCAGCGGCAGCTCGAGTGCCTCGCTCGACAATGCCCAGGCACCGTAATAGGCGTGGGCGCGTGCCAGCTCGTTGCGCGCATACATGTCGGCCATGCGATGCTTGAGCGCCTGGAAGCCGCCGATCGGACGGCCGAACGCCTTGCGCTGCAAGGAATAGTCGCGGCTGATCTCCAGCACGCGCTCGGCGCCACCCAATTGCTCGAAGGCAAACAGCACGGCCGCACCGTCGAGCACGCGGCGGATCGTCCTGCCGCCGCCCTTGGGCAAGCGCTCGGCGACCGCGCCGTCGAAGCGGATCGAGGCAAGAGGGCGCGTCGGATCGAGGCCGGCCAGGCGCTTGCGGCCAACTCCTGCGCCGCGCAGATCAACGAGCACGAGAGCTTCTTCGCAGCGCACGACCGCGACGTCAGCCACATGCCCGTCGGGCAGAACCGCAAGGACGCCGCTTAGCCGTTCGCCATCGAAGATCAGCCCCTGTCGTTCGGCCAGACTCTCCTTCGCCTCCAGCGCTGCCGTGCCGATGACCTCACCTCGCGCCAGCCGCGGCAACCAGACCTGCCGCTGCGCTTCCGAGCCGGCCATTCGTATGGCCTCCGCCGCGAGATAGAAACTCGATGAGAACGGCACGGCTGCCAGATGCCGACCGGCCTCCTCGGCTACCAGGCACAGCGCCAGCAGGCCCAGGCCGGCACCACCATAGGCTTCCGGGATGGCAGCCGTGGCGGCCCCCATGTCCAACAACCGCTCCCAGACCGTGCGGCTGTAATCACTCTGACCTTCGAGTACCCGCCGCACTTCGGCGCTGGTGCTCGATCCGGACAGCACGCGCCGGACTTCAGACTGCATCTGTCGCTGTTCGTCGGAAAAATCGAAGTTCACGATTCTTCTTTCACTCGCAATCCAAACCTCACTTGCCGGCAAGGAGAAGGTAGAAGACCTGATTTGCTGCGGTATCGTCCGACCAGACGATGATCCGGCGCCAGGAACGATCAAAGCTTCACGGGAGAGCGGCATCAGCGAGGCGCAAGTCATGAGTCGCAGGGAACGACACGCGAGGGGCGCGGCGATGATGCAGAAGGTGTACGCGGGCGTCGTGCCCGTGCCACCCGAGGGCAAGAGTGCGTTCGCGGATCTCATGCTCGAACAGCTCTTTGCCGAGGTGTGGACGCGTGAGCAGCTCTCGATCCGGGACCGGCGTCTCCTCACCATGGGCGTGATCGCGGCGCTCGGCGAACCGGCCATCTGGGGCATACAGGTGCAAGCAGCACTGGCCAACGGCGAACTCACGGCCGAGCAGGCGCGTGAGGCGCTGGTTCATCTGGCGCAGTATGCGGGCTATCCGCGCGCAAGCGGACTGCTGCGCGCTACCGAGGAGGCGATCGCGGCATCAGGCAGCGCCAATCCGTAATGCGGGGGTTCTGGAGCGCACACGATGAAAGTCGCATTTGTCGGACTTGGGAGCATGGGTGCCCCGCAGGCACGTCTGATCGCCCGAGGTGGGTACGAACTCGCTGTCTGTGACGCCGCCCCGGCTGCGGGAGATGCATTTCGCGGCATCGCGCGTGTGGCCCGTTCGCCGGCCGACGCCGCCCGGGGGGCGCAGATCGCGTGCGTGTGTGTCAGGGACGATCGGCAGGTCGAAGAAGTTGTTCTCGGCGCGGCGGGACTCGTCGAGTCGCTTGCGCCCGGCGCGCTGGTGCTGATTCACAGCACGATCGAGATCGAGACCCTGCACCGGTTGCAGGTGCCGTTGAAGGCGCGCGGAATCAACCTGGTCGATGCGCCGGTCTCGCGCACGCGCCCCACGGACGATGCGGCCTTCGTCTTCACCATGATGGGAGGCGAGCCAGATGACGTGGACCGCGCGCGAGCGGTCGTCGGGACATTTTCGACCGATGTGGATCACATGGGTCCGTTGGGCGCCGGCATGGCCGCCAAGATCGCCAACAATCTCGTCACCTGGACACATCTGGTCGCAGGCGCGCAGGCCACAGCCCTCGCCGCACATTATGGTGTGCCCTACGAGAGGCTCCGCGGTGTGCTGGCGGCAAACGGCAATCTGACGCCAACGGTTGCAGCGCTGTTCGACGGCAAGCACAAGACCCCGCCCGGCGCGAGTGCGGCGCGTGATCAATTCCTCGCCAGCCAGGCCGGGATCGGCGAGAAGGATCTCAAGCTCGCGATCGACTGCGGCAGGGACGCCGGCCTGAGCGTTGCCATGATCGCCGAGACTCGCAGCCTCGTCCGGCCGATGATGACTGAACCCATGGCACAGCCTGCGCGAAAGGGAGATCCCCCCTCAGCTCAGTGAGACCCTGTCGTCCAACGCCTGCGTCAGAAGGGTCTCGCGAATCCAGTGTCGCTCCCCGCCCAGCTGACCGAGGAGATGCGCACGCTTCAGGAAGACGTGGGCGTCACACTCGGCCGTGAAGCCGGTGCCGCCGTGAATCTGGATGCCGGAGCGGGCATTGGCGAGCGCCGCCCCGGCGCTGGTCACCTTGGCCGCCGCAATCTGGTAGGCAGCATCGGGCTGGCCGCTTGCCTGCGATACGCCAGCGAAGAAGACCTGGGCGAAGGCCGCCTCTGCTGCCACCGCCATGTCGGCACAGCGATGCTTGATCGACTGGAAAGAACCGATGGCCTGGCCGAACTGCTCGCGCACGCCGGCGTACTCGACCGCCAGCTTCAGTGCGGCCTCGGCCACGCCGAGCAGTTGCGCGGAGTTGTACAGCGAGACCCGGCGTCCGATGTTGCTGCCGGCATCCTGCACCGTCGGCCGCGCGCCCGCCGCGAGATGCGCGCGCTCGAGAATCACGGCGTCGTCGAGGGAGATCACGCGCCTGACATCGGCAAATGCGGCGGCGTCGTACAGCCGCGCCTGCATGCCGTCCACCACCAGGATGTAGTCGGCGCCGCGTGCGTCGATCAAGTGGAATTCGTCGCTCGCGGCGTGCAGGCGGATCGCGCCGGCAACACGATGTTCGCCGGCCATGAGGCCCGCGAGGAGTTCGCTGCCGGCGAGCGCGGCCAGATGCCCTGCCGCAATGGTTGCAGCGATCGAAGGCGAGACGGCACAGCGACCGATTTCGCGGGCCACGAGCATTTCCGCGATGACCGTATCACCAGCGCCGCCCTGTTCCTCCGGTATGCCGAGACCGAACCAGCCGAGGCTGGCTATGTCGCGCCAGTGCTCAGCGGAGAGGCCTGCCTCCATCCGGCGCTCACCGTCGGAACCTGGCCGCAACCGTGTCACAGGAAACTTCTCCGCGAGAAAACCCGCGACGCTGTCGATGATCTGCTGCTCTGCTTCGGAGGCCAGGAGATCGATCATGATGGCACCGTGCTCTCAGCGTCCGCCGCGCGGCAGCCCGAGGAGGCGCTCGCCGATCACGTTGCGCCGGATCTCGGACGTGCCGCCGGCAATGGTGTTCTTGAAGGCATCCAGATAGTCCGTGAGCCAGTCCGGGTTCTCGTCGTGCATCTCCAGGGCTTCGTTTCCGAGCAACTCCACAGCAAAGGCGTAAATGCGCTGCGAGAGTTCGGCGTAACAGAGTGCAATGATGTTGCCTTCGGGACCGGGCACCGCCTGGCGCGCGCCGCGCGAGACACTGAGATAGGTCATCGCGCGCAGCGCTGCGACCTCCGCCCGCAGATTCAGCAGTTGATCGGCCACCGCGCCATCCTCGATGGCAGGGCGGCGACCGTCCGGCCCGCGCAGATCGCGGGCCATCACATGAAGCTTCTCCAGGGTGGATGCGAGATGGATCTGGTGCGCGATGAACGCCGTGCCGCGCTCGAATCCGAGCGTGGTCATGGATACATCCCAGCCGCCATTCACTTCTCCCACAACGTTGGCGAGCGGCAGGCGCACATCGTCGTAGAACACCTGACACAGGTTGCCGGTACCCGACATCGTCGGAATCTTCCTGATGGTGATGCCCGGGGCGTGCATGTCGCAGATGACCCAGGTGAGGCCCTTGTGGCGCTGCGCGCCCGGGTCGGTGCGCACCAGCAGCTCCTGCCAGTCGGCGAGTGCGGCATACGACGTCCAGATCTTCGAGCCGTTGACGACCAGATGCTCGCCCTCGACATGGGCCCGGGTCTTCAGGCCTGCGAGGTCCGAACCGGCATTCGGCTCGGAGAAGCCCTGGCACCAGACTGCCTCCCCCTTCAGGATCTTCGGCAGATGGAAGCGCTTCTGCTCCTCTGTGCCGCATACGATCAGGGTCGGTCCCGCATGCGACAGGGCCACGAAGGTCGAGCCGCCCACGGGCGCATGAGCTGCTGCGCACTCCTCGTACCAGATCACCTGCTGCATGAGCGAAAGTCCCCGCCCACCGTATTCCCGGGGCCAGGAGATGCCGGCCCAGCCGCCCTCGTACTGCCGGCGCTGCCACTCGAGGTCGTACTCGCGCAGCGCCAGGCCCGTGCGCGGCCGCTTGCCGCGCGGCACATTCGCGCGCAGCCAGGCACGCACCTCCGCGCGAAACTGCTCTTCTTCAGGGGTGTGTGACAGCTGCATGAGTCTCCCGCAAGCGTGCGAACCGGTCGAGATGCCAGTCTGCATCGCCATGGATCTTCTCGAACGCGAGCAGGTGTCTGTAGTAGTGACTCGCTGCGCACTCGTTCGTCATCGCGATGCTTCCGTGCAGCTGGATCGCCTGCCCTCCAACGATTCTCGCGGCATTGACCGCGACGACCTTGGCGGCAGAAACCATGGCGTTGCGCTGCGCGCCCTCGGCGTCCAGGTGCGCGAGGCCGCAGCAAAGGATCGAACGGGTTTCCTGCACCTCCACGAACATTTCCGCGAGGCGATGCTGCAGGGCCTGGAAACGCCCGAGCGGCTGGCCGAACTGCACGCGGGACTTGAGATAGTCCGCCGTCATCTGCAGCACACTTTCCATGGCACCGAGCGCCATGGAGACCCGCGCGAGCGTGGCGCGATCGAGGGCCTCTTGCAGCAGATCGCGGGCCGCGGCTCCGCTTGCGAGCAGACAGGAAGCCGGCACTCGAACGTCGTCGAGCGCGATGTCCGCCGCCCTCGTGCCGTCGACCAGGGGATAGCTGTTCATCCGCAGGCCGGGAGCCGCGGCATCGACCAGGAACAAGGCGAAAACGTCCCCCGCCGCAGAACGCGCCGATAAGATCAGGCGATCGGCTGCCGGCGCGTCAAGCACGCAACACTTCGTGCCCCGCAGCAGAAAGTCCTCGCCGCTGCGCGTAGCGAGGACAGCCGGGCAGTCGGCATCGTAGCGGCCGCCAGGCTCCTCGTGGGCGAGCGCGAGGCGCGTGCGCCCCACCATCATCTCCTGCAGCACCGCGCTGCCCGGCGCAGTACTGCCGCAGCACCCGAGTACACGTCCGCACAGCACCACGTTGGAAACAAAAGGTTCGAGTGCAAGCGCGCGACCGAATTCCTCCAGCAGGATCGCTGTCTCGACAAACGGGCAGGCCCAGCCGCCGAGCGCCTCCGGCTGGCCGAGCGCGAGCCAGCCGAGTTCGGCGTAGCGGGCCCAACACGCCGGGTCGAGCCCGGCGTCGCTCGCGAGCAGTGCGCGACGCTGCCCGAAGGCGTAGTGCTCGCGAAAGAACCGCCGCGCGCCATCGCGCAACATCTGCTGTTCTTCCGTGAGATTGAAATCCATCCCGATGGTCACAGTCCGAACGCACGCCGGGCGATGATGTTCTTCTGCACCTCGCGCGTGCCGCCGTAGAGCGTCGCGGCCCGCGCGTACAGGAACTGACCCAGGCGCCCCGGCACGTAGGCTGGCCAGAGCGGTGTGCCCTCGATCACCTCGGCGCTGCAGTCACCCTGGCGAAAGACGCGCAGGGCACGCGGGCCGAGCGCGTCGATCTGCAGCTGTGCGACGCGCTGTTGCATCTCCGAGCCACGGATCTTGAGCGCCGATACTACGGCGTCCGGATCGTGCTGCCCCTTCTCTCCGGCCAGGATGCGCAGTACCGACCACTCGAGGGCGAGCAGATCGGCTTCGACACACGCAAGCCTGCGGGCGAATTGCGGTGTGTCGATGAGCCGCACGCCACCGGCGCGCTCGTTGCGGGCGATTTCCCTCGCCTTCTCCAGTTCGCGCCTGTTGCGATAGAGGTAGGCACTCGAGGTACGCTCCTTCTCGAGCAGATACTTTGCGTAGGTCCAACCCTGCCCCGCCTCGCCGACCAGGTTCTCGCGCGGCACGCGCACGCCGTCGAGAAACACTTCATTGAGATCGCGCCCGCCGTTGAGCACTTCGATCGGACGGATGCGCAGCCCCGCGGCATTCATGGGCACGAGCAGCAGCGAGATGCCGCGCTGGGGCTTGGCGGCCGGATCGGTGCGAACCAGAAAAAACCCCCAGTCCGCCTCGCTGGCATCGCTGGTCCAGATCTTCTGGCCGTGGATCACCCACTCATCGCCGTCAAGCTCGGCGCGCGTACGCAGGCTCGCAAGATCCGAGCCGGCATTGGGCTCCGAGAACCCCTGGCACCAGATCTCCTCGCCGCGCAGCATCGGCGGCAGGAAGCGCTGCCGCTGCGCCTCCGAGCCGAAGGCGATCAGCACCGGCCCGATCATGTGCGTGCCCTGCCAGCCGTAGTCGATGGCATCGGCACGGTAGATCTCCTCCATGAAGATGTGCCGCTGCATCGGCGTCCAGCCCGTGCCACCGTGCTCGACGGGCCAGTGCGGTGCCCCCCAACCCCGTTCGTGCAGGACGCGCTGCCAGCGGCGAAAGTCGGCGATGTCCGGCGGTTGCGAGCAGATGTAGCTTCGACGAGCCATCTCGCCCGGCAGATGGTGCTGGATGAATTCGCGCACTTCGGCGCGAAACGCGGCATCGCCGGGACTGGGCTCGAAATGCATGCCCCGGATTCTTATGAGCGGGATCGGCCGGGGAATCGTCTGAACGGACTAAACCGGCCGCCGGCAATCAGAAGACGATGCCCGCCACCTTGAGGTCGATGATCTGCTCCCCGGTGTAACCGAGCGCGGCCAGTACTTCGTCGTTGTGGACACCCAGTTCCGGCGCCGGCCGAGCATCGAGCGCCTGGCGATCGAACTGCAACGGCGTACTGACCATCTTGATCGCGCGACCATCGCCGTAATCCACGTCCTGGATGAAGCGGTTGGCCACGGCCTGCGGGTCCCGCGCCAGCTCGCCGGCCTGCTGCACGATGTTCCACTGACCCGCCTGGCGCGCGAGGATGACCTGCCATTCCTCGAGGGTGTGACTGGCGAAGATGTCATCCAGGGTGGCCACGCAGGCTGCGAGGTTGGCCGAGCGATGCTCATCGCTGTCGAAACGGGGGTCATCGATCAGTTCGGGGCGGCCCACTGCCTCGCAGAACCCCGGCCAGTAGCGCTGGCCCTGCAGCATGCAGAGCGCGATGAAGCGGCCGTCGGCGGTGCGGTAGCTGTTCACCAGCGGATTGGGCACGACGTCGCGGCTGAACTTCGGCAGTTCGTTCACGCCGGCGAGCGTCGCGCCGATGATGCCGGTCTGCATGACCCACATGGAGGTGCCGAGCAGTGATGCATCCACCACCGACACCTTGCCGGTCGTCGCGCGCTGCGCGAGCGCGGCGGCGATGCCACCCGCCAGGATCGCCCCGCTGATGCTGTCGCCGAAGGCGCCACCCGGCTGCTGCAGCATGTGGGGTGAATCGTCCGGCGTGACCGCCGAGGCCACGCCGCCCCGGGCCCAGAACGAGAGCGAGTCGTACCCGCCCTTGTCGGCCTCGGGCCCGAAGGCGCCCTGGCCGCTGCCGACCGCGTAGATGAGGTTCGGGTGGCGGCTTCGCACATCCTCGATGTCGATCTTCAGTTTGCGGCGCGCGGAGGGCAGCAGGCTCACGAGGAAGACGTCGGCGTCTTCGAGGAGGCGGTGCAATACCTCCGTCGCGCCCTCCACGTTGAGATCCACGGTGACGCTGCGCTTGCCGCGGTTGAAGATCTCCCACAGGAAGGTGAAGCCTCCAGCACCCGGCGCGATGCCGCAGTACGTAAGCCCGCGCATCGGGTCGCCCGCAGGCGGCTCGATCTTGATGACCTCCGCGCCCATGTCGGCGAGCACCGCGCCCGCGGCGGGCACGAACGCCCACATCGACACTTCGACAACCTTGATTCCCGCGAGCGGCTGGTTCATGGGCGCGCGCCGACTGCTGCTTCAGGCGGCCGAGCGGTTGAGCGCCTCAACCACCTTTGCGACGTCACCGGAAGTCACGGGACGCGGCTTGGCGCCGGGCGGCAGAGGATGCACGCCACCAAAGGATACCGGTGCCGTGCTCACGTGCTTCGCCTGCGCGCGCAGTGCGCCCACCGTACAGTTCTTGCGTCCACCGAGCATGCCGATGGCGTCGAACTTGAACACCTCGAGGGCATTCGCATGGGTGATCCGGTCGATGGTGGCATCCGGCAGATGCTTCACGCCCGCATGCAGGCGCTCCGGCGTATGCGGCCACACCGAATCCGAGTGCGGGTAATCGCATTCGTAGGCGATGTTCTTTTCACCGATGGCATCAACGTTACGCAGACCGAAGTGGTCTTCGATGAAGCAGGTCAGGAAGTGCTCGCGGAAGCGATCGCTCGGCAGCCGTCCGGCACCGAAGTTTGCGTGCGTCCAGGCACGATGGTGGCCATAGACGAAGTCCGCGCGCTCGATCAGGGCCGGAATCCAGCCGATGCCCGCCTCGGCGAGACAGATCTTGAGGTTCGGGTAGCGATCGAGCGCGTCCAGGAACAGCCAGTCGGCGGCAGAATTCGCGATCGCCATCGGCATGCTGATGATCCAGCAGTCGATCGGTGATTCCATGGAGGCGTGCGGTGCCCGTGCGCCGGACGCGATGTGCAGGTTGATGACGATGTCGTGCTCGGCACACGCGCGCCACAGCGGTTCCCAGTGCGCGTTGTGGATGCTGGGACAACCCTTGAGTGACGGGTTGTCGCACATGCTGATCGCGCGGCAGCCCTTGGCCGCTACACGTTTGATCTCCTCCACGGCCGCTTCGATGTTCCAGAATGGAATGATCGCCATCGGGATGTTGCGTCCTGGATAGCTACCGCACCATTCGTCGATATGCCAGTCGTTGTAGGCACGCAGCAGGATC
>WBZP01003804.1_pt1 | contig 16111 bp, 16 predicted proteins | sample 5204301 | NCBI WGS metagenome assembly WBZP01 (sample SAMN12412401, study PRJNA552823) | activated sludge metagenome | isolation source: activated sludge from nitrification reactor of wastewater treatment plant... | place: USA: Pennsylvania | collected 2017
GATGATCAGTTCGCGCTGGCCGCGGCCGATGGGCACCATCGAGTCGATCGACTTCAGGCCGGTCTGCACCGGCTGGTCCACGCTCTTGCGCGCGATCACGCCCGGCGCGACCTTCTCGATCACGTCGGTCATCTTGGCGTCGATCGGGCCCTTGCCGTCGATCGGCTGGCCGAGCGCGTTGACCACGCGGCCGATCAGCTCGGGGCCGACCGGCACCGAGAGGATCTTGCCCGTGCACTTGACCGTGTCGCCCTCGGAGATGTGCTCGTACTCGCCCAGGATCACCGCGCCGACCGAGTCGCGCTCGAGGTTGAGCGCCAGGCCGAAGGTCGGCTGGCCGTCGGCGGTGGGCGGGAACTCCAGCATCTCGCCAGCCATCGCGTCGGACAGGCCGTGCACGCGGCAGATGCCGTCGGTCACCGAAACCACGGTGCCCTGGTTCTTGATGTCCGCACTGACCGCCAGGCCCTCGATGCGGCTCTTGATCAGTTCGGAAATTTCTGCGGGGTTCAGGTTCATCATGTTCTCCGGAGGGCTGCGCGCGATCGGTCTGGACCGGGCGCGCAGACGCAGGTCAAGCGGTCAACACGGCCTTCATCTGGTCGAGCCGGGCCTTCACCGAGGTGTCGAGCACCTCGTCGCCCACGCTCACGCGGATGCCGCCGATCAGCTCGGGCACCACCTGCACCGTGGGGTTGAGCTTGCGGCCGAAGCGCCTCTCGAGCGCGGTCACCGTCTCGGCCACCTGCAGGAGGCTGAGCGGGAACGCGCTCTCGATCACCGCGTCGGAGACGCCACTCTGCGCGTTGACGAGGGCACCGAACTGCGCTGCGATCTCCGGCAACGCCGCCAGGCGCCCGTTGTCGAGCACCGTGCGCAGCAGGTTCGCAACCTTGACGTCGAGCGCCAAGCTCTTCTGCAGTGCGATCCCGGCGATGAGGTCGAACACCTGCACTGCCGCGACCCGGGGGTTGTCGGCGAAGGCGCGCAGATCGGCGTCGGCCGCCAGCGCGGCCAGCGACGCCATCTGGTCCTTGAGCTTCTCGCCGTCGGCGCCGGCAGCCTTGAAGAGCGCCTCGGCGTAGGGGCGGGCGATGGTAGCCAGCTCGGCCATCTCAGTGCCCTCCGGGTTCCCAGGGGGCATCGAAGCCCCCTCGGGGGGTGGCGGGCGCCAGCGAGCTCGGGCGCTTCATGTCAGAGCTCCGCCTTGAGGCGCCCGAGCAGCTCGGCGTGCACCTTGGCGTCGACCTCCCGGCGCAGGATCTGCTCGGCTCCCTTCACGGCCAGCCCGGCAACCTGCTCGCGCAGCGCCTCGCGCGCCTTCACGGACTCCTGCTCGGCCTCGGCGCGCGCCGAGGCGACGATCTTCGCCGCTTCCTCGGCGGCCTTGGCCTTGGCCTCCTCGACCATCTGCAGACCCAGCCGCTCGGCATCCGTCAGGCGTCGCGCGACGTCGTCGCGCGCGCTCGCCAGCTGCTGCTCGACGCGCTTGTCGGCAGCAGCGAGGTCGGCCTTGGCCTTGTCGGCCGCCGACAGTCCGGCCGCGATCTTGCTGGCGCGCTCGTCGAGCGCGCGCACGACCGGCGGCCAGATGAACTTCATCGTGAACCAGACCAGGATCAGGAACACGATCATCTGGATGATCAGTGTCGCGTTGATGCTCACTTGGGCTTCCTCGAATCGCGGTGGGGAGGGCCGCCGCAGGCGGGCCGCCTGGGGCGGGCTGCGACGCATGGCCGGAGCCGCGCGCCGCCGCCGATCACTTCGGCAGGTTGGCGATCTGGCCGAGGAACGGGTTCGCCGTCGCGAACCAAAGCGCAATACCGGTGCCGATGATGAACGCGGCGTCGATCAGGCCGGCGAGCAGGAACATCTTGGTCTGCAGTTCGCCCATCAGCTCGGGCTGGCGCGCGGCCGACTCGAGGTACTTGCTGCCCATGATGCCGATGCCGATACAGGCGCCGACAGCACCGAGGCCGATGATCAGGCCGGCGGCCAGGGCGACAAAGCTGATGACTTCCATTGCGTGCTCCTATTAGGAAGGTTCTTCGGGGGAAGGGGAACTCAGTGCGCCGCCGCCTTCAGTGGGCGTCGTGCGCCTGACCGACGTAGACCAGCGTGAGCATCATGAACACGAAGGCCTGCAGGGTGATGATCAGGATGTGGAAGATGGCCCACGCGGTGCCGGCGATCACGTGGCCGAGCGCGAGCGGGATGCCGACCGCGGTGAAGAAGGCGCCGCCCATCAGCGCGATCAGCATGAATATCAGTTCGCCCGCGTACATGTTGCCGAACAGACGCATTCCGTGGCTGACGGTCTTGGCCACGAACTCGATGAGCTGCATCAGGAAGTTGAAGGGGTAGAGCAGGAAGTGGTTGCCGAAGGGCGCGGTGAACAGCTCGTGCAGCCAGCCGCCGGCACCCTTGATCTTGAGGTTGTAGAAGATGCAGACCAGCAGCACGGTGATCGAAAGCGCCATCGTCACCGACAGATCCGCCGTGGGCACGACGCGCATGTAGTGGATGCCGATCAACTCACCGCCCTTGGGCAGCAGGTCCACCGGCAGCAGGTCCATCGCGTTCATCAGGAAGATCCAGATGAACACGGTGAGCGCGAGCGGCGCGACGAACTTGCGGCTCTGCTCGTTGTGGACGATGCCCTTGGCCTGGTTGTCGACCATCTCGACCAGGAACTCGACCGCCGCCTGCAGCCGCCCGGGAACGCCCGAGCTGACGCGACTGGCCACACGCCACATCACGAAGCAGGCGACGGCGCCCAGCAGCGCCGAGAAGAAGATCGAGTCGAGGTTGAAGGTCCAGAAGCCCGAGCCGGCCTGCAGGTGCTGCAGGTGGTGGATGATGTATTCGCCGGCGGTCGGAGCGCCATGCCCGGTTGCTGCTGCTGCCATCTCGAACCAGTCCCTTCCGGGTTTGCTTCCTGCCGACCGCCCCCGGCGCGCCTAGCGCGCCGCGGATCGCCTCGCCGCCGGCCGCCAGAGAAGCGCCATCCAGTACACCTTCATGCACACCACCAAGCCCGCCAGCAACGCCGGCCAGCTCAGCGACGGCACGAGCTTCGGGGCGAGCATCAGCAGCGCCACCGATACCGCGATCTTCACCGCCTCCCACAACATGAAGCTGACGGCGCCGGCGCCGGGCGTCATGCGGCTGAGCCGGCTCGTCATGCCGCGCGCCATCAGGGCGCCCGGCACCACCACGCAGAGGGCACCGTAGAACACCGACAGCGCCACACCCTCGCGGCCGACGACCCACGCTGCAAGAAGCGCCAGCGCCACACCAACCCCCGCCTGCACGACGACCACGCGCCAAGGCGACAGCGACGGCTCGCGATCCCGCAGGGCCTGCGCCTCCTCCCGGGTCAGCGTCTTGACGGCCGATGCGTCCACCCCATATCTGCCCTCCGGCCACCTACGGTAGCGATCGGCCAGGGTAGGGGGCTGGATCGCCATCATCGGATCAGTCTTTGAACGGGGTCGGCAAAGCAAAAAGATTATACGAACAAACCCGTAGCGCTCCTGAACGCCGCGGGTGCGGTCGCGAGCGTCGCCGCGCTCATGGCAGTGTTTGTGGTCTCATATGTGGTCGCCGCGCGGTGTGCAGCACCGATCGGCCACCGCCGTCGGAACCGAAGCCGGCCAGCCCGCTCCAACGCCCCATGCTTCTCGTCGCCCGCCTGGCGCTCGTCGGTGCCGCCCTGCTTGCAACCGCTGTCGCCCCGCCCGCCATTGCGAACCCCGCCGTCGTGACGACGCCGCAGGTGCGCGCCGAGTTGCTGGCGCATGCGCCCGAAGGCGTCGCGCCCGGCAAGCCGCTCGCGCTCGGCCTGCGCATCGACCACCAGCCGCACTGGCACACCTACTGGAAGAACCCGGGCGACTCGGGGCTGCCTACGCGGCTCGAGTGGACGCTGCCGGCCGGCTTCCAGCCCGGCGAGATCGAATGGCCCACGCCGCGCCGGCTGCCGATCGGGCCGCTGCTGAACTACGGCTACGAAGGCACGCTGCTGCTGCCGGTGACGGTGCAGGTGCCAGCGGGTTTCGACGCCGAGACGCTGGAAGTGAAGCTGCGCGCCGAGTGGCTGGTGTGCAAGGACGTCTGCATCCCCGAGGGCGGCGAGTTCGCGCTCGAGCTGCCGGCGCGGGCAGCGCACGCGGGGCACGCGGCACAGTTCGCGGACGCGCGCGCGGCGCTCCCGCAGGCCGCCGCGGGCGCCACAGGTCGCGCCGAGGTGGTCGACGGCACCTTGCTGGTGCGGCTCGCCGGCCTGCCGGCCGCCTGGCAGGGGCGTGTATTGCACTTCTTCCCAGAGACGCCGGGGGTGCTGCACAACGCCGCCGCGCCGGAGGCGCGCTGGGAAGGCAGCCACTGGGTCGCGAGGCTCGAGCTCGACCCGGCGCGCACCGAGGGGCCCGAGCGTTTGCCGGTGGTGCTGGCCACCGACGGCGAACGCGCCGGCCTCGCGCTCACCGTCGCGGTGACCACACCCTGGCCGCCGCTGCCCGCAGCCGGAGGCGGTCAGGCGACCGAGTCCGCCCCCGGGATCGCAGCGACGGCGCCCGCGGCAACGCTGCCTGCGACGACCCCGGCCTCCGCGCTCGGGCTCGGCCTCGCGCTGCTGATGGCGCTCGCCGGTGGTGCGCTGCTCAATCTGATGCCCTGCGTCTTTCCGGTGCTCTCGCTCAAGGTGTTCGGCTTCGCCCACCACGCGCACGACCGTCGCGGGCTGGTTGCCGGCGGGCTGGCCTACACCGCGGGCGTCGTGCTTTCGTTCGTGGCGCTGGCCGCGCTGCTGCTCGCGCTGCGCGCCGGCGGCGAGCAGCTCGGCTGGGGCTTCCAGCTCCAGTCGCCGGGCTTCGTCGCCGCACTCGCGGTGCTGTTCACGCTGATCGGCCTCAATCTCGCGGGCCTGTTCGAGGCCCGCACGCTGCTGCCGGGGTCTGTTGCGGCGCTGCGCGCGCGCCATCCGCTAGTCGACTCGCTGCTCACCGGCGTGCTCGCGGTGGCTGTCGCATCGCCCTGCACGGCGCCGTTCATGGGCGCCGCGCTCGGCCTCGCGGTGACGCTGCCGGCGGCGCAGGCGCTCGCGGTGTTCGCCGCCCTCGGGCTCGGGATGGCGCTGCCGTACCTCGTGGCGAGCACGTGGCCGGCGCTCGCCGCGCGTCTGCCGCGGCCCGGCCCCTGGATGGCGCACTTCAAGGCGCTGATGGCCTTTCCGATGTTCGCCACCGTGGTCTGGCTGGTGTGGGTGCTCGGCCAGCAGGCAGGCATCGACGGCGCGGCTGCGCTGCTCGGGCTGCTGTTGGCGATCGCCTTCGCCGCCTGGGCCTTCGGCGCCACCACCCTCCGCCCGGCGGCACGCCGCGGTCTCGGCGTCGTCGCTCTTGCGCTCGTGGCGGCAGCGCTGGCCTGGGCCCTGCCGTCGTGGCGCCACGAGGCGGTGGTGCGCGGCGAGGCCGCCACCGTTCGCTGGGCCGCCTGGTCACCCGAGCGCGTGCAGCTGGCGCTCGCCGAGGGTCGGCCGGTGTTCGTCGACTTCACCGCCGCGTGGTGCGTGACCTGCCAGTTCAACAAGCGCACTACGCTCGAACGCGCCGACGTGCTGGCCGCCTTCGAGGCGCGGCGCGTCGTGCTGCTGCGCGCCGACTGGACACGCCGCGATGCCGCGATCAGCACCGAACTGGCGCGGCTGCAGCGCAGCGGCGTGCCCGTCTACGCGCTCCATGCCCCTGGTGCTGCAGGGCCGACGCTGTTGAGCGAAATTCTGAGTCGCGACGAAGTGCTGCGCGCGCTCGAGGCGTTGCCGGTGCGACCCGCCATCTGATCCGCCATCGGCCCTCCACCGATCCGCAACATGATCCTTTGCGACCGCCGGCCCGGCCGACGCCAGCCGCCGTTGCATCCCGCGTCCTGCCACAAGGAGACCGCGCCATGAAGCTCCCGTCCTCCGTCCGCTCCGTCCTCTCGGCCCTCGCACCGCTAGTGCTCGCCGCGCCGGCGCTGCTGGCCCCTGCCGGCGCGGCGCGCGCCGCAACGCCTGCCGCGCCCGTGGCCACCGTCGGCCAGCCGGCGCCCTCGTTCAGCGCCACCGATGTCGCCGGCAGGAGCGTCGCCCTCGCCGACTTCAAGGGCCGGCATGTCGTGCTCGAGTGGGTGAACCCCGGCTGCCCGTTCGTCGTCAAGCACTACGGCAGCGGCAACCTCCCCGCGACACAGAAGGAGGCCACCGCCAAGGGCGTGGTCTGGCTCGCGATCAACTCGACCGCGCCCGACCATGGCGACTACCTGAAGCCGGCCGCATTGGCCGCGTGGATGCAGTCGCAGAAGGCAGCCGCGACGCACACGCTGATGGACGAAGACGGCCGCATCGGCCGCGCCTATGGCGCGCGCACCACGCCGCACATGTACGTGATCGACCCGCAGGGCCGGCTCGTCTACGCCGGCGCGATCGACAACAAGCCGACCGCAAACCCGGCCGACATCGCCGGTGCGACCAACCACGTCAAGGCGGCGCTCGCCGAGTCGCTGGCCGGCAAGCCGGTGAGCGTGGCGCAGACGCGCGCCTACGGCTGCTCGGTGAAGTACGGCTCGATGTGACGGCGCGGCCCGACATCGGGCCGTCGTGAACAGCGGCTCAGGGCAGCCGACCGTACTGCGCCGCCAGCGCCTCGGCCTGCGCCGGGTCGACCTCGCGGCCGAGCTCCTCCGACAGGATCGCCGCCACGGCGCGCGCGCAGCGGCCAGCCGCAGCGGGCTCGAGGAAGAGCAGGCGCGATCGCCGTGCCAGGACGTCGGTGACCTCGCGCGCCATCTCGTGGCGCGCGGCAAAGCGCACCATCGCCTCGCTGAGGCCGCCCTGGCCCGACTCGCCGTCCTGCCACAGCCAGTGCGACGCGCCCGGCAGGCTGCGCAGCAGCCCGGCCTCGCTGCCGTAGAGGTGCTCTCCGGGCGGATCGGCGAGTGGCCGCCCGGGTGCCGCGCCGACCAGCGGCAGCCGCACCGTCGCGCCTGCCGGGCGGCGCGGGACGAGGCCGCGCGCCATCGCGCGCGCCAGCACGTCTTCGGCCATCGCGCGGTAGGTCGTCCACTTGCCCCCGGTCACGGTCACGAGCCCCGAGCGGCCGACGATCACGGTGTGCTCGCGCGAGATCGTCTTCGTCGACGCCCCGGCGTGGCCCGGCGCGCCGTCATGCGCCTCGTCGCCGGGCGGCCGCACGAGCGGCCGCAGCCCGACCCAGACTGCGCGCACGTCCTCGCGCCGCGGTGCGTGCGCCAGGTAACGGCCCGCCTCGGTGAGGATGAAGCCGACGTCCTGCGCGAAGGCCTCGGGCTCGTAGACGATGTCGGCGCGCGGCGTGTCGGTGGTACCGAGTATCGTCTTGCCCATGAACGGCACCGCGAACAGAACGCGGCCGTCGGCCGTCTTCGGCACCAGCAGCGCATGCGCGCCGGGCAGGAAGTGCCGGTCGACGATCAGGTGCACGCCCTGGCTGGGCGCGACCATTGGCGGACGCGGTGGCGCGTCGGCGTCGCGGTCCATGTCGCGCACCGCGTCGACCCAGACCCCGGTGGCGTTGACGACACAGCGTGCGGCGAGCCGGCCCTCGCGCCCGGTCTCGGCGTCGCGCCAGACCAGCCCGCGCACCTGGCCGGCCTCGCGCACGAGGTCGACCGCGGCGCAATGGTTGAGCAGCAGCGCGCCGCGCTGCTGCGCCGTGCGCGCGAGTGCGATCGCGAAGCGTGCGTCGTCGAACTGGCCGTCCCAGTAGCGCACACCACCCACGAGACCGCGCGGGCTCGCGCCCGGCAGCAGCTCGAGCGTGCGGTGCGCGCTCAGCCACTCGGTGGAGCCCAGGCTGTGGCTGCCGGCCAGCGCGTCGTAGGCCTTGAGGCCGATGCCGTAGAAGCCCGGCTCCCACCAGTGGTAGGCCGGCATCACGAAGCCCATGCGCTGCGCGAGGTGCGGGGCGTTGGCGAGGATCGTGCTTCGCTCATGCAGCGCCTCGCGCACGAGGCCGATGTTGCCTTGCGACAGGTAGCGCACACCGCCATGCACGAGCTTGGTGGCGCGCGAACTCGTGCCCTCGCTGAAGTCGTGCGAATCGACGAGGACGACGGCAAGGCCGCGCGCCGCAGCGTCGAGCGCCACGCCCAGCCCGGTGGCACCGCCGCCGATGATCGCCACGTCCCACGGTTCGGTGCGTGCCTCGGCGAGGCGGGCGAGCAGCACGGCGCGATCGGTCGTACCGTTCACCAGACGACCCTCCGCGCCCAGCGCTCCGGGTCGAGCGTCTGGGGGCAGCCCGGCGCGAGCCGCAGTTCGCCCGCACGACGCTCGAGGGGGGATGAGGAGGTCATTTCGGAGCCGTGCCCTTCACCAGCGCGTCGCCGCGTCGTCGAGGTCGGCCTTGAGGTAGTGCGCGCCCGGAATCGGGTTGTAGTAGTAGGGCGGGATGTCCTCGAAGCCGAGCGAGGCGTAGATCCCGCGCGCCGCCTCCATGTCGTCGAGCGTGTCGAGCAGGATCGTCCGGTAGCCTGCCGCTGCCGCGCGGTCGAGCAGGCCCTGCGCCAAGCGGCGCCCGAGGCCGAGCCCGCGCTGGCCCGGGCGTACATAGAGCCGCTTCATCTCGCAGGCGTTGGGGTAGTCGACGTCGGCCAGCTGGCGCAGCGCCCCGCAGCCGGCCGGCACGCCGTCGACGCGTGCCAGCAGCAGCGCGCCGGCCGGTTCGGCGTACTCGCCGGGCAGACCGGCGAGCTCGCGCTCGAAGCCCTGGAAGCACAGGTCGACGCCGAGCGCCGCCGCGTACTCGCGGATCAGCGCGCTCACCGCCTCGAGCGCCGCCGCATCGCCCACCGGCACGTCCACGATCTCCACCGCGAGGTCCATGCCTGGCTCAGCCGCCCAGCCCACCCACCGCACCCAGCCCGACCACCCAGGCCGCCAGCGCGCCGCACAGCGCCGCCAGCGCGAGTGCGATCAGGCGGTTCGCAAGGCCGTCGGCCGACGGCGGCACGCCCGGTGGAAGCGGCTTGTCGCCGGTCCACATCGGCCGCACCAGGTTGACCCGCTTGCGCCACAGGTAGAACAGGATCGCTCCCACGTGCAGCAGCACGAGCGCGAGCAGGATCTTCGATCCCCAGGCCTTGTGCCAGTGCGTCGCCGCGAGGCCGGTGGCGGCCTCCACGAAGCGGTTGAGCGGCCCCTGGCTGGCGATCTCGTCGTCGGCGACGAGCCCGGTGCCGACCTGCACCGCAAGGAAGCCGAGCAGCGCGAACACCGACAGGCTGCCGAGCGGGTTGTGGCCGACGTCGAGGTGCTCGTCGGGCCGCGCGGCGCCGCGCAGGTAGCGCAGCAACGTGCCCGGCGCATAGACGAAGCTGGCAAATCGCGACCAGCGCCCGCCGACCAGGCCCCACACCAGCCGGAACGCGAGCAGCGCGAGCACGACGTAGCCGAAGCGGAAGTGCCAGACCATCGCGTTGCCGCCGATGTTGGCGGTGACGAACGAACCGACGATCGTGAGCGCGAGCACCCAGTGGAACAGGCGCGTCGGCAGGTCCCAGACGCGGACGGCTTGCTGTTCGGGCGCGGACATGGCAGGCACAACCATACCGCGCTTTTGCCGCCGTGCGCCGAGCGCGCTGCGACGGCGCCGCCGCCGCAGCAGCGCGGGACCGCACCCGGGGCCTACCGTGCGGGAAGGGAAACCAGGCGCCCTGCGTACACTTGGTTGGGCTGCAGCGGCGGCGGCGCGCGGCCCTCGCGTTCTTCGTCGACCGCCGTCGTCCCCCCTCAACGCATGGAGACCTGCATGACCCGTTCGCTTCTCGCTGCCGCTGTCCTCGCCGGCGTCGTCGTCTCGCTGCCCGCCGCGGCCCAGTTCCAGAAGCCCGAGGACGCGATCAAGTATCGCCAGAGCGCGATGGCCCTGCAGGGCCACCACCTCGGACGCGTGTTCGCGATGGCAAATGGCCGGGTGCCCTTCGATGCCAAGGTCGCGGCCGAGCAAATCGACGTCGTGGCGATGCTGAACAGGCTTCAGTTCTCAGCCTTCGTCGACGGCAGCGACAAAGGCAACACGAAGGCCAAGCCGGAGATCTGGAGCCAGAAGGACAAGTGGGCCGCCGCAGTCACGAGGAGCCAGGATGACGTCCTCAAGCTGGTTGCCGCGGGACGCTCCGGCAACATGGATCAGATCAAGACCGCCGTGGGTGCGGTAGGCCAGAGCTGCAAGGGCTGCCACGACGACTTCCGCAACTAGCCGCAGCGTGCGAGCGCGCCCGCGCGCGACCCCCGCTCACGCGTTCACGTAGTCGAGCCGCTCGCCGAGCCAGCGCGCCACATGGCGCGCCGCGGCCTGCGGATGCTCGGCGAGCAGGCGCGGCGCGAGGGTGCGCGCGGCGCGCAGCAGGTCATCGTCGACGTCCAGGTCGGCGAAGCGCAGCAGCGCGTCGCCGCTCTGCCTGGCCCCGAGGAACTCGCCCGGGCCGCGGATCTCGAGGTCGCGGCGCGCGATCTCGAAGCCGTCGGTGGTCTCGCTCATCGCGCGCAGCCGGTCCTTCGCGGCCGGCGAGAGCGGCGTGGCGTAGAGCAGCACGCACACGCTCGCCGTCGCGCCGCGCCCGACGCGGCCGCGCAGCTGGTGCAGCTGCGCCAGGCCGAAGCGCTCGGCATGCTCGATCACCATCAGGCTCGCTGCCGGCACGTCGACGCCGACCTCGATCACGGTGGTGGCCACCAGCACGCGCATCGTGCCGCCATTGAACAGCGACATCACCGCCGCTTTCTCCGCCGCCGGCATGCGGCCGTGCAGCAGCCCGACCATCGTGCCCGGCAGCGCGGCGCTCAGCTCGGCATGGGTGGCGGTTGCGTTCTGCAGGTCGAGCTGCGCGCTCTCCTCGATCAGCGGGCAGACCCAGTAGACCTGCCGGCCGGGGTGCGCCGCCAGCTCGTCGCGGATGCGCGCGACGACCTGCGCGCGCCGCTCTTCCGCGAACAGCCGCGTCGCCACCGGCATGCGGCCGGGCGGCAGCTCGTCGATCGTGCTCACGTCGAGGTCGGCGAAGTAGCTCATCGCCAGCGTGCGCGGGATCGGGGTGGCGCTCATCATCAGCAGGTGCGGCTCGAGTTCCTGCGCTGCGAGCTTGGCGCGCAATGCAAGGCGCTGGGCGACGCCGAAGCGGTGCTGCTCGTCGACCACCGCCAGCCCGAGGCGGGCGAAGGCGACATCCTGCTGGATCACCGCATGCGTGCCCACGACCAGCGGCGCGGCCCCGCTCGCCACCGCGTCGAGCGTCGCGCGCCGCGCGCGCCCCTTGCGGCTGCCGGTGAGCCAGGCCACCGGCGCGCCGAGAGGCTCGAGCCACTCGACGAGCCGGCGGAAGTGCTGTTCGGCCAGGATCTCGGTCGGCGCCATCAACGCGCATTGCCAGCCGGCATCGACCGCGCGCGCGGCGGCGAGCGCCGCCACCACCGTCTTCCCGGAGCCGACGTCGCCCTGCAGCAACCGGTGCATCGGCCGCGTGCGGGCGAGGTCGGCCTCGATCTCGGCAACGACGCGCCGCTGCGCCGCGGTGAGCGCGAAGGGCAGCGCGGCGAGCAGCCGCGCGCGCAGCGACACACCCGATGGCCCCGCCTGCGGCGGCGCGGCCGACGGCCCTGCGTGCGACGGCTCGCCTTGCGGCCGCGGGCACAGCAGCGCGGCCTCTCCCTGCAGCGGGCCATTGCCGAGGACCGGCGCGCGCAATGCCGCACGCGCGGCGCGCGCCTGCGCCTGGGCAAGCTGCTGCGCAAGCAGCTCGTCGAACTTCAGGCGCCGCCAAGCGGGGCGGCTGCGGTCTTCCAGCTCGGCCAGCGCCTGGCCGGGCGCAGGATGGTGCAAGGTCTGCAGCGCGGTGGCCAGCGGCGGCAGTCCAGCCGGCAGCAGCGGCGGCGGGACGATCTCCTCGAGCGGCACGCGCGCGAACGCGCCGGCAATCGCCTTGCGCAGGTAGGCCTGCGGCAGCTGCGCGCTCGTCGGGTAGACCGGCGTGAGCGCGGCAGGCAGTGGGGTCGCGGGCTCGACCGCGCGAACCACCGGGTGCACCATCTCGCGCCCGAGGAAGCCGCCGCGCACCTCGCCGCGCACGCGCAGCAACCGGCCCGGCGCGAGCAGCTTCTCCTGGGCAGGGTAGAAGTGGAGGAAGCGCAGCACGAGCTCGCCGCTGGCGTCGGCGAGCCGCACGACGAGCTGATGGCGCGGATGCGTCTCGACGCGGCTCGCCCGCACCAAGCCCTGCACCTGGGCGCTGTCGCCCTCGCGCAGCGTGGCGATCGGCACGAGGCGCGTCTCGTCCTCGTAGCGCAGCGGCAGGTGCAGCGCGAGGTCGATGTCGCGCTGCAGCCCGAGCTTGCGCAGCGCGCGTGCCGGACCCGAGAGCGGTGCAGGACCGGCCGCAACGGGCGCGGCGCGCCGATCCCGCCCGGGCTGGCGGGCCTTGGCGGCCGGACCGGCCTGCTTGTCCTGCTCGGCCTTGTCGGACCCCTCGGCCCCCTCTCCCCCGTCTGCCCGCTTGGCCCTGCCGCGCTCGGGGCGGCTCGGTGGTGGGGGATCGGGAGGGGCGGCCATGGAACAATTCTGCGCTGCCGGCATCCACCCTCTGCCGGCGGCGAACAGGCCGGTACCGCCTGTGACCGATGCGCTCCTTCATCCTCGACGACTTCGACTTCGAGCTGCCGCGCGAGCTGATCGCGCAGCACCCGGCCGCTGAGCGCAGTGGGTCGCGCCTGCTCGACGGACGCGGCGCGCTGCCGGCGGATCGCGGCTTCCGCGATCTGCCGCAGCTCCTGCAATCCGGCGACCTGCTCGTCTTCAACGACACGCGCGTCCTCGAGGCACGGCTGCTGGGCGAGAAGCCCACCGGCGGCGCAGTCGAAGCGCTCGTCGAGCGCGTGTTGCCGGCCTCCGAGCCGGGGGCGGCGCCGCGCGAGGTATGGGCGCACCTGCGCGCCAGCAAGTCGCCGCGGCCCGGCAGCAGCGTGCGCTTCGCCGACGCGTTCGACGCCGAGGTGCTGGGGCGCACCGGGCCGGAGGGCGCGCTGTTCCACCTGCGCTTCCCCGACGACCCGTTCGTGCTGCTGGCACGCCACGGCCACGTGCCGCTGCCGCCCTACATCGAGCACCCCGCGACACCCGAGGACGCGGCACGCTACCAGACCGTGTTCGCAGCGCGGCCGGGCGCGGTGGCCGCGCCAACCGCGGCGCTGCACTTCGACGCCGAGGTGCTGGCCGCGCTCGACGCGCGCGGCGTGCGCCGCGCGGCGATCACGCTGCACGTCGGCGCCGGCACCTTCCAGCCGGTGCGCGCGGAGCGCATCGCCGAACACCGCATGCACAGCGAGTGGTTCGAGGTCGGCGCCGCAGCGGCGCAGGCGGTCGAGGACACGCGCGCCACTGGCGGCCGCGTCGTCGCCGTCGGCACCACGGCGCTGCGCGCGCTCGAGTCGGCGGCGCGCCAAGCGCCCGACGGCCGGCTGCGCGCGATGCAGGGCGAGACGGATCTCTTCGTCACGCCGGGATTCGAGTTCCGCGTCGTCGAGGTGCTGCTCACCAACTTCCACCTGCCGCGCAGCACGCTGATGATGCTGGTGGCCGCCTTTGCCGGCCATGCCCATGTGATGGCGCTGTACCGGCACGCGATCGAAACGCGCTACCGCTTCTTCAGCTACGGAGACTGCATGCTGCTCGAGCGCTCTCAGCGCCCGCCCGTCACGTCGAGCAGCGCGCCAGTCGTGTAGCTCGCCGCGTCCGAGAGCAGCCACACGATGGCCGCGGCCACCTCGTCGGGTGTGCCGGCGCGGCGCATCGGCAGCTGCGGCGCGATCTGGCGCACCCGGTCGGGCTGGCCGCCGCTGGCGTGGATGCCGGTTTCGATGATCCCCGGGCGCACGGCGTTGACGCGCACGCCCTCGCCCGCCACCTCGCGCGCCAGGCCGAGCGTGAAGGTGTCGATCGCGCCCTTGGCGGCCGCGTAGTCGACATACTGGCCGGGCGATCCCAGGCGCGCGGCCGCCGAGCTCAGGTTGACGATGGCGCCGCCGGCTCCCCCGCGGCGCGTGCTCATCCGGCGCAGCGCCTCGCGCGCGCAGGAGAACGTGCCGAAGACGTTGATGCGGAACATGCGCTCGACGCGCGCCGCGTCCATCTCGTCGACCCGCGCGGCCACATCGACGACCCCGGCGTTGTTGACCAGCGCACCCAGTCGCGGGCCCCAGGCGGCGTCGAACGCGGCGAACAGGCGCCGCACCGCGCCGTCGTCGCCCACGTCGGCCTGCAGCACCAGCGCGCGCCGCCCCTGCGCGCGCACCCCGGCGGCCACCGCCTCTGCGGCGCCGAGGTCCTGCGCGCAGTGCACCGCCACGTCCCAGCCCGCGGCCGCCGCCCGCAGCGCAGTCGCCGCGCCGATGCCGCGGCTCGCGCCAGTGACGAGGAGGGTCTTCGCGTGTGGTTCCATCAAGCCATCTCCTTGCTGGGTGCAGGGCTCGCTGCAGGGCGGGGCACAGACGGTACCCAGACGGGGCGGGGCGCGGGCTGGGCCTAGACGGGACGCTGATCATCAGCGCGCCGCGCCGCCGGCGGTGCGCCTGCGCTTGGGCGGGGCCTTCGTGGCGTGCGCCGCTGCGCCCTTGCCGCGCGGCAGTGGAACGTAGCCTTCCGGGAGCTCGTCGCCTTCGCGAGGGGGCTCGCCGCCGGTGCGATCGAGCAGCAGCTCGAGCACGCTCGGCTCACCACGTCGTTCGGCTGCGAGGGCGCGGGCGATGCGCGCCTCGAAGAATGCTGCGGTTTGCCGCGCAGCGATCTTCTCGGCAACGGCGATCGCAATGAACTGATTGAGGCTGGTACCGTCGTCCCGGCTCTGGCGCTCGGCTTCGGCCTTGATGGACTTGGGCAGACGCAACGGAAAGCTCGCCAAGGTGGTCATGACTTCAGGCTCTTGAGGAATTGGCCCGGGCTGCGCATGGCCGCCACCACGACATCGGTATCGAGCACGACCCGGCTAACGCCCTCATGATATCGGGGGCGATGTCATCGCGAAACCCTCCATCCGCCGCTCGAACCCGGCCTCGATGGCGCAGGTCGAGTTGAACTCGGCGCCAGCCGGGCCGCCGGCCCAACCCACAGCAGCGTGGCGACATGGCCGCGTGCCCACCACCGCGCTGATCGTCCCCGTTCCCGAAGCCGAGCCTTGGGTGGCCGACCTGCGCGCGCGCTTCGATCCCTCGGCGGCCGAGGGCGTGCCGGCGCACATCACGGTGCTGGTGCCCTTCGCGCCACTCGCCGATCTCGACCCGGCCGCGCTGGCGCGGCTGGCGGCAGCGCTGCGGGCGACGCCGGCGTTCGACTTCACGCTCGCACGCGTCGGCCGTTTCGAGCGCACGGCCTGGCTGGCGCCCGAGCCGGCAGCGCCGTTCGTCGCCCTGACTCGCGCCGTGGTGCACGCCTTTCCGGGCTGGCTGTGGCAGGGCCTTCGACGTGCTCGTGCCGCACCTCACCGCCGCCGACGGCGACGCTGCCGCGGCCGAGGCAGTGGCCGCCGAGCTGCAGGCGCGACTGGCGCAGCTGGGGCCGCTGCGCGGGCGCTGCCAGGCCGTCCAACTGTTCGAGAATCGCGAACCACGCTGGGTTGCGGTGCGGCGCTTCGAGCTCGCCCGGCCGGCGTCCCGAACGACCGACGACCCCGCATGACCTCGGCGCAGATCATCGTCCTCGCCACACCTGTGTTCCTGGTACTGATCGCGCTCGAGTTCGCGGTGGGGCTGGCGCGCCGGCGCAACACCTACCGGCTGGCCGACGCGCTTTCGAGCATCGGCCTGGGCGTCATGAGCCAGGTGACGGGCGTGTTCGGCCGCCTGCTGCGCATCGGGATCTACGCGCTCGTCTTCGACCATGTGGCGCTGCTGCGGCTGCCGGCCGACGCCTGGTGGGTGTGGCTGTTCGCGCTCGTCTTCTACGACTTCTGCTACTACTGGTACCACCGCGCCGGCCACCGCGTCGCCGTGCTGTGGGCAGCGCACGCGGTGCACCACCAGAGCGAGGACTACAACCTCTCGACC
>WBZP01003805.1_pt1 | contig 16109 bp, 18 predicted proteins | sample 5204301 | NCBI WGS metagenome assembly WBZP01 (sample SAMN12412401, study PRJNA552823) | activated sludge metagenome | isolation source: activated sludge from nitrification reactor of wastewater treatment plant... | place: USA: Pennsylvania | collected 2017
GAGCTCCGTGACCACGCTGACGGCACCGCCATCGCGGTCGGCGACTACGTGTATGGCGACTCCGACAAGATCGACGACCTCTACCAGAAGGGGTACCCGGGCGACACCGACGGCACCCGGTAAGCGCCCCACGGCATACCGCATGGTCAATGGTGCCCCGCCCGGGGTCAACCCGGGCGGGGCACACCCTTTCCATCTCCACCAAGGACAGGCAGGATCGAGAAGGTGAAACCCGCACCATTCGCCTACCACGCGCCGACCTCGCTCGAGCATGCCGTGGCCACGCTTGGCGAGCTCGGGCATGACGGCAAAGTGCTCGCCGGTGGCCAAAGCCTGATCCCGATCCTCAGCATGCGGCTGGCCAACCCCGCGCATCTCATCGATATCAATCGGGTTGCCGGACTGGACCAGGTCGAGGTCACGGATCAGCACATCCGGGTGGGAGCCACGGTGCGGCACCGGGCGCTTGAGCGCCACCAGGGGGCGTATGCCGCCAATCCCCTGCTGCGCCAGGCACTTCAGTGCGTGGCACACCCGGCCATCCGCAACCGTGGCACCACGGTTGGCTCGATCGCCCACGCCGACGCCGCCGGGGAAATGCCGGCGGTTGCGGCCCTGACCGATTCGGTCATGGAGGTGGTGGGTCCTCAGGGGCGGCGCGAGGTCGCCGCCGCCGACTTCTTTGAGGGCGCCCTGGAGACCGTGCTCGAGGCCGACGAACTCCTCGAGGCGGTGCGCTTCGGACGCTTCCCGGAGGGCACCACAACGGCCTTCATCGAGAGTTCCCGCAGGCAGGGCGACTACGCGCTCGCCGGAGTCGCGGTGGCGTTGACGCTCCTCGGCGGTGTCGTGGAGCAAGCCCGCGCATCCTTTGTATCCGTGACCGACGTCCCTGGGGTTCTCGACCTCACGCCGGCGCTTCGCGGTCAGGATCCGCGCGAGTTGCCGTGGAGTGCGGTCGATGAGCTGGTTCAGGACCACATCGCCCCCGAGGCCGACATCCACGCAACCGCCGACTACCGGCGCATGCTGGCCGGCGAGCTCACTCGCCGAGCCCTCAAGGAGGCTGCCCGATGACCGCAACCGAGGGCACTGAGCAGTTCCATGAGGTGACCCTCATGGTCAATGGAGTGCAGCGCCGGATCAGCGTGCCAGCGCGCCGACTGCTCTCCGATGCCCTGCGCCATGACCTGCAGCTCACCGGAACTCATGTTGGTTGTGAGCACGGCGTTTGCGGGTCGTGCACGGTGCTCGTTGACGGTGAACCGATGCGTTCGTGCTTGATGTTCGCGGTCTCCGCCCAGGGCTACGCCATCACCACGGTCGAAGGCTGTGGGGATTCCCCGGAGCGGATGGGTCCAGTGCAGCGAGCCTTCATCGAGTGCCATGGACTGCAGTGCGGCTTCTGCACCCCAGGCTTCATCACGACCGTCACGGCCTACCTCACGCAGAACCCCGCGCCCACACAAGAGGAAGCGCGAGAAGCGATTTCGGGCAATCTCTGCCGATGCACCGGGTACCAGAACATCGTCAAAGCGGTCATGCGGGCGGCGGAACTCGCCGCTGAGGCCCCGACCGCCGCCTCGGAGGTCAGCGCATGAGCACCCGCCAGTTCGGGGCGCCCGTCCAGCGACGCGAGGATCCCCGCCTCGTTACCGGCGGGGGGCGATACCTCGACGACCTGGGGCACACGGCATACGAGGTTGCCTTTGTCCGCTCTCCGCACGCTCACGCGAGAATCATCGATATCGACCTGAGTGACGCGTGGGAGGTCGAGGGGGTTCAGGCGATCTATCTACACGAGGATCTGCCTGACCGCGTCGGCGAGTCGCTACCGCTCCTGATCCCGCACCCGGCGCTGATCGCCCCGCGCGTGGGCTACGCCCTGGCCAAGGACGAGGTCAACCACGTCGGTGAGGCGCTCGCCATGGTGGTCGCCACCAACCGCTACCTCGCGGAGGATGCGGCGGCCCGCATCACCGTGACGTTTTCGTCGCTGCCTGCCGTCGTGGGTCTCGAAAACTCCCGTGCCGCAACACATCTGGTGCATGAGGAGGCCGCTGGCAATATCAGCGCCCACCTGCTCCAGGAGGTTGGCAATGTCACCGCGGCGATGGCGAAGGCCCCTAACCGACTGACCTTGGACCTCACCATCGAACGCAGCGCCTGTATGCCGATGGAGGGCAAGGGCGTCTATGCCGTGTGGGACAGCGACGACGAGCGGCTACGGATCTACTCCTCCACGCAAACCTCGACCGGAGTGCGCGCTGCAGTGGCCGCGAAGCTTGGCCTCCCGTTGGCCAAAGTCGAGTGCATCGCTCCCGATGTCGGTGGCGGCTTCGGGGTGAAGATCATGCATCCCTGGCCCGAGGAAGTCCTGATCCCTTGGGCGGCAAGGACGCTCGGACATCCGGTGAAGTGGACCGAGGATCGCCGCGAGCATTTCATCTCCAGCAGCCACGAGCGGGGCCAACTCCAAGAAGTCGAGGTCGGCTTCGATGACGACGGCCGGGTGCTCGCCTTGGATGTGCGCTTCTGGCACGACAATGGCGCGTACACCCCCTACGGCATCATCGTCCCGATCATCACGGCCACCCAGCTCCTCGGTCCGTACAAGCCCGGCGCCTATCGCGTCGAGTTCTGGTCGCTCTACACCAATACCGTTCTCGTGACGCCCTATCGCGGGGCCGGCCGCCCGCAGGGCTGCTACGCCATGGAGCGCACGATGGACGCCATCGCGGCCCACCTGGGCCTCGACCGCGCCGAGGTGCGCAGCCGCAACTTCATCCTCCCCGAGGAGATGCCCTACGACCACGGCCTGATGTTCCAGGATGGCCGGCCACTCAAGTACGACTCCGGTGACTTCCCAGCCAGCCTGGCCAAGCTCAAGGCGCTCGTGGGCTGGGACGACTTCGCGGCATACAAGGAGCAGGCCACCCGAGAGGGCCGCCGCGTCGGACTCGGCATCGGCTGTTACGTCGAGGGCACGGGCGTCGGTCCCTACGAAGGCGGCCACATCCAGGTCGAGACCAGCGGGCGGGTCAATGTCGCCACCGGCCTGACCACCCAAGGCCAGGGGCACCAGACAATCCTCGCCCAGATCGTCGCCGATGAGCTGGGCGTCCCGATCGACAGCGTTCACGTCACCACTGGGGACACGCGAAGGATGGCGTATGCCGTCGGCACCTTCGCTTCCCGCGGTGCCGTGATGAGCGGCAATGCCGTGGCACTGGCCGCCCGGGTGGTGCGCGCCAAGGCTCTGCGGATCGCCGCTGAGGCCCTCGAGGTCTCCGCCGAGGATCTCGAGATCGAGGACGGGATCATCCGGGTCAAGGGTGCACCGGACACCGCCATCGCCCTGGCGACGGTGGCGGTCCTGTCCAATCCGCTGCGCTACGCCTTCGACGAATCCGCTAGAGCAGCAACCCAGTTCGCTGGAACCTTCGATCCCGACAAGCCACCCATCGCGGATGACGAGGAACCCGGATTGGAGGGCCAGGACTTCTACTCCCCCACCCAGGCGACCTTCGCCAACGGCATGCATGCCGCGATCGTCGAGACCGACCCGGTCACCGCCGAGATCCGCATCCTGCGGTACTGCGTGATTCATGACTGCGGGATCATGGTCAATCCGATGATCGTCGAGGGTCAGGTGCACGGCGGTGTCGCTCAGGGCGTCGGCGGAGCGCTCTATGAGCGGATGGCCTATGACGAGTCCGGGCAGCTGATGAACGCCTCCTTTATGGATTTCCTGATGCCCTATGCCTCCGAGGTCCCACATATCGAAACCGACCATCTAGAGACCCCGAGCCCGCTGAACCCGCTGGGGATCAAGGGGGCCGGCGAGGCCGGAACCATTCCGGTCACCGCGGTCATCGCCTCGGCCATCGAGGATGCCGAGGGCTTCCCAATCCGGTCCATGCCGATCAGCCCCACGCAGCTGTGGGAGCTCCGCCAGCAGCACGCGAGAGAGGACGCTCGATGAAGATCTCCGGCTCCAACAGCCTGAATGCGCCTGTGGATCAGGTATGGGCCGCCATGCTCGATCCCGCGGTGCTCGCCCGTTGCATCCCGGGGTGCGAGACCCTCACGACCACCGGGCCCGACCAGTACGCCATGCGGGTGACCGCGGGAGTGGCTGCAATCAAGGGGACCTATGACGGCGAGGTGGCTCTGACCGATAAGAGCGAGCCCACGTCGCTGACCATGAAGGCCCGAGGCGCGGGGGCCCCAGGCACCATCGACGCCACCGTGGCGGTGCGGCTCGCGCCCTCGCCCTCCGGTGGCACCGACCTGCACTATGACGCCGATGCTGCGGTCGGCGGGGCTGTCGGAGGGGTCGGCCAGCGCATGCTCGCAGGTGTCACCAAGAAGATGGCCGGACAGTTCTTCACGGCGCTGGACCGCGATATCGCGGGCGAGCGCCCGGCGGCCACGTCCGCTATGGCGGGTACGGCGGGCTCCGAGTCGCCGGTCTATTCGGGCCGTACGGCAACGGCCAATGCCAACGCCTCGCTCTCCATGGACCGGACCTCTACCTTCGCCCTGGGGGCTCTGGTGGGTGGCGCCCTGGTGGCCCTGGGCGTGCTGATCGGGAGCCGGATCGGCCGCCGACCGTGAGAGCCTTCACCGCTGCGGCGATCCAACTCGCGCCGCTGCCCGGGCCCCTGACGACTGAGTCGGTGGCCGCGAACTCGGCCCGCTGCATCGCCCTAGTGACGGCCTGTCATGAGGCCACCGGCGCCGAGCTCATCGTCCTGCCGGAGTCTGCGACAACGGGATTCACCCCCGCCTGTTCCACGCAGGAGCTGTGGGCACTGATGTCCGACATTCCCGGACCCATCGTCGACCCATTCCGCGAGGTGGCCTCAGCACGCGGCATACACCTCGTGGTCGGCACCTACGAGCGGGGCCAGCGGCCCGAGATCGTCTATAACTCCTCGGTATTGATCGACCCCCGCGGCGAGGTCTTGGGCGTCTACCGCAAGACGCATCCGTTCTGTACGGAGGCCGCATCCGGCGGCGGGTGGGTGACCCCGGGCGACTCAGTGACGGTGTGCGACACCGACCTTGGCCGGATCGGCATGATCATCTGCTTCGACGGCGACTACCCCGAACTCTCTCGGATTCAGGCAGTTCGAGGGGCCGAGATCATCGTCCGACCCTCCGCGCTGCTGCGATCGGCCGACATTTGGGAGCTGACCTCGAGGGCCCGGGCGTATGACAACCACGTCTATCTGATCGGCGCGAATGCCGTGGGCGCGGACCCGGCCGGGGTGCTCTACTTCGGCAATAGCCACATCGTTACGCCGGTGGGCCACATCATCGCCAAGGCCGCCAGCCATGAAGGGTGGGTCAGTGCGCGACTGGACCCGGACGAGGCGCTACGCTCGCTGACACCAGGTTCGAATATCGGCCAAGTCTTCGACCACCTCCGAGACCGCAACCTGGACCTCATCCGCAAACACCGCGAGGATCTCGAAAGCCCCGCCTCGACCGCATTCCCGCACACATGAGCAAAGACACTGTCGTCGTCCGCAAACTAGACAAGTCCGAGTGCTGGGACTTCTTGGGCCGCAGCACTTTTGCGCGCTTGGCCTACCACCTGCGCGGTCACACCCGGATCGCGCCGATCAACTACGCCCTGGATGGCCAGCGGATCATCTTCCGCACCGCCGAGGGGTCGAAGTTCTACGCCCTCAAGGTCGAGGACCGGGTGGCGCTCGAAATCGATGAGCATGACGCGGCCACCGCGCGCAGCGTGGTGATCCAGGGTCACGTCTCCGAAATCCTTCAGCCCGAGGAGATCAAGGACGCGACTGTGCACCTGCGCCCGTGGGTGCGCACTGAGAAGAAGCATGTGCTCGCCATCGCGGTCGACAAGATCACCGGCCGCGAGTTCGCGATCACTCCGCACGGCTGAGCACGCACCGACGCCATGACTTCTGCGTGTCTGCTGGTCATTCAGCATGAGCCCGAAGCGCCGATCGCCTGGCTGGGCCAGTGGTGGGCGGAGCGTGGCATCGATGTGGACGTCTGCCGCGGCGACCTCGATCACCCCATCCCGGCGCACCTAGACCCTCAGGTTCACGCCGGCCTGGTCGTTCTCGGCGGATATATGGGCGCCAATGATGACGACGAACACGCCTGGCTCACACCCACCAAGACGCTGATTCGGGAGAGCATTGCCGCCGGCATTCCTTTCCTGGGGATCTGCTTGGGACACCAACTCGCGTCCGTGGCCCTGGGTGGGCTTGTCGGGCGGAATCCGGCTGGCCGATCACTGGGGGCACATCCGGTGCTGCTCACCGCTGCGGGTGAATCCGATCCGCTCCTGCGCGGCCCCAACCGGCGGCTGGCGGTGCACTACAACGACGACATCGTTCTCCAGGCGCCACCGGATGCCACCGTCCTCGCGCACGGCCGCGGCGGCGAGATTCTCGCGCTGCGCTTCGGCCCGCGAGCGTGGGGCCTGCAGTTCCACCCGGAAACCTCGCCCGAGGTCTTCGCCACCTGGGCCACGGAATCCGATGGTGCCGCCTTCGCGATAGCGCTGGCCGAGGTCATCGACCAGCGCGACCACCTCGAACGCAGTTGGCGTGTGCTCGCGGAGCGATTCCCCAGCCCGCTGACCGCTTAGCCCTCGCGCAGCGCGCGCATCAGCGGAGCCGCCAGGGGCGCCGCCATGGCGTCCTCGAGCGAGACCACCGCCGCATCCGGTCCGGAGAGTGGGACCCGCCAGTTCGGGTACTCATCGCTGGTCCCCGGCTGGTTGACAGCGCGGCGGTCACCAACCAGATCGGCCACGGACGCGGCGATCAATCGACTCGGGGTGCGCGCGAGCACGCGATGCAGCGCGAGCGTCATCTCCGCAATCCCGTCGGGCGCGTTGAGATCCACCGTTCGGTCCAACAGGCCAGCCCCGACCAGGGCATGTCGGACCTTCTCCACGGCGGCCTCCTCGGCGGCCCGCTCCTGGTGCACTGATCGGGTGAGCAGGCCGAGCGCCTCCCGAACATCAACATGAGTCAGGCCGAGGTATCCCGCGGTGGGCGGCAGATCGTGCGTGGTCACCGAGGTCAGGCACAGCTCGCGGTAGTCCTCAGGTGCCTTCGGCTGGTCACCCGACCATTCAAACCACAGGATCGAGGTGCCCAGGAGTCCGCGCTCGAGGAGGTAGTCACGAGCATGCGGCGGGACCACCCCCAAGTCCTCGCCGACGACGATGGCTCCGGCCCGGGCTGCCTCCAGCACGAGAATGCCGAGGAGCGCCTCATGGTCATAGTGCACATAGGTGCCCTGGGATGGATCCATCCCCTCCGGGATCCACCACAGCCGGAAGAGGCCGATGATGTGATCTGCGCGCAGCCCACCGGAGTCCCGCAGGACGCTGCGGACCATGTCCCGGAAGGGTGCATAGCCCAACTCGGCTAGCCGGTCGGGGCGCCATGGAGGCTGACTCCAGTCCTGACCGCGCTGGTTGAACTGGTCCGGCGGCGCCCCCACGCTCACTCCGCTGGCCAAGACATCGGCCAGTCCCCAGGCGTCGGCGCCCGTGGGATGCACCCCCACGGCCAGATCGTGCACGATGCCCAGCGGCATACCGGCGGCGCGGGCCTGCTCCTGGACTGCCGCCAGTTGCTGCTCCACCTGCCACTGCAGCCAGACATGGAAGTCCACCAGGCTGGCGTTCTTGCGACGGAAGGCCGCCACCGCGGGCGCGTGTGGACCGTCCAGGCCTTCCGGCCACTGCTGCGCTTCGCTGCCGAATCGGTCGACGAGCGCGCACCAGGTGGCGAAGTCGCGCAGGCCGTCCGCTTCGCGCTCGGCGTATGCCGCCAACGCCTGAGCCCGTTCCCCGGTCAGGCCCGCGTCGTGAATGATCTCCAGGGCTTCGCGCTTCAAGGACCAGGCGGCGTCCCGATCGATCCGGTCTTGGGCGTTGAGTGCCTGAGCGCGCTGGCCGAGGCGGTCGATCAGGGCGGCAGCATCGGGATCGAGTCCGGCCAACTCGGGGACGTCACTGACTCGCAGGTACAACGGATTGGCGAACCGGCGAGTGGTCGGCAAATAGGGCGAAGGCTCCATTCGGCCCGAGGGCTGCGCCGCATGAATGGGGTTGATGAGGACGAATCCGGCGTCCAGATCCTCGGCTCCCCAACGCGCCAGGGTGGCCAGATCGCCGAAGTCCCCGACGCCCCAGGACTGTGCCGAGCGCACCTGATAGAGCTGCGCCATCAGGCCGGTGACCCGACCCTGAGCCACCGCTGACGGCAAGGGCAGGTGCTGGGGCGTGACGATCAAGGTGGCCCGCTGCGTGCCTTCGTGCAGCGCCGGCCCATCGTGCTCCGCGGTCAGTTCATGCCAACCCGCTGGCAGGTCGCCGGGGAGCTCGAAGGTGGCCTCACCGATGGCCTGGCCGTCGATGGTTCGCGGTTGCACCCACCGGTCGATCTGTGTGGCCCAACGGCGGCTGCCGTCCTCGAGGTCAATGCGTAGCCGCACCTGCGCGCCGTCGGCGACATGGACGTGCACCCAGGGCGTCCAGCCCTCTCGGGCAATGACACTGGCCGGCAGGGTTCGCCGCCAGGGCGCTTCCTCGTGCTGGGCGAGAGCCTCCTCAAGGCGCTCCTGGGACGCGAAATCGGTCTCGACTCCCAGGGCGGTCAGCACGGCCTCGATTGAGTCGGCAGACACCTGACGCTCCAGGCCATGCCAGTCCCAAAACTCGGTGGCGACGCCATACGCGTGGGCAAGCCGGATGAGGGTTGAGGACGGCGGCCGGGTCATGGTCCCATCCTGCCCGATCCTCCTGAACGGCCGGCGCCCGCGGGGTCGAGTGAACACGCCGCATACGCCCGCGGGGTCGAGGTGAACACGCCGCCGAATTCGGGCGGTATCACCTCGACCCCGCGAGCAGGAGCGTCAGCTCAGTCGCAACCCACTGCGCCCGCGCCAGCTGCGTCAGCCTTGACGCGCGCGGTGCGCAGGTAGGGGTAGACCACCTCGACGTCGTCGAACTTCGCGATCGCGTCCGGCGTGGACACCGTCGGGGGGACGATGATCCGGTCCCCCACCTGCCAGTCAACGGGCGTGGCACACTCGCCGCGGTCGGCCTCCTGCAGGGCGTCGACGACGCGCAGGATCTCGTGGAAGTTGCGGCCCGTGGACTTGGGGTAGGTCATCGACAGGCGAACCTTCTTGGCCGGGTCGATGACGAAGACCGAACGCACCGAAGAGGTGTCGCCCTCGCCTGGGTGGATCATGTCGTACAGTTCGGCCACGCTCTTGTCGGGGTCGGCGATGATCGGGTACTCCACGCTCGTGGCGTTGTACTGCTCGATGTCCGGGATCCAGGCAGCGTGGTCCTGCGCCGAGTCGACGGAGAGCGCGATGGTCTTGACGCCGCGCTTGTCCCACTCGTCCTTGAGCTGAGCGACCCGACCCAGCTCGGTGGTGCACACGGGGGTGAAGTCGGCCGGGTGGCTGAAGAAGACGACCCAGTTCTCGCCCGCCCACTCGTGGAAGGCGATCGGGCCAGCGCTGCTGTCAGCGGTGAAGTCGGGTGCGGTGTCCCCCAGGTGGAGAGCCATGATGGCGTCCTTTCGGATGGTCGGTTGGGCTGCTCCCACTCTCACAAGGAATCCGGGCCGACATCGCTGTGGTCCGCACCGTGGGACATTCGGGTGGCGCCGTGAGCAGGCCTACGTGGGCAATGCCGCGGTCAGCGCTGGCAGAGCCCGGCTCACGACGGCATTTAGGGTGCCGGTGAACGGGCGAGCCACCACCGGCTGGCCCTTGCGCGTGGCGCGCTGCCAGGTGGCGACGGCGCGGCCGCGATGAATCACCGTCGGCCTGAAAATGCCATTGCCCCCCGGAACCACGAGCGCCTCCTGCTCTCGGGTCATCGCATGGGAGCGATCCCCATAGCCGAGGATGTACTCATCGAAGCCCGGAAGCAGCAGCGGCCGCGCCACCCTGCTGCCCAGGGCGCTGGCGCGATCGGGCAACTCAGGGCGGAACCAGTGCTCGACGCCGTCGAGGTCGACCTGCGTGTACTCCGAGCGCAGCTGGGGTAGCACCTCGGCCAGATCGCGTGTGAGGAGCTTGGTCCACCACATGAACTCACCGACGGGGACCGGGCCGTGGGTGTCGAGATATCGGCGCAGCCAGTGCGCGATCGCGTCCGGTCCGCTGAGGGCGCGAGGCGAGCGGATCCACTGCTCGCTGCGCACCCAGAGGTTCTCTTTGTGCCCCATCGGACCTTGCACGATGAGTCCCTGAACGGCGAGATGGAAAAGGGTGTGATAACCGCGTCCGCCCGCCACGCTGAGCCCAGCCTCGGTGAAGGCCGCGAGCAGCTCGGCTCTGCTCAGGGCCGTGTGGTCCAAGGCCCCGTGCGCGATCTCTGCGGCGCGCTCGAGTTGGTCGTCCGTGAGGCCAAGCTGCGCGCGGCGCCGTGCGGTCGAGCGGATAACCTTCTCCGCGGTGAGCCCGAGCATCCAGCCGAGATCCTCGGCCGGGACGACGAAGAGGGTCCCGCGCATGGGCCAACTGCGGACGATCTGGCCGGCGGCATACGCCTCGTGGACCTCGGCCAGGGTGCGGCTGCGCGTGCGCAGCGCCAGCGACAACGTGGAGCCAGGCAGGTCTTGTCCCTGGGTGCAGCAGAAGGCGCGGACCACCTCGGCCGGGCTCTCCCACGGCTCAATCAGGCCCTGCGAGACCAGCCGGAGTCGAGGGAGGTCGCCCGCCGCAAGGCTCATGGCTGTGTCAGCGGCGCTGGCTCGTCCCGGAGGACCGCGGTCAGGAGCGCCGCCTGCCGACCCAAGGTGCGCGCCCGATCAGGATCGATCGCCGAGACCGTGTGAGCCGCCCGCTCGAGGTCAGCCGCCTCGGCCGTCACGATGGCCGCCACCTCTGTCGCGCTCAGGGCGCGGCGGGCGACATCGGCTGCGCCCACCCCCACGGACGCACTCTCGATCGCGCCCGCCCGCTGGGTCTCCTCCATCGGGACCGCCTCGGCATTAGCGATCGCCGAGAGCGCACCGCGGTAGGCCGACGCGGCTACCCGGTCGTGTTCCTTGAGCGCGAGCATCAATGCCGACTGCAGCGCGCTTCGCAGTTCGGTCATCGATCGGTGAACCGGACCTCGGCGTGCGTGCCGTCACAGAAGGGCTTGTTCGCGCTGGCGCCGCAACGGCAGAGGGTCATCCGGTTGCGGACCTCGTATGCCGTGCCGTCGCCGGAGGCGAGCTGCGCACCGCCCATGACGAGGTAGGGGCCGTCGTCGACCACACCCACCTTGAGCGGCAAGTCGGGCTCGTCGTCCGGGGCCGTGGTGGACAGCGCCTTGGTCAGGGCGCCGCTGGGGCAGCGGTCGATCATGCTGGCCATGGTGGCCAGTTCCTCGGGGTCCTGGGAGCCGACCATCCGCCATACGTTGGTCCCCTGTGCGCCGCAGAAACCGGCGTGCTCGCACAGCGGGCGGACATCCCGGACGACGATGCCCTCGCCTTGCATGACCTTGGCCCGATCCCGGTAAGCGCTGCGGTCGGCGGTCTCGGTCCCCTCGAAGCCCACCACATTGTGTGAGCCATCGCAGAAGGGCTTGTTCTGGGACTGGCCGCAGCGGCACAGCCAGTAGGTGCCGTCCTCATCCGCCTGGCCACTGGTGTCGACGGCATCCCGCTCGACCCACGCGTCAGCGCTGGCATCGCCGGTGGACTCCAGGCGCATGCGCACCAGCGGAAGGCCGTGCACACCATACGGACCGGAACTGACCTCGATGTCTGCCATGAGAAGCAGGCTAACCCTTGGCGGCGACAGGGGCGATGGATGCGCAAGCGCGCCGCCGGTCCCGAGCCCCGCTGACGACCTCAGTGGCAGCGATCAGTGTCGCCAGAGCAGCACCAACGCCTGCCAGAGACCTCGTCACCGGCGGCGGCAGGGCCAGAGACCTCGTCACCGGCGGCAGCAGGGCTAGAGACCCCGCGGCAGCACCGTCAGGCCTTCTTGACCACGCTCGACTTCAGTTGCATCGGCCCAAAGCCATCGATCTTGCAGTCAATGTCGTGATCGCCCACGCCGTCGACCAGCCTGATCCCGCGCACCTTCGTGCCCACCTTGATCGAGGTCGACGACCCCTTGACCTTGAGGTCTTTGATGACCGTGACGGTGTCACCGTCGGCCAGCACATTCCCGACAGCATCGGTGATGACCCGCGGCCCTTCCTCGCCGGAGACCTCCGCCGAGTCATCGGGAGCCCATTCGTGGCCGCACATGGGGCAGACCAGCAGCGCGCCAACCCGATAGGCGTGTTCACTGCCGCACTCGGGGCACAGCGGGATCTGCTCGCTCATACGTTGAACCTGAACTCCACGACGTCGCCATCCTGCATGACGTAATCCTTGCCCTCCAGGCGAGCCTTCCCGGCGGCCTTCACCGCGGCCATCGACCCGAACTCGTCCAGATCCGCAAAGGAGACCACCTCGGCCTTGATGAAGCCGCGCTGGAAATCGGTGTGAATGACCCCCGCGGCCTCCGGAGCGGTCCACCCTTGCCGGATGGTCCAGGCGCGCGCCTCCTTGGGGCCGGCCGTGAGGTACGTCTGCAGCCCCAGCGTGTGGAAACCCACGCGAGCAAGCTGGTTCAGCCCGGACTCCGCGGCGCCGAAGCCCTCGAGCATCTCCAGGGCGTCCTCCTCGGACATGTCCATGAGGTCCATCTCGAGCTTGGCGTTGAGGAAGACAGCATCGGCCGGCGCGACCTCTGCCGCGAGCCGCGCGTGCAGGTCAGCATCGGCGAGTTGGTCCTCGTCGAGGTTGAACACATAAATGAAGGGCTTGGTCGTCAGCAGCCCCAACCCACCGGCCAAGGCGAGGTCGACCCCGCCCGCCGCGCCACCGGCATACAGTGTCTCGCCGGCCTCCAGCACCTTCTGCGCAGCCACCGCATTCTCGTATGCCGGTCGCGACTCCTTCTTGATCCGCGACTCCTTATCGAGCCGGGCAACGGCCTTCTCCAGCGTTTGCAGATCGGCCAGGATCAGCTCGGTGTGGATGGTCTCGATGTCGGACTCCGGTGACACCCGACCGTCGACGTGGACGACATCGCCATCCTCGAAGGCCCGCACCACCTGACAGATCGCGTCGGCCTCACGGATGTTGGCGAGGAATTTATTACCCAGCCCCTCGCCCTCGGACGCGCCGCGGACGATGCCCGCGATGTCCACGAAGGACACCGTTGCCGGCAGGATCCGCTCCGAGCCGAAAATCTCGGCCAGTCGCTTCAGCCGAGGGTCGGGCAGCGGGACCACGCCGACATTGGGCTCGATGGTCGCAAACGGGTAGTTCGCGGCGAGCACGTTGTTCTTGGTCAGGGCGTTGAACATCGTCGACTTGCCGACATTGGGCAAGCCCACGATTCCGATAGTGAGGGCCACGAAGGCAAGAGTCTAGCCGCGCTCGGGAGGGCTCCCTGCGCTCAGAGCAAGATGGCGATGGGCAGGCTGGTGAACGCCAGGACGATGGCCGAGATGTAGATCCGCAGTGTGGTGCGGTAATACGGCGCCGGGTCGGCATCACCCAGGTCGGCGTTGAGGATCCGGTACAGCGCCAGCGTCATCAGCAGCACCGCTGCCAGGACGCACCCCAGGATCAGCGCGTCCGTGCCGTCCTCGATCGCTTGTCCGCTGCGAATCCCCCAGCCCGCGAGGAAGTTCAGCAGGAAGCCGAGGAGGATACCGATGGAGGTCACCATCGGCTGGCGGTAGTCCTTGAGTTCTCCGTGCACCGGCGAAGTGTATCCAGCGCGGCCGCGCCGACGAGGCGCTAGCGGCGAGGCTCGCTGTTCTCCAGGTAGAGCGTCTCCTGGGCATCCGCCGCCACCTGCACCATCCGCGCGGCATAGGGCGCCACGTGGGCGGCGATTTCGGCCACGGACCGCCAATGCACGCCCGCGATCTCCCGTCGCAGGAAGCGCTCGGGGTTCAGCTCATCCGCACGAATCGAGCCGAGCTCGTAGAGGAAGAGCACCGCGTCGTCCCACCCTCGCCAGGGCGGCAGCCAGTTGACCGCCAGCAGTGCGCCGACGGTGACCTCGATCCCGAGCTCCTCGCGCACCTCCCGCTGGACACAGGTCGCCGGGGACTCGTCAGGGTCGACCACTCCCCCCGGCAGATCCCACTCGCGCTTGTAGGTCAGCTGACACAGGAGCAGGTCACCGTGCTCATTGCGCAGCATGCCCTGGGCAATGGTGCGCTTCTTGGGTAGCCGAGTGTTGAGGATCTTGATGAAATCCAGCCGCCCCTGGTCCGTGCTGACGTCGGGACGCTGCCCGCGCTCCGCACTCATAGCGCGTGACCTCCGTATGCCGCCACGAGACCGCGGATGGCCGCGGCGGCATTCGCGTCGCGAACGGCGACCGGAACTGGCGGGAAGTAGTCATCCCAGAGCGCCATGAACGTCCCCCGGGTTTGGGGCATCCGCGCAGGCCGCGCGATGAACCACACATGGGCATGTGCACCCCCGTCGGCCCCACCGGCCGATGTGACACCGGCCAACGCTGGGCAGCGCCTCGACCGAAGCGCTGAGGGCGACGCTGATCTGGCCAAACTCGGCCGCCCGCTGCGGGGACAACGCACTGAGGTCGGCGTGCTCGAGCGGTTCCAGGATGAGGACGCAGGGGGCACCCGAGGGTGGAGCCGCCTTGATGTGCCAATGCTCATCGCGCCACACCACCGGCCACCGGTCCGCGCCCGGCCGCATTTCGGCTCCCGGAGCGCACCAACAGGTGGCCGGGTCCTCGCCGAATCGGGGCTCCTCGTCGGCCAGCGCCATGACCTCGCGGACTCGAAGATCACCGTCGAATGGGAAGGTCGGCCAGGTGGTGAAGCCGTCGTCGATCAGCGGCAGCCGGCCCTCGGGTCCGGCCTCCTGGGCCGCGTGAACGCGGGCGGCAAAGTCCTCGATCGACTCGGGCTGCGGCATACCCGACAGCGTAGCTTCGGCCGCACTGTCGGTGGCTGCTGCCAGAGTCGGGCTCATGCAGATGTGGATGTATGCCGCACTCGCGGCCGTGCTGACCGCCGCGGCTACCTGGTGGTTGGCTGCGCTTGTGCACGGCGCTCGCCGGAGCGCGCTGGAGACCGAGCGCGATCTCCTGCGCGAGCGCGTGGATGACCTGGAGATCTCGCTGTCCGAGGACCTGCAGACTGCGGCCTTGTTGGCGCCGCTCAAGGACGCACTGGGGCGGGTGGAGCGTCAGGTCGGGGTGCTGGAGCGGGACCGCGTGGAGCAGTTCGGCTCGATTCGCTCGGTCTTGGCCCGGGTTGAGGGTGGCACCGCGGAGTTGGGTCTGGCGACGGCGAGCCTGGTGGGTTCGCTGCGTTCCTCGACGGTGCGTGGCGCCTGGGGGGAGGTGCAGTTGCGGCGGGTGCTGGAGCTGAGCGGCATGCTGGCGCGCTGTGATTTCGACATGCAGGTGAGCGCCACCGCGCGCCATGGCGCGGTGCGCCCCGATGTCCTGGTCCGACTGCCCGGAGACAAGGTGCTGGTCATCGACGCCAAGGCACCCATGGATGCCTTCTTGGCCGCCCAGGCGCAGGACCTCCCCGAGGACGAGCGTAGCCAGTTGCTGCGCGAGCATGCGGTGGCCTTGCGCCGACATGTCCAGGCTTTGGCCGCCAAGGAGTACTGGACAGCCTTCCCGGTGACCCCCGAGATGGTGGTCTGCTTTGTGCCGACCGACGCCATGTTGGCGGCCGCCCTCGATGCTCAGCCCGGCCTGCACGAGGCGGCGCTCGCCGACCGCGTGGTGCTTGTCGGGCCAGCTGGCTTGATGGCCCTGGTCCGCACGGTGGCCTTCACCTGGCAGCAGAGCGCCGTGGTCGAGCATGCCGCCGAGGTGCTCACCCTGGGCCGGGATCTCTATGCCCGCCTGTCCACCCTCGGGGAGCACACCGCCAAGGTCGGCCGTTCTCTTACCGCGAGCGTCGAGGCGTACAACGGACTTGTCGGCGCCTTGGAGTCCCGCGTGCTGGTCAGCGCTCGGCGCATGCAGGATCTGGGGGTTGTGTCCTCCGCCTTGCCTGAGCTCTCGACCGCCGA
>WBZP01001526.1_pt3 | contig 16104 bp, 14 predicted proteins | sample 5204301 | NCBI WGS metagenome assembly WBZP01 (sample SAMN12412401, study PRJNA552823) | activated sludge metagenome | isolation source: activated sludge from nitrification reactor of wastewater treatment plant... | place: USA: Pennsylvania | collected 2017
GCCGGTGCAGCGGACCCTGTCGAGGGCCGCCATCATCGGGTCGTTCCCAGCATCGGTGTTGGGGCGCGGGAAGATCCAGGTGTTCACCCCTCCAGCGGCGAAGATGCGACCGGGAACCTCCTGTGGGCACCGGATTCGCCCGGCACCCCCTTCCTATAATCTTTCGGCCCGAACACCGGGTTCTTGATGTCCCCTGACGAGCCTGTGCAAGATTCTTCGGCTGCTCAGTCGCAGCAAGTCACGCCACCCAGCCGAAGCGGGGCCGCCGCATGGATGCATGTCGGGATGGTGCTGGCAGCGCTGGCCGGTGGTGGCCTGCTGGTGCTGCTGCTGCTCGTGGCGATGGCCTTGGCGGTGGCGTATCCAAACCTGCCGGACATCCACAGCCTGGCGGACTACCGGCCCAAGCTGCCGCTGAGGGTCTATTCGTCCGATGGTGTCCAGCTGGGCGAGTTCGGCGAGGAACGGCGGACTTTCATGCCGATCGCCCAGATGCCCCAGGTCATGAAGGATGCCGTGCTGGCCGCCGAGGACGCGCGCTTCTACCAGCATGGCGGGGTCGACTACAAGGGCGTGGCCCGGGCGGCGCTGGAGAACCTGCGCGACGCGCGCAGCCAGGGTGCTTCAACCATCACCATGCAGGTGGCGCGCAACTTCTACCTGTCCACCGAAAAGACCTTCACGCGCAAGATCTACGAGATCCTGCTCGCACTGAAGATCGAAGGCATGTTGTCCAAGGATCAGATCCTTGAGCTGTACATGAACCAGATCTTCCTCGGCCAGAGGGCCAACGGCTTTGCCGCGGCGGCAGAGATCTACTTCGGCAAGAAGCTGAACGATGTCACGATCGCCGAGGCGGCGATGCTGGCCGGTCTGCCCAAGGCACCCTCGGCCTACAACCCCATCGCCAACCCGCGCCGGGCCACCCAGCGCCAGCGCTACATCATCGACCGGATGTTCGAGACCGGCTTCATCACCGAGGCCCAGCACGACGAGGCGCTGGCCCAGGTCTTGAGATATCGCACCCAGTCCGAAGCTGCGGTCCATGCCGAATTTGTGGCCGAAGCGGCGCGCCAGCTCGTATTCGCCCAATATGGGGAAGATACCTACACGCGGGGTCTGCATGTCTACCTCACCGTGTCGGCCGCCGACCAGATCGTGGCCTACAAGTCGCTGCGCAGGGGCCTGATGGACTACGAGCTGCGCCAAGTGTATCGGGGCCCTGAAGCCTACGTCGACCTGCCGGCCGATGCCGACATGATTGATGCACGCGTGGCCGAAGCCCTGGCCGAGCGCCCCGACAACGATGAACTGCGTTCAGCCGTGGTACTGGAGGCTTCCCCGCGCAAGGTGCTTGCGATGCTGCAGTCGGGCGATTCGATCACCGTGACCGGCGAGGGACTGCGTCCCGCGACCTCGGGCCTGTCCGAGCGGGCCGGCCCCAAGGTGCAGATCCGCCCCGGGGCCGTGGTTCGCGTCATGCGCAACGCCAAGGGCGACTGGACGCTCACCCAGCTGCCCGAAGTGGAAGGGGCGATGGTGGCGATCGAACCACAAACCGGCGCCGTGCGGGCCATGGTGGGCGGTTTCTCGTTCAGCAAGAGCAAGTTCAATCATGTGATGCAGGCCTGGCGGCAGCCGGGGTCCAGCTTCAAGCCCTTCATCTATTCGGCGGCGCTGGAAAAGGGCTTCACGCCGGGCACCGTGGTCAACGACGCGCCGCTGTTCTTCAGCGCCGAAGAAACCGGCAGCCAGCCTTGGGAGCCCAAGAACTACGACGGCAAGTTCGAAGGTCCGATGCCCTTGCACACGGCCCTGGCCAAATCCAAGAACATGGTGTCCATCCGGGTCCTGCAAGGCACCGGCCCCACGTTTGCGCAGGAGTGGGTCGAACAGTTCGGCTTCGACCGCGACAAGCACCCGCCCTATCTGACGATGGCGCTGGGCGCCGGATCGGTGACGCCGCTGCAGATGGCCACCGCCTACAGCGTGTTCGCCAACGGCGGCTACCGCGTGCCGCCCATGCTGATCCAGCGCGTCACCGACAACAAGGGCCGCCTGCTGCTGCAGGCCCGTGCCCCGGAACTGGACGAGAGCCTGCGCGTGCTGCCGGCGCGCAACGCGTTCGTGATGGGTACGCTGCTGCAGGAGGTGACGCGCAGCGGCACCGCAGCCCGTGCCCAGGCCTTGCTCAAACGGTCCGATCTGTATGGCAAGACGGGGACCACCAACGATTCGATGGATGCCTGGTTTGCCGGCTTCCAGCCTGCCTTGACGGCGGTCGTCTGGATCGGCTACGACAACCCGCGCAAGCTGGGCGACCGCGAAACCGGCGGCGGGCTGGCCCTGCCGGTCTGGATCGAATTCATGCGGCATGCGCTCAAGGGCGTTCCGGTGCAGGAGCTGGAGGCGCCCGAAGGCGTCACGCGGGACGGCGGGAACTGGGTCTTCGAAGAGTTCAGCGCGGGTCGCGGTGTGGGCGCGGTGGGGCTGGACGACAAGATTCCGACGCCAGCCAGCGAAGACGAACGCAAGGGCATCCTGGATCTCTTCCGGCGCTGAACGCGGCGCCGCCCGTCCCTGCTGACTTTCTATCGGCCAAAGTTCAGCCGCTGGCCCGCCTGCCGCGAGGCGTGATCGGACAGCGCGGCCAGCAGTTCGCTGCCGTCGCGCGTGTCGAGCCATTGCCCTGCGACCCAGCGGTAGTGAAAACCGCCGCCGCGCGCCGCCATCCACACCTCCTGCAAGGGAGGCTGGGTATTCAGGATGATCTTGCTGCCGTCGGGGAAGCTCAACTCCAGCAGACCGCCGGACCGGTGCGTGTCGATGTCGATCAGATCCTGCTGTAACCAGCGGTCGGCGGTGGCTTCAATGGCGGCCAGCAGCTCGCGCGTCTGGCGCTGGTAGTCGGCGTCGCTGAGTGCCGTGGCCTGCGGGGCCGTTCTCATAGAATCCTTTGCATGCTTGAGCTGTTCAAAACGAGTGTAGCCGCGCGCCGCCTCACCCCCCTGGCGTCGTGGCTGTGTGTCCTGCTCGTGGCGGGTTGTGGCCAGAAGGGGCCGCTGACACTGCCCGCGTCCGGTGCCGCCGCGTCCGCGTCCGCGTCGGCGCCTGCGCGATGAGCCTGCCCGGGGCGCCATTACTGGCGCGCGAATCCGGCGCATTGCGCCTGGAGGGGCACGCGCTGGTGGACCTGGCGCGCCGCTTCGGCACGCCGCTGTATGTCTACTCGCGAGGCGCCATGCGCTTGGCTGCGTCAGCCTACCGAGATGCACTCCAGGGTCGCGAGCACCTGGTCTGCTATGCGATGAAGGCGAATTCCAACCTGGCCGTGCTGCAGACGTTCGCTCAGGCCGGCCTCGGCTTCGATATCGTCTCTGGTGGCGAACTGCTGCGTGCCCTCGCAGCTGGGGCAGACCCGTCGCGGATCGTCTTCTCCGGCGTGGGCAAGTCACGTGCCGAGATGCGCATGGCCTTGTTGGCCGGCGTGCGCTGCTTCAACGTCGAGAGTGTCGCCGAGCTGGCCTGTCTCAACCAGGTGGCCATCGACATGGGACGCCAGGCGCCGGTGAGTTTGCGCGTCAATCCGGATGTGGACGCTGGAACCCACCCGTACATCTCCACCGGCCTCAAGGCCAACAAGTTCGGCGTTCCTCACGACCAGGCCCTGGCCACCTATGTGCAGGCTGCGGCGATGCCCGGGATTGCCGTGATGGGCATCGACTGCCACATCGGATCGCAGATCACCCACATCGAGCCCTTCGTGGACGCGCTGGACCGCCTGCTCGATCTGGTGGATGCCGTGCAGGCCCATGGCATCCAGCTGCGCCACATCGATGTCGGCGGTGGTCTGGGCATCGCCTACACCGATGAGCAGCCGCCGCCGGCCGGGGAGCTGATCGCGCGGCTGCTCAGGCGGCTGGATGAGCGTGGCCATGGCCACCAGGAAGTGCTGCTGGAACCGGGGCGTTCGCTGGTGGGCAATGCCGGCGTCCTGCTGACCGAGGTGCTCTACACCAAGCCCAGCGAAGCCAGGAACTTCTGTGTCGTGGACGCGGCGATGAACGATCTGATGCGTCCAGCGATGTACGAGGCTTGGATGTCGATCGAGCCCTGCATGCAGCGCGACGAGCCGGGCTCGCTGTGGGACGTGGTCGGACCGGTCTGCGAGTCCGGGGACTGGCTGGGGCGCGACCGCCGGCTGGCGGTGCAGCCGGGTGATGTGCTGGCCGTTCTGTCGGCCGGTGCCTACGGCATGAGCATGGCCAGCAACTACAACACGCGTCCGCGCGCGGCCGAGATCATGCTGGACGGCGAGCAGGTGCATCTGATACGCGAACGCGAAGACCCGCGCGCGCTGTTTGCGGGCGAACGCCTGATTGAGACCTGAATCCGGCCCGTTCAGGCCTGCAGCCGCCCTTCCTGCACGGCGTGGCAGGCCACCTGCACGCGCTGGACCAGCGCCAGCGCGGGACGCTCCAACGCGCAGCGCGCATTGGCGTGTGGGCAACGCGGGTGGAAGGCGCAGCCGCTGGGCGGGTTCAACGGATTGGGCACTTCACCCTGAACGGGCGTGCGCGCGCGGCCACTCATGGCGATGTCGGGAATGGCGTCCAGCAGCATGCGCGTGTAGGGGTGGCGCGGTTGGCTGAACAGCTCGGCCTTGTCGGCCAGTTCCACCAGACGGCCCAGGTACATCACGCCGACCTGGTCGGACACGTGGCGCACCACGGCCAGGTTGTGGCTGATGAACAGGTAAGTCAGGCCACGGCTGCGCTGCAGATCCTTCATGATGTTGAGCACCTGGGCCTGCACCGACACGTCCAGCGCCGACGTGGGCTCGTCGCAGATCAGGAATTCCGGCTCGGTGGCCAATGCGCGGGCGATCGAGATGCGCTGGCGCTGGCCGCCGGAGAACTGATGCGGGAATTTCCCGCTGTCGGCCGCCGCAAGCCCTACCGAATGCAGCAGCTCGCCGACCTTGCTGCGCAATTCGTTAGTGCCGCTGGCCAGGCCGTGTTCGCGCAAGGGCTCGCCCACAATGTCCAGCACTTTCCAGCGTGGGTTGAGGCTGGCGTAGGGGTCCTGGAAGATCATCTGCATGCGCCGCCGCAGCTGGCGCAACTCGCCCGCATCACGGGCCGCGTCGGTGGCCTGGCCGTCGAAGCGCACATCACCCCGCGTCGGCTGGTACAGGCCCACCAGCAGCCGCGCCACCGTGCTCTTGCCGCAGCCGGATTCGCCCACCAGGGCCAGCGTGGTGCCGCGTTCGATGCCAAAGCTCACGCCATCCACCGCATGCACGAACTGCCGCGGCTTGCGCTCCAGAACCCGGTTCAACCAGGCGGCCGATACGTCGAAGGTCTTGGCCAAGTCCCGCACCTGCACGAGGGGCTGCGTCTTCATGCGCCCCTCCGGGAGCCGGCATCACCATCGACCAGCCAGCATGCGGCCTGCGTGGGGCCGGCCGCGATCAGATCGGGCCGCTCGCGCCGGCAGCGGTCCATCACCTGAGGGCAGCGCGGGTTGTAGGCACAGCCGGACGGGATGGCGTTCAGGCGCGGCATCGCGCCGTCGATCTGCAGCAGACGCTCCCGATCGATGGCCATCGAGGGAATCGAGCCCATCAGGCCGGCCGTGTAGGGATGGCGCGAACGGTGGATCACATCGCCCACCGGGCCGATCTCGGCCACGCGACCGGCATACAGAACGGCCACGCGGTCGCAGGTCTCGGCGATCACGCCCATGTCGTGGGTCACCAGCATCACGGCCGCGCCATGCTCCTTGCATAGCCGCTTGAGCAGCGAAATGATCTGTGCCTGGATCGACACGTCCAGCGCGGTGGTGGGTTCGTCGGCCACGATCAGCTGCGGCTCGGCCGCCAGGGCCAGGGCGATCACCACCCGTTGGCGCATGCCGCCGCTGAACTGGTGCGGGTATTGGTCGATGCGCTGCTCGGCCGCCGGGATGCCCGTCTCCTGCAGAAGCCGGATGGAGCGCTGGCGGGCCTCCTCGGCGCTGACGTCCAGGTGCGTCTGGATGGTCTCCACGAGCTGCCGCCCGATGGTGTACAGCGGATTCAGCGAAGTCAGCGGATCCTGGAAGATCGCGCCGATCCGGCGCCCGCGGATCTTGCGCATCTGCTCGTACGGCAGGTTGTCGATGCGCTGCCCCCCCAGCAGGATCTGCCCGGCCGCGATGCGCCCGGGTGGTTCCAGCAGCCCGATGATGGCTGCGCCGGTGAGCGACTTGCCGGCGCCCGATTCACCCACCACACCCAGGATCTCTCCGGGAGCGATGTCAAAGGAGATGTTGTCCAGGGCCAGCAACGTGCCGCGCCGGGTGGGGAATTCGACCCGCAGGTTGCGGACTTCGAGCAGGGGCGCGACCATGGTCTTCAGCGCAGGCGCGGGTTCAGCGCGTCGCGCAGCCAGTCGCCCAGCAGGTTCACGCTCAGCGCGATCAGCACCAGCATCAGCCCCGGGAAGATGGTGATCCACCACTCGCCGGAGAACAGGAAGTCGTTGCCGATGCGGATCAGCGTGCCCAGGCTGGGGCTGGTGGGCGGCACGCCCACGCCCAGGAAGGACAGCGTGGCTTCGGTGATGATGGCCGCGGCCACCTGGATGGTGGCCAGCACCAGCACCGGCCCCATCACGTTGGGCAACACGTGCTTGAACATGATGCGGTGTGGCGCCACGCCGATCACCCGGGCGGCCTGCACGTACTCCTTGTTGCGCTCGACCAGCGTGGACCCGCGCACCGTGCGCGCGTACTGTACCCAGCCGCTGAGCGAGATGGCCACGATCAACACGCCGAAGGCCAGCGAGTCGTGGGCGTTGGGAAACATCGCGCGGCCCACGCCGTCGATCAACAGCGCGATCAGGATCGAAGGGAACGACAGCATCACGTCGCAGATGCGCATGATGAAGGCGTCCACCTTGCCGCCGGCGAAGCCCGACAGCAGGCCCAGGCCAACGCCCACCACCATCGAGATCACGACCGCGGCAAAACCCACGAAAAGCGAGATGCGGGCGCCATAGAACAGCGCCGAGAGGATGTCGCGCCCCTGATCGTCGGTGCCCAGCAGATAGGTCGCGCTGCCACCGTGCTGCCAGGCAGGCGGCAATCGCGCATCGGAGAGGTTGAGCGTGGCCAGATCGAAGGGGTTGTGCGGCGAGACCCAGGGCGCAAACACGGCACAGAAGGTGCAAAGCGCAGCGATCACGGCTGCCAGGATGGCCATCGGCGAGGTGCGGAAGCTGTACCAGACATCGCTGTCCAGCAGGCGCGTCAGCACGCCCGCAGTGGCCGTCGGCGTGATGGGGGGCGAAGTACTCATGGGCTGGTCAGTGGCCGGTAGCCGACTTTTCGAGTCGCAATCTGGGGTCGACGGCGAAGTACAGCAGGTCGACCATCAGGTTGACGAGGACGAAGATCAGCGCGATCAGGCACAGGTAGGCCGCCATCACCGGAATGTCGGCGAACTGCACCGCCTGGATGAACAGGAAGCCCATGCCGGGCCACTGGAAGACGGTCTCGGTGATGATGGCAAACGCGATCAAGCTGCCCAGCTGCAGACCGGTGATGGTGATCACCGGTACCAGCGTGTTCTTCAGCGCATGGCCGAAGTAGACGGCGCGGTCCTGCAGGCCACGGGCGCGCGCGAACTTCACGTAATCGGTGCGCAGCACCTCCAGCATCTCGGCACGCACCAGGCGCAGGATCAGCGCCAGCTGGAAGACGCTCAGCGTGATGGCCGGAAGCACCAGGTGCTTCCAGCCATCGGCCGTCAGCAGACCCGTTGCCCAGGCGCCCAGCGCCACGGTGTCGCCGCGGCCGAAGCTGGGCAGCCACTTGAGCGTCACCGAGAAGAACAGGATCAGCAGGATGCCGATGAGAAAGGTCGGCAACGACACGCCCAGCAGCGACAGCGTCATCACCAGTTGCGAGCCGAAGCTGCCGCGCCGCAGCGCCGCATAGACGCCCAGCGGCAAGCCCACCGCGAGGGCGATCACGGCGGCAGCCAGGGCCAGTTCCAGTGTGGCCGGAAAACGCTCGGCGATCAGCGTCGATACCTGCCGGCCCTGGCGCAGGCTCAGACCGAACTCACCTCGCACGGCGTTGCCGATGAAGGTGGCGAATTGCACCGGGAAGGGTTCGTCCAGGCCCAGTTCGCGGCGCAACTGATCGCGCTGCTCCTGCGTCGCGTCCTGGCCCAGCAGGTTGGTCACCGGGTCGCCCACGTACTGGAACAGCATGAAGGCGATGAAGGCCACCGTGAGCATCACGATCACGGCCTGCAGGAGTCGGCGCAGGATGAAGGCCAGCATCGGATTCGGTGGGTCTGGGGCTTGCAGTGCGGGGCAGTCGGGATCCGGTCACCGCGTCAGGGAACAGGGTCGCCGATCAGCGGATGATCAGCAATCCGCACGCCCACCACAAAGGTGAAGACCCCAAGCGCGGCCGTCATGCGATGTGGCAGGCAAGTCGATCAATCGAAGTCGACCGGTCCGTACCACGACAGCGCCTGCGAACGCGTGTTGTCGCTGTCGGTCATCAGCGCTACCGACTGCAAAGGGCCCGGTGCCTCACCGAAGGCGAGGCGGAAGTCGGCCGCAAGGTCGCGCCGGTGATCGCGCCAGCGGCGCAACTGCCCAGCACCCGAATCGACGACGATCTTGCGGATGCGGTCGCTGCGCGGGTTGACGATCACCGTGCCCACCGGGGCCTTGGCGTCCCAAACGTACATCAAGGTGGCATAAGGCGGGCGCTCGCCGGTCAGTGCCTCGGCCAGATCGAACAGCAATCGCGTACGCTCGGGCAGCGAGGCATGTTCGCCGTCGAAGCCGAACATCACACGTGCCGGCGCATCCTCGCGGCTGGCGTCGGCGACGCTGGCGTTGGCGATCAGGTCCTGCACCCACCAGGAGAAGCGCACGCCGCCAATCTGCTCCGGCGTACGCTTCAGCTTGCGCCGCCACATGCTGGCCGATTGCACCGAGCGGGCGGCGACCGCAACGCGCCCGTCCTTGTGATCGGTCTGATACAGCGTGGCGGCCTTGCCGGGCAGGCTCACCGCTTGCCACGGAGCATCCGGCGCCGGTTCAACAGGTGGCGTCAGCGAAACGCAACCGCTGATGACCAGAGCAAACGCCAGGGCCGACAGATGGGTCTGCATGGCAGGGGCTGCAAAAGGCCGCAATGCGACGGGGCGCATGAAAAACGGCCGCCCGAGGGCAGCCGCTTGATTGGGCAGGGGCCTGAGGATTCAGGCCCGCATAGCTCGATCAGAACGAGTGACGGAGGCCCACTTCGTAGCCGGTGGACTTGAAGCCCTTGGCACCATTGACCTTGCCGCCCGCACCTGCAACGAAGGCCAGGCCGGCGTCGTTGTCGACCTGCGAAGCGTGCACGTAGATGGCCGTGCGCTTGGACACGTCGTACACCAAGCCGACGGCGATCTGGGTCGCGTCACGGTCGATGGGCTTGACGTTGGTCAGCGCATAGCTGGCCTTCAGCGTCATCGCGCCCAGCGGCACGGTCACGCCACCCATGTAGTTGACCAACTTGGCCGATCCGGCCTTGTACTCGTGGTACTGGCCGAACAGGCTCAGGAAGCCCAGGTTGAACGACGCACCGACGTTCATGGCCTTCAGGTCGTCGGTGCCGATCGAGTCCTTGGTCTCACCATAGGCGACGGCCACATTCACCGGGCCGGCGGCGTAGCCGATGCGGCCACCCATGTACTCGTTGCCGGTGGCGCCTTCACCCAGGGCCAACTGCACCTGGCCGTACAGGCCGCCGATCGAGGGCAGGAAGTAGCCAACGGTGTTGTCGGCGCGGACCAAGGTGGTCGAGCTGCCCATGACGTTCACGCTGGAGTTGCCACCGCCGGAGCTGCCGGACAGCAAGGCGGGGTTCTGCTGGGTTATCAGATTGGTCTGCGAGCCCACGCCGTTGGTGCCGAACGGGTCGAACACGGTGTGGTTCCAGAAGGTCGGCGTGTAGTCACGGCCGAGGCGGATTTCACCGAAGCCGCCCATCAGGCTGATGGTGGAACGGCGCTGCCAGGTCTGGCCGGTACCACCGGTGTCGGCGCTCATCGCACCTTCAATCCAGAAGCCGGCCTTCAGGCCGCCGCCCAGATCTTCAACGCCGCGGAAACCGAGGCGGCTGGAGGCATTGCCGTCAGTGTTGATCGTCGAACGGGTGCCGTTGCCGTTGTCCACGCCACGGGCGTTCACGTCAACGATGCCGAACAGGGTGACCGACGACTGGGCAGAAGCCACGCCGGCAAACGCAGTCAGCGCGGCCAGGGCGAGCAGGGATTTTTTCATTGCGACTATCTCCTAGGTTGAACAAGAGGTCCCGATCGGGGAGGTCACCCGGTAAGGGGCTGATCAGGCCAACCTCCGCGGTGGAAGCTGAACGTATTGCACCAGACCCATTCGCCGAATGCCAAGGTTTGGCCTTCAAAAGCACGCCAGTTGTTGTCTGCCAACAACGTCATCCGGCTGTTCAGGGTGCTGTGGCTGGGCGGGTATTCTATGGCCGCATGAACCCCGTCGATCGACTCCTGGCCCGTGTGGACAATGCGTTGCGCACCCTCAGCGGTGCCGTGATTGCCGCTCGCCCCAACCCGGCCGGCCTGCTGCACGGTGAGGATCTGACGGCGGAGGACCGCCGGCTGGCCGGTGCGCTGATGCGCGTCAACCACGTGGGTGAGGTGTGCGCCCAGGCGCTGTATCAGGCGCAGGCCTTGACGGCGCGCTCGGCGGACCTGCGCCGGCAGATGGACCGGGCTTCGCGTGAGGAGGGCGATCACCTGGCCTGGACGCAGGCGCGGCTGGCCGAGCTGGGCGAGCGGCCCAGCCTGCTCAATCCCCTCTGGTATGCCGGAGCCTTTGGCATCGGCTTGCTGGCCGGGCGCCTGGGCGACGGCGTCAGCCTGGGTTTCGTGGTGGAGACTGAACGCCAGGTCGAACAGCATCTGGCCGACCATCTGGAACGCCTGCCGGCTGCAGATTCACGTTCGCGCGCCATCGTGGCGGCCATGAAGGACGATGAAGCGCGGCATGCCGATGAAGCACAAGGCGCCGGTGGCCAGGCCTTGCCGGCGCCGGTGACCTGGTTGATGCGCGGTGCGGCCAAGCTGATGACGAGCACCGCACACCGCATCTGAAGTTCAGACTTCGATCACCTCGAAGCTGGTCGAGATGGTCGCGGTCTTGCCCAGCATGATGCTCGCCGAACAATAGCGCTCGTGCGACAGGGCGATGGCCCGCTCGACGGCCGCCGCCGGCAAACCCCGTCCGCTGACGATGAAGTGCATGCGGATGTGCGTGAAGACCTTTGGATCCTGCACGGCGCGCTCGGCGACTAGCTTCACCTCGCAGCCCCGCACCTCGTGCCGGCCACGTTTGAGGATCAGCACCAGGTCGTAGGCGGTGCAGCCGCCGGTGCCGGCCAGCAGCGTTTCCATGGGCCGGGGCGCCAGGTTGTGACCGCCGCCGTCCGGTGCGCCGTCCATCGTCAGCAGATGGCCGCTGCCGGTCTGGGCGGCAAACCCCATGCCGGTGCCCGGCATCCAGTGAATGGTGCATTCCATGCGCATCTGCCCCTTTGCGAGCCGGGCCAGCGACCGGCCTGACGGTTTTGAGTGAAGCCTCTAGAAAAGAACTCGAATGCCGTCGATCCGGTTATTGCGGCGCAACATGCCGGTGATAGACTGGCTCCGAGGGCGATTCAAATGTGATCGCCGATCGATTGTCTCCTCCACCTCCATCAACGGTGGATTCGACCCGGGGCCCCCCAAAGGTCCCGGGTTTTTTTATCTGCGGCTCGGACGCGGCCGTATCATCCGCCGCCCTTATCCGTTCAGCCCCGACCATGTCCGCAGGCAGTCCCCGATCCACCGGCGCGCCGAGTGTGCCCACCATGCGTGTGGCCAGTCCGCGTGCCCAGCGCATCGCCGCCGACTACCTCAAGCGCATCCTCACCGCGCGCGTCTACGACGTGGCGCGTGAAACCCCGCTCGAGCCGGCACGCAGCCTGTCGCGCCGCCTGTCCAACCAGGTGCTGCTCAAGCGCGAGGATCAGCAGCCCGTGTTCAGCTTCAAGCTGCGTGGTGCCTACAACAAGATGGTGAACCTGCCGGCCGATGCGCTGGCGCGTGGCGTGATCTGCGCCAGTGCCGGCAACCACGCCCAGGGCGTGGCGTTGTCGGCCAAGCGGCTGAACTGCCGCGCCGTGGTGGTGATGCCGGTCACCACGCCCAGGCTGAAGGTCGATGCGGTGGCTGCGCTGGGCGGCGAGGTGCTGCTGCATGGCGACAGCTACAGCGACGCCTACCAGCATGCCTTGCAGGTGCAGCAGCAGCAGGGCCTGACCTTCGTGCACCCGTTCGACGACCCCGAGGTGATCGCCGGCCAGGGCACGGTGGCGATGGAAATCCTGCGCCAGCACCAGGGTCCGCTGGATGCGATCTTCGTGGCCATCGGCGGCGGCGGCCTGATCTCGGGCGTGGCGGCCTACGTCAAGGCCGTGCGCCCTGACGTGCGAGTGATCGGCGTGCAGGCAGCCGATTCGGACGCCATGCGGCGCTCGGTGCTGGCCGGCAAGCGCGTGCAGCTGGGCGATGTGGGGCTGTTCTCCGATGGCACCGCCGTCAAGCTGGTGGGCGAGGAGACGTTCCGGGTGGCGCGCGCCCTGGTCGACGACTACGTGACGGTGGACACCGACGCCGTCTGCGCCGCCATCAAGGATGTCTTCCAGGACACGCGCAGCATCCTGGAGCCTGCCGGGGCACTGGGCGTAGCGGCGATCAAGCAGTACGTGGCGCGGCACAAGCTCAAGGGGCAGACCCTGGTGGCCATCACCTGCGGCGCCAACATGAACTTCGACCGCCTGCGCTTCGTGGCCGAGCGGGCCGAGTTCGGCGAGCAGCGCGAAGCCCTGTTCGCGGTGACCATCCCGGAGGAGCGCGGCAGCTTCAGGCGCTTTTGCGAGCTGATCGGCCCGCGCAGCGTCACCGAGTTCAACTACCGCATCTCCGACGAGCGTGTGGCCCATGTCTTCGTCGGGCTTGCCATCCAGCGCCGCGACGAAGCCGAGCGCATCGAGCGGCAGTTCGTCAAGCTGGGCTTTGCCACCGTCAACCTGACCGACGACGAACTGGCCAAGGAGCATGTGCGCCACATGGTGGGCGGGCGCAGCGCACTTGCCGACGACGAGCGCCTGTTCCGCTTCGAATTCCCGGAACGGCCCGGCGCGCTGATGCGCTTCCTGGCCACCATGCACCCCGGCTGGAACATCAGCCTGTTCCACTACCGCAACCAGGGCGCGGACTACGGGCGCATCCTGGTCGGCATCCAGGTGCCGCGCGGCGACGAGGGTGGCTTCGACGAGTTCCTGCGCTCGCTGGCCTATCCCTGCGTCGAAGAGACCCGCAACCCCGTCTACGGTTTGTTCCTGCGCTGAACTAGACTCTGTCTGCCATGGTCTCAGGTCGCTCCCTGGTCAGCCCCACCTCCAGCCCGGCGCTGGAACGCGCGCTGGCCGACAAGCTCCAGCGGCGAAAGGAAGCCGGCGGCAGTCTTGGAGAACTGGAGCCGCTGGCCATCCGCCTGGGCCTGATGCAGAACTCTCTCAAGCCGCGTCTGCACAGCCCGCACCTGCTGGTCTTCGCCGCCGACCATGGGCTGGCGGTGGACGGCATCCTGCCGCCCGGATCCGAGGGGCGTCTGGAGGGGCGCAGCACGCGCGAAACGGTGCGCATGCTGCTGACCCGTCAGCTGCCACTGGCGGTCTTTGCGCGGGTCCAGCGCATCGATGTGACGGTGGTCGACTGCGGCGTGGCCGAGACGCTGCAACCGCATGAACGGCTGTTGATGCGCAAGATCGCCCATGGCACGCGCAATACGCGCGCCACATCGGCGATGAGCATGGACCAGGCCCACGCCGGCATGCGGGCCGGCATGGAGATCGGCGACAAGCTCAGGGGCAACGTCACGGTGCTGGCCGGCGTGGGCGTGGGTGCGCACGAGAGTGCATCGCTGGTCCTGTCCCGCCTGACCGACAGCCCGGTGCGCGACCTGGTGGTCAGCGGGCCCGAGATGTCCGCCGAGCACCTGGCCCACCTGATGGTGGTGCTGCAGGGCGCGCAGGGGAGGCACCGCGAGGTTGCCGAACCCATCGAGGTGCTGGCGGCCTTTGGCGGCTACGAAGTGGCGGTGATGGTCGGCGTGTTGCTGATGGCGGCCAGCAAGCGCCATCTGCTGATCGTCGATGGCATGCCGGCCTGTGCGGCGCTGATGCTGGCCGCCCGCATCGCCCCGGCGGTTACCGACTACTGCATGTTCTGCCGCAGCCATGGCCATCGTGGGCTGGACCAGGCGCTCAACCTGTTCCGCGCGTCGGCCCTGCTTGAGCTGGGCATGGAAAGCACCGACGGCACCGGCGCCATGCTGGCCTGGCCACTGGTCAAGAGCGCCGCCGCCCTCTTGACCGAAGTGGCCGATGGCGAAGAACCGGGCCCGACGCGGCCGGGGGACCTGGTCGACGTGGGCATGCCCGAGCCCTTCGAACCTGAAGTTGAACCGACCAGGCCGGCCCCTTTCGGCGACGCGCTCTACTGAGTATTGGTCCTGGGCCTGTGTCGACACGCCGGGATAAGCATCGTTGGCGGCTTAGCTCGCCGGCATGGCCTGCCCGCAGGCCTCCTGCACCAGGCCCTGGCGCAGCGCGGTCACCACGGCGGCCGTCCGGTTGTCTACACCGAGCTTGCCCAGCACGTTCGCGACATGGAATTTCGCGGTCGGCAGGGCGAGGCGCATCTCGCGTGCAATGCGCAGGTTGCTCAGCCCGAGTGCCATCTGCTGCAGGATCTGCAGTTCACGTTGCGTGAGCCGGGCAGGCGAATCGCTGCAGTCCGATGGTGGCAGTTGCGGCAGCCTCTGGCCCCGACGCACGGCGCCGAGGGTGGCCTCAAGCTGGGCTCTTCCCGCCGAGCGCAAGAGCACGCCGTCGACGGCCAGCTCGCGCCCCAGGCGCACTTGCTGCCTATCCCACTCGTTCATCAGGAGCACCGTGCGGGCCTGCGGCAGGAGCCGGCGGATCGCGTGCAACTGCGGACGCGCATGAAGCCAGGGCAATTGCAGGTCGATGAACAAGAGATCGAGCTCATGGGTGAGGGCTTCGCTGAAGAGTTCGGCGCTGTTGCGCGCCTGGCTGACGACGACCACTGCGGGCAGATCGGCCAGCAAGACCGCCAGGCCGGTACGAAACAGGGTCTGCCCATCCACCACGCAGACCCGGCAAGTTCGGCCCTCAGAAGGCGCGGCGCAAGGTGCTGGCGCGGGTGGTGCTCACGGGTGGATCGGCTCGGGCGGTTGCATAGGGACGGACTCCAGGCTGGCTAACCTCGGCGACGCCGCCCAGGCTTGCGAGGCCGGCAGTCTAGGGATCGGACCCTGCGCTGGCTTGACAATTCACGCCAGAGCCTTGACGGTTTGCGCCACGCCTTGCCCGTCGTTCGAGAAGCGACCCGGGTCACCGGATGGGTCACGCTCCCAACTCCTAGGAGGCCGTCGATGCAGCGAGTTCCAACCTGCGCCAGCGGGCGGGGCTCAAGCCGGTCCAGCGCTTGAAGGCGCGTGTGAAGGCCGCCTGATCGGCATAACCCAGCAACAGCGCGAGTTCGGCCAGGTGCAGCGCCGGATCACGCAAGTAGGATTGAGCGAGATCCCGCCGCGTCGCGTCGACCACCGCCTGATAGCTGGTCTGGGCCAGTTCGGGCCTGCGCTGCAGGGTGCGCGGCGAGGTCTGCAGGCGGCTGGCGATGGCCGGCAGCGTCGGGTCGCCATAACCGAGCTGGCCGGCGATGGTCTGCTGCAGTTCGTCCAGGAAGTCACCTCGCCGCGGCGACTGGGCAACGCGTGCCCTTGCCTGGCACTCCAGCAGGTCGTACAGCGCCTGGTCGGGACCCCGCGTTGGCAGCAACATCGAGCGGTACGCAATGACGATCGAGCTGCAATCGGCGGCGAAGCGCATGGGGCAATTGAAGAAGCGTTCGTAGGGGTTGGTGTCGACCGGTCTGTCGTG
>WBZP01003807.1_pt1 | contig 16100 bp, 14 predicted proteins | sample 5204301 | NCBI WGS metagenome assembly WBZP01 (sample SAMN12412401, study PRJNA552823) | activated sludge metagenome | isolation source: activated sludge from nitrification reactor of wastewater treatment plant... | place: USA: Pennsylvania | collected 2017
CGAGACCCGACTCCTGCTGCACGAGACCGGCCAACAGCTGCTCGCCGACGCCGATCTCCTCACTATCCCCGCTGCCCGCGCCACTTTCGTCTTCATCACCCGGAGGTACGGATGAGCCACCTCGAGCCGGACCACGAAGACCTTCGCACCCGCGCCGGGCGGATCCTGCAGGCGATGGGCGACACCCCCATCCCAGCGATGGACGCCACCTTCTACGCCCACTACGCCGAAGAACTGCGAATGCTCGTCGAGGAGTTCCTCGCCGACCGTCACCCGGTGCCCGCCTCGGTGACGCGGGTGTGGTTGGTCTGGAACTGCCACGACATCGCCGGCTCCTACTCGACCGAGCGCGCCGCCCTCGAGGCACGCGCCGACATCCAACACCAGCTCCTGTGCCAGTACGGCCCCGACGCCGACCTCCTCGAGTCCATCACCATCACCACGGCCCACGTCCCAACCCAGTGCCTCGGCTCTCCACGGAGCCACCAGTGAGAGGCGTCAGCCGCGAAGTCCTGGCCCGCGACGCGGCTTGGAGTCTCGCCGACGGCAGCTGCAAAGACCTCACCGTCGAATGGGCTCGCTGGGAGGCCACGTATGCCGCCGCGGTAACCGCTGCTGCCCGGCAGGCCGCGCTCGTCGAGCCCGCCGCCCTGTGCGCCGCCTGCCCCGTCGCGACCGAGTGCGCCGACCTCGCTGAGCTGTCCGGGTACACCGGCATCGCCGCGGGTCAGGGCTACCGCAACGGCCGCCTCGACCACGCCCGCCGACGTCACGCGCGACAGAGGAGAACGGCATGACAACCCCTGCAGAGGATCTTTCTTATGGATGCCTAACCCCGCATAGCGGATCGATAAGAGCCCTTAGACATGCATAAGAACGGCACGCCCAGCCCGGCGGTCCCGTCGGCCACGAACGCGCGCCCGGCCGACCGTGGTAGACATCCCCCTGACGCCCACCCTTGCGAGGGACCGGGAAGTGACCCCCAGGATTTCCTGCCGGCCGACAGGGCCTGGGGGTCGCGCCCACCCCGGGACTCAGCGACGTGAACGCCGTCCTGCCCATCTCCGTGCCACCTCGACCCGACGAATCCGTCGAGTCTTGGCTTGAGCACCTGGCCGACGCCAACGGCCTCACCACCGCCCAGCTCCTCGGAACCATCCGCCGCACCGGAACCGGCACGCGCTACCTCACCCTCGCACCCTCCCCGGAGACCATTGCGACCCTCGCGGCCCTCGCCCGCGTCGACGAGAAGTCTGTGTACGCCGCGACGCTGGCCTCCTTCGACGGCACCGCGCTCGACCTCACCGGCCTCGACCCGGCCGACCGGTACTCCTACCGGCAGGTCGCCGCCCGTGGCTGGACCCCTGCCCATGGCACCCAGATCTGCCCCGCCTGCCTCGCCGACACCGGCGCCTGGAAGACCGCGTGGCGGCTACTCCTCGTCACCGCCTGCACGGATCACGGCCTCGTCCTCGTCGCCGAATGCCCGTCCTGTGGGCGGGCGTTCCGCGACCAACGCCACTCCCACCTGCGCCGCCTCGGCGCCGCCACGGTGTGCGGGAACCCGCTCGGCCAGGGACCGGTCACGCAGTGCCAGCACGACCTCACCGCGCTCCCCCGAGAGCCAGCCTCGCCGGCTGTGCTCGCGACCCAGGCGCGAATCAACTCGGCTCTCACGGGTGAGGACGTCAGTGTGCTCGGGGAACTGGCCAAGCCCGCGGCATATCTGGCCGACCTACGGCACCTGGCCACCCTCCTCCTCCATCTGGCCGGACAACCCGGAGCCGACGCCCTCGCGCCATGGGTGGGCGACCTTACCCTCGTCGCCGCAGTCCGCACCTCGACCCGCGGACCACGCTGGGGAATGCGCCCACCCGACGACCCAACCCTCCGCGGCCAAGCGTTGGCGAACGCAGACGCGATCCTGGCCGCCGCCGACCTCGACACTGCAGCCGGGCAGCTGACGCCGTGGATCGAGCTCACCCCGACCACGAACGACGGGCCGCTCAGCTGGTTGGCCGACCGCACCGTCATGACCCGCACCCTGACTCGGCTCGTCATGGCCGCCCGCGCCCCGCACCGGCGCCTGTCTCACCACCTCGACACCCCCAGACCCGACGGAGCGCGCATGCCGATCAACCTGCTCTTCATCCCCCAGGTCATCCCGCACGAGCAGTACCTCGAGCACCTCGCCGGCGCATCTGCCTCTGGCGAGGCGACCGTCCGCCTCTTCGCCTCCCTGTCGCTGGCCCGACTTCACCCAGACATCACGTCCTGGGCCGCAGCCGCCGAAGCCCTGGGTATGCCCGGCCCGATGGGAGTGCGCTGCGCCCGAGCCTGCTCCGCGAGCATGCTCATCACTGCCGACGAGTGGAAGGCTCGGATCTGGCGCGCCGGCGAGGAGTCACCACGGAGGGACTACCGCGCCACCGAAGCGAAGATCCGGCACCGCCTCGGGATGAGCCGTTGGTTCGACGAATGGGCCCGCAGCTACCGGCCCGGCACCCGGCACGGCTCCTACAACCTCGGCCTTACCTGGCAATGGGTTCACGTGGCCCACGCCCACCTCGACCTGTCACCCGCCTGGCGGGGCAGGAAGCCGGCGGCGAAGGACCGCGCCCGCTACCGCCAGTTCGAGTCCTCCCTCGACGACAAGCAACAGCGCGTGCTGGCGAGCACCCTACACACGCGAGCATTAACACGCGCACCGAACCGCAGGTTGCGCCACGCAAGCAGCCCAAACGCGATATCAATAGGGGGTGATCCGCACGCTGGGAGCGAGCCCATCCCCTCGACACGCTCTGGAAGCCGTGGCAGCGGATGGCCTCGTCCTCGTCCGCGGGGTGGGGTTCACTAGGTTCGTGAACCTCATGACCGAGCTGGGCCCCCTGTACCAACATCCCGATGCCGGCTCAGATGGGGTCACAAGAGTCGTGCCCGATGGCAAGTCGGACGCACAAGCCGGCTACGGATTCAGCGCTAAGGCGCTCGGACTGCACACCGACAGGTCGTCGATGCAGAGACCGCCGAGGTTCTTGGGGCTATACCTCGAGCACCAGCCAAGTCAGGGAGGGGTTCCGCTGTTTGCAGATCTACATGTGGCCCTTAAGTCACAGCTCCAGCAGGACCTCGAAAAAGTCGACGTCACGGCAGGTGATGGCAGCACCCTGCCGATGGTCTTGTCTTCCGGTGACCGGAGATTCCGCTACAGGGATGACCCGTGGTGGCATTTAACTGGCCCAGATGAGCTGGTCTCAGAGATCCGAGACTCTGTGGATCATTCAACGTTTGCCCTTAGCCTCACTACTGGCGATGCATACGTGCTTGATAACCATCGTGTCTTGCATGGGAGGACCGCGATAACTGACGCCAAGCGTGTCGCCCTTCGAATTTTGGTCGACGGCGATCTGTAGCATGGCCACTCTTCCGAACGCTGAGCAGCCAGAGTTCGCGGAACAAATGCGCGAACTTATCAAGAGCGGAAAAGTGACTACACGTGAACTTCGACAGACTCTTGAAGACGTAAGTCAGCCTGCAGATCAGCGGTTCGCAAGTTTGTATGGGCTCCTGCAAGAGCTAAACCGTGAGGAGAAGGAACAACAGTACGCGGACCTGGTCAACCGCTATGCTGGCGAGTTTCACAATCAACCGTATTACCACACATTCAGGGCGGTCGTGGCTACCGGCGATGGGACCTCGGAGTCAGGACTCCGACGCGCTCTCGCCCATAGCAGGAAGGCGATTGTGGACTTCCCGGATCGTGCCGGTGTGTTGCACCAGTACGCCGCACTTTGTGCGCGCTTGGGGGACCTATCGCGTGAGGTCGATCAGCAGGAGACAGAGAAGGCACTCGATGCCGTGGAGCGCGCGATCGCAGTATCGTCGCGAAACAACCCCAACTTCCATCGCACGAGAGCGCGTCTCCTGCGCCAGCTTGGGAAGTTGGACCAGGCCCTCTTGGAAATCAACACGGCCATAAGACTTCAAGACGCCTCAACGCCAAGCGAGATCCGACAACTCGCCCAATTCGAAGCCTTTCGATCCATGCTCTACTTCGACAAGTCTAGCCGTGGCCTAGAGTCGCGTATTGAACAAGCTAAGCGCGACTTGAATGCCGCTAAGTCAGAGCAGGTGCAACTACTCGGAGTCTTGGCTGCGGTTATCGCGCTCATCACTTCCGTCGTCACCATTTCAACCAGAGTCGAAGCTTCCGTTGCACTGCGTTTCATCATTGTGGCAGTCGGTACCATCACGGTCGCCTTCTCAACACTTATGTGGTCAGGTGGTATTTCGCGATGGTGGAGGGTCATTCCTGGCATAGTCGTCGGCTTCGCGTTGGTCGCGTGGGGCCTGTGGGTGAAAGTCGAGATGGGATGACGTTCGCGGGCACGTCAAGGAGGACAAGCGCCCTGGTTCGTATCGACGAGGCCAGCAGCAAGGGCGAGGGTCTCATGAATGAAGACCTATCCGGCTCCGCGGCATCCTCCGCTTGGATGCTGGATGGCGCTACAGATGTGGGCACGACGTTTCGACCGGACCCCAGAATGACTGGCGCCTATTGGCTGGTCCATCAAGTGGACGCGATGCTTGCTTCTGATTCCGGCGAGGCGAGCCATGGCTCGCTTCTTGGGAAGGTGGCGAGTCAGGTCGACGCCAAACTGAGGCGACTCGGTCTCGACGACTCCCACTTGCCGCCGGCTTGCTCTGCGGGGATCGTAACGCTCGATAGCCCGCATATCAATGTGTCGCTTGTGGGTGACGTCTTCATATTTAAACTTGAAGGAAACCGGCTCTTGTCCGACGGACGGTTTGGTCGGAATGAGAGGAAGGCCGTGCAAGGTCAAGTTCTGGGTGGAACGGACGGGCAGCTAGGAATTGCACAGAGACGACAGGGGTACATCAGAGGGCACAACGACCAATGGATCCTGGCGAATAATCCGTCAATCGGGCAGCACATCACCTCCGAGCGGTGGGAATGTCAGACCGGAGACCACATACTGCTGGCCACGGACGGATTCGCTAGAGCCGTCACAGATTACGGGCTCTTCGATAACTGGTTATCACTGACTCTTGCTGTCATGCGGAACGGTGCCGAGTCGGAAGTTGATAGAATCCGAGCGTACGAACGGGTCACTCGCGACAGTAGGAGTCACTTCAAACGCGCAGACGACGTTTGTGTTGCCATGTACAGAGTGGAGGATTAAATGGTCTTGCGTACAAGATCCCCCGAGGAGCCTTACCTGATCGAGCGTGGTCCAGACTACTTCGAGTACCAGCTGCCTATTTCCGTTAAGGCCGTTCTGAACTGGCGAGGGAAACTGCCCCTCCTGAAGAACGAGCGTGATGAGTGGGAGTTGCCGGGCGGCAAGTTGGACCTTGGGGAGTCTCCCGATCGCTGTCTGGCCCGAGAGATCAAGGAAGAACTGGGCTGGGAAAGTAGAGTGGGTGAACCGTTCTTCGCCTGGGTTTACGAGATCAAGCCGGATCGACATGTCTTCGTACTGACATATCTAGCGACCCACGACGGTGACCTTGCCCCAACATATAGTCATGAACACAAGGAGTTGGTGCTGGTCGCCCCAAGCTCGGTAGACGGCCTAGTTATGCCGCAACCGTATAAGGAGTCCATCCAGGAGGCCATTCGGCGAGGGCACTTTAGATGAACGAAGCAGTTGAAACTTATGGGCATGATGGCTGGTCCGACGTGAATATTTGGACGACACCATCGGACGTTCACACTGTCGTCAAGCAAATTGACATCACCGGTGAAGGAGTGTCGCGCCCTGTTCAACTATCGCTCGTTCGCATACATCCAGACATTTGGGGGTTGCGACTCAGTTGCGCGTTGGGGATTGACGCGGGTGAAGCCGAGCTAGTTTCGCGACTAGCGTCCGAGTTTGCGCTGGGAGGTATCCAGGTGCGACGGGGTGCCCTTGAGCTCACTCATGTGGTCGCATTTGGTCCGCAGGAATCGGTCAGGACGTCCCTACTCCCTTTGCAGGCTGCTGTTCTCGCGCATGCGGCCTGGGCAGTCGAGGAGCGTGCCAAGCGTGAGCGCGCTTAGGAAAGGCTGCCGGGGCCGGTCTCTTCGCGGAGACTGGGCGCACGGCAGTTTGAACTTGTCTCGTGTCCACCATCGACTGGCTCCGGTCCGGATCAGGTCCGACGGAGGAAGCTAAGACCCGCCGTCTCGCGGGGCAGGACCTGAATCTTGCGCGGCGCAGTTGAGTATCCCGTTCCGTGCGAAGTCCACCGTGCGCTATCGCGCAGGCTTCCCTGCATCTCGACAAGATGCAGCCAATCTTGCGCAGCGACGCGTCGTATGTAACGTACTCATTTGCTTATGGATGCGCGGTCAATCCAACGGTCGCGTTATGCATGGTCCCGCCGCCGGAGCGTCCGGTGTCGCTTGGCCCAATGAGCCCCGGCTGCGGTCAGTGGGGGCTGTCTGGATGGGGCCGCCCCCGAGAATCCTGGATGGGGCCGCCCCCGAGAATCGGGTGCATGTCCAATAAATGGGCGGGACGAGCGCTTGCAACGCTCGCCCCGCCGGAGGTCATCTAGACAACCTCGATGTAGCAGTCGCCAAGCCTAGAGGCCTCCCGAACCCGGCCCAACCTGGGCCGCGAAGGAGGTAGCGATGTCTCCGCATCGCTGTCACGTCAAACTCGTGCGTCGAGCGTGCGAGCACGACCTCTGCGTCACCCTCACCCGAGGGGTCCCGCCGGAGCTGCGCTGCGAGGAGGCAGCTCCGGCCGGCTACGGCCGTGGCGGGGGGTCCTCGTGCGGCTGCCAGGTCCCATCACACATCGAGGATGTTGTCGCTCGCGAGCTGAGGGACCACCTTGATGAGAGTCGCCGCAGAGGCTTCGTGCTGATCCAGGCGGCCTGACGCACGGTCTTGCCCGCGCCTCGCACGGCGCGGGCAAGACCGCTCCACGGAGAGGCTGGCGTGATGGGCAAGGATGGGGCCACGCACCACGAGAGGACACCTCATCTTGCCGTCGAAGCCGGACGCCAACTTCATCTGGTCCATCGCCAACCTGTTGCGCGGTCCGTACAAGCCCAAGGAGTACGGCGACGTCGTCCTGCCCATGACGATCCTGCGCCGACTGGACTGCGTGCTGGCGGCGACGAAGGACGCAGTCCTCGCCGAGCAGAAGCGTTCCGGTGACCGGACGGCCAAAGATCTCCTGGACGTCAAACTGCGCAAGGCCGCGAAGTACTCGTTCTACAACACCTCGCCCTACACATTACCCTCGCTGACCGGCGACAGCGCCAACATCAGGGCCAACCTGCTCTCCTACGTCGACGGCTTTAGCGACAACGTTCGCGACGTCTTCACCCGGTTCGGGTTCGAGGAGCAGGTGCAGCGGCTCGAGGAGGCCAACGCCCTCTACTTGGTGGTGCAGGAGTTCGCCAAGCTTGACCTACGTCCCCGGCACGTCAGTAACACCGAGATGGGGTCGGTCTTCGAGGAGCTGATCCGCAAGTTCGCGGAGGCGAGCAACGAGACCGCTGGTGAACACTTCACCCCCCGTGAGGTCATCGCCCTCATGGTCGACCTGCTGCTGGTCGGCGACGAAGATGCGACCACCCCGGGCAAGGCCGTGAACCGCCGCGTCTACGACCCTGCGGCCGGCACCGGTGGGATGCTCTCGACGATGGATGAGCACCTGCGGGAGCAGAACCCGGCCGCCCGGCTGCTCATGGCCGGGCAGGAGATCAACCCCAGCTCGTATGCCGTGTGCAAGGCGGACATGATCATCAAGGGTCAGCCGGTGGATGCCATCGCCTTGGGCAACACGCTCACCGACGACGCGCACGCGGGCAAGGACTTCCACTACTGCCTGTCCAACCCACCGTTCGGGGTGGAGTGGAAGACCTCCCAGCGCGAGGTCGTAAAGGAGCACAAGCAACTCGGCTTCAACGGGCGGTTCGGCCCTGGCCTGCCCGCCGTATCCGACGGGTCGATGCTGTTCCTGCTCCACCTGATCGACAAGATGCGGACCGTCGACCCCGACGACGAAAACGTGCGCGGCCGAGCTGCGATCGTCCTCAACGGGTCACCGCTGTTCACCGGTCGGGCCGGTTCCGGTGAGTCGGAGATCCGCCGCTGGGTCATCGAGTCCGACCTGCTCGACGCGATCATCGCGCTGCCGACCGACATGTTCTACAACACGGTTATCTAACCCCGGGCTGTGGGCGTCACCCACTGGTAATGACCCATCTCGGTTCGGCGTGTCTGACAGTTGCGGAGTACCCCTGTCAGTAACTTGCCAACTGTGGAGACGAGCCCGAACTACCGACTCGATGTCGCGTTGCTCGACGACGGTGCTAGGCAGCGGTTCGTGGTGGTCGACCAGGATGATCGTCTGCACCGGCCGGCGAGTGATTGGCTGGGTTTCCTTTATGACGTGGGACGCTCACCGAATACGGTCAGGGGGTACGGGAGCCGGGTCGCGTGGTATCTATCGTGGACGGCGCAGACCACCGACTGGCGGTCGGTGAGCCTCGGCCACTTCGCGATGTGGCGTCGCGTGTTGGCATCGACGCCGGTGCGCAAGACCAACGGCCAAGAGACCCTGCGCAGCGAGGCGACTGTCAGCCTGTGGATGACGCCGGTGCGGTCGTTCTATGAGTGGGCGGACGCCCACGGGTTGTTGACGAACGACGTCGCGAAGCGGATGACCGAGGTCAAGTACTTCGCCCCGGGCACTCCCCCAGGCGGCGAACATGGCAGGACGCGGAGGGTTCTGGTGCCGGAGCTGAAGCCAGCTTCGCGACCGGCCGTGAAGGATCCGGTGTGGATCGAGGACGCGCAGGCCCGCCAGCGGCTGGTCGATCTCGATCTCAACGTTCGCGACCGGTTCATCATCGACCTGCTCTACTACACCGGGATCCGGGCCGGTGAGGCGCTGTCGCTGTTCACCGGCGACCTTCACTTCGGCGGCGGCAGCCCGGAGCTCGGCTGCCGCATCCTCGATCCCCACTTCCACGTCCGGGAGAACAACCCGGTCGAGAACGCCGCCAGGGCCAAGGGCTGTGAGCGGACGCTATATGTCCACGACCAGCTCGTTGAGCGGTACATCGATTACGTCCTCGAACGCCAGAAGGTACTGGGGCCCGATGACCGCTCCCCTCATGCCTTGGTGAACCTCTACGACCCTGGGCGGCGGGGACAGGCGATGACTTACGCCGGGATTCGCAAGCTTCTGCTTCGGTGCGGCCGGCGGATCGGCTACGAGCTGAATGGCTCGCACATGCTTCGCCACACCCTGGCCACCCGGTTGGTCCGCGGCATCGGCTGCCAGCCGCAGCCCATGGACGTGGTCCAGGCCGTCCTCGGGCACCGCAGCCTCAACTCGACGCAGGTCTATACCCACGACCTGGAGCAAGCCAAGAAGGATGCACTCGCCGCAGTCGCGCCCCGCTCGGTCATGCTGGGGCCTGCCCGATGAGTGAGGTTATCCGAGCGCTCTCCTCCGCGCTTACCGACCCGAAGCCGAAGCGTGCCCAGACATGGGTCGAGCACTTGAAGGAGCGCATCGTCCGGGACTGGCGTCCCGGCGAGTTCGACTTCGAGACCCTAGTCTTCATCCCTGACCCCGACAACCCGAGGACCTCGGCCGGCCACTGCCAGCGGTTGGGATGCCGCACGCTGCTGCCGAGGCCGGGGGTGTGCCACAGCTGCCGTACCGACCACAAGCGCTCCGGGACGACCCTCGCGCTGAAGGAGTGGGCATCGCACGCTGACCCACCGGTTCGCTTCGAGCCCATGGTCGGCTGCCTGGTAGTGGGATGCGAACGAAGCCACGGCGGGAATGGCTTGTGCCACTCGCACAACGCAAGATTCACCAAGTGGGCCAAGAAGCGAACCGGCTTCACTGATGTCGCCTCATGGATCGCTGTTGTGGACCCACGGCCGCTGTCCTCGCTGCCTCGATGTCGCGCGGGCGCGTGCCGACGGGACACCACTCGCAAGAACGGCCTCTGTCACGGCCACCAAGCGGAGTACCGCAAGTGGGAGAAAGCCGGCGGAGCGCCCGGACTTCCTGTCGATGCCGACACGTGGCTGCGCACCACTCGGGAACCCCCGATGGACCAGACACTCGCCACATACTCCGGTGCGGCGGCAGTCCCATTCGGCCTGCTGCCCGAGCCAGTGTGCTGGGAACTCCTCTATGCCGTCCAACAGCGCGACCTCGGTGGTGGTGTGCTGTCGACATCCGACCTGCGCGGCACCTACCGAGCGCTACTTCGCAGCGGCCGCGTCTCTGTGGTCGGGGATACCCTCTTGGGGAGGGCCACCGACAACGCTTTCCGGGCGGGAATGCTGAACGAGTGGCAGCGCCACATCGACGACGCACACCGTGCCTGGTCGGGTATCGACGATCGTGACCCGAGAACCATCTACTTGCGGGATCTCGAGCTGACCCAGTCAACCCTGCCGGTCGGGCCGAACGCGAAGGTGGATCTCAGTCCGATCGACCAGGAGTGGATCGCGAAGTCCTACGAGAGCTGGATCCGCTCAGCGCCCCGGGGTAGGCAGGACGTCTGGTATCTGCTCCACATGGTGGTCCTGATCGACGAGACCCTCACCGCTCGCGGCACCCCGCCCCATGCACTGGGTCGACCGGACATGGACGCAATCGTCACCGCGATCCGGAAGCGTTGGCATCTGGACCACACCCAACGACGCCAGATCGGCCTGCTCAACAGGTTCTTGGCCCACTGCCGCCGCGACGAGGATCTCCAAGAATGCTGGGGCGACATCCCCTCCACGTTCGCCCTCGACCTGGCCAAACATCGTCCACGGGGAACCAAGTCCCGCACCCGCGACGGGGATGACGCCTTCAGGTTCGTTCCCCAGCCGATCATCGACCACCTCATGGACCACTTGACGTTGGTGCAGCGTCGCACGCCGTACCTGACCGCCGAGGCGCGCGTCATGCTGTTCCTCCAAGAACGGTGCGGACGGCGCACCACGGAAACGGTACGACTCAAGGACGACTGCATCTCCTACGACGACCAGGGTTCGCCCTATCTTGAGTGGGAGCGTTGCAAGCCCCCGTACACGATGGGCAAGCGGCTCCCAATCCACCAGGAGACTCACGACGTCATCCGGGACTGGCAGCAGATCAAGCGCGACCACGCCGTTGAGTCGCACTGGCTGTTTCCCTCGGTGCGCAGGCCCGGTGTCGACAAGCCGTGGAACTCGAGCTACCTCCAAGCACGTGTCCAAGACCTGGTCGCTGCGGTGTTGGAGAAGGCCCCCTACGAGGGGCCCGCCGAAGGTCCAGAAGGCAACCTGATTCACTTCGACCTCACGAAGTTGGACGCCTACTCGTTCCGGCACGCCTTCGCGCAGCGCTTCGCGGACGCCACCGACTCCGAGGGTCGTTCAACCACCCCGCCCGACGTCCTGCAGGAGTACATGGGGCACAGCAGCTTCAACACGACGATGGCCTACTACAAGGTCACCGCCAGGAGGCGGAAGAAGGCACTCGAGGCGGTCACGCCGCGTCGACTGAACCTGCGCGGCGAGGTCGTCCCCGTGGACCGGGAACGTGACGGATTCACCAAGGTCGCGGTGTCCCTCGGTCACTGCACCGAGCCGCAGAACGTCGCCGCGAGCGGTCACGGCTGCATGGTCGACCACGCCTGCGAGTCCTGCCCCTTCTTTCTCGTCGACCCCCTCGAACGCGAAGGCATGGAGGCAAAGCGTGCCGCGCTGAAAGTGAAACTGGAGCGCGCCCGGGCGATCAACGCCCAACCTCATGTCCTTGACCACTACGAGGCGAGGATCAAGGACACGACCACCATCATCGAGGGCATCGACGCCTACGTCGCCGGCCTGCCCCCAGCAGAGCGTGACGCGATCCGTCACGCGATCGCTCAGATGGCCGACATCCGCCGCCGCGCAACGGCACCCCGCAGCATCGACCTACGCCACCTTCTGGAGACCAGCGATGACCAATGAGACTGCCGTAGAGGCGCTGCGCCGCAACCGCGCCGAGACCTCGAGCGCCAAACAGAACGCCGTGCTGGCGGTCATCGACCGGCTGGCAGCAGAAGGCGGTGACCTGAACGTCTCGACCGTCGCCAAGACGGCGGGCGTGTCCCGGCAGTTCATCTACACCCACCAGCGCCTGCAAGAGGCGATCAACAAGGCTGCGATGACGATTCGCGAGGCCCAGCCCATCCCAAGCGCCGGCCGCGACATGACCCTCGGGCTGCGCGCCGACCGCAGGGTCCTGTCAGCGAAGATCGAGCGTCAGGCCGCCACGATCACCGAGCTCAACGACAAACTCGCCGCGCTCGAAATCCAGCGCCAGCGATGGCTGGGCAGCCAACTCGGCAACAGTACAGGAATCGACCCCGAGATCCACGCCGAACTGCGCATCACCAACGAGCGACTCATGGCCGACAACCTGGCGATGACCAAACAAGTTGCAGAACTGCGGCGGATCAACACGATCCTGGAGGCCGACCTTGCCGCCTCACGTCAGGCTCACGCCGAGGACATCGCGAGCCTGTTGCCTGATACCGACGACCGGGTGACCCGACTGGTGGCGCGGCGATGACCATGGTCGCCGACGATCACGTCGGACCGTGGCACTAGCGTCTGAACCAGACCCGGGAGACGGAAACAATGACGGTGACAGAAGCTGTAATCGAGGAGCTGGTCGTGAAGTCGCGGCACCGCGTGAAGACCTACGGTGAGGTCTTCACGCCGCGTCACATGGTCGACCGGATGCACGACATGGTGCGCGAGGAACTGGAGACCGGTCCCGGCTTCGTCGACAAGACCTTCCTCGAACCCGCTGCCGGTGACGGCAACTTCCTGGTGGCGATCCTGCGCCGCAAGCTCCACGCGATCGAGAAGCGTCTCCCGGCCGAGGAGTGGGCGGATGAGTCGCTGTTCGCGTTGGCGTCGATCTACGGCATTGAACTGCTTGAGGACAACCATCAGGACGCGAAGGCGACCATGATCGCGGAGTTCCTGAGCTTCCACCAAGCGCACGGCACCACCTGCGGCCCGGAGACCGACCTGCACCGATCGGCGGAGTTCCTGATCAACACGAACATCGTCCGTGGCAACACCCTGACCGGCCAGACCCCTCAAGGGCGGGACATCCAGTTCTCTTGGTGGCACCGAATCGACGGAGAACCCGGCATGGTGCAGCGCGAGCCGTTCACGTTCAACTCGCTGCGTGCCGATGCGCGAGCCCCAGACCTTTTCGACTCCCTGGTTGAGCCCGACCGTTACGCGCACTGTCGCATCGATCGCGTCTACGAAGAAGTGAGGGCCGGTGCCAACTAGTCCGAAGATCAACACGTTCCGCGAGATCACCCCGCTGATCTACTCCTGGAAGACGCCCGACATCCCAAAGTATGACGGCTGGGAGAAGATCGGCTACACCGAGCAGGAGAGCGCCGACACCCGCATCGCGCAACAGGCCTCGCAACTGTCCGTCGACAAGCAGAAGTTGTGGTCACGCCGGGCTCTGTTCACCTCCGAGGCCGGCGGGCGCTTCACGGACAGTGACTTCCACGCCTACCTCAAGCAACAGGGCGTGGAGCGCGAGACCCAACCCAAACGCACCGAATGGCACCACTTCGCCCCTGCTCCGAAGTCGTCGCTGGAATACTTCAACGACTTCGCCGGGCAGGACTTCCCCGACCCGCCAGGCGGTGGCGGCGAGGACGACTACACCCTGCGCCCTGAGCAGCAGGCGGCGGTCGACCAGGCGGTGGCCGCCTTCACCGGCGGCAAGGACGAGGTGCTGTGGAACGCCAAACCGCGCTTCGGCAAGACGCTGACAACATATGACCTGATGCGGACCCTGGACGTTCGTAAGGTTCTGATCGTCACCAATCGGCCCGCGATCGCGAACTCGTGGTTCGACGACTTCACCCGCTTCATCGGCCACCAGACGACCTACCGCTTCGTGTCGGATTCACCGTCACTGGCCAACCGTTCACCCATGACCCGCGAGCAGTGGCGCGCCTACTCGAACAACCACCTGGACGAGGACCCGCGCATCGTGGAGTTCCTCTCGTTGCAGGACCTCAAGGGGTCGCAGTACTTCGGCGGCTCCTACGACAAACTGCGCCACATCGCCCAGTTCGACTGGGACCTGCTGGTCATCGACGAGGCCCACGAGGGCATCGACACCACCAAGACCGATGTCGCGTTCGACCAGATCAAGCGCCGGTGGACGCTGCACCTGTCCGGCACGCCGTTCAAGGCCCTGGCCGCGGGCAAGTTCGGCGAGGACCAGATCTTCAACTGGACCTACGAGGACGAGCAGACCGCTCGCGAGCAGTGGAGCGACGAGGGTGGCGAGGAGAACCCATACGCTCCATTGCCGACGCTCAACCTGCTGACCTACCAGATCTCGCGGATGATCACCGATCGTCTGGCCGAGGGCGTCGCGATCGAGGAGGACGAGGCGAACATCGACTACACGTTCGACCTCAACGAGTTCTTCGCAACCAAGGACAACGGGTTCTTCGAGCACGAGGCCGAGGTCATCAAGTTCCTCGACTGCATGGCGACCAACGAGAAGTACCCCTTCTCCACCCCGGAGCTGCGCGATGAGATCCGACACTCCTTCTGGCTGCTCAACCGGGTCGCATCGGCCAAAGCGCTGGAGAGACTCCTCAAGCGCCACGAGGTATTCAAGGACTACACGATCATCCTGGCTGCGGGCGACGGACGCTCTGGCGACGACGGCCCGGAGGATCAGGTTGCCGTCGGCAAGTCGCTCGACAAGGTCCGCACGGCGATCGCGGAGGCCGAGCAATCAGACGGCAAGACCATCACCCTGTCGGTGGGCCAGCTGACCACGGGTGTCACGGTGCCCGAATGGACCGCGGTCATCATGCTGTCCGACCTGTCCTCCCCAGCCCTGTACATGCAGGCGGCGTTCCGGTCCCAGAACCCCTGCACCTTCGAGCGTGCCGGGCATGTGTTCCAGAAGCAGAACGCTTACATCTTCGACTTCGCCCCCGAGCGCACGCTGACGATCTTCGACGCCTTCGCCAACAACCTGCACCCGAACCCCTCGGGCGACCCGGGCGTGCGGCAGGACAACATCCGCCGGCTGCTGAACTTCTTCCCCGTCCTGGGTGAGGATGCCGAGGGACGGATGATCGAGCTCGACGCCACGCAGGTGCTGACCTTCCCGCAGGTGTTCAAGGCTCGCGAGGTCGTGCGCCGCGGGTTCCTGTCGAACCTGCTGTTCGCCAACGTCGCCGGCATCTTCAGATACTCCGAGCACGTCAAGGAGATCCTCGACAAGCTACCCACGGCGAAGCAGGGCAAGATCAAGAATGGGGAGCCGATCGAGATCCCACAGCCGCCGCCCGTGACTGACCCGGACGGCAACGTCCGAGTCGACGTCGAGACGGTCATCAACCCCAAGATCGCCGAGCTCGGCAAACCCGTCTACAGCATCGAGGACATCCCGACCGTCGACCCCGACACCCCGGCACACACGGCAGCGGCGAAGATCGCCAAGGCGATCACCGAGCAGACCCGCCAGAAGCGCGAGGAACTCAAAGAGGAGTACGGGCTCACTGCCAAGCAGGTGGACCGCGACGAGAAACGCACCGAACAGGCCATCAAGGACCAGATCGAGCGCGCCTACACCGAACACAACATCGCCACCAAGCATCTGGACGACGAGTTGAGGAACGCCGCCACCGAGGCCGACGCCGAGGCCATCGAAGCCGCAAGGGCCGAGAGCGAGCAGGCGTTCAAGACGAACATCCTGGCCATCGTCGAGGAGACGATGGACTCGATCGTCCCCGAGGTCGTCACACGCGAGGAGACCAAGAAGGAGCAGAAGCGCGCCAACCAGACGATGGACGAGGCCCGCTCCCACCTACGAGGCTTCGCCCGCACCATCCCCATGTTCCTCATGGCCTACGGCGACCGCGACACCCGACTGTCGAACTTCGACGACTACACCCCCGACGACGTCTTCGAGGAGATCACCGGCATCAGCGAGGCCGAGTTCCGCCTCCTACGCGACGGCCAAGAGATCACCGAAGAGAACGGCACCGTCACCAAGATCCCCGGCCTGTTC
>WBZP01003808.1_pt1 | contig 16092 bp, 13 predicted proteins | sample 5204301 | NCBI WGS metagenome assembly WBZP01 (sample SAMN12412401, study PRJNA552823) | activated sludge metagenome | isolation source: activated sludge from nitrification reactor of wastewater treatment plant... | place: USA: Pennsylvania | collected 2017
GAACAAAGTCTCCGGGCCACAGTTCGACTTCGATCAATTCGTTGCTTGGACCGCTGCCGAGCCAGACCTGCGCGCATTGTCCAGTTCCGTACGTATCCAATTACGCCTGCTTCGGTTTGCCCATCATTATACTGCTAAACCTATAACTGAAGGAAGGCCGATAAGGCGAGAATGGTCTCAACAAGAGATTGTAACTCGGCTACGAATGGGTTACAGCAATAGTAAGGATAATAGTGAGTTTACGACCAATGCCCCTCGAAATGACCTGAAAGCATGGTTTCGCAACCGAGTGGCCGTACCGATCCCTGGCACAGACAGCAAATGGCGTTTCTGGAATCATTCCCTCCAACATAGACTTACTGCGCAGTATCTAGCGTGGGAAAACCAACAAGGCAAATCATTACCTGATGGAGTATGGCTAGAGTATTGCTCCTGCAAAGAATGGTTGGAAATCCTGGATTGGTATGTTGACGAAATCGAATCTCCACTTTCCTTTCTGGAAAGAATCTTTGTGCCGGCACTTAATGTGTCAGATCAGGTAAAACGACGGCAAATTGAAAAAGGTCATAATTATCTGAACGTATCCCAACAACTAGGAGAGGAGGCCAAACTCACGCTTCGCCTTAGCTTAGACGACAGCTCCTATAACACGAGCAGCAATATCATCCAGTCTAGTGTGAATTGGGAAGATGCACATACTCAGCTGCTATATAAGCTAATGACTGAACCGCTGAAATCTCCTCCTTTCAATCTTGAGGAGATGGAAGTTCTCGTGTTCAAATTAGGTATTGGTTGGGCGCAATTTGCCAAGGCGAATGCCCGTCTTGAGAATCAAGTGATGGAACTGATCAAGTTTATGATTAATCGAGGAACGATAATGGAGCTATTGACAGTAATAAAGAATGAGCGCTCGGAATTATTAGCTAAAAAAGAGTATGAGTCCTTACGCGCGCTTCTGTGAAAATTGCGTGAATTCTACAGAATCAAAATTGGCCGAAAGTTACATTGTTAGGGTCATTATTCATTCTGAGTTCAGATAGCAGCCCTTGACATAGGCGCAAAACTTGGTCTATATTATGTAAGTCTCTGTCCACGCCTGTGTTGGAACTGTTCCGTTGCGTACTGGAGTGCGATTCAGGTAACCAGTCGTGCATGTTGATCAGGCTGCTACTTGGCCTGGCCAGCGCGAGATAAGCACTCATGTGCCATATCGTTCAATTGGTTCAACAGAAGAGAATATGATCCAGAACGGGCGACAAAGTTGGTGTGTTGACCGCTGGCTCATGTTTGTGAGGCCGGCACGCAACGCGTGGCAGCCTAATGCGTGCGAATGCGTGATTCAGGAGGAGTAAATGCCGGCTCCAACCACTTATTCGGAAACAGCGCCGATTAATGGCGATCCAATCGTCCATCGTGAAGAGGAGTGGCAACTCATCCTGCGCGAAATTCAGAAGCGCCGCGATCATCCGGTCGTGCCCAAAAGTGCTATCGTCCTGCAGGGGGCTGTCGGACTGGGCAAGTCAACTTTCCTGCGGGATACCGTTCTAGAGCGCCTTGAACAGGATTATCCGGGGCTGCCACGCACCTTGATTGACTTTGATAACGACACTTATACAGGTCGTAAGGGACGAGGCCGCCTGATTATTGATCTTGTGCGTCGCTTGGCGGACAGCATTAGCGAGCCTATGACGGAGGCGTTCACAGAGGCCGCCGCGATGTGGGAAAAAGCAGCCCAACTGCCGAACTCCGGTCGCTCCACACCGCTTAGGGAACGGGCGCTCTTTGAGGCCGAGGAGGAACTTGTTGGCCTGTTCAACCTGGAATTCATTCCCGCGCTCACCTCGCGGCGGGAGCGGCGACCGGTCGTTATACTGCTTGACACCGTGGAGCGCCTCGGCCGGAAAGATCTGGAATGGCTGCAATCCTCGTTACAGGAACCAACTGTCCGGCTTGGTTTCGTCATCTGGGTCATGGCCAGCCGCTTCACCGTAAAACGCCTACCGTTCTTTTTACAGAAAGCCTACTATACGCACCCCCTGCAACCATTCAGCGAGGAACAGATCAAGCGGCAGGAGCCAAAGCACGAAGCCGTGGCCGGCGTTCTCAGAGAGTATGGATTGGGCGTGCCGGCGGCCACCAAAGTGCTGGCCGAGCAAGTCGAAAAGATTGAGGAGGCTGAAAAGCGCCTCCTGCAACCCGACGAGTTACGCACCGCGCACGAAGACGAACTCGTTGCCTCATTAGAAAGTTTATTGGCCCTAGATGACTATTTAGGCAGCGTTGACCAAACCTTGCGGGCCAGTGTCAAGATTCTTAGCCCCCTGCGTATGTTCAATGCAGCTGCGGTTGCCGAGCTATTGCCCGGTGCCCTGGAGAACTATTTGGGGAACTCAGTAGCCGTTGATTCGTGGGACATCATTCAGCAGTTACAGGGCGCGCAGATCGTCGCCTGGGACATGGCAAAAAGCGGTTACGTGATCGAGGAACCGCTGCGACAAATCATCGTGCGTGTCTTCCGGGGTCGCCATGCGCAACTATTTGAACAGGTACACCGCCAGGCTTACGCTATTTATAAGACCTGGAGCGAGAACGACGCCGAAAGACGGCGCGACTACCTGGTGGAACGATTTTTCCATGCTGCCTTCATCGCTGTGCAACTCGAAAAAAGCCCCGACGTTGTTATAGAACTCCGTGGCTTATTGTTCGAGGCGCGGCAGCGCTTCTACACTCACGGTGAGCAGATCGATTGGATCGCTCTTAACGAGTTAAAGGAGCGCATCTTAGGCGATACAGACATTACCACTCTGCTCTCCCAGGCAGATTTAGATGAGATTTTGGTTGACTTAAGTAGAGAAAATCAATCGCCACACGTATAATCAATTAGCGAATATGAGCCTTTGCCTTTGTGGCGTTCCAGTCGCATCCGGCAGGCAATTTAGAGTCATCATCCGTTTTCTTAGTTCTATCAATCGTCGCGCCTAATCAATTGCTACGCCTTCTAAAAGGCGGTCGCTTTGGCGCAGCTACTTGCAGCCTGTTCGATTGGAACAGACCAGGCATATTGTCGGCTAAGGAAAGGCGAGGAGTAAGTTGATGACGGACTCAACAATTCAACCGATATTTGTTGGCCGCCAGAAGGAGCTGGACAAGATCGGCGCGATAGTTGGCAAGCTCGGCAAACCCTGGCTGGTCTGGGTCGTGGCCCCGGCCGGCGCGGGCAAATCGAAGCTGGTTGAGACAGTGCTTGAAACATATGGCCAACCCGACTACAGTGCCGCTTTCTTCGACTTCTTCACCGATGGCTTGCGCACACGTCCGGGTATTTTGGATGAGCTTGCGGAACGCTTTGGAGTGACCGAAGGGCGCTTTCAAGAGGAGCAGACGCGCTATCAGCAGGCCCAGGGCGGGCAGGAAAGGAGCTTCGCCCTTAACCAGATGGAAGCCGCGCTGGTCGAGGCGCTGCGTGAGAAGTTCGCCGCTCACAAGCGGGGCATCCTCGTCGTCGACACGGTGGAGTTGGTCAGCCCATTGCGCGTGAGCGATTGGTTCTTCGGCCAATTCCTGCCCCAATTGGCCCCCCATCTCGTCGTCATCGCCGCCGGCCGCGATACTCCCGAGCGAGTTGAAAGCAAACTCCAGAAAAAGCGGATAGGGACGCGCATCGAACTGGGCGGCTTTACGCAGGCTGAGGCGCACGACTTCCTGCGCCAACGGCTGCCAACCTTGCAGGGCCTAGAGGCTGACCCCTATATCCGCAAGCTGTATAACCTGACCAGAGGCCGCGGCCAGGCGCTGCTGCTGGCGCTGGTGGCCGAGAAGCTGGACGATGGCTCGTGGAGCTACGATCACCTTCTCTCGTTGAGCCGCAAGCAAATGATGAAACAACTGGTGGAAGGCCCGTTGTTGGACGAGACGGCGGAGGGGCGCGTCTTGTTCATTCTGGCCCACGCCTACCACGGCCTCGACGCGGCCATGTTGCGCCGGCTGATGACGCCGCTGCAATTGGGGACAGAGGATTACAATACGTTTGTGCGCCAGATGAGCCGGTTCCCATTCATCAAGTACCAGGAGGCCCAGGAGGGGCGCGAGGAGGATGGGAATAGATACCTCATCCGGTTGCACGATCTCTTTTTGGAGCTAGCCCGCGACCAGGTCTGGCGCGCGCAGGATCCGGCCGGAACCCTGCGCCGGCTGATCAGCCAAAAACTGGCTCAACATTTTGAGGAGGCTGAGAGCCAATCGAGCGACGCCGGGCGGCAACATACGCCCAAGAGCGACCGGCTCATCCAGCAACGGCTCTATCACCTGCTCTACGCCGACCGGGAGAGAGCCTATGGCGCGCTTTGGCAGGCGCTCGATGATGCTTGGCACGTTAACCGCCAGGACTTTATGGACGTGCTGCTGAAAATGGCCCGAGAAGTGAACGGTGACAAGGATTTACCGCGCTTCGATCCCATCCTCGACCGGCTGGAGAAAGCTGCGCGCGTCTGGATGATGCAGGAGGATTGGACCGTTCCCCGCGAGGCGATCGCTGACCTGGCCGATGAGGTCATCGCCGCCGCCGAATACCCTCGCCGCCTGCGCCTCAGCGCGATGGCCGCCAAGGGTATGGCCCTGGGCGACACGCCCCAAGTGGACGAAGCCAACCAACTGCTCTGGCAAGCGTTCTACGAATACGATGAACTCCTGGACAAGGCTGAGACGGCCGCCTCGGATGAGACTGTCGCGGCTGAGTTATGGAAAAACGAGTGCGGGGTTGCTACCGTCGAGGGCATTTGCCCCGAGCGTTATCTGATCCTCAACACCATTGGCTACAATGAGCGCGTCCGCGGCAACTTCCCGCAGGCTTTAGAGGCTTTCGAGCGTAGCTACGAACTCAGCGAGACCGAGGGCGACCTGCGCTGGCAAGCATCGGCCGCCACCCAAAGAGGCAATATGCTCCGCTACGAAGGGAAGATGCCGCAGGCGTTTGACTGGATCCGTCGTGGCCTGTCGCTGCGCCGCCAATTGGGTGTGGAGAGTCAAATCGCCTATGGTCTCGTTCCTTTGGGTCGGGCGCAACGGGACATCCACCATCTGGACGAGGCCCGCAAGACCTTCCAGGACGCCCTGGCGATCTGGCGCCAGGTGGATGCCCGGCGCGACATGGCTGCAATGCTCATGGAACTCGGCTGGGTGGAGACACTGGCCGGCAACTATGACCTGGCGGAGAAGTATTTCCAGGAGGCGACACAGGTATCTCCCCCTCTAATCGTTGATCCCAGCCTCAAAGAAAAGCATGGCAGGCTCCTGTTGCGCCGCGCTCTGGCGGCCCCAAACGAGTCTCAAAGAAGCCGTTGGCTCGACAAGGCTGAGAGCGTCTTGCAGGAAGGGGTGGACATTGCCGGCAGTCGGGAACGCCAACTCTACGCCGCGCTCTGCCTGGCGGCTTTGATGCGCGTGGCCGATCTGCGTGACGATGAGGGCGCAGTCGGGGCCCGGGCAGCCCAGTTGCGCGCGTTGGAAGCGCAGAGGTATGAATTCAACTGGGCCTACGCGGAGATGGAAGAGACGTTGGGCCACCGCGCCTTCCGCCGCGCGCGACAATCTGATGGCCAGTTCGACGCCGAAGCGTTCGATAACGCCACCGACCACTACCTGCGCATGTTCATCAATCTGGCCAAGCACTCGCCGTTGCAATATCGCGAGAAGCGCGAGTTTTTGCGTGAATGGCTGCATGAACTGCCCGAATCCTGGCGGCGGCGGGCGGGTGAGCGTCTCATCACCGGCTGGCTTAACGAGAATGGCCTGGCGACGCAACACCCGGGCTTTCTAGAGACGGTCAGGATGGCGTGTTATCTGGTGTAGTCCAGAGAGGGACGACAACGGCCGTGTTCAAGGGAGGGGCGCGGCCCACATCACGCGGGAGGAACTTCGTCCATGAGCGAGGACAGGCCTGTTCGTTGGCGCGAGGGCGTCCAAGTGATCTATGGCGCGCGCCGCGCTGCCATCTGTGACTTCCAATCCGGGGCAGTCTACAGCGTCAACGGCACGGCGGCGGCAGCCTTGCTCGCCCTGGAGGCAGGCGCGCCGGCTCAGGAGACAAGTCGCCCATTCACCGCCGAGTTGCTGGCGCGCGGGCTGCTTGTCCAAAGCGCGCCCGAAGACCGACCGGCCCCACCCCAGCCGTCGCCTCGCCCAATGCTCGACTTCCTATGGATCGAATTGGCCGCCGGCTGCAACTTGGGCTGCGCCCATTGCTACGCCGGCAGCCAGAACCCGACGCTGCTGCCCAAGGCCGGCATGGACAACGACCCCGCCGGCCCGCCCCTATCGTTCGACGAATGGGACAGAGTGCTATGCCAGGCAGCCGAACTGGGCTGCCGCGCCGTCCAGTTCATCGGTGGCGAAGCGCTGCTCGACCGCCGCCTCTTTGCCTTGATCGATCGAGCCCACATCTATGGCTACACCTTCATCGAACTCTTCACCAATGGCACCTTGCTGACCGAGCGGACGGTTCTGGCGCTGGCGCGGCGCGGCGTGCGACTGGCCGTGTCGTTGCACGGCACGACGGCCGAGGTGCATGACGCGGTCGTTGGGCTGGCAGGCAGCTTCCGGCGCACCGTCGAGGGCCTGGGCCGGCTGTCCCAACAGGACGTACCCTTTCGCCTGAGCGGCGTAGCCCTACGTCAGAATCAGCACGACGTCTTGAATCTCCTGGACCTAGGCCCGGCCCTTGGGGCGGTGGAGACCCACATTGACTTGGTGCGGCCTATGGGTGACTCTCAGGACGTTGCTCTGGGAAGCGGAAGTGTGACTCTATCCCCCGAGGTGTTTGCGCCTGATGACCCCGACGTTCTGGCGCACAGATGGCTCATGGCACCGCAGTTCGTCGCCTTCCGCGAGCAGTTCGAGCGCAACCGACATTGGAACACCTGCTGGGCCGGCAAGTTAACCGTGGGCAGCGACGGCGCGATCCTGCCCTGCATCATGGAGCGCGCAGAGTTGCTAGGGAACGTGCGCGACCGGACGTTGGCCGAGGTGCTCGATAGCCCTGAACTGCGCCGCCTATGGGGGATTACGAAGGACGAAGTCGCCGTTTGCCGCGATTGTGAGTACCGTTATCTCTGTGGCGATTGTCGCCCCTTGGCCGCGGCTACCGGGGGCAACCTGTATGCTAAGTCGCCTCGCTGTACCTATGATCCCGTTCGGGGCGACTGGGGCCGGCCGTGGTCATCCGAGCGCTTTCCCAGCCCGGCCCCGGAGAATGAGCAGCCACAAATTGCACTTGTGACACCTAATCTTGTGTTTACCCAACCGACGGCCGGACGACGGCTGCTTCATCTGCACGACGATTGTAATCCTGACCGGACGGGAGCGTCTTTTATGCCCCGCGAAGCTGCCCTGGCGTCGGCCGCCTGATATGCGGTGCATTCCCATACATGCCAAGAGCGGAAGTCCCTGGCTTCCGCTCTTTAGCCTAAAGGATGATTGTCTTCTGTCCACCCAGGCTCGCTCCATACTTATCGGGGGGGCCGCGCGCCTCGTCGTCTCTGGGGGGCGGGATATGGCGTAAGCCCTGCTCAACTGTTATCGTCATCTTTCCTTTCTCCTCTCGTCTTGCCGCTTCGCCTCCATTCAAGTGGCGTCCCGCGCTAGTCATAGAAATTGATGCTCACTCCGGCACTCAACTTGTTCGCCGACATGACGACGAACACTGCCATTCCAATCATCACCGCTGTCACGAACATTGCCATCTTCTCACCTGGTCTCCTGTCGCCCTCTTCTCTGCTTTCGTTTGTGCTATGTCTTCATCATACGCGACTGTCTGGACAGCGTGCCGACGGTCAGAGGACAGTCGGCGGACATCTTGCAGACACAGAACCGGCTAGGTGCAGGGTTTAACTTGTTGATTTGCAGTTGTGGAGCGAGGAGTTGAGTGAGTGAGGCAACAAGACTCTTAGACCCAAAGTATGTCCGGCTCTTGTTGACCGGAGAAAAACGACCGATTTCCCTATTCTAGCATCAAGTTTGTGCTCTATAATGAATCCATGCCCGCACAGGTTCTGGCTACAAAACTCTATGCCCCGCCACGCCGCTTTACCATCGTCCCGCGCCCACGCCTGATCGCGCGGCTCAGCGCGGGGTTGGGCCAGGAGCAAGGGGCCGGGCGAAAACTGACTCTCATCTCCGCCCCGGCCGGCTTTGGCAAGACCTCGCTCCTCAGCGAATGGATGCCCACTTGCCGGCGGCCGGTGGCCTGGCTGTCGTTGGATGAGGGGGATAACGACTTGACCCGGTTCCTGGTTTACGTTGTGGCTGCCTTGCGGACGGTTGTCCCGGCTATTGGCAAGCAACTCCTGGCTGTGCTGCAAGACCCGCCTCTTCCGCCAACCGACGCGCTTTTGACCCCTCTGATCAACGAGATCGCCGCCGTCCAGGGCGGCTTCATCCTGGTGCTCGATGACTACCACGTGCTCGAGTCCCCGGCGATTGACGACGCCCTGACCTTTCTCATTGACCACCTGCCGCCACCCCTGCATCTGGTCATCACCACCCGCGAGGATCCCAATCTGCCCCTCGCCCGCTTGCGCGCCCGCGGCCAGTTGACCGAGCTGCGCGCCGCCGACTTGCGCTTTACCGCCGCCGAGGCCGCCGAGTTCCTGAACCGGGTCATGGGCCTGGAACTGGCCACGGCAGAAGTGGCCATCCTGGAAACCCGCACCGAGGGCTGGATTGCCGGCCTGCAACTGGCGGCGCTCTCCATTCAGGGCCGCGAGGACGTTCCCGGCTTCATCCGCTCATTTGCCGGCGATCATCGCTACATCGTGGATTACCTTGTCGAAGAGGTGCTGACCCACCAGCCCGAAGCGGTTCGCAACTTTCTGATCCAGACGGCCATCCTGGATCGCTTGAACGGCTCGCTGTGTGATGCCGTGACCGGACAAGAGGGCAGCCGCCAACGGCTGGAAACGCTACAGCGCGGCAACTTCTTTGTGGTTCCCCTGGATGATCATCGCCACTGGTACCGCTATCACCACCTCTTTGCCGAAGTGCTGCGCGCCTATCTGCTGGCCGAACAGCCCGATCAAGTCGGTGGGCTGCACCTGCGGGCCAGCGAGTGGTTTGAGCAGCACGGGGCGACGGCCGAGGCCATACGCCACGCGCTGGCCGCTCAAGCGTTTGCGCGAGCGGCCGATCTGATCGAACGGGTTTTCCCGGCCATGAGCCGCAGCCGGCAGGAGGCGACGCTGCTCGGTTGGTTGCGGGCATTGCCGGAAGCGCTGCTCCGCCAACGGCCCGTGCTGTGCAACCTGTTCGCCGGGGTGCTGCTCCAGACCAATGAGCTAGAGGGTGTGGAAACCTGGTTGAGCGCGGCCGAAAAGTGGACAGAACCAGTGGCCGGCCGGCCCGCGCCGCCCGACTCTCGTCCTTCCGGGATGGTCGTCGTCAATGATGAGGAGTTCCATCGCCTGCCGGGGGCGGTTGCCATCCACCGCGCCGGGCAGGCCCTGCTGCTGGGCAAAGTGGCTGATACCATCCACCACGCCCGGCGGGCGCTCGCACTCGCGCCGGAAGATGACTACCTCGTGCGCGGTGGGGCAACGGCGCTCCTGGGAATTGCCCTGTGGACGAGTGGCGACCTGGAGGCCGCCCGCCAGTTGTACGCCGACGGGATGCACTTGTTGCAGCGCGCCGGCAACATCTCGGACGTTCTCGGTTGCGCCCTGGCCCTGGCCGACATCCACATTGACCAAGGGCGGCGGCGCGAGGCCGGGCGTATCTATGAGGGCGGGTTGCGACTGGCGGCCGAGCGGGGAACGCCAACGATGCGCGGCACGGCCGATATGCTGGTGGGCCTGAGCGAGCTATCTCGCGAGCAGAATGAGCTTCAGGCCGCCGCCCGGTATCTGGAGCGCAGTCAGGCGCAGGGCGAGCACACCGGCTTGCCCCAAAGCCGCTACCGCTGGTATGCCGCGCTGGCCGGCATCCGGCAGGCGGAGGGGGATCTGAACGGCGCGCTCGATCTGCTCAACGAGGCCGAGCGACTCTACCTGGGCGACTTCTCGCCCAACGTGCGCCCCATTGCGGCTCGGAAAGCGCGGCTATGGGCCGCGCAGGGTAGGCTGGATCAGGGTCTCGATTGGGTGAGAGCGCAGGGGTTAGCGGCCGGAGACGAGTTGAGCTACTTGCGCGAGTACGAACAGGTGACGCTGGCCAGAGTGCGGTTGGCGCAGCACCGGCGCGACCATGCGGACGGCGCGCTTGATGAGGCGATGGGGCTGTTAGAAGCTCTCCTGTCCGCGGCCGACCAAGGGGGGCGCACGGGCAGTGTCATCGAACTCCTGATCTTGCAGGCCCTCGCCTTGCAGATGACGGCGCAACCCGGCGTGGCCAACCTCCCGGCGGCCCTGGCGCCGCTGGAGCGCGCCCTGCGGCTGGCCGAGCCGGAGGGACACGTCCGTCTGTTTGTGGACGAGGGGCCGCCGATGGCGCAGTTGCTTGGCGAAGCTGCCCGTCGTGGACTTCTGCCCGAATACACCGCCAGACTGTTGAGGGCCTTTCCGGCCGAGCAACTGGCCGGCGCGAGCGGCGAGTCGCCCGCTGCTTCGCCCACCCGCGTTGCGCCTGGGCAAGCAACAAAGGCCACCCTGGTCGAGCCGCTCAGCGAGCGCGAGCTTGACGTTCTGCGCCTGTTTGGAACCGACCTGTCCGGGCCGGAGATCGCCGGGGAACTCGTCATCGCTTTGAGCACGGTTCGCACCCACACCAAGAGCATCTACAGCAAGCTCAACGTCAATAGCCGCCGGGCGGCCGTCAAACGGGCTGCGGAGCTGGGACTGCTGTAGGCGACAAATCCACTCGAATCCCCACATCAATCCCCACATCGGGGGAAGACCTCTCCCCACGTTTATTTGTATAGTGTCTCCAATAGAACCCCAACAGGCGCAATGCCCGGCCTCAAAATTAACACGAGTCCGCGCGGTTCAAAAAGGAGACAGACAAATGAACACCCAAGGGAAGATTGCGGTCAAGGAGAGTCGGGCGAAGATTACCCCGGCGACGCTCACCTGTTTGGCAGGCTTGTCGGCTATGGCCGCGGGCCTCAGCGCCATCATCGTGGGGCTATTCCATCCACTCAACATTGCCTCATCCGTCACCACGACCGCCTGGGTCAACGTCCACATCGCGGCCATTGCCCTGGGCTTCTTTGGACTGTTTGGCATGGTGGGGCTTTATGCTCGGCAAGTGCACAAGGCCGGTTGGCTGGGGCTGATCGGCTTTGTCCTGTTTAGCGTCTGGCTGGCGCTGGTTATCGCCTTCTCCTTCGTGGAAGCGTTCATCTTGCCCCATCTGGCCACTGAGTCGCCCGCATTTGTAGAAGGCATCCTGGGGATGTTTACCGGCTCGGCCAGTGCGGTTGACCTCGGCATCCTGCCCTTGATTTGGAAGGCATCGGGGCCGATGTACATCCTCGGCCCGCTGCTCTTCGCCATCGCCACCTTCCGCGCCAATATCCTGCCGCGCGGGGCGGCCGCTTTGCTGGCCGTCGGGGCGGCGCTGACCCCGCTGGCGGCCCTGTTCCCGCCCCAGTATGAACCCAAGGTGATGGTTCCGGTGGGGCTGGCCTTGGCCTGGCTGGGCTACGCGCTCTTTGTGGAACAGCGGGCGCAGGCGCCGGCCGCCTTGCCTGAGCATAGTACTGCCGCTTCGGAACTGAGTAAGGTCGCCTGAGTACCTTGGTTGTAGGCCAGCGGTCACACGGCCGCTTGCCTGCGCCAACCTGGTTATTGCCCCAAGGAGTGAACGATGAACACGAATGTCTACGGTAACGACGGCCTCGCGGATAAGCCTCAGATGACCAGAGCGCGGTCGAGAAGACTCTCTCTGGCGGCGGGCGTGCTCTATCTGCTCACCTTCGTCTCGATTCCGACCGCGGGCCTCTACGCTCCGGTGCGCAACCCGAACTACATCATCGGCCCCGGCCCGGACAACGGCATCATCTTCGGCGGCATCCTGGAAATCATTGTGGCTCTGGCCGGCATTGGCACCGCCATCGCGCTGTATCCGGCGATCAAGCGGCAGAGCGAAAGCTTCGCGCTGGGTTTCATCGGTACCCGCACCCTGGAAGCCGCGACCATCTTTGCCGGCGTGGTCAGCCTTATGACGATGGTGACGCTGCGCCAGTCCGGGGCCGGCGCGGAAGGATTGCTCACCGGACGGGCACTGCTGGCCATGTATGACTGGTTCCACCTGGGGCAGACTCTCATGCCGGCCGCCAACGCCGTCCTGCTAGGCTCCATGCTGTACCGGTTGCGCCTCGTGCCCCGGGTTCTGCCCGTGCTGGGGTTCATTGCCGTGCCCTTGCTCGTCGCCCACACGATCATCCTCATGTTCGGCATCACCGGGCCGTTGCTGACCCTGACGACATTGGGCGTTATCCCCATCGCGGTATGGGAGTTTTCGCTGGGCGTCTGGTTGGTCGTCAAAGGGTTCTATCCCACGCCAACCACCGCCGAACTTGATCAAACCGAAACCAACAAGCGAACGGGCGCGGCCTGACCAGAACACAAGGATTTTGGGCAGACCCTTATGCAGAAAGCAACCATAGATTTCGCTCTGAAGAATCTGTGTAATCTGTGGTTGCTTCTTCTATTAGCCGTTGAATATCCACGTTATGCCAGGAGGATCATCCCATGAAAGCGATTGTAGCCAGCAAGTTCGGCGGCCCGGAAGTGCTTCAACTGCGACATGTTGAGAAACCGACGCCCAAAGACAGTGAGATCCTCGTCAAAGTGCGGGCGACCACCGTCTCGGCCGGGGACATCCGCATGCGCAGCCTGAACGTGCCGCTGCTGTTCTGGCTGCCCGCGCGGTTGACGCTGGGTTTCACCAGGCCCAAGCATCCCATCTATGGCATGGAGCTGGCCGGTGAAGTGGCGGCCGTCGGCCAGAGTGTCACCCGCTTCAAGGTGGGGGAGCCGGTGTTCGTCTCGACCCTGGCCGAGAACTTTGGCGGCTATGCCGAATACAAATGCCTGCCCGAAACCGGGCTGGTTTTGACCAAGCCGCACAACATGACCTATGAGGAGGCCGCCGCCGTGCCCATTGGCGGCCCGACCGCGCTGCGCCTGCTGCGCAAGGGCAACATCCGCCGCGGACAAAAGGTGCTGATCTACGGCGCATCCGGCAGTGTGGGGACGTATGCCGTCCAGATTGCCAAGGCCTATGGCGCGGAAGTGACCGCGGTGTGCGGCACGGCCAATGTGGCGATGGTCAAATCGTTGGGGGCCGACCACGTTGTTGATTACACCAAAGAGGACTTTTCGGCCGGCGGCGCGCGGTATGAGGTCATCTTTGACGCAGTCGGCAAATGCCCCAAATCGCAACGCGCCAAAGCCCTCGCGCCGAACGGGCTTTACGTGACGATTGCCAGGCTGAACACCAAGCAAAGCCTGGAGGAGTTGACCGTCGTCAAAGGGCTGATTGAGGCGGGCCAGGTCAAGGCGGTGATTGACCGCTGCTATCCGCTGGCCGAGATGGTGGAAGCTCACCGATACGTCGAGAAGGGACACAAGGCGGGCAACGTCGTCATCCCGGTCGCCCGAGGGCCAGAAGGAGAGTAGAGCGATGATGGACAAAGGCGATCAGGCGGCCTACGTTGACCAGCCAATGATCTACCACATCCGGGTCAAGAGCCATCTTGGTCGCCAATGGACGGATCGGTTTGAGGAGCTTCGTATCACGTTGCAAGAAGACGGCACGACGCTCCTCACCGGACTGATTGTTGACCAGGCGGCGCTGTATGGCATCTTGCGGAAGATACGCGATCTGGGAATCGTGTTGCTTTCGGTGAACTTCGTTGGCTTCGGCCTTGACGATTCGTCAGAAGACGAGTGAGCGCGCAGGCGAAACGTCCAGCTATGAATGAGCCACAACGCGGTGACGCATGAATACCCTGATGCTCCCTTTGGCAACAACAATCTTCATCGGCCTCGGCGCAACGCTCACGTTTGATCTCTGGGGATTGTTTCTCAAACACGCTTTCAGAATCGCGCCGGCCAATATCTGCCTGGTGGGGCGTTGGTTCCTGTACATGGCGCATGGAACCTTCAGCCATGCCAATATCGTCTCTACGCCACCGAAGCGCGCCGAATGCGCGGTCGGCTGGCTGGCCCACTATCTCATCGGCGTTTCATTGGCCGGTCTTTTTGTCCTCATCGCCGGCAGTGATTGGCTGCTCCAGCCGCGGCTCATCCCGGCGGTTCTCTTTGGCGTTGTAACGGTGCTGGCGCCGTTCTTGATCATGCAGCCTGCTTTTGGGTTTGGATTCGCTGCGTCGCAAACAGCAAAGCCGGCGCAGGCGCGGTTGCGTAGTTTGATGAATCATGGGGCGTTTGGGGTGGGGCTTTATTTGTTTGGGTGGTTGGCGAAGTGGGTGCTAGAGGTATTTGCTTGAAGCCAACAGCCTGGGATTGACCTTTGCCATTTTAATGCTTGCGCTGCTCTACAGATGGGGAATAGAAACAAAAACACCCCTGTTATCCAGGGGTGTTGGCCTAGCTAGGACATTCTATTCTCTATTGGGGAATGCTTAGTTCCATTGGCCGGAACTTACGCTGGTAAAATAGATTCTGCCGTTTCCACCATCCTAGTAGCAATCGAATAGCGCCTTTGTGCGGCCGTCACCCGGCCGCTTTTTTGCGTCTTGGCGGTTTATTGAAAGGGCACTTTTACGCATTGGGGACATCATGAGCGATGAATTGACCTTGACGACGACTCAGGCGGACGGCGCGGCGGTACTGGCCGCGACGGCCGCCGGGCGGGCCGACACGAACGCGGCGGCCGTCTACCTGGCCGGGCGCAAGCCGGCCACCCGCGCCACGATGCGCCGGGCGCTGAATACCATCGCCTGGCTGCTGGTCGGTGCGCCGGATGACCAATGGCCCGACGACTCCTATCTAGGCGTGCCGTGGGCGCGGATGCGCTTCCAGCACACCGACGCGGTACGCGCCGCCCTGGCCGAGCGGTACGCGCCGGCCACGGCCAATCTGCACCTGTCGGCCCTACGCGGCGTCTTGCGGACGGCGTGGCGGCTGGGCCAGATGACGGCCGAGGACTTCCAGCGGGCGGCCGACTTGGGCGCGGTGGCGGGTGAGCGACTGCCGGCCGGGCGGGCCGTGGCGTCGGGCGAACTGTCGGCCCTGCTGGCCACGTGTGGGCAAGACCTCGGCGGGATACGCGACGCGGCCGTCATTGCCGTGCTCTACGCGGGCGGGTTGCGGCGGGCCGAGCTTGTGGGGCTTGACCTGGCACACTATGAGACGACGGCCGACGGCGCGCGGCTACGGGTGCTGGGCAAGGGCAACAAAGAGCGGTTGGTGCCGCTGGCCGGGGGCGCGGCGCGGGCGCTCGGCGACTGGCTGGCCGTCCGTGGCGACGCGCCCGGCCCGCTCTTCCGGGTGATCGGCAACCGCAACCGCGGCGGCCGGATGACCACTCAGGCGGTGTACGCGATGTTGAAGACGCGGGCGACGGCCGCGGGCGTGGCCTCTCTCAGTCCCCACGATCTCCGGCGCACGTTCGTGGGCGACCTACTGGACGCGGGGGCCGACATCGCCACGGTGCAGAAGCTGGCCGGGCACGCATCGCCGGCGACAACGGCGCGCTACGATAGACGGGGCCAGGCGGTCAAGCGGGCGGCCGTTGACCGGCTGCACGTGCCTTACACGCGGCGGGTGCTTGGGGAGTAGATGTGAACATCTGTTCGCGCCGGAGAAGGGACATAGGGTTGACGCGGATTTATGGGGGCATTAGAATGATCGTGTACGTAACAAATCAATATGACTTGCCACCCATTTTCCAGCAGGTGGCAGGCGCGTAGGGACGGAGACAAGACCATGACCACATACCTCTGGGGTATGTTCGGCGTGGTCTTTTTTCATAATGTGGTGTGGAGGGCGTCGCGCTGGAGACAGAGAGGATAGATATGCGACGTGAGTTGAAAACGCGAGTAGATGAACGTTTTGAGTTGCGGGTGAGTGCGGTTGATCGCCAACTGCTAGACGCAATGGCCGGCGCGATCGGCCGATCGCGTGGGGCGATAGTGCG
>WBZP01003809.1_pt1 | contig 16092 bp, 10 predicted proteins | sample 5204301 | NCBI WGS metagenome assembly WBZP01 (sample SAMN12412401, study PRJNA552823) | activated sludge metagenome | isolation source: activated sludge from nitrification reactor of wastewater treatment plant... | place: USA: Pennsylvania | collected 2017
GAGCCACCCGACCCACCCGCTGCGGCTCCGGGCGGCGCGGCCGGGACGGCGTCGTCGGGCCCGGGGACGAGCACCTGCTCCCCGTCGACCACCCGCCGAGCGAGGTTCAGCCGGGACAGCGCCGCCGCCGCCGCCGCGCCGCCGGCCGCCGCCACCGCGTCGGCCACCCGGCCCCCGGCGGGCACCCGGACGAGCCCGGGCCGGCGGACCTTGCCCACCACGTGCACGACGACCGGTTCGGCGACCGGGCTGCCCGGGAGCACCGAGCCGGCGGGATCGGGCGTCGGTGGCTGCGCCGTGGCCGACGCCCCAGGAACCGGGCCCATGCTCGTGGCCCCACGGCCGGGCGCCAGGGTGGTGTCGGGCCGGGGCACGCCGTCCGAGGCCGCCGCCCGGATCGCCAGGCCGGCGCCGATCAGCACCGCGACCACCACCGCCGTGACGACGGCCCGAACCGGGATCGGTCTGCCCAACGACTGGGCTCTCTGTGACGCCATGCCCGGGACGCTAGGCCGCCCCCGGCGGCCGCGGCAGGGCCGGTCTCGAGCCTGTGGACAACCAGGCGGCGCGCGACGCCGGTGCTCGCAACGAGGGCGACGTTCCGTCCACAGCGTCAGCCGACGCGGGACAGGGTCACCCCCACCATCCCCGGGCCGACGTGGGCTCCGACCACCGCTCCGACCTCGCTCACCCCGTCACTGCTCACCCCGGCACTGGCCCCCTCCCCACCCGGCATCCCCACCGGCACCAGCCGGTCGGCCAACCGAGCAGCCAGCTCGCCGGCCACCCCCGCCGCCCGATCCGGCGCGGCGAGGTGCTGCACCCACACCTCGTACCGCCCGCCGGACTGCACGGCCGAGGTGACCAGCTCCACCAACCGCGCCAGCGCGCGGGACCCGGTGCGCACCCGGTCGACCGCCTCGATCCGCCCGTCCACCAGGGCCAGCAGCGGCTTGACGGCCAGCGCCGACCCGACCAGCGCCGAGGCCGCCCCGATCCGGCCACCACGGCGCAGGTACTCGAGCGTGTCCACGTAGAGCCAGACCCGCGACGCCCCGGCCCGCGCCGCCGCCGCGGCCGCCACCTCCTCCCGCACGGCCCCCTGGCCGGCCGCCTCGACCGCCGCGCGGATCGCGCAACCGAGACCCATCCCGACCAGCCGCGAATCCACGACCTCGACCCGGACGCCCTCGTCGGCCACCCGCTGCGCCGCCACCCGGGCCGACCCGACCGTGCCCGACACCTCGGCCGAGACATGTACGGAGACGACGTCGGGCGACCCCTCGGCGGCCAACCGCCGGTAGACGTCGACGAACGCCTCGACCGCCGGCCCCGAGGTGGTCACCCGGTCACCCGAGCGCAGCGCGGCCGTCAGCTCCCCGGGGCTCACCTCGTCGTCGGGTCGGCTGCGCCCGCCGATGACGACCTGACACGGCACCACGCCGACCCCGAGCCCCCGGAGATCGGGCAGGTAGGCGGTGGAGTCGCTGACCACCGCCACCCGACCCGCCACCGGATCAGGCCGGGACGACGTTGACCAGCCGCGGCTCGCGCACCACGACGGTGCGGATCCCCTTGTCGCCCAACGCCTTCCGAACCGCTTCGCTCGACAGGGCCAGCTCCCGCAGCGCGTCGGCACCGATCGAGGGCGACACCTCCAACCGGTCGCGCACCTTGCCCGCGACCTGGACGACGCAGGTCACCGTCTCCTCCACCAGCAGCGCCGAGTCGACCGCCGGCCAGCCCGCCAGCGCGACGCAGGGCTGGTGGCCCAGCCGCGACCACATGTCCTCGGCGGTGTACGGGGCGAACAGCGACAGCATCACCGTGATCGCCTCGACCGCCTCACGGACCGCGGGATCGCTTCCGCCGCAACCGGTGTCGATCGCCTTGCGGGTCACGTTCACCAGTTCCATCACCCGGGCGACGGCCACGTTGAACCGGAAGCCCTCGATCAGCTGGCCGACCTCGTGCACGGTGCGGTGCGTCGCCGCGCGCAGTCCGACGTCCCCGGTCGTGGCCTCCGCACCGGCTACCGAGCTGACGTCCCCGGCCAGCCGCCAGGCGCGGGCCAGGAACCGTGCCGACCCGGACGGCGAGACGTCCTTCCAGTCGACGTCGTCCTCGGGCGGGCTGGCGAAGATCAGGGTCAGCCGGACGGCGTCCACCCCGTGGGTGTCCAGCTCCTCGCTCAGCTTGACCAGGTTCCCGCGGGACTTGCTCATCGCCGAGCCGTTCATCTGCACCATGCCCTGGTTCAGCAGCGCGCTGAACGGCTCGGTGAAGTCGACCATCCCCATGTCGTGCAGCACCTTGGTGAAGAACCGCGAGTACAGCAGGTGCAGGATCGCGTGGGTGATCCCGCCGACGTACTGGTCGACCGGCATCCACTCCCGCGCCGCGGCGACGTCGAAAGGCGCCGAGTCCAGGTGCGGGTCCAGGTAGCGCAGGAAGTACCAGGAGGAGTCGACGAAGGTGTCCATCGTGTCGGTGTCCCGCTGCGCCGGGCCGCCGCAGCTCGGGCAGGACACGTTCAGCCACTTGGTCGCCCCGCCCAGCGGCGAGGTGCCCTTGGGCCGCAGGTCCAGCCCGTCGGCCGAGGGCAGCTCGACCGGCAGCTGCTCGTCCGGCACCCGGACCTCACCGCACGCCGGGCAGTGCACGATCGGGATCGGCGTGCCCCAGTACCGCTGCCGCGAGATCAGCCAGTCGCGCAGCCGGTAGTTGGTCGCCGCACGCCCGGTTCCCTTCTCCTGCAACGTGGTCGTGATCGCCTCGATCGCCTCGGCCTTGCGCAGACCGTTCAGCGGGCCCGAGTTGACCAGGACGCCGTCCCCCGCCGTGGCGACGAACGTCACCGCGGGATCGGGCAGCGGTTCGCCGTCCTCACCGCGCACGTCGACGACCACGGTCACCGGCAGGCCGAACGCCTTGGCGAAGTCCAGGTCGCGCTGGTCGTGCGCGGGCACCGCCATGATCGCGCCGTGGCCGTAGTCGGCCAGCACGTAGTCGGCGGCGTAGATCGGGATCCGCTCGCCGTTGACCGGGTTGATCGCGTACCGAGCCAGGAAGACCCCCGTCTTCGGGCGCTCGGTGCTCAGCCGGTCGATCTCGCTGGTGCCCCGCACCTGCTCGACGTAGGCCGTGAAGGCCGACCGGACGTCGTCCGGCGCGCCCTGCGCCAGCTCGGCGGCCAGGTCGGAGTCGGGGGCGACCACGAAGAAGGTCGCGCCGTACAGGGTGTCGGGACGCGTCGTGTAGACGGTCACCGGCTCCTCACGGCCCTCGATGACGAACTGGACGTCGGCTCCCGTGGAGCGGCCGATCCAGTTGCGCTGCATGGTCAGCACCTTGTCGGGCCAGCGGCCCTGCAGCTGCGCCATGTCGTCCAGCAGCCGGTCGGCGTAGTCAGTGATCTTGAAGTACCACTGGGTCAGTTTCTTCTTGGTGACCGGGGTGTCGCAGCGCTCGCACAGCCCGGCGACGACCTGCTCGTTGGCCAGCACGGTCTGGCAGCTCGGGCACCAGTTGACCATGCTCGGCTTGCGGTAGGCCAGGCCGCGCTCGTGCATCCGGTTGAAGATCCACTGGTTCCAGCGGTAGTACTCGGGGTCGCAGGTGCGCAGGATGCGGTCCCAGTCGAACGAGCACGCGTAGCGCCGCATCGAGGCCAGCTGCTGGGCGATGTTGTCGTAGGTCCACCCGCGCGGGTCCAGCCCGCGCTTGATCGCGGCGTTCTCGGCGGGCAGACCGAAGGCGTCCCAGCCGATCGGGTGCATCACGTTGTAGCCGCGCTGCATCCAGTAGCGCGCCACGACGTCGCCCAGCGCGTACGCCTCGGCGTGACCCATGTGCAGGTCGCCGGAGGGGTAGGGGAACATGTCGAGCACGTATTTGCGCGGCCGCGGGTCGTCGGGGCGCCCGCTGCGGAACGGGGCCTTCTCCTCCCACACCGCGGGCCAGCGGGCCTCGATGGCATGGACGTCGTAGCGCTCCGCCCGCCCCTGCTCCGCGGTGGCGTCGTCGGTGTCGGGCGTGGTGGAGACCGGGGTGTCGGTCTGGGTCATGACGAAGATCCTCGGGTCGACGTGGCTGTGCCCTCGACAGCCGGTGAGCGGACGGCGGGGCGCCGCGCGAGCCGATCGTGGCCGACGGAGCGGCCCGGGCTCAGCGCGGCCCGGTAAGGACCAGCGGCTCGGCCGGCGAGGAGGACATGCCGTCAGGGTAGCCGACGGTGAGCGCGGCCCCCCACGGGGATTCCGTCCGGCGTCAGCGACCGGCGAGCGGTCCCTGCGGCCCGGCGATGCGTTCCTGGCTCTGCCGGCGCAGCGAACGCCGCATGCCCATGTCGGTCTCGGCCTTGGTGATCAGCGCGACGAGGTCCCCCTCGTCCCAGGGCACCAGGGTGGCCGAACCGATGCTGACCCGGCCGTTCCACACCTCGGCGGGCACGGGTGGGTGGGTGACGATCCGGGCCCGCACCCGGCGTTCGAGTTCGAGCGGCGACATGCCGGTGCCGGGGCCGACGGCCACGAACTCGTCACCGGTCCACCGGGCCACGACGTCGGTTCCGCGCACACACGACCGCATGACGTCGGCGACCTCCCGCAGCACCGCGTCGCCGCCCTCGAGCCCGGCGGCCTCGTTCACCGCGCGCAGCCCGTCGACGTCCAGGAAGAGACAGTGCACGGCCTGGCCGCTGCGCCGAGCGTTCTCGATCATCGGGGCGGCGACCAGCTCGACCCCGAGCCGGTTGACCAGCCCGGTCAGCGGGTCCTGCGCGGCGGACGACGCCGGGGCAGCTGACGCGGGGCCCGGTGCGGCGAGCGCGGTGGCCGGTGCGGTCACCACTCCCGGCTCGACGGGTGCGGTCACCAGGCCGGCGCGCAGCGCCAGGGCATGGGCCACGCCGATGCCCGCGGCGACCGTCACCGTGCCGTAGACCCAGTGGACGGCGGACCCGATCGTCCCGGGGCCCCCCGACATCACGTCGTGGACGGCGGCGAAGCTCGTCACCGCGACCCAGCCGGACAGGGTGACCGTTCCGACCCAGGTGACCGCTCGCCGTCCGAGCAGGAGGGCCGCCACGACGGCGACCAGCGCGCCGTCCAGCCCGGTCAGCGGCAGGCCGGCGACCACGGCCCGGACCACGGTGAGCACCCCCGTCGCGGCGAGCAGCGCCGCGAGCCGGGGAGCAGTGCGCCAGGCGGGCACCAGTACCGCCACGGCGGGCGGCACGGCCCCGACCAGGCCCAGCAGGACGGCCGCGGCGGTCCGCCCACCCGACCCCTCCCCCGCGGCGACGCCGGAGAGGGCGACCGGGACGACGGCGGCGTGCACCGCCGACCACACCGCGAGCGCGGCGAGCACCCGGGCCGTCGCCACGTCGCCGGGCGAGGGGGCACCCGAGCGTGAGGGGGCGCCGTCCGGGGAATGGACGGTACGCGGGGGCGTCGCGTCACGCTCGTCGGGGCCGGGTCCGGCGGTACGGTCGGTCACCGCGTTGATGTCGGCCTTCGGCGCAGCGTCCTTGACCCGGGAAGACCGGCACGCTCAGCATCGAGCTGTCAAAGATGAACAATTCGTTAGCAGGAGGTGGCTTGACCGTGAATCGGCGAGTGCGGCGACATCAGGCTGCCGACTACGACCTGGACGCACCGCCACGGCGAGGCCCGATCGAGGCCCTGCGCACGATGGCCCCGGGCATCGGGATCCTGCGCCGCTACCCGACCACCTGGCTGCGGCCCGACCTGTTCGCCGGGGTGGCCGTGGCCGCCTACCTCGTCCCGCAGGTGATGGCCTACGCGGCGATCGTCAACACCCCACCGGTCACCGGGTTGTGGACGGCGCTCGCCGCCTGCATCGTCTACGCCCTGATCGGGGGCTCCCGGGTGCTGTCGGTGGGCCCGGAGTCCACGGTCGCCCTGCTCGCCGGGGCCACGGTCGCCCCGATGGCGAAGGGGGATCCCGAACGGGTCGCCGCACTCACCGCGGGGCTGTGCCTCGTCGTGGCCGCCTGGTGCCTGCTGGCGCGCGTGCTGCGCCTCGGCGTGATCGCCGACCTGCTCTCCCAGCCCCTGCTCGTGGGCTACCTGGCGGGGGGCGCCGTCCTGATGGTGGTCGGTCAGCTCGGCCGGGTGACCGGCACGAAGGTGGACGGCGAGTCGATCGTCGCCCAGCTCCGCTCGTTCTTCGCCGTGGTCGCCGACACCCACGGACCCACCCTTGCCGTCGCCGCCGGGACGCTCGCCCTGCTGCTGGCGATCGTCCTGACCAAGCCGTTGTGGCCCGGCCCGCTGATCGCCGTGGCCGCCGCCACGATCGCCTCGGTCGTGCTGGACCTCCCCGACCGCGGCGTGCGGACGGTGGGCACGGTCCCGTCCGGTCTGCCGGGGCTGAGCCTGCCCATCCTCAGCCTGAGCGACCTGCAGGCCCTGGCCCTGGCAGGGCTCGGCGTCGCCGTCGTGGCCTACAGCGACAACACCCTGATCGGGCGGGCGTTCGTGCCCAAGCCCCACCCCACCGACCCGCCCGAGCTGGCCGCGAAGGACGTCGACCCCCAGCAGGAGCTGATCGCCCTCGGCGGGGTGCACCTCGCCGTGGGCCTGGTCGGGGGCTTCCCGGTGTCGTCGTCGGGCTCCCGGACGGCGCTCGGCATCGCCGCGGGGGCGCGCAGCCAGGTGTACTCGCTGGTCGCGGGGGCGTGCATCGTCGCCGTCCTGTTCTTCGCCGGGCCGCTGCTGTCGAACCTGCCGGCCGCGTCGCTGGGGGCGGTGGTCATCTACGCGGCGAGCAAGCTGGTCAACTGGGGCGACATCACCCGACTGGCCCGGTTCCGCACCAGCGAGCTCGTCCTCGCCGTGGTGGCCTGCGTCGGCACCGTGGTGCTCGGCATCCTCAACGGCGTGGGCCTGGCGATCGCGCTCAGCCTGCTGGAGATGGCCCAGCGGCTGGCCCGACCGCACGAGGGGGTGCTGGGGCGGGTGCCCGGGCTGGCCGGCATGCACGACGTCGACGACTACCCCGAGGCCACCACGCTGCCCGGGCTGGTCATCTACCGCTACGACGCCCCGCTGTTCTTCGCCAACGCCGGCGACCTGCGCCGGCGGGCGCTGCGATGCGTCGAGCAGGAGAACGAGGCGTTCCCCGAGCACCCCGTGCGCTGGTTCGTGCTGAACGTGGAGGCCAACGTCGAGGTCGACATCACCGCCGCCGACGCCCTGACCGCCCTGCACGCCGACCTGGCCGAGAAGGGCGTGCGGCTGGGGCTCGCCCGGGTCAAGAACGACCTGCGGATGCCCCTGGCCAAGGCGGGCCTGGTCGACCTGATCGGCGAGGACATGCTCTTCCCGACCCTGCCGGTCGCCGAGGAGGCCTACCTGGCCTGGACAGCCCATCACCCCGCGGAACCCGCGGGGTGATGGGCGGCTGAAGCGGTCCGGGAGGACCCGTCAGACGTGGAACTGGCCGGTGAGTTCGCGCAGCTGCGCGGCCATCCGGGCCAGTTCGTTGGTGGCCTGCTGAGCCTCGCCGACCCCGGTTCGGGTGGAGTCGGCCGCCTCGGAGACCGCCTGGACGTCGGAGCTGACCCGCTCCGACCCCCCTGCGGCCTCCTGCACGGACCGGGAGATCTCCGCCGTGGTGGCGGTCTGCTCCTCGACGGCCCCGGCGATCGTGGTCTGCAGCGAGCTGATCGTGGCCACCGTGCCGGTGATCTGGTCGATCGCGGTCACCGCCCGCTGGGTCTCGGTCTGGATCGCCTCGACCCTCGCCGAGATGTCGCTGGTGGCGCTGGCCGTCTGCTGGGCCAGCTCCTTGACCTCACCGGCCACCACGGCGAACCCCTTGCCCGCCTCGCCGGCGCGCGCCGCCTCGATGGTCGCGTTCAGCGCCAGCAGGTTCGTCTGCTCGGCGATCGCGTTGATCAGGGCGATCACCTTGCCGATCTCCTGCGAGGACTCACCCAGCGAGCGCACGGTGCCCTGGATCGACTCGGCCTCGGTGGCCGCTGAGCTCGCGGTCATCGCCGCCTGCGAGGCGTTGTCCGCGATCTCACGGATCGAGGCGCTCATCTGCTCGGCAGCCCCCGCCACGTTCGCCACGCTCGCGGTCACCTCGCTCGAGGCGGCCGCCATCTGCGAGGCCTTCTCCGAGGAATCCGCTGCCGCCGAGGCGATCTGGCTGGTCGTCGCCGACAGTTCCTCGCTGGACGCGGCGACGGCGTCGGCCGTCGCGGTCACCGATCGGACGACGTCCTGCAGGGCGGTGACCGCGCCGTCCAGGTCCCCGGCCATCCGGCCGATCTCGTCCCGGGTGCCCACGCCGCTGCGGACCGTCAGGTCGTTGCGGGCCAGGGCCTGGGCGACGGCGGCGGTGCGGACGAGCGCTCCCCTGATCTGGCGCGCGATCAACCAGGCGGCGACCATGGCCGTGACGATCCCCACGACCAGGATCACGATGACCAGGATCAGCGAACTGCGGTAGGCGGATTGCGCCTGCTCCACCCGCGCCTTGGCCTGGGCGGCCTCGGCCTTGGTCGCGGTGTCGAGCGCCGCCATCAAGGTGGCGATGATCGGGTCGGCCCCCTTGGCGCGGGCCGCCATGAACTCGGGGAGCTTGCCCTGCTCGGCCAGGGGCACCAGGGTGGCGTCGCGGTAGGCCACGTACTCCTTCCAGGTCCCGGTCATCTCCTCGAGGGCGCTCCGGTCCGCCGCGTACGTGGCGTACTCCTTGGTCAGGCCGTCGATCGCTGACGACGCATCGGTCATGGACTTCTTGGCATTGCCGCGAGCTTCGTCCGTGCCGGCCACGACGAGGTTCATCAGCGCCATCCGCGCCTTGATCACGTCGGTCTCGATGTCGCCGAGCTGGGTCGCGGGGAGGAGGTTCTCCCGGTAGAGACGCTCAGTGGCCGCTGCGGTCGCACTCAGCTTCGTGAGCCCCACCACCGCGGCCGCGCCCCCACCGAGCGCCGCGACCAGTGCCACTATGATGATCTTGACGAGAATGGGAAGATTCCCGACGCCCACCCGTGGTCCCCTGGTTGCTGCTGTCGTCATGGATGGTGGTCCTTTGCTCGTGGCAGGCACGGGCCCGCCGACTGATGGCCTGTCCCGGGGACTGTCGGCACGATCTTTCGCCCGCTTGAGGTCGCTCGTGAGAGGCTCACGCCCATGACCACGCTGCCGGCTGGGGGCCTCGACGCCGCCGACCACATCTCCGTGACCGAACGGTTCGCCGCACACAACTACCACCCGCTGCCGGTGGTCCTGGCGGAGGCCTCCGGGGCCTGGGTGACGGACGTCACCGGCACCAGGTACCTGGACTGCCTGGCGGGCTACTCGGCGCTGAACTTCGGGCACGCGCACCCCCGACTGCTGGCCCGCGCGCACGCCCAGCTCGATCGGCTGACCCTGACCAGCCGGGCGTTCTACAACGACCAGCTCGGTCCGTTCGTCCGTGACCTCGCCGAGCTCACCGGCAAGCAGCGGGTACTGCCGATGAACACCGGTGCCGAGGCCGTCGAGACGGCGATCAAGGTGTCGCGGCGGTGGGGGCAGGAGCGGCACAAGGTCGACCCCGAGCGGGCCAACATCGTCGTGATGGAGCACGGGTTCCACGGGCGCACCACGACGATCATCAGCTTCACCACCGACGACGAGGCCAAGCGCGGGTACGGCCCGTTCACCCCCGGCTTCCGGGTGGTGCCCTACGGCGACCTCGATGCGGTCGCCGCGGCGGTGGACGACGACACGGTCGCCGTGCTGCTCGAACCGATCCAGGGCGAGCGGGGCGTCGTCATCCCGCCCGCCGGGTTCCTGCGCGGCGTCCGGGAGCTCTGCACCGCCCACGGGATCCTGATGGTGGCCGACGAGATCCAGTCGGGCCTGGCCCGCACCGGGGCGACCTTCGCCTGCGAGCTGGAGGGCGTCGTCCCGGACATCTACGTGATGGGCAAGGCCCTCGGCGGCGGCATCCTGCCGGTCTCGGCGATCGCGGCCGACTCCGAGGTGATGGACGTGATCACGCCGGGCTCGCACGGCTCGACCTTCGGCGGCAACCCGCTCGCGGCGGCGATCGGCCACGAGGTGGTCGCCATGCTGCGCAGCGGGGAGTTCCAGGAGCGGGCGCGGACCATGGGCGCGCTGCTGGCCGACGGCCTGGCGACCCTGCCGAGCGATGTCGTGGTCTCGGTCCGCAGCCGGGGCCTGTGGGCGGGGATCGACGTCGACCCGGCGGTGATGTCCGGGCGCGAGCTCTGCGAGCGGCTGATGGCGCGCGGCGTGCTGGCCAAGGACGCCCACGGCTCGACCATCCGCCTGGCCCCACCGCTGGTGGTCACCGAGGACGAGGTGGGGATGCTGGTCGACGCCCTGCAGCAGGCCGTGGCCGGCTGACCCACCACCGCGGTGTCAGCCGGTCGCCCATCAGCCGGTCACCCGGTCAGCCGTGCAGGGTGAGCCGGGGCCGGAAAGTCGCGCCGCCGTCGACCGACTCGACCACGCCATGCTCGACCAGGACGGCGACCCGGTCACCGTCCACCGCGAGCGCGCCCGGCTGCCCGCCGACGGATCCTCGGGGTTGCCAGCTCGCGCCGCCGTCCCGCGACACGTGGAGCGCGCCGTCCGGGGTCACGCCGTAGAGGCCACCGGGCCCCCAGGCCAGCAGGGCGAGCAACGGGGCTCCGGCCAGTCGGCCGAAGCGGCGGCCACCGTCGGTGCTGACCATCGGCCCGTTCTCGGACGTGGCGAGCACGTGCTGCGGATCCGCCGGGTCCACCGCCAGGTCGAACACCCCCGGCCGGCCCAGGTCGGTCCAGGTAGCGCCACGGTCGGCCGAGCGCAACAGCTTCCCGTCGTGCGCCGACAGCCCGAGGACGACGTCGCCCACCACCCGGAGCCGGTGGAAGTCGACCTTGCCGTGCAGCGAGACCGGCGCCCAGCCACGCCCACCGTCGGTGGACGCCATCAGGCCGAGGTCGGCCGGGGCGTTCTGACCCGGCCCCGGGTGTCCCGAGGCAAGGACCCGACCCGGCGCGATCGCCAGCGCCATCACGTCGAAGGCCGGCTGCGACAGCAACCGGGGCGGCTTCCCCGCGGGCTGTTCCCACAGGCCCTCGTGGGTACCGAGCAGCAGCCGGTCGCCCTCCAGGGCGAGGTTGTGAACGTGCCCCCAGTCGTCGGTCACGGCGATCGGTGCAGCCGGCGCTCCCGAGCTCGCCGCCACGGCCGGGGCAGACGGCGTGGCGGTCACCGACGGGGTGGCGGTCACGGAAGAACTGGCAGCCGCAGAAGAGGCGGGAGGGGCAGCCGTCGCTGATCCGTCGGCGGTCGGGCCGGGGCCCCCGCACCCGCCGAGCACCAGTGCCAGGACCGCAACCGGGACGAGCCTCATGCCTGATCGTAGCTAGCCTGGGCCCGGTGACCACCGAGAGCCACAACGGCCTGCCCGGGCCGACCTCCGGGACTCCGCCGCTGCGACCGGGCTCGGTGCGCCGGACCACGAGCATGGACCTGAGCCGCCCGGACGGGCCGGACGGGCCGATCCGGGTGAGCGGGCGGGCCCGCACGGTCGGGGTCGATGCGGACGGCGTCACCCACGTCCTGGACACCGCCCTCACCTCGATCGTGGTGCTGGACGGCGTGGTGACGACGCTGCGGACGTACCCGGTCCGCGAAGCCGCCGCCGCGTTGGTGGGGCGGCAGGCGCTGGTCGGCTGGCGGACCGGGCTGTGGCGGACCCTGCGGGAGGAGGTCACCGCCGGGACGGCGCTGCATCAGCTGCTCGACGACCTGCCCGGGGTGATGGTGATCGGCGGACTCACCCGGCGGCGCGCTCTGGCTGCGGCGGGGGCGAGCGTGGCCCAACCCGGGCGGCGGCTCGACGTGTGCGCGGGCTGGGCCACCGGGTCACGGGCGGCCAGGGTGCTGGCGGCGACCGGCAGCCCTCCCCCGCCGGTGACGCCCCCGGCACCGGCGCTGACCGGCGATCAGCACGGCTGGCACACCCTGCCCGAGCTGCCCCCGTGGGGCATGAGCCGGCGCCGGCGGGTCGACGTCCACCACGGCGGCGACGACGGTCCCGAGCCGGGCACGGTCTCCGTGGAGGCGATGTTCCGGGATTCCTTCCGTGACGGCGACGGCGACGAGCGGGTGCTCCACGAGATCGGTGTGCTGGCCGGACTCGAGCCGTCATCGCTTGCGCTGCAATCGATCTCGGTGTCGCCACGGGTGTTGCCGCATCGCGAGTGCCCGGTCGCCATGCCCTCCGCGGACGCCCTGCTCGGGGTCGACTGCGGTCGGCTGCGCGAGGTGGTGTCGGCCCAGCTGTTCGGCCCGTCGAGCTGCACGCACCTGAACGACCTGATGCGCTCGCTGGCCGACGTCCCGGCCCTGCGAACCCTTCTGCCAGGAGTAGGTTCGCCCCATGGGCTCCGTCGTGGTGGCGCGGGATGGCCGCCCGCCTGACACCGGCGACGGCCCGGAGCCACGGTCGGCAGGGCGCCCGCTGCCCCGCCGCGAGCCCTCCCTCGAGCTGCTGGCACTCCCGGTGCACACCGAACTCGTCTCGGACGGCAGCGTGGCCGAGGCGCTGGCCCGCATCGACACCGACGCCTTCCTGGTGCTGCACGATGGGGCGCTGGTCTGCGAGCACTACCGCACCCCGGCCGCCGAGCACACCGCACACCCGTTGCGCTCGGTGACCAAGTCCCTGGTCGGGTGCCTGGCCGGCATGCTCATGGCCGAGGGGCTGCTCGACCCGGACGCCGCGGCGTCCGCGTACGTGCCCGACCTGGCCGGCGGCGGGTACCGCGGGGCGACCGTGCGCGACCTGCTCGACATGCGCACCGGCGGGGAGTACCGCGAGGCGTACGACGACCCCACCGGCGAACTCGTGGCCCTGGGGCGGATCTGCGGCTGGTGGGACCACCCGGAATCGACCGACCCCACACTGGCAGGCCCGGAACAGGCCGGCCGTTCGGTGCGGGCCTGGCTCTCCACGATCGAGCGGACGGCGACCACCGGTGGCCCGTTCACGTATCGCTCGGCCGACACCGAGGTGCTGGGCTGGGTGATCGAGACGGTCGCCGGCAGGTCGCTGGCCGAACTGGTCGGGCAGCGTCTGCTGGCGCCGATCGGCGCGGAGTCGGACGGGTGGTTCGACGTCGACCCCACCGGGTGCGCGCTCGCCTCCGGAGGCCTGGCCCTGGTGCCGCGCGACGTGGCCCGGTTCGGTGCGCTGCTGGTGGACGGCGGGGCCGTGGGCGACGAGCAGGTGCTGCCCGACGGCTTCCTGCGCGACACCTGTGCCGGGCAGGCCGACTCGGTGGCGGCGTTCCACCACCGGGTGGGCGCCACGCTCGGCCCGGACGCGCCCTTCCCGCCGAAAGGCTTGTACCGCAACCAGTTCTGGGTGCTCGAGGCGGGCCGGCCGCGGCTCTTGTGCCTCGGCGTGCACGGTCAGCTGGTGCTGGTCGACGGCGACGCTGGCGTGGTCGTGGTGCTGCTGTCCACCTGGCCGACCCCGCAGGATCCGCTGCGCTTCGACACCGGGCTCTCGGTGGCACTGGCCATGGTGGAGGCGCTGGCCGAGCCGCCCCGCCGGGGGCTGTCCGTGCACCGCTGAGGCGCGGCCCACGGCACGGGAATCTGTCGACAACCCCTGTCGGTCATGGCCCGGTTCGGGCAAGATGACCGGGCCCCGTCCTGAGCAGGGCCGAAGCCGGGATGCCGGCGTCCGGTTGCCCCGCCACCTGTCTGCGTGCGTCGGACCGACCGCGCGAAGGGAGAACGCATGTCGAGCAAGGGCGCGAAGAAGCACGCGGCGAAGAACGCTGCGGCCAAGGCCCCCAAGGCCGGCAAGGCGGCTCAGTCAGGCAAGCAGGGCCAGACAGCCACGTCGAGCAAGCCGGCCACGTCGAGCAAGACGGCCACGTCGAGCAAGCCGGCCAAGGCGGGCAAGCCGGCCAAGGCGAGCAAGCCGGGGCGGCCGTACCTGCGCAACATGTCCGAGGTCCGCACGTTCTTCCGCACCAACGAGACGCCGATCTTCTTCGTCGGCCCGACGGCGTTCAACCTGCTCGGCGTCGACCGCTGGGTGCGCAACTTCTCCTTCATCACCTACTACGACTCCTGGGACGGCTACCACCCACGGGTGTTCACCCCGCCGGAGATCGAGCACCCGGAGTTCACCAGTGGCGAGGACATCAACAACTACCTGCTGACCCACCCGGCGGTGCGCGAGCACATCGCCGCCCAGGTGCACCGCAAGGGCGACCGGCCGAAGATCGCCATGGTGTTCTTCGACGAGCGCACCGAGCAGATCTGCGCCGACGCCGGCTACGACCTGATCCTGCCGCCGTACGCGCTGCGCCACCATCTCGACTCGAAGATCACGACGACCCGGCTCGGCGCCGAGGCCGGTGCCCCGAGCGTGCCGAACGTGCTGACCACGGTGGAGTCCTGGGACGACCTGGTCGCCCAGGCCCAGAAGGCGGGGCTCGGGCGCGACCTGGTGCTGCAGACCGCCTACGGCGACTCCGGCAAGACCACCTTCTTCGTCTCCTCCCGCGCGGAGTGGAACCGGTGCGCGGACGCCGTGATCGGCGAGCCGGTCAAGGTGATGAAGCGGATCACCAACCGGGCGATCGCGGTCGAGGCGGTCAACACCCGGCACGGCACGATCGTCGGTCCGTTCATGACCGACCTGACCGGGTACCCGGAGCTGACCCCGTACCGCGGCGGCTGGTGCGGCAACGACCTGTTCCCCGAGGCACTGACCGCCGAGCAGCGGGCGCGCGCCGTCCGGCACGTGCGTCGCCTCGGTGACCGGCTGCGCCAGGAGGGCTACCGCGGCTTCTTCGAGGTCGACGTCCTGGTCGATCTCGACAGCGACGAGGTGTACCTGGGCGAGCTCAACCCGCGGATCTCCGGGGCGACCTCGATGACCAACGTGACCGCGGGCGCCTACGCCGACGTCCCGCTGTTCATGTTCCACCTGCTCGAGTTCCTCGACGTCGACTACGACGTGGACGTCGACGAGATCAACGAGCGCTGGCTCGAGCTCGCGGCGGTCGACGTCTGGAGCCAACTGATCATGAAGACGTCGGACGCCGCGCTCCGGCGGATCGACCGTGCCCCAGAGACGGGCATCTACCGGATGCGTGCGGACGGCACGCTGCAGTACGTGCGCAACACCCTGGACTGGCACTACCTCGCGGACGCCGACGAGGCGTTCTTCCTGCGGGTGTACGGCGCCGGGTCGTACCTGTTCAAGGGCGCCGACCTGGGCATCCTGGTCTCCAAGGCCCGGATGCAGACCGAGGACAACGAGCTCACCGACAAGTGCCGCACCTTCATCGAGGGCATCCACGCCGAGTACGAGACGTCACCGATCCGGCGTACCCCGCAGCCGATCAGTCACCTGGCGTACCTGAAATAGCCTGCGCCGCAACGGGTTCGGGTCGCTCAGCCGGGCAACGGTCAGCCGGACAACGGTCAGCCGGACGAGAGGGCCCGGCCGATCGCGCGGAACGCCGCGATGGTGGCGCGCAACCGCGCCGAGTCCTGCGGCAGCGGCCACGACGACAGCTTGACGCCGACCAGCTGGGTCGCCGGTTCGACGAACACCATCTGGCCGTGGATGCCCAGGCAGAGCAGGATCGGCCCGGCGTCCCCGGGGACGAACCAGAACTGGTTGCGGTACCAGCCGCCCGGCAGGTAGGGCTCGTTCTCGCTGCGCGCGAAGGCGTCCCGGACGTCGGGCGGCGGCGCGAACGCGGTCTCCAGCCAGCTCGGGGGGATCACCTGGTGCGACCCGACGGAACCGCCGTCCAGCAGCATCAGCCCGAACCGGCCCAGGTCGCGCAGCGTGGCCGACAACCCGCCGTCGTGGATCGCCGACCCGAGCGGGTCGACCGTGATCTCGGCGTCGTGGTAGGCGCCGATCGGCTGCCAGATCCGGGCACTGATCAGGTCGGCCATCCGGACGCCGGCGGCCCGCTCGCACACCCAGCCGAGGGTGTCGGTGTCGATGGAGCGGTAGACGAAGACGCCGTCGTGGGCGGTCTCGGGGGCGACGGTGAGGATGTAC
>WBZP01003810.1_pt1 | contig 16088 bp, 22 predicted proteins | sample 5204301 | NCBI WGS metagenome assembly WBZP01 (sample SAMN12412401, study PRJNA552823) | activated sludge metagenome | isolation source: activated sludge from nitrification reactor of wastewater treatment plant... | place: USA: Pennsylvania | collected 2017
CGATTCGTGATCCTTCGTTCCAAGCTGTCATTCGAAACCGGAACGGATCACCACTCACCGAGACAGCAATCTGACTGAGAAGTAATTTCCGAGTCACCTTCCTGTTGGTATTCGGTTCCTATGATGGCATCACAGTCGGACGAGAAATATCCGGCGCGATCAACCCAAAGTCACTAGGAGAACACCATGAAAACCACGCTTACCAAAATCGCCCTGATCGCTTCCCTGAGCGCCATTGGCACGACAGCCGCAATGGCCCACGAAGACTATTCCGAAAGCGGAGGCATGCATTGGCTGCAACACGTCTCGGAATCCAAAGGCCAACCGACCGCCAACCAACTCGCCCCGTTCGGCTACGCCACCACCGGTGCCGTATCGCGTGTGGTGAGTATCGACGCCGGTACCAAGTACCTGAATGTTACGCGCCTCGAAACCGTTCAAATCAAGGCCGGTGAGAAGATCGTCACGTGGATGTTCGATACGCTCGGAACGGCGCCGTTCCCGCTTTCCAAGGTCATTCCTGGAACTGACGGTGTGACGGTCTACGTTGCAGAAAATCCGGCCTACATAAGCGGTTGATCGGATTAACGGGTGGTTACGTCGATGTAATCACCCGCCTCCTCCACTCACAGACCTCTATCGAAGGGCTGTCTGCGTATTGAAGTAACGCCCGATAACATCTCTCATCGCTTGCCGCAGGTCTTGCTCACAGGCGCAAGCCATTCTGTCGTACAGGGTTGATGCAATCTTTTTGAAGCTTGCTACAGCCTCTGGATCAAAATGCCGGCCCGAGTCGCTTTCGATGATGGTAAGCGCCTCGACAAGGCCCATCGCTCGCTTGTATGGGCGCTCCGATGTCAGCGCATCGAACACATCGACCACCGCGAATATCCTAGCGATGCGCGGAATTGCTTCGCCAGCCAGGCTATCGGGATAGCCCCTTCCATCGAAACGTTCATGGTGATGTCGTATCGTACATGCCGCGCCCGTCAACCACGGGTTGTCCGCCACGATTTCGATGCCCAGAAGTGCATGGGTCTTCATGACCCGGAATTCGTCGTCGGTCAGTTTTCCCGGTTTGAGCAGAATGCTATCGGGAATGCCGATCTTTCCTACATCATGAAGAAATGCACCCGCGACGAGATCGGCGATTTCACGACTCGGCAATTCCATCGCTTCGGCAAGCGCAACCGCATAGAACGTTACCCGGTAGTTGTGGGCGTCGGTATCGGAATCGCGTTTGGCGATCGCATTCCCGAGTGAACGCATCAGCGACAGATTGGAATCCAACAGGCGGCGCGACAGCCCCGCCGAGCGTTGCAACATGGCCAGCAGCAGCGGATAGAGAAAAATAGCCGTGAGCAGCACGGTTATGGCCGCCGTCAGCGCTCCACTACGAATTTGGATTCGCTGGGTTTCCAGGGTTTTTCTATCGAGGCGATTAATGCCCTCCAAGTATCCCGCGAGTTCCCCGTCAGCACCGAATAATGGAAGAACAACCTGGATCAACCGCTCGTCGGAAGCTTCAATCCAACTTGTATGACTACGCCCGCGCCCGGGCCATTCATGTTGCTTGGATTTTGAGGCCTCAATGAGGACTCCCGGAACATCTTCCCATGACTCGTAGATCAGTTTTTTGTCTTTGCCGAATATGCGAATGCCGATAAATCGGGTGCGATCCAGCAACCGGTTGAGGTCTCCATGGTCGGTGGAGGATTCGGCGCTGATCGCCAACTGCATGGCCGGCGATTCGAAATGCTTGGCACCCTCTATGGCAAGCTCCAGCGCGCCTTGTTCTGCTCTGTAGCTTTCGATCAGATACGATGCACCACCCGCAGCCAGCCCAATGGCAACCGCTGCCGCGCCCATCCGGCGGGCAAGCATCCAGCGGAGTTCGCTAGGGGTATCAGGCAGAGTGGGCATTTCAATCCTTCAGGCTCTGAAGCATTTCCATCATCATTTTGAAGTGGCCACTGACGCGATCACGCGAAAATTCCCACATTACGGCATTCTCGGCAAACTTTGCGCGCTCGACATCCATTTCCACGGTATTGCCATCGGCGCTTGGTTGAAGGGGAACATGATATTTCAGTGGAAATGGCGTGGGACTGCTCTGGGCCTGACCTTGGACATGACCGGAGGCCGTGGTGGCGAGCGAAATCGGTGGCGTATTGGCGATGGACCGGGCAATCCGTAACGCCTCCGCAAAATCGATATCCACTGCCTTGTACCCCGGGGTATCGGCGTTGGCAATATTGGAAGCGATCAATTCCTGTCTGTAGGTACGTACCCCGAGCGCCACCTCCTGAAGTCCGTGCTTTTCACCTTGATGGTTTTCTCCGATGGTGAAATGCCGATGATGAGTGCTTCCGCTCTGGCTGCCGGCAGTGGCATGCGAACTATTGGCATTGGGGGGAGCGGTAGTACTTGAGCTGGCCCCATGGCCGGCATGTCCGCTACCGGATGCCTGACCGATGGCTTGCGAAAGTGCGGACGAGAATGTTTGCCCCGAAGGAGACACCGATTGACCGGTGGGATGATCGCCATGCCCACCACCACTCGACGCGGGCGTAGCGGGTTGCACACTCCCGACTCCCGGGACCGGCGCCATGTTCAGGTTACCTCGACCGCCCCGATTGGCTTCGGGTCATGATGCCATCGGCTGCCATGCCTAGCTTGCGCCTCGATCATGGATGCCTGAACCTCTGCCTGGCCTTGCCCCTGAATATGCCCGGATGTCGTGGCCGCAAGGGAAAACATCGGTGAGTCGGCTATCCAGCGGGCAATGCGTGCCGCCTCCCGAAAGTCCGCATCCGCAGCATTGTCGCCAACCCCGTGGACCCCTGCGACGATTGCCGCCACTGACCGCTGCTGCGATCCCTCGCCAGGAGCATTGGTGTCTTGCGCGGCGCTACCTGTCATTGTGGCGTTGTGGGCAATCGCGCTCGCAAGTGCTCGCGAAAACGATTCCTCGGAAACCGACGCCGAAATGCCAGAAGGATGGATCGAAGGCCTCCCTGCACTGGTGGGTGATGTTTCAGCCGATGGATACCCGATTTCGTGAGAGGAATGCATGATTGGCCTTACTCGTTCATGATCAGAATCGCTTTGACCGGATCCATCGGTCCCACGTCATGCCATTTATCGCCGCGTTCGGGGACTATGTCCACATCGCAGCATCCGTGATTGCATTCGATAATCCAGTGTTTCATCAGCACCGCCTGACAGTAGGTAAAGCGGATGGTTTTAGGGCTACAACCGATGGCCTCCGCGAGCAGACGACATGAACATCGGTTGCCGTGATCAACATGTTTGGGTTCTCTCATCGCAAAAATGCCGAGACCCCGGAACGGGGCCTCGTGATACAGGGCTTACTTGCCGTCCCGAGGATGCAGGTGCCTGTTCTTGTCCTTGGTCGGATCCGGCTTTTTCGCTTCCGCCGAAGGCGCCTTTGGCGCGACGCCAGTCTTCTCCTCCATATGGGAGTGCGGCTTCATTTTTTTGTCGCCTTGCATATCTGCCGGCGGTGTCTTGGCTTCCGCCGCCGTATTCGTATCCGAGGCCGCCTGCGCGCTCATGGACATAGCGGCCATTGCCGCCAACAAGCTGGTTGCAAGAATGGATTTCAGTTTCATGGCAATTCCTCCAAAGGTTAGTGCGAGGTAAATTCAATGTATCCAACTGCATTGGACAGAAGTCAGTCTGCTCTGGAGCAACCGTCAACAACATGACCCACTGATTACATTTTCGTCAGCTTGCCGAACCAAGCGAGCCAGGAAAAGCCGTCGCCGGTGGAATGTCATCGGCAGTGGATACAATTTATCGATATCGTTTTTTATCGCTCGACCTGATGCAGGGGATGCGATGGTTCCACGTCTGCTCTGCCGCTATCGTCGAATTTCTGATCGGCCCCGTGGCGTGACAATCCAGACACTCGACCATCCACTTGCCTTGATCGATTTCCTGAACAGCAGTTTGCGCACTCGCGCAAAATGGGCACGGATCAGGAGCGCTCACGCGATTTCCTTTAGCAAGCGTCGTTCGCACACGGTAAATGCACGATAGTCATGTGATGCTCGGTCAGCCGTTCACTGCGGCCTGATCACATCCCAACATGCGATCCACGTCGGCCTCCGCCTCAAACCAGTCGGCCATTTCGCTTCCGGGATGAAAACCGCGCTGCTCGGCACGAAAATAGGCGGCTTCAGCAATCAACTGCTCTCGCGGAATGGGTGCGTTGTTCGCGGTCACATTTTGGTCTCCAGATTGGCACGTTTGCGGAATTTGGCCGCCATCACGGACTTGCTTTGTTGAATTGTTCTTGCTCATTCATTGCCTCCTTGTGTTCATGGCTGATTTTGGAATATGAGTTGACCAAGCGATCGATGACCTCATGAAAAGCCTGACGGAGTTGTGTTTCGGAGCATCCCATCAGCAAGCCATCCTCGAAAGCATCTTGCGCAACCTGCGTCAACTCATCGATGTTTTCGTTGAGCACTTTGATCTTCTCGATACAGGAAATCACTTGCCCGCAATCGGAGCGCCAGACCGATACCGATGTTCTGCTTGGGTCCAGGGTACGCATGCTCGCGAGACGCTATTTTCTGGTCAGACTGGCGAGCAGTTGCCGCTGAAATTCGAGCCCACAGGAATATGCGGAAGTCCAATGAGCGGCAGCAATTTTTCCGCTGGTGGCAAAATTATCGGCCACGTTTCCTTGACTCACGGATTCTGCTGTGCGAACTGATATGAGTTGTTTAATGGTTGACGCGTTGAGTTCAGCAACTTTCTCGCAGCAGTCAATACATGTACGGCCAACACGGAGAAGCAGATCAAGCTGCGATTGAAAGTGACCCCTAAATTGCTCAGATGTTGAGTTCATGTGCTACTCCCTATAAGCGAATCCCATCCGTCTCACTGGTGTCCCGGCAAGCAAGGTATTCGGTACTCGATTGTGGAAGCATAGGACTTGCCGGCTAACCGAAGCATGTCCGCCGGATTACATCTTTGTCACGAAAATGTCATGAACGATCACTGTGTAATGAGGGGTTGATTGAGACCAATCCTTCATGCGTTCTAACAGCTCAAAATGGCGAGCAGCCACGCTGTATGCATGGCTCAGTGCATGGAGCCAGCAATTCAGGAGATATTCCGGTCCCGTGTTGACTGGCGTTGAGTAACTTAAGTTATGGAGGCGGAAGCACTCACGCCACCAATATCACTACGCCCGAGCTATCTGGTGAGGGCCTTGGAGATGGAAAAGATCGGCTTTAGGCCTGCCCCAAAGCGGATGATGGCCTCTCGTTGGCCAAGCAATTCGCCATACGGCAGATATCTGAAATTCAATTCCCCGATCTTGGAAAACGCCGGCCGGCGAATCTGCTGAAGGACGTCGTTTTCTCGACCGTCCGGTGCTACCAGGAACAGACCTTCGCATGTCCGAAGTTCGGTCCCATAGGCCAAATCCAGCAGGCGGACAATGCCAGAATAAATGGATGTCGTGTGTTCTACCTCAAAGGCTGCAACGACCTTGCCCATTGCCCTGTCAAGCCAGATCACATCAATCAATCTGACTGACTCGGTGCCCGGCACACTGGCTAGATGGTCCGGCAGCGCGGTCACGCAGCCATCGCCCAGGACGCCATCCCCGAAGGCGCGGCTGCGGTCATTGGCGGCAACCCAGACCGAGAAACCCATCGCCAATCCGATATCGCGAAGACACCCTTGAACCTGGGTATGGGTTTGGTCCCCGGCCAACGCGGATGTAGCCGCTTTCGATTGCGCGGCCGTTTCTTCTCGGACCTGTGCCAAATCCTGCTGCCATGCCAGTTCGGCAGCCTCGTCGCCATCGAGCGGCGGCGCAGGATAGCGTTCGCTTCCAACATCGAACAACAGGCCTGCCATGGCCCCCAGATCATTGGATAGTAGCTGTCGGTAACGGCCATTCAGGGCGATGGCCCCTTGGCGCATCGCCAGGTAGTGATCCCAGCGGCCGAGCTTCACCTTGGCGCCGGTTAGCGCGTTGTATCCATTGACGATGGCTGTATTGAATGGCAGTACCAACGTGGGATGGATGAAATACAGCAGGTTCGCGACGGCTGGCCCCAATCCCTTGATGGCGAAGGAGTCGATCTGGTTGATGGCCTGGAGGATGGCCTCCTCGGTATCACAACAGTTGCAGGCGTGCAGCAGACGGGCGAAGGCTCTCTGATTCCCAGGATGCTCGTAGATATCGGGAATCCGCAATTTCGGTTTCCACAGAAAGGCATGGTCAGCCCCCTTAAAAATTTGGCGTTGCTCGGCAATCGATGCCACCACTGTTTCCAGCGAGGAGCCGCGATAGGCATTGCCGAAAGTTCCAGCCTCGATATCCCGGACGACTTCGGCAATGCCACGTCGAATCGAGCGAAAGTTCTTGAGGCGCTCTGACCAAAGAAACCAAGTCGAAAAGGTGCTGTGGGAATCATCCTTCCAGCGGGTAATAAGCGCACCGATGGGATCAGTCATAGCAAGGGCCAACGTATGAAATTGGCAAGATTATCGGGGATTCCCACGTTGCCGCATATGGTCACAGAGAATATGTATTGCGCGAATAGTTGTTTGCCTGGCAACAGCAGTGTCTCTATAGTCGTTTCCTTGCGCATCGTTCGACATGTGTCGACGCGAATTATCTGGAAAGGAATGCGTTATGACAGGTTTTGCCCAGTTGTTCAAAGACACCCGCAGTGCGTTGTCCGGGGACGAGGCTCAAGCGATAGCCCGCTTCGATGTCTCCAGCCAGGGGAAGAGCGGACTGCACCGCGAAGTCAAAATTCGCGACTTCAGCGTGGAAGTTGACGAACCGCCGGCCCTCGGCGGCCAGGACAAGGCTCCCAACCCGGTAGAGTATGCGTTGGCGGCACTCGCTACCTGCCAGGAAATCACCTATCGTTTGCATGCCGATGCATTGGGTATCCCTTTGCGCGATGTGTCGGTACGTCTCACAGGGGAACTGGATCTGCGCGGATTTTTCGGTGCGGCCAAAGGGGTGCGTCCGGGGTTCCGTCGGATCACTGGAGAGGTCAGCTTTGACAGTTCCGCCTCCAAGGAAGATCTCGCCCATCTCAAGGCGGTGGTCGATGCCCATTGCCCGGTACTAGACCTGTTCAGCAACGCAACGCCGGTGGAGATCGCCTTCGCCGGTCACGCCTGATCGGCGACGAATCGCTAGCTGCACTTGCTGTTCAACAGGCCACTCCAACGTGGCCACCACCCCGGCGTAGCCTGCGCATAGGCCCGGTAGGTGTCGCCGAACGCCTCCTGGGTCTGCTGTTCCTCCCGGCTCGCAAGCCGCACATAGATGACCACCAGGATGGGGAACAACGTCAGGGTGATCAAGGTCGGCCACTGGAATAGAAATCCGATCATGACCAGAATGAAGGCAGCGTACTGAGGGTGCCTGACCCATTGATATGGGCCGGTGCAGGCCAGCTTGCCAGTACGTTGCGCTTGGTATAACACCGGCCAGGCAGAGGCCAGTAACCAGAAGCCACCCAGAATGAAGATGTTGGAAATCAGGTGGAACGGTCCAAAATGAGGATTGCCTTTCCAGCCGAAGAGCATTTCCGGCAGATGGCCCGCATCATGGGATAGCCAGTTGATGTCGGGGAAGCGCTCCGTCAGCCAGCCGGACAACAGGTAGATCGTCAGCGGGAAACCGTACATCTCGGTAAAGAGGGCGACAACGAAAGCCGAGAACATGCCCAGCGTTCGCCAGTCCTGTTTCGATTGTGGCTTGAAGAAGCTCGCGGCGAACAGGATGAAAAAGACCGAGTTGATCAGCACCAGGGACCACAGGCCGTAATCGTAGTTCTCGGGCGTCATGGCTTGCGCTCCGAGTCCTGGTCGTTTCCGCTACCATGGTGGCTGTGCTTGCCATGCATGAAGAAGTGCATCACGGGACAGGCCAGCAGGAACAAATAGGGCAAGGCGCCAAACAAATGGGCGCGATGTTCGGCCAGCAGATAGAAGAGCGCGATGGCGGCAAAAACCCACCAGCCCCACGCCATCCTGCGGGCATGTTGATGATCGCAATCCTTCGTTTCCAGATGCGGCTCTTGTGGCTGTTCATTGGCCATGATTTCTCCGGGTACTCATCACCGCTGAGCCGGTGGCCGATTACAGCAAGCCCCGTCGCCGCTGCGGGTGACATTCGACAATTCGTTGGTTTCCGTGAACTTCCACCAACCGCGCTGTAGTCGATGCCATCCGCCCTGGAATGCCAGACCCGCACCTGCGGCCACCTCCTCAATTCGATTCAAATTGATCACCCGCAGGTCATACTCAACTACCAAGTCAATGCCATTCCAGTTCGAAGATATGACACCCCGGAGCCCGGCAACTCTGGCTCGGGCGTCATCGCCATTGCAAGAGCGAACCGTGGCAGAGCGTAAACCGCGCCGCTTCAGGATTGGCACGGCTTCTGGGGGCATCCGATTCGATCCTCCGGCTCACTTGCCATCCCGGGGATGGAGGTGTTTCGACTTGTCCTTATCGGCTCTTGGCTTGTCGCTTGTCGGCGCATCGGCCTTTTTGTCGGCATCCGTACCCGCGGATGCAGGAGCCATCCCTCCCTTTTCTTCCATGTGGGAGTGGGGCTTCATTTTTTTCTTGGCGGGAGTGGTGGCCTTCTCGCCCGGAGCGTCGGCGGCAGGCTTGTCGCCATCAGCCGCGAATGCACCGGCGGAAAAGGATACAGAAGTGGCAAGCAGCAGGCTGGCGAAGAGATTGTGCAGTTTCATGATCAGGCTCCAATATTCAGTAGAAAAGGATACGTGAGACAAGGCATAGCTTGCGCCCATCTTGCTGTCGCGGAAATGACTGCGCGATTACATTTTTGTAAGCATGTCGGATGCGCTCGCGGACGTCTTCAGGACGTCTGCCGCAGACGCAGAGCATTACCTACCACGCTAACGGACGAAAGGCTCATGGCCGCTGCCGCAATGATCGGCGACAGCACCAACCCGAACACCGGATACAGGATGCCGGCGGCGATGGGGACGCCCAGTGCGTTATAGAGGAAAGCGAACATCAGGTTCTGACGGATATGCGTATCGTGACGTCGGCTTGCAAGCGTTTGCCGTGACGGCCTTGCCTTATCCTCGGGCAGCACCTCGGCAAGCGCCTCGTCGATCCCAATTTTAGGGCGCAAAGCCGGGTTGTTCGGCACGGAAAAGATCATGACGCGAGTTCATGCCCATAGACTGGACAGTTGTGGCAACGGCCAATCGATCCGACTCAACCAGACATCGGCGTCAGATGTGGCAGCGCGGCTAAGCGCCACCACAACGACATAACCATAGAAGCCCGGGAACGGATCAGTGCCCCGGTTTGAGCGTGCCGTGCACAGCAAGTGTTTGCCAGATGGCATTGTTTTTCATCATCACCTTGCTACCATCCTTGGCCTCCATGACCCTACCATCGCGCATTTTCACGCGATTGCCGGCGGCGTCAAGATGCACCATGGATCCCTTCTCTTCGATGATGATCTTGCCGCCATCCTTCAGTTCAATGGTTTGCGGTTCGGCGGCAAATGCCGCACCGGCGAACGCGAGCAACAGGATCGGTAGTGTCAATTTACGCATGATGCTATTCCTTTCAAAAGTGGGTAATGCAATGGTGCGCCAACGGCAGAAATCAATTCAGCAATCATGAGCCGAGGCGGCAGCATATCAAAAATAGCAATTTGCATGCCATTCAGCACATTCATGTGCCAGCCAGCCCTGCTGCCAAGCTTTCAGTGGAGTGTCTTGGCGTCTGAGACAAATCAACGCCTCAAGATGGGGCAAGATCAATTTTGGCGGCACTTCTGTGGTGCGTTCAGAACTGCTTGAGCCGTCCTCACACCATTTCTGCCCGCCAAGTTTGCAACTGCAACAATGACGAGAACATAACTGTCGGATTACAATTCGGTCACGCAAATGTCAGGGTTGTCTGGAGTTTGTCGGCAGTGCCCGAGCGTGTACGATACCGCGCAGATGTTAACGCAAGGCCAACGCCACCCCAGCGAACCCGGGGCAGAGAGCGTAGCGTTCGATCTTTCCATTCTCACTTTGCTCTGGTCATAACTTGACGCGATTTAGTCGTAGCGCATTGGTAACCACGGACACCGAACTCAGCGCCATCGCTGCGCCGGCTAAAACCGGCGATAGCAACAAACCGAAAGCCGGGTAGAGCACACCGGCCGCGACTGGGATGCCGAGCGCGTTGTAGCCGAAGGCGAAAGCCAGGTTCTGGCGGATGTTGCGCATCGTGGCGCGAGACAGCATGGCGGCGCGCGCAATGCCGCGCAGGTCTCCCTTCACCAGCGTCACGCCGGCGCTTTCCATTGCCACATCGGTGCCGGTACCCATCGCAATGCCGACGTCGGCCTGCGCCAAAGCCGGCGCGTCGTTGATGCCGTCACCCGCCATGGCAACCTTGCGCCCTTCGGCCTGTAACCGCTTCACGTGCCCGGCCTTGTCCTCGGGCAGCACCTCGGCCAGCGCTTCGTCAATACCGAGTTGCCGGGCGACGGCTTCAGCCGTACTGCGCGAATCGCCGGTGAGCATCACGATGCGCACGCCCGCACTCTTGAGCGCCGCAATCGCCTCCTGGGTGCTTTCCTTGATCGGATCGGCCACCGCCGCAATTCCTGCCGCCATACCGTCAACCGCGAAAAACACCACGGTCTTGGCTTCGGCTCGCCAGGCTTCCGCCCGTGCCTCCCATTGCTGCGTATCGACGCCGCGTTGCGAGAGAAAGCTGGAGCTGCCAACGAGCACGCGCCTGCCCGCGATATCCGCTTGCACGCCAAGACCATTGACGGCTTCGAATGCGCCAGCCGGCGGCGGTGCAAGGCCGCGTGCCTTTGCGCCCGCGATGATCGCCAGCCCTATCGGATGCTCGGAAAGCTGCTCCACTCCGGCGACGAGCGCAAGCGCTTCGTTTTCCGGAATGCCCTCAACGAGGAAATCGGTCAGCGCGGGATGACCGAGCGTCAATGTGCCGGTCTTGTCCACCACCAGGGTATCGATGTCGCGCATGCGCTCGATCGCCTCGGCATTACGGAAGAGAATGCCGGCGCGCGCGCCTTGCCCCATGGCGACGGTCATCGAGATCGGCGTCGCGAGACCGACGGCACAGGGGCAGGCGATGATCAACACGGCAACGGCATTCAGGAACGCATACGCAAATCTTGGCTCCGGACCTGCAAACCACCATACGAGCGCCGTGACAACTGCAATGGCCACCACAATCTGGACGAACCAAGCCGCGATGATATCGGCGAGCCGCTGAATCGGTGCTCGGGTGCGCTGCGCTTCTGCCACCATGTGAACGATACGAGCCAGCAGAGTGTCCGCACCCACACGCTCGGCGCGGATCAGCAGCGCACCATTGCCGTTGACGGTTGCACCTGTGACCTTGTCGCCCGTGGCCTTGGCCACCGGCACCGGCTCTCCGGTGATCATGGATTCGTCTATACGACTCATCCCTTCGAGTACCGAACCGTCCACCGGCACCTTCTCGCCAGGCTTGACGCGCAGTCGGTTGCCGACGGCAATCATCTCCAGTGCTACCTGTTCCTCGACGCCATCGTCCGTCAAACGCCATGCAAGGTTGGGCGCGAGTTGCAACAATTGTTGAATCGCCTGGCTGGTCTGCCCCATCGCTCGCAGTTGCAGAAAGTCACCCAGAATCACCAGCGCCACGATCACCGCCGCCGCCTCGAAGTAGGTTCCGACGGCTCCGTCATGCTCGCGGAACTCTGGCGGAAACAATCCGGGCATCAGCACGGCGGCAAGGCTGAACACATAGGCCAACCCCACTCCCAGTCCAATCAGCGTGTACATGTTGAGCGACCGCTGGACCAGCGAAAGCCAGAATTTGTGCAGGATTGGCCAACCGACCCAAAGCACGACTGGCGTGCCCAGGACGAACTCGACCCAGCCGCGTGACCGTGGCTGAAGGCCGAACAGATCATGCAGACCGACCATTGGCGACATGGCGAGTACCACCAGCGGAATTGACAGCACGACACCGATCCATAGCCGGCGCGTGAGGTCACGCAACTCGGAGTCGTCGGATGCTCCCGTGCCCGCGACAGGGACCAGGGCCATTCCGCATTTTGGGCAACTGCCGGGCTGCGGACTGCGAACCTCGGGATGCATCGGGCAGGTATATTCCGCAGCGCGCGGGATGGTGTCGAGCATCGGAATCAGCGCCATGCCGCACTTCGGACAACTGCTCGGCGCGTTGCGCACGATATCCGGGTGCATCGGGCAGGTGTAGCGGGCGCCACTTGACGCCGTTGCGGCGTCCGGAGGCGTGGATTTCGCGTGTGGATGAGCGTGCGCATGGTGTGAATGATTCATCTCGGCCTTCATGGCGGACCTCTCTTGAAATCGTCTGTTTGAATTGTGGGTTGCGTGTCATGCCGGCCGAGCAGTCCCGGCCCCAGTGCTCGATAGGCAGCCACCATCACGGGCGGCAAGACCAGCCACTGCAAAAGCGGAGAAAGACCAATGCCAAACACCAGCGGCATGCTCGCGGTATAGCCCCAGCTGCCGACGCGATAGACGTTGTACCACTCGCTCCAGGCGGTATAAGCCATCGCTCCGACTACGACAATGGCACTGCCTGTCCGTGGCCGCAACGCTGGCCAGTCTGTATTCCCCAGCACGAGTGCAGCCAGCGCGAACATCGCGAGAGCAATCGCGACATCGCCCAGGGTGCAATGAAACAAAGCCCGTGCGACACTCAAACCCTCCGCCGAAGCCCACAGCGTGTACAACCTGACATGGGCGATTTCCCAAGCCAGATTCAATGCAAAAGCGAGCGCCGACCACAGACCTGCCCGTGCCAAATCGCGGGATGCCGTCATCGTAGTCAAAATCTACACAGGTCGGTTGGCCGCATACGATTTGCTCGTCATGTCCGAGCTGACCAAGCGCAGTATCAACGTCCGCTTTACTTGGCAGGCATGGACTCCATTACCTGATCGCGCTGCATCATCTGCTCCATCATCATCTGCATCATGTCCATGCGTTTCTCCATCATTTCGTGGTGCTGCATCATGTCGCCACCCATCATGGCGCCTTTCTTGTCGCTCATCTTCATGCCGCCATGGTCGCCTCCGCCCTTCATCATCGGGCCACCCATGCCGCGCATCATTTTCATGTTTTCCGTCATCGCCTGCATGTGCGCCTGCATCAGTTTCTGCCGTTCCGTCGGATCCGTCGTTTTGTAAATCTTGTCCATTTGCGCCTGCATCGCTTTCATTTTTTCCTGCATCTGGGGCATTTGCTTGTCCATGTCCATGCTCATTGCCGGCTTGGCCGGTGCGGCTTTGTCCTGAGCAGCCAGGATAGGCATCGACAAGGTGGAACTAACAATTGCAGCAACAAGTATCGAGGTTTTCATAGTGATCTTTCCTTCAGGGTTGAATTGCGCGAAAGTCCCTTATAGGTGCAGGTTCCATCACAGTCTGTACGCTGCCGCACAATGTGCGTCCATGGCCCTTTGTCGCGCCCGGTACAGGAATTGGTGCGCGTGCTCATGACGGTGTTCGGAGTCCACTTTGGTCATGGCTTCGCCTTAGCGGATACCGGCTTTTCTCTGTTCGGCGCGCACATGGGACGTGATGTGCGCCACGTCATCGGGCGTCACCTGGGGCACCGGCGCCATGTCGCCAAACTGCCAGTGATGGGCGCGCACGCCGTTCTTGACCGCAAGTTGAAACGCGAGGTCGGCGTGGTGCGACGGCTCATAGATGCGATGCAGGAGCGGCGGCCCCTTGTCCGACCCTTGCAGCGCAGCGCCGTGACACGAAGCGCAGTGCTTCTCGAACAGCTTTTTGCCGACTGCCGGATTGAGCATCAGGCCGGGACTGGGCTTGGGCACCTGCCAGCCCTGGGCCTGAACCGTGAGGCTGAAGAGTGTGAAGATCCCTGCCACCAACGGCCACCTACGAACTCTGTTCATCGTTTCGATGGTGATGGCCGGTTTCTGGATTCATGATCTACTTGCTCGCATCTTGATTGATGCCGGGAGGCGGTGCGAAACAGCAGGCTGCGGGGTTCGCCGTGGCGTGTGCCTCCGCGTTTTCCTCGCGCCATGCGCAGAATGCCATCCGCCAACGGCGAACAGCATTCCGAAATTGTCGAAAAAGTTCAGTGGGAGTGACCACCGCTTGACCCGCTGCTGGAACCACTGCCGGAATAACCTCCGCTGGTGACGCAGCCTCCCAGTAATACCGCGAACAACGCTGCCGCGACTACCCACATCTTCTTCGACATCACCTTCTCCTTGAGTTGAACAATGGTTTAGTCCTTCGTATTCCTCGCCCGAGGACTTCAATCGAAACGAACTAGATATTCCTTTCCAGCCTTGTCCATACAGAGGCCTTGAGGTGTCTTACCCGATGGCCACGTCAGGCGACACGACAATTCAGATCCGTCCTGCGCTTTTGGTACGGGCTCTGCCGAATAGACTTCATGGCTTTTATCGTGCCCAGCGAAGATTCGGTCCCAATGTTTGGGGTCTGTGCCCCTGTAGCGTTTTTGTAGTTCGGCCCAATTGGTGTGACGGTGAACCTCGAAACCTTCCGCGACATATTTCTGCTCTGCCGATTCAAGGACCAGTCGATTTTGTTGGCCGCGCAAAAACTCGCCCCTCAATAGCTCCGGCGACGAGTCTTTCGACAGTTGATGCAGATTGGCGGCACAGCCACCAAGCACGAGCGACAAGCCCAATAAAACCAGATTAGTTTTCCACATGATGTGCGCTCCTGAATCGATTGAGTATCAGCAAACTGCATCGCCGACGTGTGTAGCGAATCCACACACCAAGCAGTCTGCACCTTCGTGACTGTCAGACAGATGTCTCGCTGATTACATTCCTGTCAGGAACTCACGGCACCCCCGGCCTCAAGTGTTCACCAGATAGGGTCTGTAGGCCATGTTCGATCCGAGAAATGTCCCGTGTATGAACCAAAAAGTTGCGCTCCATGTCCCACCACCTATTTCTCCAGCCCGCGTTTCAGGCGCCATTGTTTGACTAGCGCGTAGATGGCGGGAATAACCGCCAGCGTCAGTACCGTCGACGAAATCATTCCCCCGACCATCGGCGCGGCGATGCGGCTCATCACTTCCGAGCCGGTTCCGGTGCCCCACATGATGGGCAGGAGACCGGCCATGATGGCCACGACAGTCATCATCTTCGGCCGCACGCGCTCGACGGCGCCTTCCATTACTGCCGCATACAGATCCTCAGCGCCCGGTTGCCGTCCCGCCAGCGCCGACTTCTTCTTCTCCGCTTCCCAAGCATGATCAAGGTAGATCAGCATGACGACACCGGTCTCGGCGGCAACGCCTGCCAGCGCGATAAAACCGACCGCCACCGCCACCGACAGGTTGTAGTTGAGTAGCCACATCAGCCATACGCCGCCAACCAGCGCGAAGGGAACCGAAAGCATGACGATGAAGGTTTCGGTCAGACGCTTGAAGTTGAGGTAGAGCAGAAGGAAGATCGACAACAGTGTTACAGGGATCACGATCTTCATTTTTTCTATGGCCCGCTCCATGTACTCGAACTGGCCGCTCCAAGTGACGTAGTAGCCGGGAGGGAACTTAACGTTTTCGGCGACGGCCTTCTTCGCGTCGGCGACGTAACCACCGATGTCCCTGTCGCGGATGTCGACATAGATGTAGGCGGAAAGCAGCGCGTTCTCGGTACGGATCGACGGCGCACCTTTGGCTACCTCTACTTTCGCCAGTTGACCCAAGGGGATCATTGCGCCCCCCATCGTCGGCACCAGCACCTCGCGGGCGATCTGCTCCGGATCGGAGCGCAGCTCGCGCGGATAACGAACGGTGACACCGAACCGTTCCCTCCCCTCGACCGTAGTCGTCACCATTTCACCGCCCAAGGCGGTACCGATCACGTCCTGCAAGTCACCAATCGCCAGACCATAGCGGGCCAACTGTTCGCGGTCCGGTTTGATGTTGATGTAGAAGCCGCCGGTAATACGCTCGGCGAAGGCGCTGGTGGTGCCGGGAACGGCTTTCACT
>WBZP01003811.1_pt1 | contig 16087 bp, 18 predicted proteins | sample 5204301 | NCBI WGS metagenome assembly WBZP01 (sample SAMN12412401, study PRJNA552823) | activated sludge metagenome | isolation source: activated sludge from nitrification reactor of wastewater treatment plant... | place: USA: Pennsylvania | collected 2017
GACGAGCCGGCCGCCGGCCTGCGCTATCTCGAAAAGCAATCGCTCGCGGAACTGCTGCGCAAACTGCGCAGCGAGGGGATCGGCATCCTGCTGGTCGAGCATGACATGGATTTCGTCATGGGGCTGGCCGATCGAATCGTGGTCATGGAATTCGGCGAGAAGCTCGCCGAGGGGTTGCCGAAGCAGATTCAGGAGGATCCGAAAGTGCTGCAGGCTTATCTGGGAGGGGTCGAATGAACGCGAGTGACGCGCGCCCCGTACTGCTCGAAGCGAAGGACCTTTCGGTTGCCTACGGCAAGGTCGAGGCGCTCCACAAGGTCAGCCTGACCATCCGTGAGGGCGAGATCGTGACTGTCATCGGCCCGAACGGCGCCGGCAAGACGACCCTGTTGTCGTGCCTGATGGGCTTGCTGCCGGGGCAGGGCGAGGTGAGCTATGTCGGCCGTTCTCTCGGCAACGATTTCGAAGTCGAAGAGCGCGTCGGCCTGGGCCTGACGCTGGTTCCGGAAAAGCGCGAACTGTTCTCGGACATGAGTGTCGAGGACAACCTCCTGCTCGGTGCCTTTGACCGCTATCGTCGCGGTGACCGCGATTTCGCGACGACGATGAACGAGGTCTACGGCATCTTTCCGCGCTTGCGCGAACGCGCCAGCCAGATGGCGGGTACCCTCTCCGGCGGCGAGCGGCAGATGCTGGCGATGGGGCGGGCCCTGATGGCCAAGCCCAAGCTGCTGATGCTCGACGAACCCAGTCTGGGCCTGGCGCCACTGATCATCCGCGAGATTTTCCGGATCGTTTCCGGTCTGCGGGAGATGGGTGTTTCCGTGCTGCTGGTCGAGCAGAATGCCCGTGCGGCCTTGCAGGTGGCGGATTTCGGCTATGTCCTGGAAACCGGCGAAATTTCCCTCGAGGGCCCCAGCAAGGAGCTTGCCAATGACCCTCGTGTCATTGAGGCGTACCTCGGATTGGGCGGGAAGCATTGAGGCGCAAGGGTTCTGCCCGGGAAAAAAGATTAAAAAAGTTGTAGCGCTTGGAAAAAGCCTATGACACAATCACAAGCGGCTACCGCCTTCCGTCAACACACACTCGTAGGAGACACTGCATGAACAAAAGCGAACTCATCGACGCAATCGCCGCTGGTGCTGACATCAGCAAGGCCGCTGCCGGCCGCGCACTCGACGCCGCCGTTGGCGCCATCACCACCGCCGTATCGAAGGGTGACAGCGTGACCCTCGTTGGTTTCGGTTCCTTCAAGTCGGCCAAGCGCGCTGCGCGCACCGGCAAGAACCCGAAGACCGGCGCTGCCATCAAGATCCCGGCGACGACCGTGCCGAAGTTCTCGGCTGGTGCTTCGTTCAAGGCTGCTGTGGCCAAGAAGAAGAAGTAATTTCGCGTTTCGCGAAAGCTTCGAGAAAGCCGCCTTCGGGCGGCTTTTGCTTTTCTGCATCCGCGCTGCATGAAGGAAAACGGCCCGCGGGCGGAGGGAGTCGCCGGGCGGGCCGTGGGGGTGATGCTTCCGGTGGCGGAGGAGGGGGAGAACCGATCCGGAAACAACGGTTCCCAATGTATCGATTCCCTTCCGGTGCGTCTGTGCAGGTGTTGTATGCCGTCTGTGACGGCCTGTAACGCCACCGGAAAATGAAAACGGCCCCCATCGCTGGAGGCCGTCTGAATCCTGGTGGTGATGGGCAGAATCGAACTGCCGACCTATGGGTTATGAATCCATCGCTCTAACCGTCTGAGCTACATCACCGGGAAGGGGTCGGATTATAGGGGCGACAATGCTGCCGGTCAAGTTTCCCCTTGGTTTCCAGTGGTCTCGTATATAATTGATTCCATGCCAGTTCCCGCAATTCTTGCATCCATGCTGAACAGTATCGTCGGCCAGGCCGTCAATACTGCGATGGAGAACGCCGTCTATCCGCAGCCGGTTGCGGCGGAGATCGGTGTTGTCGGTACCCGCGCCTTTCCTGAAGGCACCAAAAAGGGCGAGTTGGCGCCAATTGCCGGCATGATCGACATCGTGATCGATGGCAAGACCCTGAACCGGGCGCCCGGCATGCAGATCCGTAACCAGCAGAACCTGATCGTCATGCCGATGACGGTGCAGGCGAAAGTGCCGGTGCGCTATCAGCTCGACGGCAGTGGTGCGGTCTTCCGCGTCTGGCTGCTGACCAGGGCGGAAATCGCCGCCAATTAATTTTCAAGAAATTCCGCAATGCCCAAGAAACTCTTCATCCGCACCTTCGGGTGCCAGATGAATGAGTACGATTCGGACAAGATGGCCGACGTACTCAATGCCTCCGAAGGGGTCGTCAAGACCGAGAATCCCGAAGAAGCCGACATCATCCTGTTCAATACCTGTTCGGTCCGTGAGAAGGCGCAGGAAAAGGTCTTTCACGATCTTGGCCGCGTGCGTCACCTGAAGCAGCTGAATCCGAACCTCGTCATCGGCGTCGGCGGCTGCGTGGCCAGCCAGGAAGGCGCTGCGATCGTTGCCCGTGCGCCCTATGTCGACGTCGTCTTCGGGCCGCAGACCCTGCACCGCCTGCCGCAGCTGATCGCCGAGCGGCGCGAGAAGGGCAAGGCGGCGGTGGATGTCTCCTTCCCCGAGATCGAGAAGTTCGATGCGTTGCCGCCGGCCAAGGTCGAGGGTGCCGCTGCCTTCGTCTCGATCATGGAAGGCTGCTCGAAGTTCTGCACCTTCTGCATCGTGCCGTACACCCGCGGCGAAGAAGTTTCGCGGCCGTTCGAGGATGTGCTGACCGAGGTCGCCGGTCTCGCCGACCAGGGCGTCAAGGAGGTGACACTGCTCGGCCAGAACGTGAATGCCTATCGTGGCGCCATGGCCGGCAGCAGCGAGATCGCTGACCTGGCGATGCTGATCGAGTACATCGCCGAGGTGCCCGGCATCGAGCGTATCCGCTATACCACCTCGCACCCGCGCGAGATGACGCAGCGCCTGATCGATACCTACGCGAAGGTGCCGAAGCTGGTCTCGCACCTGCACCTGCCGGTGCAATCGGGTTCGGATCGCATCCTGGCGGCAATGAAGCGCAATTACACGGTGCTGGAATACAAGTCGATCATCCGCAAGCTGCGCGCCGTGCGACCGGAGATTTCACTGTCGACCGACTTCATCGTCGGCTTTCCCGGCGAGACGGAAGAGGATTACGAGAAGACGATGAAGCTGATCGACGATGTCGGCTTCGACGCCTCGTTCTCGTTCATCTACAGCACGCGGCCCGGCACGCCGGCGGCTGACCTGCCGGACGATACGCCGGCGGAACTGAAGACGGCGCGCCTGATGCGCCTGCAGAAGCGCATCGAAGAACTGGCCGGTGCAGTCAGTCAATCGATGGTTGGCAGCGTGCAGCGCGTGCTGGTCGAGGGCGTCTCGAAAAAGAACGATGCGGAGCTGGCTGGTCGTACCGACAACAACCGCATCGTCAATTTCGTCGGCAACCCACGCCTCATCCACTGCTTTGCCGACGTGCGCATCACGGCGGCGCTGCCGCACTCGCTGCGCGGCGAGATCGTTACGCGTGAAAGCTAAAGCCCCTGCCAAATCCTCGTCACGTCGCCGACCGGTGGAGTTGCTGCTGTCGCCGGTCGACAACAATCGGCTGGCCAACCTCTGCGGGGTGCTCGACGAAAACCTGCGCCAGATCGAGACGGCGCTCGACGTAACGATTGCCCGCCGTGGTGAGCGCTTCACGATCCACGGCACGGCCGAGACTGCCGGGCGCTGCAGCGAGGCGCTGCAGCACTTCTATGGACTCGCCAAGCAGGCGCTGTCGGTCGACGAGATCCAGCTGGGGCTCGTCGAACTGCTCAACCGGCCGGTTCGCGGGCTTTCTGCGCACGGCGGCCCATCGCCGGCGCTGGTCACACGCAAGACCGAGCTGCATGGCCGAACGCCCCGCCAGATCGAATATCTGAAGCATATCCAGGAGCACGACATCACCTTTGGTGTCGGCCCGGCCGGTACCGGCAAGACCTACCTCGCAGTGGCCTGCGCCGTCGACGCCTTCGAACGCGAACTGGTGTCGCGCATCGTGCTGACGCGACCGGCGGTCGAGGCCGGTGAGCGGCTCGGCTTCCTGCCGGGTGATCTGGCGCAGAAGGTCGATCCCTATCTGCGGCCGCTCTACGACGCCCTCTATGATCTGATGGGTTTCGACCGCGTCATGAAGATGCTCGAGAAGCAGGCGATCGAGATCGCGCCGCTGGCCTACATGCGCGGGCGCACGCTGAACCACGCATTCATCATTCTGGATGAAGCGCAGAACACGACGCCCGAGCAGATGAAGATGTTCCTGACGCGCATCGGCATCGGTGCCAAGGCCGTGATCACCGGCGACGTCACCCAGGTCGACCTGCCGAAGGGCCAGAAGAGCGGCCTGATCGAAGCGCGCCGCATCCTGCACGACGTCCGCGGCATTGCCTTCACCGAGTTCGGTGCCGAGGATGTCGTTCGCCACCCGCTCGTCGCGCGCATCGTCGCCGCCTACGAGGCGCACCAGAAAATGCAGGAGGCTGGCAAGTGACACCGTCTCGCCGACTCAACCTTTCCGTGCAATACGCCTGCGATCCCGACGGGCTGCCTTCGCGGACCCAGTTGCGGCAATGGGCGCGTGCGGCGCTCGACGGCGGCGGTCAGGTCACGATCCGCTACGTCGATGCCGAGGAAGGGCGGGCGCTGAACCGCGACTACCGCGGCAAGGACTACGCGACCAACGTGCTCTCGTTCGTCTACGAAACCGAGCCGCTGACGGTTGGCGACCTCGTCATCTGCGCTTCGGTGGTGGCCGAGGAAGCCGTGGCCCAGCGCAAGTCAGTCGAGGCGCACCATGCGCACCTCGTCGTTCATGGCGTACTTCACCTGCAGGGCTATGAGCACGAAACCTCGGCGGCCGACGCCGAAATCATGGAAGAGAAAGAGCGCGAAATCCTGGCCGGTCTTGGCTATCCTGACCCGTACCGGTAGGCGTATTGCGGATGGACGATTCGAGTCAAAAACCCGGTTTCCTTGAGCGACTCTCCTCGCTGCTGCTGCGCGAGCCCGAGGACCGCGAGCAACTGATCGACCTGCTGCGTTCGGCGCATGCGCGCGAACTGCTCGATGCCGACGCGCTGTCGATTACCGAGGGGGCGCTTTCCGCTTCCGAGACGGCCGTGCGAGACGTGATGGTGCCTCGCGCGCAAATGGACATGCTCGACATCGGCGACCCGCCGCAAGCAATCATGCGCACGGTGATCGCTGCCGCACATTCCCGTTTCCCGGTGCACGATGGCGATCGCGACAACGTCATCGGAGTGCTGCTCGCCAAGGACCTGCTGCGCCTGCAGACCGACCCCTCGTTCGACCTGCGTGCCTGGTTGCGGCCGGTTGTCTTCATCCCCGAGTCGAAGCGGCTCAACGTATTGTTGCGAGAGTTCCGCGTCTCGCGTAATCACATGGCGATCGTCGTCGACGAATTCGGTGGCGTCGCCGGGTTGGTCACCATCGAGGATGTGCTGGAGCAGATCGTCGGCGATATCGAGGACGAATACGATTTCGACGAAACCGAGGACAATATCCGTCTCGACAAGTCCGGGCGCTACCGCGTCAAGGCACGGACCGAGGTTGCTGATTTCAATGCCGCCTTCGGCTGTTCGCTGTCGGAAGAAGATGCCGACACCATCGGCGGCCTGATCCTCAGCCAGCTCGGGCGCGTGCCGAAGCGCAACGAGTCGCTCGATCTCGGCGGCTTGCGCCTGCGCGTGCTGCGCGCGGATAGTCGCCGTCTCTACACCCTGCTGGTCGAACCGCTGCCGCCCGGCGCAGCGGCCGAACCGGTGTGAAGCTGACCGCGGCAAGCCTTCTGACTTCACTGGCGGCGCTGGTGCTGGGCGCTGTCGCTGTCGCCGCCTTTGCGCCGCTGGCCTGGTATCCCCTGGCCTGGCTGGCCGCCGGCGGAGTCTACCTCCTTCTGCTGCGGGCCTCCTCGCCGCGGGCCGGCCTGATGCTCGGCTTCACCTTCGGCCTTGGCCATTTCCTCACCGGCACCTCGTGGGTCTACGTCAGCATGTCCGTCTTCGGCGGACTGCCTCCGGTGCTTGCCGGGTTGGCCACCGTACTTTTCTGTACCTACCTGGCGCTCTTTCCGGCGCTGGTCGGAGCGCTCTTCGTGCGCCTTCGGCACATGCGCTTCGCGACGGATGCCGTTGCCTTCGCCGCACTCTGGGTGCTCGCCGAATGGCTGCGCGGCTGGCTTTTCACCGGTTTCCCGTGGCTCGCGCTCGGTTACTCCCAGTCGCCGCCCAGTCCGCTCGCCGGCTACGCCCCGATCGTCGGCGTCTACGGCGTCACCTTCGTTACGCTACTGTTCGGCGCTGCCTTTGCCGAGTTGTTGCGCCGCTGGTTCGCCACTCCCTGTGCCGGCCGTTCGCGCGTTGCCTGCGGTACAGGGCCGTTGCTACTCGCCATCACGCTGCTGGTGGGCGGCGTCTCGCTCGCTGAACTGCGCTGGAGCGAAGCGCGCGGAGAGCCGCTGCGTGTTGCCCTGCTGCAGGGCAATGTGCCGCAGGATCTCAAGTGGCGGCCGGAAAAACTCCCGGAATCGCTGGCCATCTACGGCCGTCTGATGCATGACCACCCGGCGACGCTGACCGTGCTTCCGGAAACGGCGATTCCGACCTTCCTCGACACGCTGCCGCGCCATTACCTTGAAGGCCTGCTCGATCACGCCCTGGCGCAGCGTGGCGACATCCTGTTCGGTATTGCCGTAGGTGAGGGGCAGCGCTACGCAAATGCAGGCGTGAGCTTCGGTGCTTCGCCGACCCAGCTCTACGCCAAGTCGCATCTGGTGCCTTTCGGTGAGTTCGTTCCGCCGGGTTTCCAGTGGTTCCTCGACCTGATGCGCATTCCGATGGGCAATTTCATGCCCGGCCCCGATCGCCAGTCACCGCTCGAAATTGCCGGCCAGAAGGTGGCGGTGAACATCTGCTACGAAGACGTCTTCGGCAGCGAGATCATCCGTGCGCTGCCCGAGGCGACGTTGCTGGTGAATCTTTCCAACACGGCCTGGTTCGGCGATTCGCTGGCGCAGCCACAGCACCTGCAGATTGCCCAGATGCGTGCGCTCGAAACCGGACGACCGATGCTGCGCGCGACGAATACCGGCATGACGGCGGTGGTGCGCCCGGACGGCATCGTGCAGGACGTGCTGCCGCCGTTTACCCGCGACGCGCTGGTGGCCGAAGTGCAGGGGTACGTGGGCAGTACGCCCTATGTGCGCTGGGGCAACGGCACGATCCTCGTGCTTGCCCTGATCCTGATCGTTACGACCGCGTTTGCCCGCAAGCGCCGGCAAAACCAGTAAAATCAACCCTTTTGTAATCCCCGGAAAACCGTTCCATGCCTACCTTCCAGGAAGTCATCCTGCGTCTGCAGCAATTTTGGGACAAGCAGGGCTGCGCGCTGCTGCAACCCTACGATATCGAAGTCGGTGCCGGCACCTTCCATACCGCCACCTTCCTGCGCGCCATCGGCCCCGAGCCGTGGAACGCCGCCTACGTGCAGCCCTCGCGCCGCCCGAAGGACGGCCGCTACGGCGAGAACCCGAACCGCCTGCAGCACTATTACCAGTATCAGGTGGTGCTGAAGCCGTCGCCGCTCAACATTCAGGAGCTCTACCTGCAGTCGCTGGAAGCGCTCGGCATCAACCTCAAGGAGCACGACATCCGTTTCGTCGAGGATGACTGGGAGTCGCCGACGCTGGGCGCCTGGGGCCTTGGTTGGGAAGTCTGGCTGGACGGCATGGAGGTGACGCAGTTCACCTACTTCCAGGAGGTCGGCTCGCTGACCTGCAAGCCGGTGCTCGGTGAGATCACCTACGGCCTCGAGCGTCTCGCCATGTACCTGCAGGGCGTCGAGAACGTCTATGACCTGGTCTGGGCCGAAGGGCCGGGCTACCGCATCACCTACGGCGACGTCTATCACCAGAACGAAGTCGAGCAGTCGAAGTACAACTTCGAGCACTCGAACGTCGAGATGCTGTTCCGCCACTTCGGCGAACACGAATCGGAAGCCAAGCGCCTGATGGCCGCGAACCTCGCGCTGCCGGCATTCGAACAGGTGATGAAGTGCTCGCATACCTTCAACCTGCTCGACGCGCGCGGCGCCATCTCGGTGACCGAGCGCGCCGCCTACATCGGCCGTGTCCGCGCACTGGCGCGTGAAGTCGCGCAGGCTTACTACAACTCGCGTGAAGCCCTCGGCTTCCCCATGGTCAAGAATGGGGAGAGCAAATAATGAACAAGACCCTGCTCGTCGAACTCCGTACCGAGGAACTGCCGCCGAAGGCGCTTGCAAAACTCGGTGAAGTCTTTGCTGCCGGCGTCCATGCCGGCCTCGCCGATCGCAACCTGGTGCTCGCCGGCGGCGAGTACAAATGGTTTGCCACGCCGCGCCGCCTTGCCGTGCAGATTCCGCAGGTGCTGGCCGTTGCGCCGGATGCCAAGGTGCACGAAAAGATCATGCCGGTGTCCGTGGCGCTTGACGCTGCCGGTAATCCGAGCCCGGCACTGCTGAAGAAACTGGAAGCCAAGAGCATTCCCGTCAGTGAGATCGCAAAATTCGAGAAGCGCATGGATGGCAAGTCTGAGACCTTCTTCTATGAGGCGACCGTCAGGGGCGTGAAGCTCGAGGATGTGCTCGGCGGCATCGTCGGCGACGCACTGAAGAAGCTGCCGATCCCGAAGGTGATGCGCTGGGGCGATTCCGACGTGCAGTTCGTGCGCCCGGTGCACGGCCTCGTCATGCTGCATGGCGAGCATGTCGTCGCGGGTGAGGCGCTCGGACTCAAGAGTGGCAATACGACGCTTGGCCACCGCTTCCTCGCCGACGGCACCATCCTGCTGGCCTCGGCCGATGAATACGAGAGCAAGCTGGAATCTTCCGGCAAGGTCATTGCCGCATTTGCGCGGCGCCGCGAGATCATCGCCAAATCGTTGCAGGCGAAGGCCGATGAACTGGGCGCCAAGGTCAAGCTGATCGATGCACTGGTCGATGAAGTCACGGCGCTGGTCGAATGGCCGGTGGTGTACGTCAGCGAATTCGAATCCGAATATCTCGAAGTGCCGCAGGAGTGCCTGATCCTGACGATGCAGGCGAACCAGAAGTACTTCCCGCTGTTCGACGCCGCCGGCAAGCTGCAGAACCGCTTCCTGATCGTCTCCAACATGGCGGTCGCCGATCCGGGCAACATCGTCACCGGCAACGCCCGCGTCGTGCGGCCACGTCTGTCGGACGCCCGTTTCTTCTTCGAGCAGGACAAGAAGAACGGCTTCGTTTCGCGTGCGATGAAGCTTGGCTCGGTCGTCTATCACAACAAGCTCGGCTCGCTCGGCGACCGTGCGCAACGTCTCGGTGCCATCGCCGCCTTCGTGGCCGGCAAGCTGGGCGCCGATGTGGCTCAGGCGCGCAACGCCGGCCTCATCTGCAAGGTCGACCTGCTCACCGACATGGTCGGCGAGTTTCCCGAGCTGCAGGGCATCATGGGCCGCTACTACGCGCAGCACGAAGGCGCCAAGCCGGATGTCGCCGAAGCGATGGACCATCACTACCGGCCGCGTTTCGCCGGCGACGTACTGCCCGAAAGCAATGTCTCGTGTGCGGTGGCGCTGGCCGACAAGCTCGATGCGCTGGCCGGCTTCTTCGGCATCGGCATGGTGCCGACCGGTGACAAGGACCCGTTCGGCCTGCGTCGCGCCGCACTCGGTGCGCTGCGCATCCTGATGGAAAAACCGCTGCCGCTCGATCTCGGCGAACTCATTGCCGAAGCGGCGCGAGCCTTTCCGGCCGGCATGCTTTCGGCTGCCGGTTTCGAGAGTCAGTTGCACGACTTCATGCTTGACCGTCTGCGCGGCTACCTGCGCGATGCCGGACACGGCCAGGACGTCATTGAAGCCGTGCTGGCGCAGCGCCCGACGCGCATCGACCTGGTGCCCGCCAAGCTTCAGGCCGTGCAGCAGTTCCTTGCGCACGATGCGGCGCAGGCGCTGGCTGCCGCCAACAAGCGTATCGGCAACATCCTCAAGAAGGCCGATGGCAACATCCCGGAGCCGGACGTCGCGCTGCTGCAGGAAGCTGCCGAGAAAGCCCTGTTCGAGCGCGTCGTGCAACTCGCTCCGCTGGTGAAATCGCACGTCGCCAACCGCGATTATGCCGATGCGCTGATCGCGCTCGCCGGTGTGCGTGCCGAGGTAGACCGCTTCTTTGACGAGGTGATGGTCAACGTGGATGAGCCGCTGGTGCGCGCCAACCGGCTTGGTCTGCTCAAGTCGCTGTTCGATCAACTGAACGCCGTTGCCGACATTTCCCGGCTGGCCGTATGAAGCTGATCATCCTCGACCGCGACGGCGTCATCAATTTCGACTCGGCGGCTTTCATCAAGTCTCCGGCGGAGTGGAAGCCGATTCCGGGCAGCCCGGAAGCGATCGCCCGCCTCAATCAGGCTGGTTACCGCGTTGTCGTCGCGACCAACCAGTCCGGCGTCGGGCGGGCCTTGTTCGACATGGATACGCTCAACGCCATCCACGAGAAGATGCACAAGACGGTTGCCGCTGCCGGCGGCCGCATTGACGCGGTCTTCTATTGCCCGCATGCGGCCGATGCCAATTGTGATTGTCGCAAGCCGAAGCCGGGCATGTTCGAGCGCATTGCCGCCTGCTACAACCTCGACCTGACCAGCGTACCGGCGATCGGCGATTCGCTGCGCGACCTGCAGGCTGCAGAATCCTCCGGCGCACTGCCGATGCTGGTGCTGACCGGCAAGGGCGAGAAGACGCTGGCCGACGGTGGCCTGCCTGAGGACACGCTGGTGTTCAAGGATCTGGCCGCGGCGGTCGACGATCTCATCTCCTGACCGGTGACGTACCGATGCACCTGATCCGTTCCGCCCTCTTTCTCGCCGGCGTCGTCCTGTGGACGATCGTCTTCGGCACGCTCGTCGTGATCGGCCTGATCGCGCCGCTGCACGTCCGCTTCCGCATCATCTGGTTCTACCGCCGCGGCTTCATGTGGCTGGTACGTGCTGTGCTCGGCATCACTCACGAAGTGCGCGGCCGCGAGCACCTGCCGAAGGCGCCCTCGGTGATTCTCGCCAAGCACCAGTCGGCGTGGGAAACCGTGGCGCTGCAGGACCTCGTGCCCGAGGATACCTATTGCGTCTTCGTGCTCAAGAAGGAGCTGCTGAAGCTGCCCTTCTTCGGCTGGGGCCTCGCTGCCCTGCAGTCGATCTCGATCGATCGTGCGGCGGGCCGCGAGTCGCTCAATCAGGTTGTCGCGCAGGGCGCCGATCGCCTCAAGCGCGGATTCTGGATCATCATTTTCCCCGAGGGGACACGTGTGGCGCCGGGCGAGACGCGTCGCTATAAGTCCGGCGGCGCCTACCTCGCGATGCAGACGGGGGCTCCCGTCGTGCCGGTGGCGCATAACGCCGGCGAATACTGGCCGCGTAACGCCTTCATCAAGCATCCGGGGCATGTCGTCGTCAGCATCGGCCCGGCGATCGATCCGGCCGGCCTGACACAGGAAGAGATCAATTCCCGCGCCGAGGCCTGGATCGAGGCCGAGATGCGCCGTCTTTCTCCGCATCGCTACCGGGATGCCGCAGAGCAGCCTGCCGTTGCCTGACGCCGGCGACGACGCGCAGCTGGCGCTGCCGCTCGTCGGTGTCACCATTGCGGCGGGCGAGGAGCCACGCCGCATCACGCTCGGCGACCGTATCGTTCCCTACCTCCTGCGCCGCGGCACTCGCCGCACGATCGGGCTTTCCATCGATCATCGCGGCCTGCGTGTCGGCGCGCCGCGCCGCACCTCGCTGGCCGAGGTTGAAACACTGATCCGCAAGCACGGTGAATGGGTCGTCGAAAAACTCGACGAGTGGCGCACGCGTCGCCGCCCCGAGCCGCTGCGTATCGTCGACGGTGCACGCCTGGCCTTCCTCGGTGACGAGATCGAAATCGGCATCGCGATCGGTGCCAATCGCGCGATCTGGTCTGCCGGCCGCCTGACGCTCTGCATGAAGCCGGGCGTCGCCCCCGGCCCGGTGCTCGAAAAGGCCCTGCGCGAGCGGGCGCGCGAACACTTTGCCGCCCGCCTGGCGCCATTGGCCGCGGTGCTCGGCGTCGCGGTGCCGGCGCTGGCGCTTTCGTCGGCGCGGACGCGCTGGGGGAGTTGCAGCACCAGGAGCGGCATCCGCCTCAACTGGCGCCTGATCCACTTCCCAGAGGCGATCATCGACTACGTCGTCGTGCACGAACTGGCGCATCTGCGCCACATGAATCACGGCCCGCGTTTCTGGTCCCTCGTCGAGGTCGCTTGCCCCGACTACCGTACGGCGCGCGTCGAACTGCAGCGCCTGGCTGCCCACATCCCGCACTGGTAAATCCGGAGATTCTTCATGCGTATCCTGCACACCATGCTCCGCGTCGGCGATCTCGACCGCTCGATCGCCTTCTACACCGAGGTTCTCGGCATGAAACTGTTGCGCCGGCAGGACTATCCTGACGGGCGCTTCACGCTCGCCTTCGTCGGCTACGGTGATGAGGCGGAAACAGCCGTCCTCGAACTGACCCACAACTGGGATACGAAGGCCTATGAGCTGGGCAACGGCTTCGGCCATGTTGCGCTTGCCGTACCGGATGCCTACGCTGCCTGCGATGCGATCCGCGAACGCGGTGGCAAGGTTGTCCGCGAGGCCGGTCCGATGAAGCACGGCACGACCGTGATCGCCTTCGTCGAGGACCCCGACGGTTACAAGATCGAGCTGATCCAGAGGAACTGAGCATGGCTTTCCCCGCATTCTTCGACGATGTGCCACCGATCACGCTGCGCGATCCGCTGGCCGATATCCTTGGCGCTGCTGAAAGCGGGCTGATCGAATACCGCTTCGCCGATGCGGTGCGCCTGGCCGGGCATTCATGCCCCACCGTTGCAGGCGCATGGCTGATGACCACGCGCGCGCTGAAGGCCTTGTACGGTGACGCGGTGCCGGAACGCGGCGGTATCAGCGTGGCGTTCGGCGACAGTCAGGGGGGCGGCGTTACCGGCGTGATCGCCAGCATCGTGACCTTGCTCACCGGGGCGGCAGGGATTGGCGGTTTCAAGGGCCTGGGCGGCCGCTTCTCGCGGCGCGACCTGTTGAGCTTCGACTCCGCCGGTGTCGAGGATCTGCGCTTCACCCGGCGCGATACGGGTGATGCAATCGAGATCGGCCTCGACCTTTCGCCGGTTCCCGGCGATCCGCGCATGGGGGCCTTGCTGCCGGGCTTGCTGGCCGGCAGCGCTTCCGTCGAGGAGGCCCGCCTGTTCGGTAGCCTGTGGCAGCAACGGGTGCAGCGCATACTGATCGATCATCACGACGACGAACGACTGACGCCGATGCGCCGCGTCGTCTCTGCTGCCCGCTAACGAGGAGGGACGCCCCCGTGAATCTGCTGATGAAGAACTTGATGCTGAGTGCCGCCATGCTCCCGCTGTGCGCGATGGCGGGCGAGATCGTGTCCGATACGTTCATGTCCCGTCTCAACGGGCGAATCGAAATCCCGCTGGCGGGGGGGCGCTGGCAGGCGAATGATACCGAGCGCACGGCCCCCACGGCGATTGCGGCCCTCAAGCTGGCGGCACCGGTGAGCGGTACGCATCCCACCTGTGATGTGACCAGTGCGCCGGGTATGGCGACGACGGCGGGACATGAGGAGATCGCCGAGGTCATCGCGAAGGGAATGCGCGATTCCGGCATGGATCTCGGACCGATGGAGTTGCGCCGCATCGGCGGCCGCCCGGTGATCCGTTTCAATACGGTTCTCAATCGCCAGGGCGGTGCCGCGAAGGGTGACGCGTACGTCCTGCGTGGCGAGAAGGACTACTTCTTCGTCATCTGTGCAGCCAACAACCTCGCCTACGATTCGGCGCGGGAATCGTTCGAGGATCTCGTCGCCAGCATCCGCTACTGAGCGGATATCCAAATACGGACCGGCGGGTGTGCGCCGGTCCGGCGATGGCCGGGGGCTCCAGCAGACGGGGCCTGCGGCAAGCCTGCTCCGGGTGGCGACTTACTCGCGTACCAGCATCAGCGACGTGTTCGCGACGCGTACCAGCTTTTCTGCAACGCTGCCGACCAGCAGGCGTTCCATGCCGCGGCGGCCGTGCGTGCCGACGATCACGAGATCGGCTTCCCAGTCCCTGGCGCATTCCGTGATCATCTCCGGAACCCGCTTGCTGCTGGACTCGATCAGGCGCTTTTCTGCCGTGATGCCGTGCCGGGCCACGTGAGCCGCCGCGCCGTTCAACAGCTGCATGCCGCCTGCACGGATCTCCGCTTCCACCTCGTCGACGTCGATGAGGGTGCCGGTACTGATCGCGCTGTGCTCGAGCAACGACTCATCTTCGGCATGGACGATGCACAGCGCAGCGCCAACGCTCGTCGCGAGCTGGGCGGCCTCGTTAAGTGCCTTGTTGGAGGTGGCGCTGTCGTCGATGGCGACCATGATTCGCTTGTACATGGTGAATCCTTTCTGAAGCCGGTTGGTTGAAAATCATCCAGCTGGCGGCCGCGACACCGGCTTTTCTGCGACCGAACATGCGCCACGGGAGGTTCTGCGACATGCAGATCCATTCATTTGCGAATGTGTGACGCCGATCTTAGTTACCCGTATCATGCTCAAGAAATTGGTTGGGCCAATTTATCCGGCATTCGCGCTTGTGTGGCGCATGGGGAGAGCAAGGATCGAACAGAGCGTGGTTCTCGACGTGCAGCGAGCCCTGGAGGAGCGTCTGGTCGATGGCTCCTGGGGGGCCGGGACACGTCTTCCGGCAGAGCGGCGCCTGGCGGAAATGCTCGGCGTGTCGAGAAACTCCGTGCGCGAAGCGATTCTGGCGCTGAAGACGCGCGGCCTTCTGGCAAGCAGGCGGGGGAGCGGTGTCTTCGTGACCCAGCGGCTGCAGACTGCGGTCGCCTCGCCCTGGCGGCAACTGGTGGTGGACCACCCGGACATGCGCTGGGATACCCTGGAGTTCCGCCGCGAACTCGAGGCGGCAACCGCACACTATGCGGCGCTACGTGCCACGCAGGAAGACCTGGCGGCGTTGGCTGTGGTCGTCGAGCGACTTGAGCGTGCCTATGTTGCGGGCGACAAGGCGGAGGAACACCGTGCCGATGCGGATTTTCACGAAGCCATCGCGCAGGCGTCGCACAACAGCATGTTCCTTTACCTGCATTCAAGCATGGTGCGCATGCTGCGCGAACATATCAGCTTCAATCTCGAGGGGCTCGACGATCCGAGCGGGAAAATCACTGCGAAGCTGCGCGAGCAGCATCTGCGGATCTGGGATGCGATCCGCCTTCACCAGGCGGACACCGCGCGAAAGGCGATGCTGAGGCATGTCGACTTCACGCGTGACGAACTGGCCCGCCGAGAATCGGCATGAAGGCCCTGTTCCCTCAAAGGGCCTCCGGCATTCCGAAACGGAAACGGCCCCCAATCACGGGAGCCGTTTTTCGTTTGGTGGGACTGCAGGGACTCGAACCCTGGACCAAAGGATTATGAGTCCTCTGCTCTAACCGACTGAGCTACAGTCCCTTGCTGCAGTGATCAGCTGTTGCCGTTGTCGAGGAAGCTCTTCAGCTTGTCTGAGCGGCTCGGGTGACGCAGCTTGCGCAGGGCCTTGGCTTCGATCTGGCGGATGCGCTCGCGGGTAACGTCGAACTGCTTGCCGACTTCTTCCAGCGTGTGGTCCGTGTTCATCTCGATGCCGAAGCGCATACGCAGCACCTTGGCTTCGCGCGGCGTCAGCGTGTCGAGCACTTCCTTGGTGATGAAGCGCAGGCTCGAGAACAGCGCGGCGTCGGTCGGTGCCAGCGTTGCCGTATCCTCGATGAAGTCGCCCAGATGCGAATCGTCGTCGTCACCGATTGGCGTTTCCATCGAGATCGGTTCCTTCGAGATCTTGAGGATCTTGCGGATCTTCTCTTCCGGCATCTCCATCTTCTTCGCCAGCGTCGCCGGGTCCGGCTCGGCGCCGGTTTCCTGCAGG
>WBZP01003812.1_pt1 | contig 16081 bp, 13 predicted proteins | sample 5204301 | NCBI WGS metagenome assembly WBZP01 (sample SAMN12412401, study PRJNA552823) | activated sludge metagenome | isolation source: activated sludge from nitrification reactor of wastewater treatment plant... | place: USA: Pennsylvania | collected 2017
GTGACAACCCTGGTCGAGCGAGGCGAGCTCAGCAGCGTCTACGTCGTTGGAGTAGACCGGATCGCACGGCTCCGATGGGTCAAAGTCGGGCGGAGGTTCGACAAACAGGTTGAGATCCTATCCGGCCTCAACGAGGGCGAGCGAGTCTTAGCGGATGGAAGTCGTGGAGTTGACGGAGCAGCCGTTCAGGTCGTCGAGACGGCAGCGGCGCCGGGAAAGAACGTCATGGGTCCATAGTCATTCGTCAATAGTAAAAACCTTGAACTCTTTGATTCAGGCCTTCATTCCACCAATGGCCAATGAGCAATGACTTCCCATCCCTCCCCATACCGCCCCGGCCTTTCAGGACGCATCGCTGCCCTCTTTATCGACAGTAAACTCACACCGCTCATCATGCTGGGTGTGTTGCTGTTGGGTCTGTTTGCGGTGGTCGGTACACCTCGTGAGGAAGAGCCACAGATCGTCGTGCCGATGGCCGATGTTTGGTTACCGTTTCCCGGGGCATCAGCCAAGATCGTCGAAGAACAACTCACCAAGCCCTTTGAACGGAAGCTTTCCGAGATCAAGGGAGTCGAGTATGTGTACTCGATCTCCAAGCCAGGCGGCGCCCTGATCATTGTCCGGTTCTATGTCGGCCAGCCGATGGAGCAGAGCCTGGTTGATCTCTACGACAAGTTGATGGCGAACCAAGATCTCCTACCGCCCGGGGCCGAGCCGTTTTTGGTCAAACCGAAGGATGTGAACGATGTCCCGATTGTTACCCTCACGTTGTCGAGTGAGCGCTACGGAGAATTTGAGCTCCATCGGCTGGCTGAACAGGTCTTAGAGGAAGTCAAGAAGATAGCCGGCACCTCAGCTGGATTCATCGTGGGCGGGCGGCCCCGCGAACTGCGCATCCAGATCGATCCCACGAGATTGAAGGCCTACGGGTTGACGCCTCTGCAGGTCGCGAGCGTTGTCAAAGGTGAGAATCGCGCCTTGTCGACCGGCCGCTTCGACAGTCGCAATCAAAGCTTTCTGGTAGAAACGGGTCGCTTCATCCGGTCACGTGAAGATCTAGAAAGTTTGGTCGTTGGCGTCAATGAGCAGAGGCCGGTGTACGTACGTCAGGTGGCGGAAGTCACGGACGGACCGGCAGAAGCGACGAGTTATGTCTGGCATGGAACTGGTGAGGCGTCAGGGGTGAGGCGTGAGGGGATGACAGCTAGCCCTTCACCTGACTCCTTACCCCTTACCCCTCACGAGAGTCCGGCCGTAACCGTCGCGATTGCGAAGCAAGCCGGGATGAATGCCGTGACCATCGCCGCCGAGGTGATCCGGAAAGTCGACGAAATGAAGGGCGTGACCATTCCATCGGACGTTCGTGTAACCGTCACACGTAATTACGGAGAAACGGCTCAAGAGAAAGCCAATGAACTGCTTTGGCACCTCTTGATCGCCGTGGTTGCGGTGGTGGTGTTTCTTGGGGTGGCATTGGGGCCGAGGCCGGCCCTTGTTGTCTCGATTGCGATTCCTCTGACCCTTGCGCTCACGCTCTTCACGTCAATGACGATCGGCTACACGATCAATCGAGTGACACTGTTTGCTCTCATTTTTTCGATCGGCATTCTTGTGGACGATGCCATCGTGGTCGTCGAAAACACCTATCGCCATCTGAAGATACGTCACAGAACTCATCATGAAGCCTCCATCCAGGCGGTCGATGAAGTCGGGAATCCCACGATCTTGGCGACATTCACCGTCATTGCCGCGCTTCTGCCGATGGCCTTTGTTTCTGGGCTCATGGGGCCCTATATGAGGCCGATTCCCGTCAACGCCTCCATTGCGATGTTCTTCTCACTGCTGGTTGCCTTCATCGTGATCCCGTGGTTTTGTCAGACCTGCTATCGCCCTGGAGTTGCTGTTGCTGGTGTCGACCATGAAGGCGATGAGCAAGGGTTTGTGGCTCGAATGTATCGACGACTCCTTTCTCCGCTGCTGGCCCATCCGTTCCTCGCCTATGCGTTTCTGGCCGTTGTCGGGCTGTTACTTGTCGGATCGTCTCTCTTGTTCTACACCCGTCATGTTGTCGTAAAGATGCTCCCCTTCGACAACAAGAACGAAATCCAACTGGTGATTGACATGCCGGAGGGGACGACGCTCGAGGAGACCGCCCGGGTCGCCCAGGCGCTGGGACGTTATGTGAAGACGGTGCCGGAAGTGAGGGATTATCAGGCCTATGTCGGAACGGCCTCCCCTTTCAACTTTAGTGGACTTGTCCGTCACTACTATTTGAGGGAACAATCTCATGAGGCTGACATTCAGATCAATCTTGTCGCGAAGCATGAGCGTGCCGCTCAGAGCCATGAAATCGCCCAGCGGATTCGTCCACTGGTTCAAGAGATCGCCCGTGAATATGGAGCCAATGTGAAGATTGTCGAAGTGCCACCGGGGCCCCCTGTTCAATCAGTCCTTGTGGCGGAAGTCTACGGTCCTGACTACAACAGGCAGCTTGCCGTGGCCCGTGAGATTCGAACGCTCTTTGAATCAACCACGGGGGTGGTCGACGTGGATGACTATATCGAGGCGGATCAGGTGAAATATGTCTTCACAGTTGATCGCGCCAAGGCAGCCCTCGCCGGGATTCCTTCCGAGGAAATCGTCAACACACTGCGCATGGCGCTCCAAGGAACGAAGGCTGGCCTCGTCCATATCCCGCAAGAGAAGAGTCCGGTCCAAATCGTGCTCCGCCTCCCGCTGGCCGAGCGGACTGGTCTGGAGCATCTCGGTGAGATTGGGTTACGCACGAGTGCCGGGGGCATCGTGCAGTTGTCCGAACTACTCACAGTCGAGCGAACGGTCCAGGACAAGGCGATCTATCACAAGAATCAAAAGCCGGTCGTCTATGTTGTCGCGGATGTCGGCGGCCCAGGAGCGGAGCAAGCGGAGAGTCCGGTGTATGGTGTGCTAGGGGTCGGGAAAAAACTAGAAGCGTTTCGCGCGGCAGAGGGGTATCAGATCGAACAGTACTATGCCTCGCAGCCCTGGTCTGAAGAGAAGATCGCTATGAAGTGGGACGGAGAATGGCACATCACCTACGAAACATTCCGTGACATGGGTATCGCCTTTGCCGTAGCCATGTTGCTAATCTATTTGTTGATCGTCGGCCAGTTTCAATCGTTCGTCACGCCGTTGATCATCATGGCACCGATTCCCCTCACGCTCATCGGTATTCTACCTGGACATTGGCTGACCGGATCGTACTTCACCGCGACATCGATGATCGGCTTCATCGCGCTGGCGGGGATCATCGTCCGGAACTCCATTCTCCTCGTCGATTTCATTCAACTGCAAGAACGTGCGGGCGTGTCCTTATCGGAAGCCGTCGTCAAGGCAGGTGCCATTCGCACACGCCCGATCTTATTGACCGCCGCGGCACTGATGGTCGGGGCTTTCGTCATCATTCTGGATCCCATCTTCCAGGGGTTGGCCGTCTCGTTGCTCTTCGGTGTCGGGGCCTCGACGCTGCTGACCTTGGTCGTGATTCCTTTGCTCTACTACCATGTGACCAGAAAGCCAGTTGCACCGCCTCTTCCCTCTGTCGGATCGATAGATAAGGATAGTTCGCGGAGTTCAGAAGAAAGAAGTTCTCGACCGGCTCTGATTTAAGGCGGAAGCTGTCGCGTTCTGCAACAGTGGCAGTTTGCTCTCTGTTGCAAGTCTCCCCTATGCTCAAATCTTCTCCTCAACTGTGGTCGTTCAACCCATTAATTTCCAAGCGGAAATGAACGTTTCTGCTCTCTTCCTCCGACCGGCTCTCTCCTTGCAGTCAAGCCAGCTTCGTCAGGACGGAATCGATCATGGGGCTTTTCTCAGGCATACAGACAGGGCGCCTGGTCACGGGGCTCACGATTTCGCTTGTCCTTGCCACAGCCTTTGGCATAACCGTCGCAGGAGTTGTGGCCGCGGAAGCGTCTGAGAGAAATCCTCCTGAACTCACGCTCAGTCTTCGCGAGGCCATTCAAGCTGCCGTCGACAATAACGTCAACGTGAAGCTGCTGAAAGAACGTATCGCGGCGGCCCAAGCCCAGGCTAATACGAGCTTTGGCGCCCTATTGCCAAACATCTCCGGCTACGCGGGCGGTCGAAACCAGACGGTCAATCTTGGCGCTTTCGGCCTCCCGCCAGACCGGCTTTCCGGTCTGGGCCTGCGACGTAGCGTGACGGACCCGTTTGAAGTGTATGACGCGCGCGCGACGCTCGTGCAGAACATCTTCAGCCTCAGTCTGATCCAACGGTGGCGTGCGGCGAAGAGCGGCATCGACGTGGCGAATCTGGAGGCAGAGGTCACTAAACGCGACGTGATGGCGACGGTCGGCTTGCTGTACATCGAAGCGTTGCGGGCGGACGAGGCGGTCAAGGCGCGGGAGGCTGATATTGAACTGGCCCAGCAATTGGTCAAACTCGCCAAAGACCGTAAGGCAGCCGGTATTGCAACGGGACTCGACGTGACGAGAGAAGAGGTCCAGCTGGAGAACGATCGGCAACGCTTGCTGGTGGCGCAGAACGAGCAGGAGAGTGCGCGACTCAACCTCATCCGTACCCTCGGGATCGACTTCGAAGTTCGACTGGTGTTGACCGACGAACTCAAGTTTCTGCCGGTGGCGAGGCAGTCCCCTGAGCAGGCCCTTACAATCGCGCGCGGACAGCGGCTGGAGTTACAGGCGCAAGAACAGCGACAAAGACTGGCTACGCTCAGCTTAAGCTCCGTCACCAGCGAACGGATTCCGTCTCTTTCGCTCGCCGGGGATTATGGGTGGATCGGTTTGAAACCGGAAGATGCATTGGCCACTCGGTCGATCGGGCTGAACTTCTCCATCCCGATCTTTGACGGAGGTCAGCGAGAGAGCCGTATCTCAGAATCGCGTAGTCGGGTTCGGCAGGAATCGATCCGCATGAAGGATGTATCGGACCAAATCACACTCGAAGTTCGGAACGCCCTTCTCACACTGGAGTCGTCCACGCAACAGGTTGCCGTCGCTGAGAAGGGCTTGGAGTTAGCCCTGAAAGAATTGACCTTTGCGCGCGACCGGTTTACGGCCGGCCTGACGACCAACATTGAAGTGACGAATGCCCAGACGTCGGTGGCGCGGGCGCGCGACAATCAGATCGAAGCGCTGTTCCGCTTCAATGCGTCGCGCATCAATCTCGCGCGGGCCAAGGGTGAAATCGAGAAACTGTTCTGAGTTGAGTGTGATCGATGACGACCCTACGAAAACCGATCACCCTCGCCGCCCTGGCCGTCGTCCTCGCCGGAAGCGGCTATGTCGCGCTCGATCGGTGGGTCTTGAACCAAGGACTCCCTGACGGCCTGATTCAAGCGAATGGCCGGATCGAGGGTGATCACGTCACCGTCGCGAGCAAGTTTCCAGGACGGATCCAGGAATTGCTCGTCAGGGAAGGAGCGACGGTGACGCAGGGCCAGGTGCTCGTTCGATTGGATAATAGCCAGACCGCCGCTCGCGTTCAGCAGGCAAAGTACGCAGCCGAGGCGTTGGAAGCGCAGGTGCAGGCGGCGCACATGACATTGGCCGTCCTCAATCTCGATGTGCCGCTGGCGATTGAACGAGCCGAGGCGCAAGTGGCCAAAGCAAAGGATACCGTTGGCAAGGCCCTTTCCGTGGAACGAGAAGCGCGCAGCGATGCCCAACGCTTTCGGGATCTCGCGGAGAAAGACGAAGCCTCGATCCAGCAGCGGGATCAAGCCACCATGCGATGGGAGGTCTCGCAGAAAGAGATTGCCTCTTCACGGTCAGCGCTCACTCAAGCCAGGAAGGAACTTGCACAGGCCGAGTTAGGATGGAAGCGGATTCGTGCCAAAGAATCCGATGTCTCCGCATTGGAGAGTCAGCGTGACCAGGCCCATGCCGTCCTCGATGAAGCTGAAAGCGTACTGAAAGACCTGACGATCACGGCTCCAACGAGCGGCACGGTCACCACCCGCATGGTGGATGGGGGGGAAGTCATCAAAGACGGCACCCCGCTCCTCGAACTGGTCGATCTCGACCATCTCTATCTCAAGGTTTATGTGCCAGAAGTGCAGATCGGAAAACTACGACTCGACCTCCCGGCCCGCATCTATACCGATGCCTTTCCTGATCAGCCGTTCGAGGCGACTGTGCGGTACATCGCCTCCAAAGCCGAGTTCACGCCGAAAGAGGTGCAGACGCCGGATGAACGGGTGAAGTTGATCTACGCGGTGAAGCTCTACTTGACGGCGAATCCTGACCATAGGCTGACGCCAGGATTGCCGGGCGATGCAATCGTGCGATGGCGCGACGATGTCGCCTGGGCGAAACCGAAATGACAGGACTGAGCAACGAGGACTGAGGACCGAGATGCAACAATATTAAGGGCCTTCTATGCATTCATCTTCAACTCAGTCCTCAGTCCTCAGTCCTCAGCACTCGGACGTTATCGTGCGCGTGTCGCAATTCGTCAAACGCTACAAGATGCACGTAGCGGTCGACGGTGTCGATCTAGATGTCCGCAAGGGTGAGATCTACGGCCTGATCGGGCCTGATGGTGCAGGCAAGAGCAGCCTCATGAAAGCGATTGCCGGGGTGCTGACCTATGACGAAGGCACGGTCGAGGTCTTTGGAACAATCGTTGATTCGGAACGCGCGGCGGAGCGAGTGAAGCAACGAATCGGGTTTCTGCCACAAGGGCTCGGGCTGAATCTGTATCCTGATCTGTCGGTTGAAGAAAACATCGACTTCTTTGCACGACTCCGACTGGTTCCCGAACAGGAGTTAGCTCAGCGCAAGGCCCGTCTGCTCACGATGACCCGCCTCGACAAGTTCCGCGATCGAGCGATGAAGAATCTGTCTGGAGGCATGAAACAAAAACTCGGGTTGATCTGCACGCTGATTCATGAACCGGAGCTGGCGATTTTGGATGAGCCAACCACCGGTGTCGATCCCGTCTCGCGGCGGGAGTTCTGGGCAATTTTGGCGGAGTTGCTACAAGAGAAAGGGATGACCGCGCTTGTCTCCACGGCGTACATGGATGAGGCTTCGCGGTTTCATCGATTATCGTTTCTGTCGGGCGGTAAGGTGTTGGCATCAGGCACACCGGCGGAAGTCCAAATGTTGGCCCCTGGCTCAATGGTGACCTTTGAAGCAACGCCTCAACTGGATGCGATTGCTCGGCTCAAGATGCGGTACAACCAGGTTGAGGCTCTGGGTTCACTCCTTCATGTCTTCACGGAAGAAACTGTTCCCGCTGCCGCGATGCAATCAATCGCATCGAGCCTGGGCGATATCAAGCCCATGCAACTTCGAGTTAATGAGCCGGAGCTTGAGGATGTCTTTGTTGCACTGTTGCTTCGTCAGGGTGAACAGCCGACGGCCATCGAGATGCCTCCCGCCGCACCTGTTACGTCGAATGATGCGTTAGCGATCGAAGCGAAGGGTCTCATCCGCGATTTCGGAACGTTTCGTGCGGTGGACCGTGTCAGCTTTCAGGTCAAACCCGGAGAAATCTTCGGCTTGCTTGGTGCGAACGGCGCGGGAAAGACAACGGTCATCAAGATGTTGAACGGCATCTTGCCCCCGACCGGGGGAGAAGGTTGGGTGGCGGGGGCGGATATGAAGACCGCGGGCGGCGCCATCAAGGAACGGATCGGCTATATGTCCCAAGCATTCTCGCTCTATCTCGATCTGACCGTCGTGGAAAACATCCGTCTGTTTGCTGGGATCTACGGATTGAATACGAGCGAAACAGACCAGCGACTGAATTGGATCGTGTCGATGGCCGGCTTGAAAGGATATGAGTCGAGCTTGACGAGCCGACTGCCGATGGGAGTTCGCCAGAGGCTGGCGCTTGGCTGTGCCCTCGTCCATCAACCACGGGTCCTGTTTCTGGACGAACCAACCTCCGGTGTCGATCCGATCGGTCGTCGCCATTTCTGGGACATCCTATCGAAGCTGGCGCGGGAAGAAGGGGTCGCGATCCTCGTCACCACCCATTATATGAGCGAAGCTGAACATTGCGACCAGCTTGCGCTGATGTATGCGGGCCGGATCGTGGCGGAAGGGTCTCCAGGCGACATGAAGCGCCAGGTTGAGAAAGAAGCCGGACAACTCCTCGAAGTGGCGACGGATCAGCCAGGCCAGGCCCTGCGTCGAGCGACGCAGGCGGGATTTTCCGGTGCAGCGCTTTTTGGAACGAAAATCCACTTGCTTTCGCTCGAACCCCCTCAGGATGAAGCGCGACTTCGCACGGCCCTGTCATCCGACGGCGTGCATGTCCAAGACGTACTTATCCGTCCCCTCAGCCTCGAGGACGTGTTTGTGTACCGAGTGATGGCTTTGGAGCGGCAGGACAGAGCGACAGCGCCGGGTGCAACAGCATGAATGCCCGGCGCATCGCGGCGGTTGCCTCGAAAGAATGGCGCGAGACGGTCAGAGACCGGATGTTCTTCGCTCTGGCTTTTTTGCTTCCAATCCTCTGGATGCTCGTTTTCGGCTACGGTCTGGTTCTCGACGTTGAGAACATCCCGTATGCGGTGTTGGATTCTGATCAGAGCGCGCTCAGCCGCGATTATTTGTATCGCTTTCAGCAGTCACGGTATTTCGATTTCAAAGGGGCATTGACGGGCGAACGAGAGGTCGAGCCTTTGCTTGCTTCAGGCCGTATCCGGGCCGCCATCATCATTCCCGAGAAGTTTCAGGAGCGGTTGGACGCCGGCCAGCCCGTCGGCGTGCAAACGCTGATCGATGGAACGTTTCCGCTCAGGACGGACATTACCAAAGGCTATGTGATCGCCATCAATAGCGCTTTCAACGAAGAACGGCTCGTCGACTATATCTCCAGCCGGAGCGGGATTTCCCGTGCACAGGCGGAGTACCGGGCGCGGCCCATCAAGCTCGAGGTGCGCTATCTGTATAACGAAGAGGTTCGGAGCACCTGGTCCATAGTTCCCGCACTCGTGATGTTTACCTTGATGGTGTCGTGTCCCTTGCTGACCGCGCTGGGGATCGTCCGAGAGAAAGAGACCGGCTCCATCTACAACATTTACAGCTCGACGGTGACCAAGATCGAATTTCTCTTCGGTAAGCTCCTTATCCCTGTGCTCATTTCATCGATGAATGCCGTGGTTCTGTGGATCATGGCCACCCTGTGGTTCGGCGTACCGTTCAAAGGCAATCTCCTGTTTTTTCTCGTGGCGTCGTTGGTGTTCGTCCTCAGCAGCACCGGCGTCGGCTTGCTCGTGTCGCTGCTGGTTCGCACGCAGATCGCCGCCCTGCTCATTACGATCATTATTGCGATGGTGCCGACAATCCTGTTCTCAGGCCTCATCGTTCCGGTCTCTTCCCTGAGTCCCGGTTCGCAGTTCCAGGCCCACCTGTTTCCAGGCATGTACTACACCAACATCGTCCGCGGGACCTTTCTGAAGGGCATAGGGCTCGAGGTGTTATGGGTGGATGTCCTTGCTCTGGCCCTGTATGCCCTCGTCCTGCGATTCGCGGGGTACGGGCTTTTTACGAAGAGGCCTCGATCATGAACGCTGTGTCCGGACTCGGTTCGCAACGCGCCGTCATTTGGTGGCATCGGTTGGCGGTCATGACCCGAAAGGAGATGCTTCAGTTGTTTCGCGATGTCCCGATCGTCGCCTTCCTCATCTACTCCTTCACCCTGGCGATCTACATCACAGGGAACGGTATCCGATCGCAACTACATGATGCCAGTCTGCTGGTTCATGATGCCGATCACAGCTTCTCCTCGCGCGAGCTCATTCATCGGTTCCAGGCTCCCTTCTTCCGGCTGAACGGCGAGGTCGCCGATTCACGGGAAGGTCTTCGCCAGCTGGATCGGGGGACCGCCGTCGCGCTGTTGGAGATTCCTCCCCGGTTTCACGAGCAACTCGTCACGGGCGAACCCACAGCCGTGCAACTACTGGTGGACACGACCAACTCAGCAAACGGGCTCTCTGCCGCGAGCTATGCCGCCCGCATTGTTGCGCGGTTCGGCCAGGAAATGGCGCTCAACAGAGTTGGGAGCGGTGATGAATCATCACAAGACTTGCCTCTCATCATCAGCAACCATCGAGTGTGGTACAACCCCGACCAGAATGAGGCCTGGTTCGAGTGCATCTCACACCTCCTCCGGCAGATTACGATCTTCGCGCTTCTGCTTCCCGCGGCAGCCCTGGTGCGGGAGAAAGAGCGGGGCACGGTGGAGCAACTCTTAGTCTCACCGTTGTCGCCGTTTCAAATCATGGCCTCAAAGGTGCTTGCGATGACGGTGGTGATCCTCAGCGCGACGGCGGGCGGCCTGTTCGGAATCATGCAGCCGGTTTTCGGGGTGCCGATTAAGGGAAGCATCTGGTTATTTTTTACCCTCACGGCTCTGTTCGTCGTTACCACAGCCTGTATGGGGCTGGCTGCTGCAACGCTCGCGAGAAATCAAGGGCAGGTGGGAATGATGACGCTGCTGGTGGCCGCTCCGATGCTGATGCTGTCGGGCATCACGGCGCCGATGGAGGCCATGCCGGTATGGGTTCGCTATCTCATGGCGCTGTCTCCTTTGCGCTATTACATCGAAATTGCGAACGGCATTCTGCTGAAAGGTGCCGGCCTGAACATTCTCTGGGACTCTGTGCTTGCGATGGCGGCGCTTGGAGCGGTGTTGTTCGGCTTCGGCCTATGGCGGTTCAGGCGGCAGTTCGCGTGACGGATGAGAAGAAACGTGACGTGATGGTCGTGAGACGGAAAATGCCGTGAAACATCGAGGAACCACACCGCCGTTTCGGGATTCGGAGGGCAAGATCCTTCCGAAGAGCATCGCGGAAATCAGCTACGTGCGCCTCGGTGGGTTCGATCAGTGGGTGATGATTCGGGGGGAGAACACCGCCAATCCGCTCCTCATCCTGCTGCATGGTGGGCCAGGCTTTCCGGAGATGCGCCTCTTCCGTACCTTCAATGCCGTGCTCGAACAGCACTACACCGTCGTGTATTGGATGCAGCGCGGCACGAGCAAGTCATTCGACCGGCGCATGCCCGCCTCCTCCCTGACGATCGAGCAATTCATTGCCGATCTCGATGAACTGGCCGAGATGCTCCGTGCACGTTTTGGAAAAGAGAAAGTTGTGCTCTACGGCCACTCCTGGGGCTCGGTCTTGGGCATCCTTTATGCGTCACGCTTCCCGGACAAAGTGTCGGCCTACGTCGGTACCGGGCAGGTTGGCGAGTGGGCCGCATTCGAAACTGCTTCGTATACGTTCATTCTTGCCGAAGCGGAGCGTCGCCGGCACCGCAATGCCGTTCGTGAATTGCGTGCCATCGGTCCGCCGCCCCATGCCTTTTGGGACATGGTGATCGAACGGAAATGGATCACGCGCTTTGCCGGCATCGTACGCGGTATGTCTTTGTGGAGATTCACCCGCATCACGCTTGGCGGACAGGAAGCGTCGATGTTCGACTTACCCAACATTCTACTGAGCCAACTCGTGACGCCGAAGGCCATGTGGCAGGAGCTCATCGGGGTGAATCTCATCAAAAGCGTGCCCGCATTGCAGGTGCCGATCTTCTTCTTCCTCGGGCGCCATGATCGTGTCGTGGTTCCGGAAACCAGCTTGGCGTATTTCGATGTCTTGCAGGCTCCATCAAAAACGCTCATCTGGTTTGAAAAATCCGGTCATGAACCGCCTGCCGAGGAACCGGAGAAGTTCAACCGGTTGATGGTGGAATTGGTTCGACCGGTCTCGTTGGGCTTGTCTTAACGAGTATGACTTGCGCTTGGCCTCAGGGGTCCTGGCGTTCATCTGGCGACTGCCATACTCAGGTTCATCGTGGTACTGATGATGCGTTGCTGCGGCGCATGCGAAGGCCATTGGTGGGATTCGGCATTGCATTTCTTGGGTTCTACCTCCTCTTCTGAGGCGCACAGATACTGTTCCCTGAAAGCATAGTGGGCACCGTTGTCCTTGAGCTCAGTCGATCAAAAATCCATACGCCCTAGAACATCATCACGTCGAACAGCATTGTGGTACTCCTGCCGAGACTCCTGGCTGTGACAGGAGTAGAGGAACTGCTGTTTCGGCAAGTTCTGCTCAGATGGCTGGAGAAGCAACTCATTACTTCGAAAGAAGCGGTACTCACTACGTCCATCTCGTTCGGAGCTGCGCATCTGGGCCGTTATTTGTCGGAGGAAAAGTCGACGGGCCGTTGTATCTTGTGCAAAGTCTCTACATGGTGTCGGTCGGTCTGCTGCTTGGGGAACTCCACCGAGTCACCGAATTACGGGTCATCTTCTGGGTCGGCCATGTCGTTTGCAATGTGACCGTCCTATTATTGTTCACAGGAAGGTGAGCTTTCGTTCAACGTTAAGTAAGACTTTCCCTCATGTGCAAAATAGTGACACATGACTCAGAAGTATCAGTCTACCAAGACCATCGTGTACTTATGAATCCATAGAGCCGCCTTTCATCATGACCGACGACCAGCGAGCGATCCTCGTCTACTGTAGTCTTCCGCCACAGTGCCGACGCCTGCACTGTCGCAGGACTCCCCAATGACCCTTGAATGATTCGTCTCATCCACAGCTTAGCCGTTAAGTCTCGTCCGTACTGATTCTTGCATCACCTCTGACACAGTTGGAGTGTGTGAGCCATTCAGTGCGTCGAGCATGGAGCAGTCGTGAGCGCTGAGGAAAGATCTCGTGAGGACCATGGACCGATCGGAGTCGTTGCCGCCGTGCACGGACCGGTCGTCGACATTGCCTGCGACTACTTGCCACCGCTTCATCAAGCCCTCTCTTCAGCACTCGACGGCGAGCGCTATATCTTTGAGGTTTACCAACACCTCGATGAGCGTCACGTTAGGGCGATTACGCTTCACAACACCGGTGGATTGCAACGGGGGATGCGGGTGTTTGATACGGGTGCCCCATTGCAGGTACCGGTGTCACCGGACTGTCTCGGTCGCTTATTGAATGTCTTCGGCGAACCACTGGACGGAGGACCGGCTCTCACCACGGGGCAGTTTCGCAATATTCTTGGTCAGCCGGTGCCGCTCCACCAGACGATCAGCGCGAGCGGGATCTTGGAGACAGGCATCAAGGTGATCGATTTGCTGTGCCCGTTTATTCGAGGTGGAAAGACAGGCTTGTTCGGGGGCGCGGGAATCGGGAAGACCGTCCTGATTACTGAATTCATGCACGCGATCGTGGCCCTGCATCAGGGCGTGTCCGTGTTTGCCGGTGTCGGGGAACGCATTCGCGAGGGGCACGAACTCTGGCATGAGATGCAGCAGGCTGGAGTCATGCCCCACACCCTGATGGTCTTCGGTCAAATGGACGAATCGCCGGGCGTGCGGTTTCGCGTCAGCCTCGCGGCGTTGAGCTATGCCGAATACTTGAGAGATGCCCTGAGCAAAGAGGTGCTGTTCTTAGTCGACAATGTGTTCCGTTTCGTCCAGGCCGGGAGCGAAATTTCCGGACTCCTGGGACGGATGCCGGCCACCGTCGGGTATCAGCCGACCCTAATGAGCGAAGTCGCGGAGCTTCAGGACCGCATCATCTCGACGACGAAAGGAGCCATCACATCCGTACAAGCGATCTACGTGCCGGCGGACGACATGACCGATCCGGCCGTCACCAGCATTCTCAATCATCTGGATACCAGCGTGATTCTCACGCGTGCCCAGGCCAGCAAAGGGCTATATCCGGCCGTGGACCCGCTTCAGTCGAGCAGCAAACTGATGGACCGACATGTGCTTGGAGATCGACACTATGTGGTGGCTGAAGGCGTCCGTCAGCATCTCGCACGGTACCGAGAATTGGAAGACATCATCAGTATGCTGGGCTTGGAGGAACTGTCCGACATGGACCGCCGCATTGTGATGCGTGCCCGCAAGCTGCAGCGCTATCTCACCCAGCCGTTTCACGTGACGGCCGCCTTCACCAGCATCAAAGGCGCCTCGGTTCCGCTGGACATCACGCTTCAGGACTGCGAAGCCTTTCTCCGCGGCGAGTTCGACGACGTATCGGAAGACCACTGCTATATGCGCGGCTCAATGCGGGAGATCCGACAATGACGCAATTCGTGGTGCATTTGCAAAGCGCGACGCAATACGAGCGTATTGAGCGCGTCACCATGTTCGTGGGCGAGGATGCCTCCGGCAGCTTCGGCATCCTGGCCGGCCACCACCGTATGATGACGCCTCTACAATTCGGATTGGCGCGTTTCCGCCAGGACGACGGCGACTGGCAATTCCTCGCGCTGCCAGGAGGGTTGCTGTACTTCGTCGGCAACGAACTGTTTCTCAACACCAGACATTACCTGCGCGACCGGGACTGCGCTAAGATCACGAAGGCACTGGAGGAGCAGTTGCGCAGGGAAGAGGCTTCGTTACGGGAGCTTAAAGACAGCTTGCATCGTCTCGAAGAAGAAATGTTCAAGCGGCTGTGGAAATTGGGCCGCGGTCGAGAGTCGTCCACATGAAGAACCACGATGAGTTGAAGCAGCGTGTCTCGAAACAAGTCGATCGCATGCAGCAGGCTGATAAGGATCGTCCGACGCTGCTGGCGCAAACGGCCTACCTTGGGATGCTGGGGCTTCTCCTTGTGGTGCCGGTCATTGTGGGGGCCTATCTCGGCCGTTGGCTGGACGGACTTGTCGAAGGCTACTCGATGCGATGGACGCTCAGTCTGATCATCGTCGGGGTTGTCGTGGGAGCGTTCAACGTCTATCGCTTTATCAAGGAATAGCGCACATGTATGGTGGAGAAGCAGCCGGAACCGTCTTTCAGATAGGGTCGATTCATGTCACGCACTCGATCATGGTCACATGGGGGATCATGCTGACCTTGGCGGTCTTCTCCTGGGTTGTCACCCGCCGTCTTGGTCGTGAACCTGGCCCGATGCAAGCCGCAGTGGAAGGCGCTGTAGGAGCCATCGATGAAACCATCCGTTCTGTGTTGCCTGGTCATGCAGAACGGGTCTTCCCCTTCATGGCCACGTTATGGATTTTTATCCTTCTGGCCAATCTCATCGGGCTCATCCCCGGCATTCATGCACCGACCGGCGATCTGTCGGTGACAGCGGCATTGGCCGTCCTTGCGTTCGTATCCGTCCATTGGTTCGGCATCGGCATCGAAGGGATCACACCGTACCTCCGTCACTATCTCGCGCCGTCGCCCCTGCTGTTGCCGTTTCACATCATGAGTGAGATTTCACGAACTCTGACCCTAGCCGTCCGTCTGTTTGGAAACATAATGAGTCTGGAGATGGCGGCATTGTTGGTGTTGCTGGTGGCGGGATTCTTGGTTCCCGTTCCGCTCTTGATGCTTCATATCGTCGAGGCCCTGATCCAAGCCTATATTTTCGGCATGCTGGCATTGATCTATCTCGCCGGTGCCATTCAGACACGAGCGCTCCATTCACCGTCAGAAAAAGGATGACTGTATGCGAGACATGACCTGGTTTTCCACGTTGTCCACCGTCTCCGCCGTGCTGGCGATTGCGATCGGCACCCTGGGGCCCGCCATCGCCATGGGACGGGCGATCACGCAAGCGTTAGAAGCCCTGGCGCGGCAGCCGGAGGCGGAAAAGTCGATTACGCGGACTCTCTTCATCGGTTTGGCCATGATCGAGTCGCTCGCCATCTACTGTCTGGTGATCGTGCTGATCGTGCTCTTCAGAAATCCGCTGCTGGAATATCTGCTGAAATGATCGGGCAGAATCCGGCACGGGGAGGCGGCGCGCACGCGAGGTAAACCGGAAGAGGCGACACGTGGAATTGGATTGGACAACGTTTGCGCTTGAAATTCTGAACTTTTTGGTCCTGGTCTGGATTCTCCAGCGGCTCCTCTATCAACCGATCCTGAAGGTCATTGCCGAGCGCAAGGCCGAGATCAGGGACACGTTCTCCAAGGCGGAAACGCTGCGGAAGGAAGCGCAAGCCCTGCGGGAGCAGTATGAGAATCGGCAGGCGGAATGGAACCGGGAAAAAGAAATGGTTCGGCATCGGATGGTAGAAGAGGTGAATGCCGAGAAAACACGGCTGTTGGCCGCGCTTCAGCATTCGCTGGAGCAGGAG
>WBZP01003813.1_pt1 | contig 16080 bp, 14 predicted proteins | sample 5204301 | NCBI WGS metagenome assembly WBZP01 (sample SAMN12412401, study PRJNA552823) | activated sludge metagenome | isolation source: activated sludge from nitrification reactor of wastewater treatment plant... | place: USA: Pennsylvania | collected 2017
CAGCTTCGTCGCCGCTGCCAACGCCTCTTGATCGACCTTCGTGGCGCTGCGCACCAAAATCGCATCAACATCGGTGATCGCAGCAAGCAACTCAGCGCGATCAGCACCATTGCAGTGCCGCACCTCAAAGTCAGGGCCAAGAGCGGCCAAAGTGGCTGGGCTGAGTTCTTCGGCAATAAGTACGACAGGCTTAGTCACAGCGGAAATCCTCGAAAGACGCGACGGATGCGGCGCACGGCGCTGTGCGAGCCCCGACTTTACCCGACCCGAGATGGTGGTCTGCCCGATGCCCAAAGAGAGGGACTTAGGTTGCTCAAATCGGGGGAACTTCCCATGGAAAACTGACGGTTCCCATGTGAAGTTTCACATGGGAACCGTCAGTTTCACCGGGTACCCGGTGAAACTTGCAACCTCGCCCGCAGTCGCGGGCTCGTTTCCTCAGCGGGCCGCATGCCCTTCGACGTAATCGCTGTCGTGGCTCTTCACCCATGCCATGAGCTTGCGGAGTTCGCGTCCGGTCTGCTCGATGGGGTGCTGCTCGGCCTTGGCGCGAGCCGCCTTGAACTCGGGAGCGCCAGCGTCTTGGTCGTTGATGAAGCGCTCGGCGAACTTGCCGTTGACGATGTCGGCCAACACAGCCTTCATGTTCTCCTTGACCTCAGGAGTGATCACGCGAGGGCCGGAGACGTAGTCGCCGTACTCAGCCGTGTCGGAGACCGACCAGCGCTGCTTGGCGATGCCACCTTCGTACATCAAGTCGACGATGAGCTTGAGCTCGTGCAGGCACTCGAAGTACGCGACCTCGGGCTGGTAGCCAGCCTCGGTGAGCACCTCGAAGCCGTACATCACCAACTGTGATGCGCCACCGCAGAGCACTGCCTGCTCGCCAAAGAGGTCGGTTTCGGTCTCTTCGGTGAAGGTGGTCTTGATGCCACCAGCGCGCAGACCGCCGATGCCCTTGGCGTAGGACAAGGCGTTGTCCCAGGCCTTGCCTGAGGCGTCGTTCTCGACGGCGACGAGCACGGGGACGCCGCGGCCTTCGACGTACTCACGGCGCACCAAGTGTCCGGGACCCTTGGGGGCCACCATGAACACGTCAACACCCTCAGGAGGGGTGATGTAGCCGAACCGAATGTTGAAGCCGTGGCCAAACACGAGGGTGTCGCCCTCAGCAAGGTTGGGCTCAACCGACTCGGCGTAGAGCTTTCGCTGCACGTGGTCGGGCGCCAAGATCACGATGACGTCGGCCTCTTCAACAGCCTCTGCCGGGGTGAGGACGCGCAAGCCCTCGGCTTCGGCCTTCGCACGGCTCTTGGAGCCTTCGGGCAAACCAATGCGTACGTCGACGCCCGAGTCGCGCAGTGAGAGCGCGTGGGCGTGGCCTTGGCTGCCGTAGCCAAGCACAGCGACGTGCTTGCCCTGGATCAGGGACAGGTCAGCGTCATCGTCATAAAACATCTGGGCCACTTCTGGCTCCTTCTTCGGTGGTGTTGGGTTGAAATCTACTGGGCGGCAGGCACGGGAATGGGCACGGGGCGAGCAGTGCGCTCGGTGATGGACCGAGAGCCACGGCCAATTGCGACCACGCCGGACTGCACAATCTCGCGAATCCCAAAGGGTTCCAGGATCCGCAAGAAGTCATTGAGTTTGTCAGGGTTGCCGGTGACCTCCATGGTCACCGCGTCGGGCGCCACATCGACCACCTTGGCGCGGAAGAGTTGCACCGCGTCGAGGATTTGGCCGCGCGAGTCGACATCGGCCCTGACTTTGACCAGCAGCAACTGCCGGTCGATGGCCTCACGAGGCTCGAGCTCAACGATCTTGAGCACTTCGATGAGCTTGTTGAGTTGCTTGGTGACCTGCTCCAGAGGTGAGTCCTCCACGTTGACCACGATGGTCATTCGGGAGACCTCAGGGTGCTCGGTGGGGCCAACTGCAAGTGAGTCGATGTTGAAGCCTCGACGACTAAAGAGACCGGCGATGCGCGCCAGCACGCCAGGCTTGTTCTCGACGAGGACTGAGAGTGTGTGGGTATTCATCTCGATGGTCCTCACAGATCGTCTTCGTCGAATTGGGGGGCGAGATCTTTGGCGTACTTGATCTCGTCGTTGCTGGTGCCAGCGGCCACCATCGGCCACACCATGGCGTCTCGATGCACCCGGAAATCGACCACCACTGGCACGTCGTTGATCTTCATGGCCTGGTTGATCGTGTCGTCCACGTCGGCTGGGGATTCGCAGACCAAGCCGACTGCGCCGTACGCCTCAGCGAGTTTGGCGAAGTCAGGCACGTGCTTAGAGCGCAGGTCGGTGTTGGAGTACCTGCCCTCGTAGAACAGGGTTTGCCATTGCCTGACCATGCCGAGGCTTTCGTTGTTGATCACCGCGACCTTGATCGGGATGTTCTCCAGGGTGCAGGTGGCCAACTCTTGGTTGGTCATCTGGAAGCAACCATCACCATCGATCGACCAGACCGTGGTGTCGGGGCAGCCCACCTTGGCTCCCATGGCTGCAGGCACGGAGAAGCCCATGGTGCCTAGGCCACCGGAGTTGATCCAGGTGCGCGGGTTTTCGTAACTCACGTAGTGCGTGGCCCACATCTGGTGCTGGCCGACACCTGCGACGTAGATCGCGTCCGGCCCAGCGATCTTGCCCAGTCGCTCGATGACGTACTGCGGCGCTAGTGAGCCGTCCTCGGGGAGGTCATAGCCCAGCGGATAGCGGGCCTTCACCCCGCTGAGGAACTTCACCCAGCCTTCGTAGTCGCCGGTGTTGCCCTGAGACTCTTCGGCCTGGAGCGCGACGACCAGATCAGCGATCACCTCGCGAGCGTCACCGACGATCGGCACGTCTGCGACCCGGTTCTTGCCGATCTCAGCAGGATCAATGTCGGCGTGGATCACCAGAGCGCCCGGGGCAAAGGAGTCGAGGTTGCCGGTGACTCGGTCATCAAAGCGAGCGCCCAGGCTGATGATCAGGTCTGACTTTTGCAGGCCGGCCACGGCGGCCACGGTGCCGTGCATGCCGGGCATGCCCAGGTGCTGCGGGTGGCTGTCGGGGAATGCCCCACGTGCCATCAAAGTGGTGACCACCGGGATTCCGGTGAGCTCAGCCAAAGTCCGCAACTCACGCGACGCGCCCGAACGGATCACACCGCCACCGACATAGAGCACCGGGCGACGCGCAGCCAACATCAGTTTGGTGGCTTCGCGAATCTGCTTGGAGTGCGGCCTAGTGATCGGGCGGTAGCCAGCCAGGTTGAGTTCGGTGGGCCACACAAAGTCAGTCATCGCCTGCAGAGCACTCTTGGCCACATCGACCAACACCGGGCCGGGTCGACCCGTGCCAGCGATGTGGAAGGCCTCTGCCACCGTGCGTGGGATTTCTGCGGGGTCAGTGACCAAGAAATTGTGTTTGGTGATCGGCATGGTGATGCCGCGGATGTCTGCCTCTTGGAAAGCGTCGGTGCCAATCATGGAGGCCCCGACCTGGCCAGTGACGGCGACGATCGGCACAGAGTCCATATAGGCATCGGCAATCGGGGTCACCAAGTTGGTGGCACCCGGTCCGCTGGTCGCCATGCACACACCGACCTTGCCGGTGGCCGCTGCATATCCCTGTGCGGCGTGTCCGGCACCTTGCTCGTGGCGCACCAGGATGTGGCGAATCGAGGAATCGTAGAGCGGGTCATAGGCGGGCAAGATCGCGCCACCTGGGATCCCGAAGATGTCTTTGACGCCTACGGCTTCAAGCGACCTGATCAGGCTCTGGGCGCCGGTCATCGGCTCACCGTGGTTGCCTGGGGCTGCTGCCTGGCTCATCTGCTCAATCCTTCAAGTCCGGTTCCAACAAAAAACCCCCCGGCCTGCTGGCTTCGGAGGGTTGACGCGCGGAGAAACCCGCTGGGCTCACACGACGCGTCGTGAGCGTACGAGAATCTCGGTTCGCATGGCATAGAGGTTCCCCGCCAACCCTGGCTGGCGTCAAGTCAGTGTGGGGGGCGTCTCAGAAAATGGACTCATTGCCCGCAATGCGGGCACCGATCAGGTGGTGCGCAGTCGGTTGAGCTGCTTGCCGTCGGCATCGAAGTTTGTCGGCTCGAGCCAGGCGTCGTACGACGCACGCAATCGCGTGTGCCAATCACTATCCGTCATGGCGAACCAATCAGTGTCTCGGTTGCGCCCCTTGTAGACCACTGCTTGCCGAAAGCGACCTTCGTAGCTGAAACCGAACCGCTCGGCTGCTCGACGTGACGGCTCGTTAAAGCTGTCGCACTTCCACTCGAAACGTCGATAGCCCCTGCCCTCAAAGACGTTCCTGGCCAAGAGGTAGATCATCTCGGTGGCCGCTGTGGTGCGCTGAAGCCGCTCACCAAGGGCGATATTGCCCACCTCAATGACACCCATCGTCGGCACATCGCGCATCAGGCAGGCATGACCCAAGGCCTTGCCGTCGAGCTCGACGCAGTAGGCCTCGAAGTCGGGATTGGCTTCGATGGCCTCGACGTACTCATCGAATGCCTGTCGACCAACATCGGTGCGCTCAAACGGGCCAGAGAACAGGTAGGTCCACAAGCTGTCTGGGGAGTCGAGGACGAGTGATTGCCACAGATCCTCAGCATGGCGAGCACTCAGCGGCACCAGCCTCACGTGCGTCCCAACCATGGCCTCGATAGGCGCCGCAGTACGTGGGGCCCAATCGAGCGACTCACCTACGGGCTGGTCGAACTCATTGACTGGCATCAACCGCAGACCGCTCCATGGGCGGCCGATTGCACCACCTTGGCGTACTTGCCCAGCACTCCCCTGGTGTACTTCGGCGCGTTTGGCTCCCAGCCAACCCGGCGTTCGGCGATCTCATCTTCGGAGACCGCAACATCGAGGGAGTGACCGGCCACATCGAGGGTGATCTGGTCGCCATCTCGCAAGAAGGCGATCGGGCCCCCATCAACTGCCTCGGGGGCGATGTGTCCCACACAGAGCCCGGTGGTGCCTCCAGAGAAGCGGCCGTCCGTGATGAGCAAGACGTCCTTGCCCAGCCCAGCACCCTTGATGGCACCGGTGATGGCCAACATTTCACGCATGCCTGGGCCACCCTTGGGGCCTTCGTACCTGATGACCACAACGTCGCCGGCCTTAATGGCACCGTCGGCCAAGGCATCGAGCGCGGCACGTTCGCCATCAAAGACCCGAGCAGTTCCGGTGAAGGTCGAGTCGTCAAAGCCCGCGCTCTTCACAACGGCGCCCTCGGGAGCCAACGAACCGTGCAACACGGTGATGCCACCAGTGGCGTGAATCGGCTTGTCGAAGTTGCGCAACACGTCTCCATCGACGTGTTGGGGGTTGAGGTCGGCCAAATTTTCGGCCATGGTCTTGCCGGTCACGGTGAGGCAATCACCATTCATCAGGCCCGCATCGAGCAGTGCCTTCATCACGACGGGGATGCCCCCGATCTTGTCGACGTCGTTCATCACGAACCGACCAAACGGCTTGAGGTCACCGATGTGGGGCACCTTGGCGCCGATGCGGTTGAAGTCGTCGAGCGTGAGATCGACCTCGGCTTCGCGAGCAATCGCCAGCAGGTGCAGCACCGCGTTGGTCGAACCTCCCAGAGCCATCACGACTGCGATGGCGTTCTCGAAAGCTGGCTTGGTCAGAATCTGGCGCGCGGTGATGCCTTGGCGCAGCAAGTTCACTACTGCTTCCCCCGAGCGATGTGCGAACCCGTCACGACGGCGGTCCACTGCAGGCGGGGCAGCCGAACCAGGCAATGACATGCCCAATGCTTCGGCAACTGAAGCCATGGTGTTCGCCGTATACATCCCACCGCAGGCGCCCTCGCCGGGACAGATCGCCTTCTCGATCTTGGTGACTTCTTCTTCGGTTATCCGTCCGGCCAGACAGGCCCCGACAGCCTCGAAGGCGTCGATGATGGTGACGTCATTGCCATCAACTTGACCCGGCATGATCGATCCGGCGTACAAGAAGACGGCGGCGAGATCCAACCGCGCCGCAGCCATCAGCATGCCGGGCAGCGACTTGTCACACCCTGCCAGCAGCACCGAACCGTCGAGGCGCTCAGCCATCATGACCGTCTCGACGGAGTCAGCGATGACTTCGCGACTCACCAACGAGTAGTGCATGCCTTCGTGGCCCATGGAGATGCCGTCAGAAACCGAGATAGTGCCAAACTCCAGTGGGTAACCCCCGGCAGCGTGCACACCGTTCTTGACGGCCTTGGCCAACCGATCGAGGGAGAGATTGCACGGGGTGATCTCGTTCCAACTCGAGGCGACACCAATTTGCGGTTTGACCCAGTCGTCATCACCCATGCCAACGGCGCGGAGCATGCCGCGCGCGGCCGCCTTTTCGAGACCATCGGTGACGTCGCGCGAGCGCGGTTTGATGTCGGGCGCAGGGTTGCCTGAAGTCATAAATCCACAGGGTAGTAGCCCAAGACGACCTACCAGTGGGCGGCCAGATATTCATGGACAGCCAATCTGCCCGATTCGTCCCTTGCTGACCTCACGTCTGGTTCGCCACGATGGTCTGATGCGCTCACGTAGGGGGATGGTGGCGCGCGCACGTGGGTGGCTGCGCGCTAGAGAACGCGTCCGCGAGCGCTTCGAATTGCGCGTCGGACGCCCTCCTCGCATGCTGCGACCGATCAATCACGTCGACCACCTCCAGTGGTACAAGTTCTTCTACCGAGACGCGCGGCTGCCTGCATTGGCCGACAAAGTGCTGGTGAAGGACTACATCAGAGATCGGCTTGGCGAGGGCTGGACCGTGCCGACTCTATGGACTGGCACGTCGCTCCCCGATGAGCCGCCGTGGCCGATTCCCTACATCCTGAAGGCCAATCACGGCAGCGGTTGGAACATCATCGTCACCGACGAGACCCCATTGGACCTAGGTAAAGCACGGCGACAAACCAACAGGTGGATGAAGCGGGTGTACGGCGGATGGTGGGGTGAATGGCTCTACTCACTGATCTCACCGCAACTGTTGGTGGAGCCACTCCTGCTTGTCGATGGCACCATCCCTATGGACCTGAAGATGTGGACCTTTCACGGCCGGGTTCACAACATCCAACTGCAAGACCACCCCGGGCATCCCCATCGCGGCGCGTCAAACTACACAGTCGATTGGGTCCGCCAACCGTTCATTGGTAAGGCAATTCCAGAGTACCCATTCGATCATCCGCGTCCGGAGCGGCTCGAGGAGATGGTGGCGGCCGCTGAACGCCTGGCAACCGGATTTCCGTTTATGCGCGTCGACTTCTACCTGCTGGCAGATCAGCCTCTCGTCGGCGAACTGACCTTCTACCCCACCAGCGGCTTTAGTCCCCGCTTTCCGTTGGAGTACGACGACGCACTCGGGGCGCTGTGGCGGATGCCCAATGGAGCACTCCCCTGGCCATGGCGAATGCGCCGTCAGCAACGTGCAGCGCGCACGACCATCACATCGGGCAGGTTAGAGATCGCGCACGACCACGACTCCCCTCCATCTGGTGATGCCCAGACTGATCCATTGCGGGCGCCGAAATAGAGTCCTGCTTCATCGTGGTCATCAGCGCACATCGCATCGCGCATCACCCCGACGAAGAAACTCTCGGGTAGGCCCTTGGAGAGCGCCTCCCACGTTGATCCAGCGTCTTGGCTGCGCCATACGGCCGCCACGCCATCGACGGGGTGACGTCCACCTTCGGCGCTGACCGGAAACACGAAGACCGTGTCAGGTTGGTGGGGATGCACCACCACTGGAAAGCCGAACGTGGCGGGCAACCCGGCGTCGATGGGGTGCCAGTGGGCGCCCTCGTCGTCACTGCGATAGACCCCACCGTGGTTTTGGGCAAATATCCGCTCGGGTCGAGCAGCATGCCGGGCAATCTTGTGCACGCACTGACCAAACTCTGGGAACTGCATGTCGGGCGGCATGAACTCAGCCCTGATGCCGTTGTTGCGCGGATGCCATGAGGAGCCACCGTCGGTGGTGAGGTAACAACCGCCCGATGACAAAGCTGCGACGACCGAATCGGGATCGGTGGGGTGGGGCAAGATCGTGTGGAACGCCTGCCCGCCCAACCCACCTTGCCAGTGCTCTCTGTGAGGGTGGTTCCACAAGCCCTCAACCAGGGCAAACGACTGGCCGTTGTCGATGCTCTTAAAGATCGCCCCCGGCTCGGTGCCAGCCCAGATCTCACCGGGGCGCAACCCGGGGGTCAATTGCCACACCCGCTCGACCGAGGCATCAACATGCTCGGGGAAACCAATGTGAGTTGGCGACCATGAGAGGCCACCATCTTCGGAGACCTGCAGCAGCGGACCGGTCCAACTCAAAGAGGTGCCCGCGAGCAGACGCTGTCGAGAAATCATCACCGAATAGACCTCGTGCAGATCAAAGAGCGGACCACTCCAGGTCCACTCGGCACGCGCGTCGTCGCTGCGACCTATCCAGAGTCCCTTGCGGGTGCCCACCAGTAACAGAGTCCCCACGGTCAGACCTATGGCTGGATCAACACGATTCGGTCGTCATAACGAACAGGTGTGCCTCGGCCGTCACGGTTTGACGTCGTGAGCCACAGGTTTCCAGCCGGTGTCGTCTGCACGGTTCTCAACCGACCCCAGGTGCCGTAGAAGAATTGTCCCGACTCGGTCGCTTCCAGCCCGTTCAGTGAGATTCGGTAGAGCCGCTGGCCCCGGAGCGCAGCCATCCACAGTGAGCCTCCAGCAAAGGCAAGCCCAGATGGCGACGCCTCGTCAGTTGCGAAAGTCAGTTTGGGTGCGGCGTACTGAGCGGGGCACGGATCAGTGCCATTGAAGATGTGGTTGCCCTCGCACACAGGCCACCCATAGTTAGCCCCCGGAGTGATCAAGTTGAGCTCATCAACGTCGTTCTCACCCAGTTCGGAGGCCCACAGATTGCCTGCGGCATCCCAAGCGAGCCCTTGCACGTTGCGGTGCCCATAGGAGTAGACCCGAGTACCAAACGGGTTGCCCGGCGCGGGCTCGCCACTGCTGGTGATGCGCAGGATCTTTCCCCCAAGCGAGGTGAGGTCTTGGGAGGGATTCGGCTTTTGCCGAGCATCACCGGTGGCGACGTAGAGATAGCCGTCAGGCCCGAAGGCCAGTCGACCGCCGTCGTGTGTGGGAGCACCAGGGATGCCGCTGAGAATGACTACGCGCCGTCCCAAGGTGTTGTTGGTGCGGAACTTAATCCTCATCACGCGGTTGTCGGTGGCGGTGCCGACATATACGTAAATGCGGCGATCTTGGGCGAAGGTCGGGCTCACCGCCAGGCCAAGAAGGCCACCCTCACTGCTGGCGCGAACCTGGGTGATCGTGCCAACCCACTGGCGCAAAGCACTGCCTTTGACGAGGTAGATCCGCCCAGTGCTGCGTTCGGTCACCAAGGCAGACCCATCGGGAAGGAAACCGACCCCCCACGGCACTTTCATCTGTTTGGCGATTCGTTTTAGGGGCACGGGGTCCGGTTGTACGCCGTACGCCGGCACGAGCCAGGCGCCGCCCAGCAACCAAGCAGTGAGGACCAAGAGTGCTTTGCGCATGCCTTGAGGGTCTCCCGATTCGTCGGGCCTGGCAACCCCTGGGACCGACTAGATCCGGTCCCAGGGACGTCCTGGCTACGAAGTGCCCTGAATGGCTAGTACTCCAAACTGCGGAATCCAGTGAATGTTGGTGTAGTCGTTGCCCAACTGCCACACAGTCGGGTGATCCATCTGGGCGTTGATCAACGCGGCGGCGTTCTCCCGCAAGTCTGCACGTCCCGTATAGGTGGCCAACCGACCCAAAGCAAAGGCTCTGCTGAAGTTGATCGCGTTGGTGTGGCTGGTGCCGGAGTTTGCGATGTAGCTGGCGTAGTAGTTGGCCGGAATCCGAGCGTTAACCCACGCGGATGCGCTTGCCCCCTCAATCGTGGCCACCGCAGCTAGGCGCAATAACGCCGGCGGGAAGAAACTGCTGGCAGTGGAGGCGTCCTTGCTCGCGGGAAGGTAGTAGTCCGCATCGGCCGTCTTCAACCATCGCGTCACTTTGCTCTGCACCCACGTTTGAGTGGCTGTGTCACCGCGATAGACGGAGTACTCCCACATGTTGAGCAGGGCCCACGAGACGTTTTGGTAGTCAGAACGTTTGACGTACGACGTCCAGGCACTGGTGCTCCAGCCATCCATACGGTTTTTCATCAAGGTCACCGCATAGTCGCCTAATGTGCGCAAACCGGTGTCACCGGTGAGTTGTTCGCGCTCACGAACCAGCAACAGCATCCACGCCGTGCCGTAAGGGTTGTCACTTTGGGAACCGTAGATTCGTGAACCCATATACGAACGCTCACTGCTGACCCGCGAAAGCGGTAGATCGGCGCTTGACGCGTTCGACCAGGTCATGTCGCCAGTCAGCGCGCTGACTGCATACAGTGCCCAGTGAGCGTGCACGTCGCTGTGCCAGTCATAACAGTTGTTAAACAGCGGGCTCGACCCGTTCGAATACGAACTGCGCGTGATACAGCTCTTGGGCGACGGGGCCAACGCCAACAGGTCTGTCTGGCGCTGCGCGCTATAACGATCCCAGTCCGCACCGGCTTGGGCGGCCGGGGCGCTCAGCGTGGTCGCGAATAGGGCACAAGTAAGCATCACAACAAGTCGACGCATCGCAATCACTCTCATTCATGTGTGTGGTGGGCTGCCGATGAATCAGGCTAAAACCACAAACATGAACGTGGGTTGGATTTGCACTTAGAGGGTGGTCTTACTGCACTAACCTGCAGTTGTGCTGCCTTAACTTGAGGTAAGAGACTCCAATATCAACTCGCGCACGCGTGCCGCGTCTGCCTTGCCGCGCATCAGTTTCATGACCTCACCGATCAACGCACCTGCCGCTGCGACCTTGCCTTCGCGAATCTTGTCCGCAACGTCGGGGTTAGCGGCGATCGCTGTGGCAACTGCCTCAGCCAAGGCACCATCGTCGGAAACCATGGCCAATCCACGCTTGGCCACGACCTCGGCTGGCGTGCCCTCTCCAGCCAGCACTCCCTCAAAGACCTCGCGTGCAAGTTTGTCGTTGATGGTCTTGGCATCCACGAGCGCCTGAACACCGGCCACATCGGCTGGGGTGATCGGCAAAGCAGAAACCTCGACACCGTCTTCGTTCGCCCGGCGGGCCAACTCACCTAGCCACCACTTGCGCGCAGCCTGAGGGGCTGCACCGGCTGCGATGGTCTCCTCGACCAATCCCAGCGCTCCTGCACCCACGGTGTCGCGCATCTCGAGGTCGCTGAATCCCCAGGCCTCTTGGAGTCGCGCTCGACGTACCCGAGGAGGCTCGGGAAGCTCACTGCGCAACTGCTCGACCCACTCGCGACTGGGCGCAATCGGCACCAAGTCAGGCTCGGGGAAGTAGCGGTAGTCCTCCGCGTCGGACTTCTCACGTCCACTCGTGGTGATGCCGGTGTCTTCGTGGAAGTGCCGGGTCTCCTGCAGGATCGAGCCGCCCCCACTGAGGATCTCGGCATGGCGAGAAATCTCAAAGCGCACCGCTCGTTCAACGCTGCGCAGGGAGTTGACGTTCTTGGTCTCAGTGCGAGTGCCCAGCAGTCCAGAGTCTTTCGGCGCCAACGACAAGTTCACGTCACAGCGCATCGAACCCTGCTCCATGCGGACGTCTGAGACGCCCAGCCCGAGCAAGATTTCGCGCAACTGAGCGACGTAGGCCTTGGCCACCTCAGGAGCGCGTTCGCGGGTGCCCAGGATCGGCCTCGTGACAATCTCGATCAACGGAATGCCAGCCCGGTTGTAGTCGACCAGTGAGTAGTCGGCGCCGTGGATGCGACCCGTGCTGCCACCGACGTGAGTCGACTTGCCGGTGTCTTCCTCCATGTGAGCGCGCTCGATCTCAACACGCACGACCTCGCCATCGGCGAGCTCGACATCGAGGAACCCATCGAAGGCGATCGGCTCGTCGTACTGCGAGGTCTGGAAGTTCTTGGGCATGTCTGGGTAGAAGTAGTTCTTGCGGGCAAAGCGACACCACTCGGCGATCGAACAGTTCAGCGCCAACCCAATGCGGATCGCGGACTCCACACCCTTCCCGTTCACGACCGGCAAACTGCCCGGCAACCCCAGACAGGTGGGACACGTCTGGGTGTTGGGTTCAGCACCAAACTCGGTGGGGCAACCGCAGAACATCTTTGTGGCGGTGTTGAGTTCGACGTGAACCTCAAGCCCCATGGCGGGGTCGAATGCTGCCAATGCCTCGTCGAAATTCATCGGGCACCTCCTAGCTCAGGAACCCGATCAAGCAACCGGCCACCCCACTGATTTGTCAGCAGTGACTCCAGCGCTGCGCCGACACGATATAGCCGGGCATCTTGCATCGCCGGAGCCAAGATTTGGAAACCTGCTGGCAAGTTGTCTTCATCTGCCAGCCCGCACGGCAACGACATGCCAGGCACGCCAGCCAAGTTGGCCGGGATCGTGGCGATGTCGTTGAGGTACATCGACAGCGGGTCGTCGAGCTTTTCACCCAACTTGAAGGCCGTGGTCGGCGCGGTGGGCGATACCAAGACATCGGCTTGAGCAAACGCTGCCTCGAAGTCGCGCGAGATCAAGGTGCGCACCTTTTGGGCGGAGCCGTAATAGGCGTCGTAGTAGCCACTGCTCAGCGCATAGGTGCCCAAGATGATGCGTCGTTTGACCTCATCACCAAAGCCCGCATCGCGGGTCGCGCGCATGACATCTTCAGCGCTCGGGTCGCCATCGGGGGTGACCCGCAAGCCGTAACGCATCGCGTCAAACCGCGCCAGGTTGCTGGAGGCCTCGCTCGGCATGATGAGGTAGTACGCCGCCAGAGCATGCACGAACGACGGGCAGCTGACCTCAACGATCTGGGCGCCCGCAGCGACCATCACCTCAAGTGACTCGTTAAACCGAGCCAGCACGCCGGCTTGGTAGCCATCGCCACCGAGTTCAGTGATCACGCCGATCTTCACACCGCTCAAGTCGCCGTTGGCTCCCTGCATGGCGGCTTCGACGAATCCGCTCGCTGGAGCATTGATGCTGGTCGAGTCGAGTGGGTCATGGCCACCGATGACTTCGTGCAGCAGCGCTGCATCGAGCACCGTGCCCGTGACCGGACCCGCCTGGTCCAGTGAGTTGGCCATCGCGATCAAGCCGTATCGGCTGACGCCGCCGTACGTCGGCTTGACGCCGACTGTCCCAGTGACCGCGCCAGGTTGGCGGATCGAGCCACCGGTGTCGGAACCGATGGCTAACGGAGCCTCAAAGGCGGCGATCGCTGCGGCAGACCCACCACCAGATCCACCCGGGATGCGGTCGAGGTCCCAGGGGTTGTGCGTCGGGCCGTAGGCGGAGTGTTCGGTGGATGACCCCATCGCGAACTCATCCATGTTGGTCTTGCCCAGGATCGGTAGGCCCGCAGCTTTGAGGCGAGCAACCACGGTTGCGTCGTACGGCGGCACCCAACCTTGCAGGATCTTGGAGCCACAGGTCGTAGCAATCCCCTGGGTCGCAAGCACATCCTTGACGGCGATCGGAACGCCATCAAGCGCACTCGCAGCGGCGCCGGCGGCTCGACGAGCATCGCTAGCGGCGGCTGCGGCCATGGCGCCATCTGAATCGACCTGCAAGAACGCGTGCACATCACCATCGACGGCACCGATGCGGTTCAAGAAGGCTTCAGTCACCTGCGCGCTGGTGGTTTCGCCAGATTCGAGGGCGGCAGCCAACTGGGCTGCAGAACGGGTAATCACTCTTCCCCCAAGATCTTCGGCACGGCAAACCGCTGCTCTTCAACCTGCGGCGCCCCACTCAGAGCGGCTTCAGCACTCAAGCTAGGCACGACCACGTCGTCGCGAAACACGTTGGTCAATGGCAGCGCGTGCGATGTTGGCTCGATGTCATCGGCAGCGATGGCGCTGATGGAAGCCACCGACTCCAAGATCACGCTCAGTTGAGGTGCCAGATGGTCAAGTTCAGCGTCTTCGAGATCAATGCGTGCGAGGTCGGCCAAGTGGCGCACCTGCTCGCGCGTGATCGCTGTGGGAGAGGCAGACATGCGCCCAATCCTAGGGACGCCCGAGCAGTTCTGTTGACTCAGGTTGCGGTGGTGGCAGTGGACCGAGCATTTCGACGACGTCGCCACCACACGATGACCAGCACAGGTCCCACAACGATGAGCCACGGGATGAGTGCGCCGAGCACAGTGATCAGGGCCGAGAACGATGCGGCCAAGGAGCGCCAACCAGAACGCAGGCCGTCAACAAAGGCGTTGGGGGTCGATGTGGTGCCAACCCGTTGCAGGTTGATGCTGATGGTGCTCATGGCGGTCTGATTGCCGAGCCACGTTGCCTGGGCCTTGAGGCTCTCCAGTTCGGCCTGCCGATTGCTCAGTTCGGATTCGAGGGCCACGATGTCGCGGATCGAGTTGGCACGCTCCATCAGTTTCTCGATGCGCTGCACCGCCGCGGTTTGCACCCTCACGCGCGCCTGGACGTCCAGCACTTCTGTGGTGACGTCTTCAGCAGACTTGCTCAGATCAATCAACCGCCCAAGCTTGGCGAGCTTCGCCATGGTGTCTTCAAACTTGGCCGATGGCACGCGCACAGTGAGGTTCGACGAGGTGATGACACCTTCGGTGTTGGTGCTGGTTTGTTCATCTTGGATGTGCCCACCTGCCGCCGTCACCACCTTCACCGCGTCCGCTCGCACTGCGCCCACTTCGCCACTCTCACTGGTGACGTACCCATTAGAGATCACCTTCTGCTCGACAACGGCCGCATCAATATTTGAGCGGGCCGAGCTGAGCGCGTCACCGCCTGCCTCACCCCGCACTGACTTCTCATCTGCCACGAATCCGTCATCGGGCATAGATGAGTCAGCGGTCCCTCCGCCACTAAATCCTTGGCGGTTACCGATCATGCCTTGAGCCATCAACCCGGCTAGCAACATGATGATCAGTACGGCGATGCCGAGCACAGCAGCAGCAATCAGTGCGCGTTTGGGGGTGATGCGGCTCATGACAGCGGGGGTTCTCATGGGCTCTTGGACGCAATGGGGCTAGGTGTGGTTGCGCCTTTCGCGTACCTTTGCCCGGTGCGCCTGACCTTGACTGCCATCGTTGCAACCCTGATGGGTCTGACTGCGGCGCCAGCCGTCGCGGCCGACCCCATTGACTACGTCGCCCTCGGCGACTCCTTCACCGCAGCCCCGATGGTGCCCGGCACATCGCTAGCTGGGGGCTGCATCCGCTCGACTGGCAACTACCCCCACCGCTACGCCGCCAAGCACCCACGAGTCAGGTTGACCGATGTCTCGTGCAGCGCCGCCACCACCAGCGACGTCTACAGTTCCCAGCACACCGCATGGGGCGACCTGCCGCCCCAGTTGGACGCGGTCAATGCCGGCACCGACTTAGTCACCATCTCTTTGGGCGGCAATGACGAAGGCTTGTTCGGCACGCTGACTGACTGGTGCGCCAATATCACTGGCACCCAGACGACCGGGCATCCGTGCCAAGACGCGATGGCTAACCCCGACGGCACAGATTGGTTGGCCACCACAATCCCGCGCACCCAAGAGCGCATCAAGAACGTTGTGCTCGCGGTCAAGGCGAAGGCACCCCATGCCCGCATCGTGCTGATCGGCTACCCGCGTCTGGTCCCAACCAAGGGACGCTGCGACGCCCTCCCCCTCGCCGACGGCGACTACGCCTACGCCTTCGGCCTCAACTTGGCCCTGAACAGGGCTGTCCAGGCTGCTGCCCGCGAGACCAACGTGAAGTACCTCAACCTGTGGCGAGCCAGCAGGCGGCACGACATTTGCGCCAAGGTCCCGTGGGTCAACGGCAAAGACACCGTGCTCACCGCGGCCTACAAATACCACCCATTTGCGAACGAGCAGGCCGCCATCGCGCGGATGCTCCATCGCCGCTTGCGCTAATCCGTCGAAATCCCAGGACAGGCGTACGTCGAGCGCCTGACCCGAAGAACACACACAAAGGGCATGCGAACAATTGCCGGGCGACCGAACGGCCCCTGGGAGCTAA
>WBZP01003814.1_pt1 | contig 16079 bp, 17 predicted proteins | sample 5204301 | NCBI WGS metagenome assembly WBZP01 (sample SAMN12412401, study PRJNA552823) | activated sludge metagenome | isolation source: activated sludge from nitrification reactor of wastewater treatment plant... | place: USA: Pennsylvania | collected 2017
CGCGCGCACCCGCAGAGGTTGGCCGGTGGACATCCCGCCCTCCGTGCCGCCACTGTGACCGGTCTCGCGGGTCATGTGACCGTCGACGAGCACGATCTCGTCCTGGGCCTGCGAACCGCGCATCGCGGCAAGGTCGAACCCGTCACCCACCTCGACGCCCTTGATGGCCTGGATCCCCATCAACGCCGAGGCGAGCCGCGCGTCGAGCCGCCGGTCGGAGTGCACATAACTGCCAAGGCCCGGCGGCAGACCTTCGGCGATCACCTCGACCACCCCGCCGAGGGTGTCGGCATCCGCCTTCGCCGCGTCGATCTCAGCGACCATCGCCTCACCTGCCGCTCGATCCGCGCATCGCACCGGATCGGCATCGATGCCGGGAAGATCTGCGGACGTCGGCACCGGGCCGGTCGACGCCACCGAGCCGATGCGCACCACATGGCTGAAGACCTGCACGCCGGCCGCCTGCTCGAGCAAAGCCTTGGCCGCTGCGCCAAGCGCGACCCGGGCGGCCGTCTCCCGCGCGCTCGCGCGTTCCAGCACCGGGCGGGCGTCGTCGAAGGCGTACTTCTGCATGCCCACAAGGTCCGCGTGACCCGGCCGCGGACGGGTCAATGGCGCGTTGCGTGCCTGTTTGGCCAGAATGGCCTCGTCCACGGGGTCGGCAGACATGACCTGCTCCCACTTGGGCCATTCGGAGTTGCCCACCTGGATGGCGATGGGGCCGCCTTGGGTCCGGCCGTGCCGGATGCCGGCGAGCAGGTGCACCTCGTCAGCTTCGAACTTCTGCCGGGCGCCGCGCCCGTATCCGAGTCGACGGCGCGCCAGAGCATCCGCCACGTCCTCGGTGGTGACCGCCACATCGGCCGGCATCCCCTCCAGCACAGCAGTGAGTGCAGGGCCGTGCGACTCCCCGGCGGTCAACCATCTGAGCATGTCCCCCATCGTGTCAGAAGGGCCTACAACTCCCCGTTCTTGCCCTCGCAGATGCTGACCCGGACCTCGGTGTCCATGCGTCCCATCCAGGCACAGTCGCCGCCCAGCGGGGCCACGTACACCACGCCCTCGTCACCAGGGATGTTGATGTAGAACTTGCTCCGGTCGCCCTCCACCCGGGCGATGACGTAGTCGCCGGTCACCTCCACGACAGCCACTGTGACGCCATCTTCGGCGTCCTTGCCGTTGTGGATGGGCTCGGGAACGACGTTCTTATCCGCCGTGGGCTTCTCATCGGCGCTGTCCGAACCGCTCACATCGACAGGCTTGGTGCTACTCGACGTCCCGTTGTCGACAGTGGCCGACGGGTCGGTGTTGGTGGTGCCGTAGGAACTCGTCTTCTTCGGAGCGGACTTCTTGGTCGACGCGGCGGGCTCCGACCCGGAATCCGAGACGTCGTCCTCCGTACCGGCCAACGGACCGAAGGGGTTCGCGTTCGTGCCACGTCCTACCACTGTGGCGACCAGCGGATCGGTGGGTTCCTCGGTCTCCATCGTGGGAGACGGCGAAGGCTTGCCTTTGGGTACGGGACCGAGGTCCGCTTGCTCGCCACCGCCCGACAGGAGCAAGTACAACCCACCCAGTAGTGCGACGCCCAGAGCCACGACGAGCAGTATTACAGCACGTCGATTCTCATGCAGGTACTCCGACATGCTCATTCACCACCCTCCTGCAGCTCCGCCGGCAACTGGACCGCGTCACCGTTAAGGACGAAGACTCTTGCCTGCATCGTGAAGGCGAGGTCCGCTCCGGAGTCGCCGTCTGTTTCCCGGGTGATGTCGAGCACCGTCACGAGGAAGGCACGCTGCTGTTGCTCGAGACGAGCGATCAGGTTCTGCACCGACTGGTAACTGCCCCGGCCGGACAGTGTCAGGGGAACGTAGGCGACCCCTGTGTTCTTCGGCGCGAGCCCCTGTCCGAGGTTAGACGGAGTCGGCGCAGGGGCCGCCACCTTCGGCTTCTCCGAATCGCCCGACTCGGACGACGAAGGTGTGGCAGACGGCGTGGGTGTGACCTTGAAAAGTGTGATCTGACCCGGCTGCAGGGAAGTCAGTTCGATGTTCTCGGCGCGGGCCTGGGACTGAATCGTGCGCATCAGCCGAGGGACGTCCACGTCCTTGGGGATCTTCGCCCGGATACGCTCAAGGACGGCGATCTGCTGCTCGAGATCATCTGCCTGTTGAGCAAGTTGCCGCGTCTGTGCCATGACAGCTTCGGTCTTGCGCTCGGTCTGGTCAACTTCGCTGCGCGTCTGGGAGACGGCCCCGAAGACCGGGCTCACTACCACCATCCATCCGGCGAAGCCGACCATCAGTACGAGTAGCAGGCCACCGACCACCCAGAATCGCGGATTGTTCTTCATCGCTCCGCCTCCACGTAACGCCCGGACAGGGCCTGGTCGGTCAGTTCGGCGGTGTTGCTGAAGGTGTACACACCGGAATCTTCGGCCCGTGATACATCAGTAAGGATGACGTTCTGATAGTCAGGGTTGCCCCTGAGAGTCTCAATCCACACGGATACGTCGTTGAATGTCGCTGCTTCACCCGAAAATGTGACTGTGCCGACCAGTGGTTCGGCCGCTTCCTCTGTGGTTGTGGCGCGATTGCTGGATGCCGACTCCTGTTCTCCGATGACCATGGACACCTGGGTCAGGGACACGTTGGGCGGCATGATCGCGGCCAGGTTGGCCACGAGTCGCGCGACCTGCACCTCGTTACCCATCGCCTGTGCGAGCTCCGCGCGCGCAGCGTCCACCGCGGCGTAGACGGCCGGAACCTCGGCGTACTTGGCTTTCTCGGCCTCCGCGTCACGCAGGCGCTGCTGGGCGGTCGCGAGTTCAGCGGTGGCAGATGCGAGTTGCACACGGCCGAGGACGAACAAGCCGGCCAGCAGTGCCACCACAGCCAGCAGCGCCAAGAGCACCATCCGCTTGGAGCGGCGCACCTGCCTGCGAAGCAGGATCGCGGGCGGGATCAGGTCCGGTGTCGGGAAGTCGCGACGGTCGAGCAGCGCGTCAAGCCCGCCGGCGGGGGTGCCGACCTGTACCTGCGGTTGCTGATCGGGCCCACCTGGAGGCTCTTCGGAGCCAGTCGGGGGCGTGGCGCTGTACGACGTGGTCATGCTGCCCCCAAAGCCAGACTGACGGCCGGTGCCGCAGCCGGTGCCGCAGCCAACATGCGCTGCTCCGCGGAGAGGCCTTTGCCAGGGACGACGCCATGTGGAGTTCCCGCCATCACGGGCACCCGCAGGACGGTCCCGAGGATCGGCACCAGTCCGATGGTCGAGCCGCCACCGCCGACCACGTAGGCACGTTCGATGCGCCGGTTCTCACTGGTCTTGTAGAAGTCGATGGAAGTACGGATGTCGGTGACAAGTTCCGTGAGCGCCGCCCGTACCGCGTTCTCAGTCGCTGAGCGGTCAGCGGGATTCATCGCGGCCCACATCGAGGGCACGGCCACCTTCCATCGCTCCGCCTCGTCCTCGCTGATCGCTAAGGTCTCAGCGAGTGCTGCGGTGATGTCGCGGCCGCCGCGGCTGAGGATGCGGACGAAGTGCGGCTGCCCGTGTTCCTGGATCGTCACGCTGGTCATCGAGGCACCCACGTCGATAACCGCCTCCGCGCCGGGAGCGTGCGAGTCGGCCACGGCGCCCAATGTGGCCAGCGGAGTGAGCGTCACCGAGACCACGCGCAGAGCGGCGGCTTCGATGGCGTCGACCATCGTCAGCACACCGTCCTCGCCCGCCGCCACGAGCAGACCCCTCAGCATGCGAGAGCCGTCGTCGTCGAGCACCTCCTCGTAGGCGAGGAAGTCGAGCACGCAATCCTCCACCGGCATCGGAAGCAGATCGGCCGCCAGCAGCGGCAGTGCCTTCGCGAACTCCTTCTGCGGAACCCAGGGCAGATCGACCTGGCGGGCGACCATCCGCTGACTGACAGCGCCGAGGTGAACGTCCTTGCTGGCCGGCTTGGTGGACTTGAGCATGTGCCGGATGGCCTCGGTCAGGGCGGCCGAGTCGACGACCTCCCCGTCCACCACGACGCCGGGAGTCAGCGCGACCTGTCCGAACTGCTGCAAGGAGGCACCCGATCGGCCCCTCGACACCGTCGCCATGCGCACGGCGGAGGAACCCACCTCCAGACCCACAGTCACCTTGGCCACGGCTACCTCCATCACGCCTTACCCGTGGCATCGGCCGGATCGGCCGGATTGTTGAGCGAAAGTTCACTCAAATGAGCGAATCGGTGTACCAGTCCGCGATCCACTGCCCCCAGCCGATCGCCAGCAGAGCGGCCACGATCATGAATGGACCGAACGGCAGGGCGCTCTTGCGGCCCGCCCTCCCCGCCACGATCGCCGCGACTCCAAACACCGCACCGAGGACAAATGCCCCAAAACCTCCCACAACGAGCGCTCCCCAGCCCACCCAGGCCATGACAGAGCCCAGACTGAGCGCGAGTTTGGCGTCTCCCCACCCCATGCCCCGGGGGAAGACTGCTGCCAGCAGGGCGTAGATCAGCGCCAGGGCGAGCCCCCCGAGCGCCGCCCGGACCCATGCCGACCACATGTCCTCGACCGCCGCCGTCAGGGTGAATCCGGCGAGCACGACGAGATAGGTGGACAACGTGAGACTGTTCGGGAGGCGCTTGACCTCGAGATCGATGAGGAACAGGGCGATACAGGCCGCCATGAACCAGAGCGCGAACGGCAAGAGGACCGAAAGCCCCACCCACCATGCCGTCAGCGCGAACAGGAGCCCCGTGGCCGCTTCGACCAGGGGATATCGCGCAGAGATCCGAGTCCCGCAGTCACGGCACCGCCCACGCAGGATCAGCCAGGAAATCACTGGGATGTTGTCGTAGGGACGGATGGGATGGTTGCACACCGGGCAGCGCGACCCCGGATGGGACAAAGACTCCCCCCGCGGCAGCCGCCACACCACGACATTGAGGAACGATCCGATCAACAGGCCAAAGAGTCCGGCGATCACCACCACGGCTGCAGCCTAGTGCCGTCGGACCGGTGAGTGCGCGTGCCTGTGGACACCCGCTACTTCAGTACTTGGCGGGCAACTCACCGGTCACCTTCGACCCCCAGGCGGCATTGACCCACTGAGGGAAGTACGGAGGAGAAGCGAACTGAAGGCGGGCATCGTACGAGTAGTCCTTGTCAAAGCCTGTCGTGATGGTCGATCCTCCCGTGCCTACAATCCCGCGCCATTTCTGCGCGATGGAGCCACGGACAGCCAAGCGACCTAGAGCCGTGCCGACTCCGTAGTTCTGCACCCAGAAGCTGCGTTGTAGTGTCTGAATCGAGGCATAGATCCAGAAGGCTTGACTTGAGGTGGTCAGTCCTCCGTGGCTGATGTTGTTGTAGTTGTCTCCCCACTTCTTGGTCGTGGTCCAGGTGCAGGTGATGGTGTTGCCGTTGGACCCGTCCCTGGTCGGATCTTCGATGTCGGCCTCACTGTCGTCTGGACAATCTTTGTCGAGTCTCTTGGGCGACCTGACTGTTGACGTGAGTGTCTCAATGTTGCTATTCGTGGATCGGGACACGGGGTGGTAGACCGCCACTGAGTTCGCAGCGACGAGTCCCACCATGTCCGGCCCGATCGCCGTGTTGCCCGTCGGCGTACTGCTGAGCGTTAGGTTTCCGGTCACGACGACGTTGTTCTGGGCGGCAATGGTCACGCGCCCCTTCACCACGCCCTCGATGTAGACATTGCCCAACCCGCAATCAAAAGTGGTGGGGTGGGTGTCACCAGTCGGCACCTCGGTTCCCTGCTGAACCGGGTCGGCGATCCACGTGCCGCTTACTTTCTTCCACTTCTTGGTCTTGGTGAAGGTGGACATGCTGGGGTTGAAGTAGTTGATGTCCGTCACACTCTGGAAGGTATCGCCCGAGCCTTTGGGAATCTGATCGCCTGAAGTGCTGCCGGACGTGGACCCGTTCACGATCTGCCCCGGTACGCACGCGGCCGAACCCGCAGGTGAGGCCTGAACGTATATGACCAGGTCGTCAGGAACTGGCACTGTCTGCCCGGAGGCCGGGTACTTTTGCCCGGTGGCTGGGACGAACTGAGCTGCATTGCCGCAGTTGAGACCTGCCGGGGAGCCCGGACCAGTGAGTGACTGTCCTGCACTCGTCGTGTTCCAAACGGTCATCGTGCCGTTGCTATTGAACCGGATCCGCGTGTCTCCAAAGTAGTTGCAGCCCGGGAAGTTCGCGAACTTGTCAGAGTTATCCGGCATATAGAGCTTCTCGGCAGGTCGAGCACCTGCCGTCCCGAGGTACGGGTACACACTCGAGGTGGCCCGCCAGCACTTGCCCTTCCCGGCGGCGGTGCCGAGCCCGCTTTGATCGGATCGCCCAGCTGCCTCCGTACAGTTGGGGTCGGCCGTCTGGTATCCCTTGAGGAACCGTGGGCGCGAGCTGCTGGTGCCGCTCATCAGAGGACTGTCATTGAAGTGGACATCTCCGTCCAACACGTCTCGGCCGGCGAATGTGATTTCCACGCAGTTTCGGTCGTCCCGCCGCTTGTGATCCTCCTGGTCCCACCAATACTCGGCCTTGCTAGCGCCGCTCTTTCCACATTCGTCGTACTTGGCACCGCCGGACGGCTGTGAATCGCTACCCCCCGGGGGATAGGCGACCAAGTTCTGCGGATCCGCATCCTCGAAGTCGGTGTAGTAAAGGAAGTCCGTTGAACCCCCTCGAGCGACCCGGACCTGGATTGTTCGAGACACACCCCGTACCTTGCCAGTGGACTCGACCCACACCGAGCCGTCCTTCCAGAAGTTCGCTGTGTTCACGTCGTAGTGGAACTTGCCAGCCGTTGAGGCGATCGGGTTCCCGCCAGCGTCTTTTGCCACTGGCTGCACGTCCACCCAACCGGGAGCGGTGTCCCCGTTCCACCCGCAACTGTTGGCCTCCGCCTTCGGCCCCTTCAGCGCAGTGTTCGAGCAGTCAACAGTCTGCGCATAGGCATCCGTGCGATTAAGCCTCGCCAGGTAGTCATCAACACCTGCCTGCGCGGCTGCCAAGGCCGCCTGCCAGTTCTCGTCTCGAGACACCTGGGGGCCAACGCTCACCGCGTACGAAAGCGTTGCGGCCAGCACGACCGTCATGACAGAGACCATGCCAAGAACCATGATCATCGCTGCACCACGATCATCGCTCGCGGTGTGGGTTCGCAACATCGTCGCCACCTCCTCAGAGCTCGGGTGTGGGAGTGGGCTGAATGACTGAATCCGCGTTCGGAAGGGTGACACGCGCAGCGACTGTGACCGAGTCTGCCCTTTCGGACGGCAAGACCGACAGGAGTAGATCGATGCTGTCGACAGCCTTGCGCTTGGCGTCCGAGTCCAGCGGTGGATCGATTGGCTCTCCGAAGCGGTCGTAGTAGGTGAACACGGGACGAGGCGTTCCGTCGTCGTTGATGAGTTCAACGTCGCGCGCCAGAACTCGCTCGGCAACCGGGCATGACGGGCCGGGAACGCAGTACTGATAGTCGAAATCGGAGACGCTGTGCACGTTGGGCTTCTGCACTGTCTCGGTGAGAACTCCCTGATCACTGACCTCGTATGTGACTCTTCTAGGGCCAAGATCTGTTGTCCCCGAGGAAGGCAAGATGCCATCGTTGTTCACGTTCGCATAGAACTCCACCTGGAATTCGTTGCCCGCGATGAACGCAGCAGTATCGCAGCCACTGCAACTGGCTTGAACCTGTGACGGGAGAATGGCAGTCCTGAGAACCCGGGTCATTCCCTCAATGGCGACATTTGTCTGTGAAAGGCCATCGAGTCTCGCAGCGTTATCCGTCATTATCCTTTGTGCCTGAAGCATCCCTTGGGACACGATGGCTAGGATCGTGCCCAGGATCGATACGACGACCATCATCTCGATGAGGGTGATGCCCTCATCAGATTCCGTCCTAAGTCTGCTCATTCTTCACCGCCGGAGGCGGGTAGTTCTAGCGGGTATGTCACTGAGCCATCGGCGGGCATGTCGGCGAAGAATGACTGCCCTCCCGCCGAAATCGTCCACTGTCCGTAGGGAAGGGATGAGCGGACGATGCCTTGCTCGTCAGTCACTCCCAACGTGAAGGCCTGCGCCTCACAGGTCGGGGATTCGACCGGCGCGTTCTCAGGAACGTACCTCGTGGCATCGACAACGAGGCCCTCAATGGGGTTATCGTCCGGGTCCGTGAAGGTCACCTCCAGAGGGGCTAGGAGCGCTCGGGCTGTCTCGGTTTCGCCGGGATCCGGCGTTATCGGTTCGCTTCGGATGCCACCGGTGGCTGCTGGGTCATTGCTTGCACAGACACCTGTCCAAAGCGAATAGCCATCGGGATAAGGCCACAGATCGGCGACAGTCGTTCGACCGCCGCCCACAACCAACTTGCCCATGTTCGGCAGACTGGCATTGAAGAGGGTGACCGCGGGCGGCGGCGAGGGAAGGCCGAAGTCGGCGCCAACATCGCCCTCAATCGATAGCACCAGTTCCAGTGTCGCCGCCTTGTCGTAACTGAACGGAAGAACCTGAATGGATCCCTCCGTCACACTGGCTGACTTGGCCACGACTCTCTGCCCGTCGAAGCTGATGTACCCGTCCTCATCCAGGGTTACGTCGTAGCTACCCGGTGTTGTCACGGCGAAGACGGCACATCCGTCGGCAGCGGTGACTCTGGTCTGAGACCCTCCGGGCCCTGAGAGGTCAACGGGGAGGGCTGCCACTCCCTGCCCATCGGCCCCCGTGACTTTGGCGGCTACGAAGCCCTCAATGGATGCCAGCGTCCCCTTCGGCGGAGTAAGGACCGTATTCGATTCAACATCTCGTGTCTGGCCGGCCTCCGACCATGAGACTCGCACGTTGGCCCCGAGCGAAGGGTAAGTCACGGCGGTGCCTCCGTCGCACGGGCTCGTCCCGGTTCCAGCCGGTAACCACTCGACCGTGCGCACCACCGTGAAGGCGCGCCCATCCAGAATCAGAGGTTCCCCCGATACGCCCTCCCCCAACGGGTGAGGATTCACTACCTCGCTGTTCGCTGCCAGGGTGAGAGGGGCCGATTTGGACGAACTGAACTCGTTCCGAAGCGACTCAAGCTCCCTGGCCGCGAGGTTGGCGGCCTGGATGCGGGCGCGATCCTCCCTAGTCACGCTCATGGCAAGACTCAGACCATACGCGAAGCCTCCGCTGACCAGGGCGAGGATAGTCAGCGACACCATCAACTCGACAAGGGTCAATCCCTCGTCGTCGGACGCAGCGTGCCGCCAATTTGACAACCTCACACGTATGGCATCGGGTCGGATCGGGTGAACCTTGAGGCAGACAGCGGTGGGACCCCGCCGCAGCGGGGCCCCACCAAGCTGGATCGGATCAACAACCACCCTCTTCTGGCGCCGAGACTCCGGCTTGAGTCGAGTCGTAGGTTACGGCCCATCCGTCTGCGGCACCGCCGCTTGCTTCAACGCAGAATGTGTAGTCCGTAGAGGTTGCCGTACCTGTGTAGTCTCCAACCGAGTTGTTCGGCGAAAGCACGACCACAACATCCTCCGTTCCTGCAGTTCCCACCGTTGCGGGGTACGCCTGGTGGTCTGTGAACCAGGTCTCGATCTGTACGGCGCCGTTACGGGCATCGGACGTCAGCGATGCCTTTGCAGCACTGGCGCGCTGATTTAGGAACACCGGGATCGCGATGGCGGCCAGGATTCCAATGATGATGATGACGACGAGGAGTTCGATGAGGGTGAAGCCCTCATCATCCTTCCGTGCCGACCAGATTCGTGTGAACATGAGTGTTCTCCTTCGAATGCGGGGTCGTCACACCCCGATGGCAATGACACCGAGAACATCGGGATGCGGCGTCCGGAAGTGGAGCTAGGCAACCGGAATGTCACCCGTTCGGAGTACTCCTGGATCGACCAAGGAGAGTCTGCGTGCATTCACCCGTTGCAGTGACCGCTGCTCCGATCGGGGAGTGCACTGCACCGTCCGGGGGACGTCTCAGGTGCGCATTTCATCGGTCAGATGGTGTGTGAGGTTGTGGTAGTGCAGGCGCCAGTCTGGCCGGTTGGGCCACGGATGATGCTCGATGTGTGTGATGCCTGTGTGGTGGGTCTCGACGGCAACCACGCTCCACGGGCCCTTCTCGAAGATATACTCGAAGACCGCCTCGATCACCCCGGCGTGGGCCACGATCAGAATGCGTCGGGGGTCCTCCTCGGGCAGCCCTCCCAACCGGTTGCGTCGGGTGGCAGGTACGAGCGTCTCGATGAAGGCCCCGATACGTGAACGGAACTGCATCCAGCTCTCCCCCGTCGGGGTCACCGGGGTGTACGGATCGAGTGTCCCCCACAGGTCTGGGATGAACGGCTCGAAGTCTGCGCTCCGCAGGGGCGTCCCATCGGCTCGGCAAGTCCCGATCTCCCGCAGACCGTCCTGGAGGATCGGTTGCAGTCCGACCGCCGCACCAATGATCTCTGCCGTCTGTGCCGTGCGTGCCACGCTGCTCGCGTAGAACTCACTGGCGTGGATGTTCTCCCGGATCCATTCCCCGGCACGTTCAGCCTGCTCACGTCCGAGGTCGGTCAGAGGCTCATCCCGGTGCTCGACGGTGAGGTCGCCGAGATTGACGTGGCTCTGTCCGTGCCGGACGAGATACATGTGCACGACGCTCACGCTACCGTGCGTGCAAGTCCCCACCTGCCGGCGTCAGGCACCGGCCGGGACCTTCCGCTGCTCGTGCTGTCGGTAGTCCGGCGTCGCGGGCATGTAGGCACGGTCGCAGAACAGCGGCGACGCGATGGCGAGGTCGGCGGTCGCCCGGTTGATGGCGATCGGGACGTTCCACACCCCGGCCAGGCGCATGAGCGCATGCACATCAGGTTCATAGGGCTGGGCCGTCAACGGGTCGCAGAAGAACACCACGAGGTCGATTCGACCAGCGGCGATCATGGCGCCGACCTGCTGGTCCCCGCCCAGCGGCCCGGACAATAGACACTCGATCGGCAACCGCAGGTCCTCGGACAGCATGCGGCCGGTCGTCCCGGTCGCCACCAGGTCATGCCCGGCAAGGATGCCGGGGTTGTACCGCGCCCACTGCAGCATGTCGGCCTTCTTCGCGTCGTGGGCGACGAGGGCGATCCGTTTGCGGGCGTCTCGCATCTGTTCCATACCCCGAGCATCCCCGCCGGAGATGAACGCTCCGTTTGCGTGGTGTTACGGAAGCGCCACACCGCGTGTGAGGTCGGTCACCTCACCTCGCAAGCGACTCCGTTGCGGTTGGGGTCCAGCGCCGGAGTCACCTGCAGGTATACCCGCTTACACACCAGGGGCGTGCGATAGCCCTTCTTCACAGCCTTGCGGGCAGCCTTGGCGTTCTTCGCAATTCCGGCACTGTACTCCGCGCGCAACTGCTTGCACGATGAGAACGCCTTGGTGGGCATGGGCTCGGCGGCAACAGGGCCGGCGAGCACCATGGGGGCCGCGACCACTGCCGCGACGAGTAGAGCACGCATTACTTCCTCCTTGGTCTTCACCAGCCTGACCGGTCGCTGTGTGAAGGGCTAGACCACGAAGGGTCCGGTAAGAACTCGGTAACAAGTCCGGTTGTCCACAGACTCGCTCGGCGGCGGTTTGTTGTCAGACCTGGCTCGTAGACTGGACACATGTTCGAAATGGGTGGTGTGACCGGTGGCGGGTCGGGCCTGCTCGACCCGCTGGCCACCGCCGTGGACGACCTGCAGGCCGCCGACCACCGCGAAGGAGCGCTGGTCGATCTGGTGGCCGACATCGCCGTGCTGCACACCCTGGAACAGCGCCTGGCCGCGGTCAAACTCGCCATGATCCGCGCATGTGACGCCGACGGCGGACACCACCTGGCCGGCTTCGCCACCACCGGATCGATGCTCACCGACGCCCTACGCCTGGCCCCCGGGCAAGGCCAGGGCATGGTCAAGACCGCACGGCTACTGGCGACCACATTCCCGGCCACAGCACAGGCCCTCGCAGATGGGCAGATCAGCTATCCACACGCGGTCGCTATCGCCCGCGCGAAGGCCAAATTGCCAGCGGACAGGCTCGCCGAAGCGGAGCCGATACTCCTGGAGGTCGCCGCGGCCGGCTCCCCCGCCATGGTCCGCGCCGCCGTCGACCGTATGGCAGAACTACTCGAACCCGAACACCACGACCAGCAGGACCAGGACATCCGTCAGCGCCGCTACCTCAACGTGTCCGAAACCATGGACGGCTGGTGGGCCGTCGACGGACACCTACCACCAGAAGTCGGCCAGAGACTTTCCGCAGCACTCGAGGAGTTCGCCGCCCCCACCGACCCCACCGACACCCGCACCGCCGCGCCGACGCCATCGCCGAAATCGCCGACGCCTCCCTGGACGGGACCACCAACGGCATCACCGCCGTGACCATCACCGCCGACGCCGACCACCTCGACGGCGTCGGCGCGACCTTCGATGACACCGGCATGCCCGTGGGCCTATCCACCTACGACCTGGCCGTATGCCAAACCCGACTCACCCTGGTCATCAGCGAACGCACCGGGATCAGATGGAGCCCCCTGGCCGTCGGAAGGCTCAACCGCTACGCCACCGGCGCCCAACGCGCAGCCCTACACCGCCGAGACCACGGCTGCGTCTACCGCGGCTGCACCCGACCCGCCCGCCGCTGCCACGCCCACCACATCATCGACTGGCGAGACGGCGGTATGACCGACCTGTCCAACATAGTCCTGCTCTGCGCCTACCACCACCGCATGATCCACCTCGGACGCGCGACCTTCACCGACGACCCCACCACCCCCGGCCGTCGCATCGCCATCCCCACCCGCCGACATACCACCACCGCCGCCTAACACGCGGCGGGTCCGGGCAACTGAACGCATCGATGACCCACCCCAGCACGAACTCGTGACTGCTTCGCTCACGACGTGTGCCGATAGGTTCGTGGCAGTTGCTCCCCTGACCGCTTGGTGCTGCCCATGTCCAAGACAACGACACGTCCGGATCCAGAGGACGTCTCAACCTGGCGGGATGTCGCGCAGTGGTACTGGACGCGCGCAGAACTCAATGCTGTCGCACGGCGTGTGGGAGTGCCGTCGTCCGGGAACAAGCAGGACATCACGCAACGCTTGCTTGTCCACCTCGGCCAACCGGGGTCAGCGCCACCGGCAGCGTCCATTGAAGCACCCGGCGATAGGCGGAAGTCGAACACCCAGATGCCGGGTCCCTACGCGGAAGACCAGGTGGTGCCAGCGGGCCAACGAATGACGAGGGAGCTGCGGGAGTGGTTTCTCGACAAATGCGGTCCGGGGTTTCGGTTCGACGGGCACATGCGGGACTTCTTTGCCGCCCCGGAGGGGAGGACTCTTGGTGATGCGGTGAAGCTCTGGTTCAGTACGCGGGGCGTTCCCCGACCCATCGAGCCACAGTTCGAGTACAACCGGTTCGTGCGTGAGTACAGGAAATCGCATCCGGCTGTTGGCCATGCAGAGGTCGTTGCAGCGTGGCGTGCACATCGAGAAACCCGAAGGGGCTAGTTCGACAGCTCGCTACTTGATGAGGTCGAACACCTTGAAGATCGGCATGTAGAGGGCCACGATCATCGCCCCTACGATGGCGCCCACAACAGCGATCATGATCGGCTCGATCAGAGAGGTCAAGGCCTCAGTGGTTGCTTCGACCTCCTGGTCGTAGAAGTCGGAGATCTTGTGCAGCATCGCGTCCAGTGAGCCGGTGTCCTCCCCGACCGCCATCATCTGCACCACCATCGGCGGGAATACAGGGTGATTGACCAGTGGGCCTGCCAGGGATTCGCCCTGTCGAACCGAGACCTCCACGTCCCGGATCGCCCGCGCAATCACGACGTTCCCGGTGGTGTCGGCCACGATGTCGAGCGACTGCAGGATTGGTACACCGGCATGGATCATGGTGCCCAGGTTTCGGCTGAAGCGGGACAGAGCGATCTTCTGGAACAGCGGCCCGAAGACCGGCGTCTTGAGCTTCATCGGGTCGACCACATTGCGTACCCGGGGTGTTTGCTTGTACTTCTTCCAGAGGACCAGGCCGATGATCAACAGAATGATCAGAACCGGCATGAATGTCTTCAGGATCGACGACAGAACGACGAGGATCCGCGTCGGCAGAGGCAGGACCCCGCCGAGGTTGTCGAACATCTGCGCGAAGATGGGCACGATGAACAGCAGCATGCCCGTCACGGACAGGATCGCGAAGCCGAACACCACAAGCGGGTAGGTCATTGCCGACTTGATGGTGGACCGCAGTTTGACCTCGGCCTCGAAGTTATCGGCGAGTTGCAGAAGAACCTGATCCAGGAACCCACCGGTCTCACCGGCACGGGTCATGTTGACCATGATCGGCGGGAAGACCTTCGGGTGCTGGCCCAGTGCCTGCGACAACGACGAGCCCTGCTCGACCGCGAGCCGCACCGAACCGTAGACCTCAGCGAGGGCCTTGTTCTCGGTCTGGTCGCTGAGGATCGCCAGGGCGCGTAGCAGGGACAGGCCGGAATTGATCATGGTGGCGAACTGGCGCGCTGAGATGGCCAAGTCCTTCAGCTTGACCTTGTTCCCCACACCGGGGATCTTGATCTCCTTGTTCAGCCCAGCGTTCGCCTGCGTGATCGAGATGGGCGCGTAGCCCATGCTCTTGAGCTTCGATGCGACCGCAGTCGGGGACTCGGCATCGATCCGGCCACGCACGACCTTGCCGCCGCGGTCCCGCACCTGGTAGTCGAAGGTCGCAAGGCTCATCGGGTCCTCCCAGTCAGTCGCATGAAGTCCTCGAGGTGCTGGCACTTCTCCATGCCTTCGTCGAAGGAAATGGCGTTAGTCCGGACAAGTTCTGCGAGGTGCTGATCGAGCGTCTGCATGCCGAACTGGGCACCCGCCTGCATCGCGGAGTAGATCTGGTGGGTCTTACCTTCACGGATCAGGTTGCGGATCGCGGGCGTGGCGACAAGCACCTCGGCCGCCACCACCCGACCCCGCTCGTTCTGCCGCTTGCACAGGGTCTGGCAGACGATGCCCTGGATGGTGCCCGCGAGCTGCTGGCGGATCTGCTGCTGCTGGTGGGGCGGGAAGACGTCGATCACACGGTCGATGGTCTGCGCGGCGTCCTGCGTGTGCAGGGTCGCGAACACGAGGTGCCCGGTCTCCGCCGCGGTCAGCGCGACCTGGATGGTCTCGAGGTCACGCATCTCGCCGACCAGGATGATGTCCGGGTCCTGCCGAAGGACATGCTTCAACGCTTCGGCGAACGAGTGGGTGTCAGTGCCCACCTCGCGCTGGTTGACCAGGCAGTTGCGGTGCCTGTGTAGGAACTCGATGGGGTCCTCGACGGTCATGATGTGGTCGTGGCGCCGGGTGTTTGCGATGTCGATGAGCGACGCCAAGGTCGTGCTCTTGCCCGATCCAGTCGGCCCGGTCACCAGCACGAAGCCACGTGGGAGGTTCGAGAACTGGGCCACCACTGGCGGGATCCCGAGGTCGTCCAGGCTCTTGATCTCGAACGGGATCATCCGGAACGCGGCACCCACGGACTCACGCTGTTTGTACATGTTGACCCGGAAGCGTGCTCTGCCGGGCAGCGCGTAGGAGAAGTCGAGTTCGAGTTCCTCCTCGAAGACCTCCCGCTGTTGCTGGGTGAGCATGGCGTACAGGACCCGCTGCAGCGAGGGGCCGTCCAATTTGGCCGCCCCCGGCAGGGGACGCAGGTTGCCCGACACCCGAACCGTGGGAGGTGCACCGACGGTGAGGTGCAGGTCGCTGGCTTCTAGCGCCAGCATGGCTTCGAGCGCCTCCACGAGGCTGATGTCAGTGCCGCGGACCGTCTGCTCGGTGGTGGGTCGGGAGGGGGCCTGCTGAGGCGGAGGGGGTGCATTGCGGACCTGGGCACCGTTGGGGGGTGCCGGCATGGCGGCGGGCGCTGCGGTGGGAGGCCCTGCGGGCGCAGCCTGGGGCCGTGTGGGGGGTGGAGCGTTGTATGCCGACATCCGAGGTCCTTCCCGAACCGTTCATGATCCGTGTCGGCACTCCTCGCGGATTCCTTG
>WBZP01003815.1_pt1 | contig 16077 bp, 16 predicted proteins | sample 5204301 | NCBI WGS metagenome assembly WBZP01 (sample SAMN12412401, study PRJNA552823) | activated sludge metagenome | isolation source: activated sludge from nitrification reactor of wastewater treatment plant... | place: USA: Pennsylvania | collected 2017
ATAGTTTTTTTCATCGCGGGTGGCGTATCCGCCCTGCAGGGCCAGATGGCTGGTAACGGCGTAGGCTGCCTGCAGATCCAGTCCATGCCCCTGGTTAACACGTCCAAAATTATCAAACTGCTTATTCTCACCCAGGTTCACGGAGTAATGGGCCGCCAGTTTGCTGTCGCCCTTACCCTGGATCAGGGGCACATTATGCGCAATGGGACTGTACACATACCGGGGCGAATAACAGGAAGAGAGCAGCAGCACAGCGAGCCCGAGTGACAGGGTATATCTGGGGTAAGCATTCACTGGCCATTCATTTTAAAAGTGAGGGCGGCAAAATCGGCTACGCTCAGGGCTTCTGCTCTTTTATCAAACAGGGGGTCCTGCAATACTGGCGGAGGAAAGAGGGATTTCACCGCATTACGCAATGTTTTACGACGCTGATTGAAAGCGGTTTTCACCAGCATCGTAAAAGCACGGGGACTGCTCACATTCACGGGTGCGTCCCTGCGGCGTAAACGGATCACGCCACTCATCACTTTCGGGGGTGGATTAAAACAACCCGGGGGCACATCAAAGAGGTATTCCACCTCATAGTATGCCTGTATCAGCACACTCAATACGCCATACACTTTACTCCCTTCCCGGCTGGCAGCCCGCTCCGCCACTTCTTTCTGAAACATGCCGATTACTACGGGCACCTGTTCGCGCCAGTCGAGGATGCGGAACAGTATCTGCGTGGAAATATTGTAAGGGAAGTTACCGATGACCACGAAAGATTCATTGAAAGGAGGTTCCATGCCCAGAAAATCCTGATGTATAAGCTTCCCCTGAAGAGACGGAAAACGCGCCAGCAGGTAGGTTACTTTTTCATCATCCAGTTCCACCGCTTTGAAATCAATTCCGGGCAACTGCAGGAGGGAGGCGGTGAGCGCGCCGGCCCCCGGACCCACTTCAAGGAGCCGGGTAAATGATTCGGACCGGAGCGTATCCAGGATACGCTCTATCATCCGCTGATCATGCAGGAAATGCTGGCCGAGTGATTTTTTTAACTGCATAGCTGTGCGGTGAAAGTACTGATTTTACCGCAGCAGCCGCTCCTGCACAATTGCCGGACTTTATCGTACTTTTACGCCAAACAAGCGGATTATGCATCACGAAAACAAGCCGGTGATCGGCTTAACCTGCGGCGATATCAATGGAATCGGGCTCGAGATCATCATCAAAACCGTGGCCGACAGCCGGCTGCTGGAGATTTGTACCCCCGTTATTTTTGCTAATAATAAAGTATTGAACTTTTACCGGAAGGCATTACCGGATCTCAATTTCAATTTTGCCAGTACCCGCGATCTTACCCGCATCAACCACAAACAGATTAACCTGTTCAGCTGCTGGGAAGAGGAAGTGGCCGTAACACCCGGCACACTCAATGAAACAGGCGGACAATACGCGGTGATGAGCCTGCTGGCGGCAGGACAGGCTTTGAAGGAAGGAAAAATCGACGGCCTGGTGACAGCGCCGATTCACAAGAAAAACACACAATCTGAACAGTTTAATTATACCGGGCACACCCCTTATTTCAAACAACTTTTTGGCGCAGGCGACGTACTGATGCTGATGGTGGCGGAAAATATGCGGGTAGCACTGGTAACTGAACACGTTCCCCTCAAGGAAGTGGCGCAGCACATCAGCCGCGAAAAAATCGTGGGTAAGCTGCAGTTGCTGAACCAGTCACTGAAAAAGGATTTTGGAATCGATAAGCCCCGTATTGCCGTACTGGGGCTCAACCCGCACGCCGGTGATGAGGGCCTGGTGGGCAAAGAAGAAGAAGAAATCATCCGCCCGGCCGTAAAAGATGCCAAGCAACGGGATGTTTTCTGCTTCGGCCCCTACTCACCCGACGCATTTTTTGCCCACGGACATCATGAACGTTTCGACGGGGTACTGGCCATGTACCACGACCAGGGACTGATTCCTTTTAAATCACTCAGTATCGGTGAAGGCGTGAATTTTACCGCGGGCATCAGCGGGGTACGCACATCTCCCGATCATGGCGTAGCCTTTGATATTGCCGGTAAAGGCAAAGCCGATGAAGCCTCCTTCCGCGAAGCCATCTTCCGGGCAGTAGACATTTTCAACTGCCGCCGGGGCTATGCTGACAACCGCCGAAGCCCGCTGAAAAAATTCAGCGCCCAGGTGAACAGCCGCAATGTGGATGAGAAAATCAGCGAACTGCCTGAATAATTATTCGTACATACTTTACAGTTAGCAACAGACGCCTGCTGTATTTACACCCCTTTTCCCAAGGAAAAATCCTCCGGAAAAGGGGTTTTTTCTTTTGTTTTCCCTTTTCCGGCTCCCGACTTTTACTCCACAAACCCGGAGTACCCTCCCTGCTCCGGATGCCGGCACCCTCCTGCCGGAGATGGCTGCCATCCGCCCTTGTAAGAGACCGATAACCCAACAACCAATATATGAAGTACAGTTTGATTGCCAGCGGGCTGCTGATTGGCAGCCTGCTGCATGCACAGGAACCATCCGGCGGCAACCGGATCTGCGGAGACCGGTTTGCCGGCACCGGATTATACGGACTCAGTTACCGGGAAGCGCTGAAAAAAACCGCCAGCTTATTTACCAGTTACCAGGACTTCCTCTTCGGTAAGCTGGTAGCGGAGCCCCCTGATTTCGGCGATATCCGAAGCCTCACCAAAAGAGCACAGGAACTCAGCGAACATTTTTTTATGGAACAGGGCTTCGAACCGGATGGGCGCATGCACCCGTTTGGCATCGGGGAGCCCGCCCTGCTGCAATGGCCATACCCATACAGCGGTTACCCTTCGGAAGAGGCGCGGGAAGTGCTGCACAAACTGGCGGCGAGCCTCTATCGTTACCGGCCCGAATCACACATCCGGAGCCTGAAAGAACTCCTGGAATTACAGGAACAGGCCCTGTTGCTGAAAGAAGAAAAGGATGTTTTCATTGCCGGGGTGCCGGTGAGCATGGCGCTGGCAGCCTGTATGTACTGGTACCAGCAGGGTGATAAATGGATGATGCTGCTGGCAAGGCCAGGTATCGTGCTGCAGGAAAAATACATTGCAGGCAGTACAGAGAGTGTATCCTCAATAAACTGCCGGAGCAGTACCTGGCATCTTACCGCGGCGGCCGCTACTGGCGCTGCGCGTGTACTAACGGCGGAGGATATCCCGGATACAGCTGCAGCCTGGCAACAGGCCCTGCTGGGTGGATCGGCCGCTTCCGCGGGTAATTTCTTCAACCAGGTGATTCATTGCAGCATCGACTGGTGGCCTTACTGAGCATGCGCTGGCGGCTCACGATATGGACCCTCCTGCTCAGCTGCTTCAGTTTGCTGCGGGCACAAACGGCTGCCAAAACCGACAGCCAGAAAACACGTCTGCCCGCACCGGAAATTTTCACTTCCGGCTTCATCGATGTCATGAACAACGGCCAGGTGAATGCCGGTGCCCGTTTTATCCGCCTCAACATTGGTGAACCGGGCAGGCTGGTGATTCCACTTTCCATTTACGGAGGGGTCAGCAACAACAGCCTGGGCAGTCAGAACAATGGTGCGCAGACTATCCGCAGTAATGAACAGCTGGTGAATCAGTACATCAACCCGATGAGCGGGCTGATCAATGTGTCGGTGGAAGGCATCCGGTACCTGGGAAAAAAGAGAGGACTCACCAGGTACGGCCTCCTCTACCAGGCCGGTGAACGGATCCTTACCGGATACCGGACAGGCCAGGCCAGCAATCCCCTGACCGGGCGGCCCAGCAATTTCCTGAACAGCTATCTGGTGGGTGGATTGTATTTTCAGACCGGCGCCTGGGAGCGGGGACGCAGCGGCGAGGTGGGCTGCTTCTGGCTGGCCGCACGCTATATCGTGTGCAAAAGCAGCCCGGGCAGCATCCGGGAATTTCTGCCTGACCTGGAAACCAACGGATGGTACCATGGCTATTCCCTGGGATTTGGCGTGGAAATCAGCAGCCTGGTGAATATCAAAGCCATTTTTTACAAGTATGTGAAAGAACCGGAAACAGGGTATGCGTTACCGATATACCAGTTCAGTTTTAATTATACCGTAAAAAATCATTGAATCGCTCAGCGGAAAAGCTGGTCGGGTAGTACCTTATTGACGGCATATTGTTCGAAAATGATTTCTGCCCGCCCGTTCTTCTGCTGCGGTGCGGGTTTGGCGCTGCCGGAACCATCATCAAAGTCGAACGTAACGCCCTTGGGTAATTTATAGTCTTTGGTATTAAAGGTAAACAGCAGCTTATCGGGCAATCCCCAGGCGGCATATTTTCCATACTGCATATCCAGCTGGTAACTGCCGTTCTCCCGGGTGGTGGTTTTTGCTTTCAGGATCAGGGCTTCCTTTTCATCGATGTAGAGGGTTGACAGCACTACATCCGCATTATCATCCGATGGCAGTAGTTTGATCACGCGGGTGGTTTTGCCGCCTGCCTGGTCTGTACCCGCATCGATGATGGTGTAGGCGTTGCCGCTTACGATGCTGTTAAGGTTCACACTCACCGCGCCCTTCGGCACAAAGGACAGTCCCTTTTCATTCCGGATCCGCAGGTCGTTGGGCTTGCGGAAATAAATTTTAACGCGGGCTTCGGGCACTTTCAGAAAACTCACATTGGTTTTCATCATTCCTTCGGCTTCATAGCTTTTGACCTGCTCCAGCTTTGCTTTCACTTTTTTCAGCAGGGCATCTGCGTCCTGGGCGGCAGCGGGACTGAATCCCTGCAGCAACAACAATAAAAATGCTAATGTGGTCTTCATCATTATGAGCTGATATCTTTTTTACGGAATACCATCACCGAAACTGATACCAGCACCGCGATATGTGCGAGGAGGATCAGGAGGCTTTTTCGGATGGCGGGCCAGTTTTCAAGACTTCCCTTCACGGGTATCCCCTCGGAATCTGTACCGATGTAGAAAAAACCTTTCCACCCTACCAGGTAGGAAGTGAACAGGTACGGTTTCACATGACGGTCAATCACCGGTACATTGATATTGGAAATAATAGTACACACAATCACAATACAAACCGTGGCGATGATGGGTCCGATGGAATTTTCCGCGAAGATGGAAAGAAACAGCGAGAGCGCCGCAATTACGGTAAGCGCTACCGTGGCATAGGAGAAGGCCGCGAAATAACGCCAGAGAATATCATCGCTGGTGATCTGCATGATCTGTGACTCCTCCCCTTTCACCCGGAAAATCAGCATGTCATCGGCCCCGAAAATCAGCAGGCTGAAGAGCAGGGCAGTAATGGCCATCCATACCAGCAACAGTATGGTAAAGAGGGTAGCCGCCGCAAACTTCACCAGGATGAGCTGGGTGCGACTGATGGGTTTGGAGAGCAGCAGGCGGAGGGTGCCCATATTAGCCTCTCCCGAAATGGAATCAGCCGCGATGAGGGCCACCAGGATGGGCACCTGTACCAGCAGGGTATTCAGAATGATATAACACATGAAATACCCGTTGATCGCCTTGGTTTTTTCCAGTTCAAAACTGTCTTTCACGCTTTGCAGCATCAGGTCCATATAACTCTGTCCATCGGCTTTAAAGGCAAACTGGAAAATGGCCACAATGGCGGCGATGGCGGCAAAAGCGATGTACGTGCGCGGGCGCCTGGATATTTTGAACAGCTCAATTTGTAACAGAGTCCACATCGCCGGCGCCGTTTGTAAGTGATAAAAAATAATTTTCGAGAGAATGACTGGCCTGTACGGAGGTAAGTGCCTGGCCCTGGCTCACCAGGTATTGCACCAGTTCCGGCACCCGGCTGCGGTCCATCATCAGCACCGGTTCTGTTCCCGGCTGCAGGAAGGGTACCCAGCGAGAATGTTCCAGTAAGTGACGGGTAGCGCGGTTATCCAATGTATCCAGCTGAACAAGTGTATGTGCCGGGTCAAGTAGTTCCGCCACCTTTCCTTCCACCACTTTTTTTCCGCGGTGAATGATGAGCATGCGGTTGGCCATCTGTTCCACTTCACTCAGCAGGTGGGAAGAAATGATGACTGTTTTCCCTTCCTCCCGGCTGAGACTTACAATGAGGTTGCGCATATCGGCGATACCCTGCGGATCCAGCCCGTTGGTAGGTTCATCCAGGATGATCAGACGGGGGTTGTGTACCAGTGCCACCGCAATGCCCAGTCTTTGTTTCATACCCTGGCTGAATAATCCTGCCTTTTTATCTGCCACCGATGCCAGTCCTACTCTTTCGAGCTGGTTCATGATCAGGTTCTTTGTAATGCGGAGCCCGCTCATCCGGGCGAAGATGGAAAGATTATCGTAGGCGGAGAGATATTTATAGAGATCGGGGCGCTCAATCATGGCCCCTGTTTGTGAGAGAATTTCAGCGCGATGCTGGCGCAGATCCAGTCCGAACAAGCGCATACTGCCGGCGGTAGGCTGTACGAGTGTAAGCAGCATACGGATGGTAGTGGATTTACCAGCCCCGTTCTGGCCGAGGAACCCGTACACATCCCCTTCTTCTACACTGAAAGAAAGGTTATTAACAGCTGTAAAACTGCCGTACTTCCGGGTAAGCCCCTCCACCTGAACAATTGCTGCCATGTATTGCGGATCTGTTTGTAAAACGGGCAGGCGGAAGAATTGTTCAATGAATTAAACATTCCTCCGTCATTTTACTTGCCGGCAGTACGAAAGCTGCTTCTACCTGCGAAGTACATTCATAACGGAAGCAGCAATCCTGTAAAATAAAACCGGCCCTTCGATTACAACCGTGATTCAGTTTTGCCCGGGATGCATGTATACCTGCAGGGCTTTCACATAATTTTCAAAAGCCGTAACGCCGGCCGGGGTGATTTTACAGATCGTTTGAGGATAATTATTTTTAAACCGTTTGATCACCTCGATATATCCCGCATCTTTCAGTTTATTGATCTGCACACTGAGGTTGCCGGCAGTGGCCTGTGTTTTCTCGCGCAAAAAAGTAAACTCTGCCTCCCGCACACTGATGAGCAGACTCATCACCGCGAGGCGAAGCTGCGCATGCAATATGGGATCCAGTTCGTTAAACATGGTTTTCCTTGTTACGGCGATAATTTCTGTACAAGAATATGCCCGGAATCAGCCAGGCAGCAGTTGCGGCCAGTGCTGTGAGCAGCATATCGGTAACCAGCGGGGTAAATACCGAAACAAGGCAGCAGACCCAGCAGATGATGCCTCCCCACAACATGGCTCTGAACTGCTGGCAAACACCCGTAATAATGGTGGGGATACCATACAATAACAAAAAATAGGCGGTGCTGAAATGGCCAAAGGTATAAGCAGGCTTCTGTCCGGCTAATTCAGTATAATGTTTCATTACCGGGCCCAGTCTGGAAAAAATACTGGAATTGATAAATATCAGCATAAAAATGGCCACCCCGAAGCTGATCCAGACCGCGTCCATGACAGCTTCATGATGTCCTTTTGCCTTGCGTTTCTTTTTCTCCCGCATCACCATCCATACCTGGGGAATCACTGCGATCATCGTCAGCATCCAGATATCGAATGGCAGCTTCACCTTATACTGTATCTGAAAATAAGTAACCAGGCTGCAAAGGGTAATCACGCTGCCCCATAAAAGCGGGCCGGCACCGGTTTCGATGTAGCTGTTCTTCGCTTTGCGGATCATTTCCCCGATAAGCCGGAGGCTGTCTGCCTCTGTCATAGCCGGCTGGTTATTCATATTACTGGAGTTGTTTGGTGCAGAAATTTCCTGCGCAGCAGGTAACCAGGTATCACCCAGGCAAACAGTACAGCCGCCGCAATGAACAGCAAGATATGAGGGCCGGTGCTGTAGCCGGTGATGGCCGAAAGAATCCAGCAGGCAATACCCCCTGCTTTCAGCGGTCTGAACTGCATAATTACGCCGGATAAAAAAGTGGGCATCCCGTACAGCATGATCGTGAGGGCATAGGTGAGCGACCAGTTACCATAGCGAATAACGATCAATGACATGAGCGTCATACACACACCAAAGGTGACCCATACATACTGCAGGATTTCATCACTGTAGGTTTTTACCTGTTCTGACCGGCTGCGGCGTGCGAGGTAAATAAACTGTATCATGCCTGCTGCGAAGCAGCTGAGCCATACGATTTCGGGATGCGACAACTGCGTAAAACGTAACAGAAAAAAATGCGCGAGGGCGGTGGCAAATATGAGCCAGCCCCAAAGCAGGTAGAGGAAGCCGTTTTCCGTAAACCGGTTACGGGCCTGTTTGATCATGGCATCAATCAGGGCCAGACTTTCAGGCGGGGAAAGCTGATTGTCGGTCATACAATTTTTATCTTTTTGTAAAGACTATTATTTAACGTGTTGTGCTATTAAAAGAAATATCAATGATCTGATTGGAATCCTCATGGTTGCGGGTTTCAGCGATCAGGGAAAAACAGTTGAGTTTACAGTAGTATCCCGATAGCTATCGGGATTAAATCAGGGAACCATCCCGAAAACGGGGTGTAATCGTTTTCGTCCCGATCGGGATCGGGACTTTTTTGTTACTTTTTTGGAGAAGCAAAAAAGTAAGGCAAACAATCTTGAAGTTTTTCATAGAATCATGGTTCTTAATTAATAACGGCAATAGCACAACACATTATTATTTACATCCATCAGCCAGTTCCTGCGTTATGGCTTTGCCCCAGTTGGGATGCAGCTCACTGGCCGGCACAAATCCGGCATATTTTTCCAGGGCGGTCTGCAGTTCGGGGAGCGCGGTTTTACAGCCACCACCAAACTGTTCCGGTGTGTATTTCAGCCCCTGCCCTTTCAGGAAATAAGGCCGGGGGTTAGCAGGGTCCTGTTTCATAGCAGCCTGCATATGCTCATTGCTCTCCTGCCCATACTGCTGCCAGCGCTGCATGGGATTCACCATCATTCGGCAGCTGGCGATCATGCTGCGGATACAGGATATTTCTGAATTGGCGGGTTGCAGGGAATCGGCTTTCAGGATCAGCTGCTCCGCTTTATCCGCAATGGCATCCGTTTTGGATTTGTCGGCTTCCATGAAGCCGTAATTCACCTGGCAAAGGGCTGCATAATAATAGGGCAGCCACTGGTTCTTTTCCACAGTAGCGATGCGCTCAAACTGGTTGGCCAGCGCCAGCAGACTGGAGGGCGCTTTAAAAGCCGTATCCATAGCCGCCAGGTTACGTTTCATGGCACCCAGGTATTTATCACTTTGCGCGGAGGCAGTAAACGTGATGAAAAAAAGCGCGAGGAGTATTGATTGTTTTTTCATGATACATGTATGTATTTGATGAATGAATCAGAGATTGTTATTGATGGCGTCCTGCGTGCGGTCGGTACCAAAACTCAGGAAGCAGCCGATGAAAACGAATCGCAGACTGGGAGGCCCTACCGCTTCTTTCCGGCTGCCATCGCTGCTGTAGTTATAGGTAAATACCTGGCGCTGGCCCAGTACATTATTGACCCCCAGCACAAAAACCGCAAAAGTGCGGGCATCCTTTTTGCCCAGGTTGGGTAAGTAATTTACACTGAAGCTCATATTGTGGAAGGGAATGGTGGTACCCCGGTCAGTAAACTCGTTTTTGTTATCGGTGGCATTGTACCTGATATGATAATAGGGACGACCCGTGGCAAAGTTGTAGCTGAAATTAAAGCCGGTTTTCCACGGAAGTACAAAGCGCTTGAATACCAGGGAAGCGGTATGGCCGGTGGCAAAGGATGGCTGGATGGGCCCCGGGAAATTCAGAAAGTCACGCTTCGTATCGAGGTAAGAGTAAGATATCCAGTAATCAACGTTTTTAATGGTTTTACGGTCGCGCCAGAAAAACTCCACCCCTTTCGCATGACCGTACCCGTTATTATTCACCGCCACTTCCCGGCCAGTGCTGTTGAAACCGGTTTTATACAGATCGTCGTATTGCTTGTAGAATATTTCTGCGCGGAAAGTCCGTTCTTTCGTTTGCCGCAGAAACTGGCCGATATAATGCACGGCTTTGGAAAACCGCAGCCCGGGTACAGCCGGCAACAACCTGCGTTCCGGGTTCTGGTAAAAAATGCCGTAAGCCAGTGAAGCCTGGCTTTTAGCGCCTGTTTTATACGACAGTGACACACGGGGCGCGATGTTGAAAGCATCCATCAGTGAAGAGTGTTCGAGCCTGCCCCCCAGTTTGGCAGCGAGGTTATTGGTGATATACAGGTCTGTTTCCGCGAACGCGGCACTGAGGCGGTCGGTGATTTTTTCGGAAAACCGGTCGCCGTTAAAGAGTGTATACGCAGAGGTTTCCCTGCTGTAGAAATAATCCGTGCCAAAACGGAGCGCATTGAGCCCGGATAGTTTTTTCTCCAGCACCAGGCGCCCCTGCGCATAATGCCCCCGGGTAACCAGGTCAAATTGTTTCAGCGCCATCACCGAAAAAGTATCGAACCGGAGTTTTTGGTTGGCTGCATTTTGGAGCTCATTGCTCAAATCATCTTTATTGGTGCTGTAACTGATGCCTGCCTGCAGGCGCCATCCTTTCCCCAACCGCTCGCGCCAGCTCAGGTTGTGATAGGTATTGATGTTGGAAAGGCGGAAAGCATTTTTCAGTGACAGTGAATCCAGGTCGCCGGTCCGGAAGCCCACGGTGTTCTGACTCAGGTATCCGTAATATTTCAGCATGCCGTTTTTGGTACGGATCCGGAAATTGGCATCGCCCTGGTACGCGAGGGGTATCCTGAAAAAGTCCTGCTTTTGTTTGATTACATTAAAGGCCAGCCAGAGATTGGTATAATTAAAGGAAAGGCCCCAGGATGATTTTTTGTTTTTCGCCAGCTTCTGAATGCCCCCGCCGATGCCCACCACGGAAATCCCCAGGTCGGCTTCGGAACGTTCGGGCAGGTCAATACTCTCCAGTATCAGCGCGGAGGAAAGCGCCTGGCCGTAGAGGGCAGAGTAACCGCCTGTACTGAAAACAGTACCCTTAAATAAGAAAGGATTGAACCGGCCGCGGGTGGCTATACCTGGTGTACTGCTGTAGAAGAAATTATTCACCAGCGTGCCATCGATATAAATTTTGCTTTCGGTAGCCGTACCCCCCCGCACAAACAATCCTTCACTCTCACCCACCTGCTGCGTGCCGGGTAAACTTTTAAATGCGCTGGTGATATCCCCGTTCGCGCTGGGGGTGGTTACCACATCAATGGAACTCAGTACGGCGCCTTTGGCTTTATCGCTGGCTTCAAAACTGCCGGCAGAAATCACTACGGCTTTTAGTTCGGTGATCTGCTCTTTCAGCTGAATCTGGATAGCCGCTTGCGGAACAGAAAGATTGATTTTCTGTACAACTGAAAAATATCCCCCGAAGCTCACCTCCAGTTCCCGTTCGCCCGTTTCATAGGTGGTAAAAGAAAAATTTCCGGCCGAATCGGTGGTGGCGCCGTCATAACTATCCCGGATCTGCACACTGGCGCCCGGCAGTATTTTGTTCTTTTTATCGGTCACCCGGCCGGTAAGCACCACCTGCGCGGTAAGCCCGGTGGAAATCAAACAACAACAAATAAAAATAAAGGTTTTCATGACCCGTAAATTAATCACAATACTAAATTAGTTTACAATATAAACCAAATGAATTTTACCCACTCTGCTGGAAAGATGGTGCATAAATGCGCATCACCCTTGCCGTTATGAAACACATAAATATTTGATTATTATAAAGTTATATTGCTTTTTCGGAATTTACTGTGCAGGGTGTCCTGCGTAAAACTTATCAACATCACCAAAATTTTATTTTTTTATGTGGGGGCAAATTGTAATTTAGCAACAGAATTTAATGGGTTAGTAAGTACAAAGGGTCAGCAGCAATGTTGACCCTTTTACTTTTTCTCCCTCACCCTTCCGTTCATTATTTTCTCCTTTTCTTCCTGATTATGGAATGAAGCAAACAGGATGCACACCCCCAGGATCCGATCCCTGTTTGTACCTTGCAACCGGATCAGTGAATGCTAATTTTGAAACCATCTCTCTTCCATGAGTAAAACCCGGTCATCTTTTTTTTGTCAGCATTGCGGATATGAAAGTGCCAAATGGCTTGGCAAGTGTCCTTCCTGCCAAACCTGGAACAGTTTTGTGGAAGAAGTGATGGTCAAAGGCAGCGACAAACCCGTAAAGGATCCCTGGACGGATGAAAAAACGCCGGGCAAACTGAAAACGGTAGCCATTCATGCAGTGAGCAGCGCAGCCGAAGCACGGATCATAACCACGGATGAGGAAGTGAACCGGGTACTGGGCGGCGGCATTGTGGCAGGCAGTCTCGTGCTGGTGGCCGGTGAACCAGGGATTGGTAAATCCACCTTGTTCCTGCAACTGGGCCTGCAACTCACGGACACCGTTACCCTGTATATCAGCGGAGAGGAAAGTGAGCAGCAGATCAAGATGCGCGCCGACCGGCTGGGGCTGCTGAATGAACAGTTTTACCTGCTGACAGAAACCAATACGCAAACCATTTTCCAGGAAATAAAAAAACTGAAACCGGGACTGGTGATTGTGGATTCCATTCAGACCCTGCAATCACCCTATGTGGAAAGCGGGGCGGGCAGTGTGAGCCAGATACGGGAAACTACGGCCGAGTTGCAGCGTTATGCCAAAGCCACGGGTACACCTGTATTTATCATTGGCCATATTACCAAGGACGGCACCATTGCCGGCCCGAAAATCCTGGAGCACATGGTGGATACCGTGCTGCAGTTTGAAGGCGACCGGCATTATACATACCGTATTCTGCGCACCCTGAAAAACCGGTTCGGCTCCACTGCCGAACTGGGCATTTATGAAATGACGGGCAGCGGCATGCGGCCGGTGAACAATCCCTCGGAAATTCTCATCAGCCAGAAAGAAGAGGCACTCAGCGGCATCGCCATCGCAGCAACCATGGAAGGCATCCGGCCCCTGCTGATTGAAGGACAGGCGCTCGTTACCCAGAGCGTGTATGGTACGCCGCAGCGGACCGTGAGCGGCTTTGACCTGCGCCGGCTGCAACTGCTGCTGGCCGTGCTGGAAAAAAGAGGTGGTTTTCATTTCGGGGTAAAAGATGTGTTTGTAAATATTGCGGGGGGCATCAAAGTGGAAGATCCCTCCATTGACCTGGCGATCGTGGCGGCCTTACTGAGCAGTTATGAGGATATTCCGCTGAACCCCCGCATCTGTTTTGCGGGTGAAGTGGGACTGAGCGGTGAAATCAGGGCGGTGAACCGCATTGAACAACGCATCGCGGAAGCCGAAAAGCTGGGATTCGAAAAAATCATCGTGAGCCGGTACAACCAGCTGGCGGCAGCATCTAAACCAGCCGGACGAAACCGCCAGCAGATTGAAGTGGTGCCGCTGGCTAAAGTAGAAGAACTCTATCGTTATCTCTTTTAATTTTCCCCCAGGGAAGTATGCCCGAAATGAATTAAATTGAGGCATGCAACCCTTACAACAACTCCTGGAAGGTGTTGAACACCTTTTCTTTCCCTGGCATTGTGCTGGCTGTGGTTCGGATATGCTTGCCCGTGATGAACAACTCTGCATCCGCTGCGCTGCCAGCCTGCCCCACACCGGTTATGCCGGTAAGCCCGCCAACCCCATTGAAAAAATGTTCTGGGGAAGGCTGAAACTGGAAGCCGCAGCGAGTATTTTTTTCTTCAGTAAGTCCACCGTTATTCAGCAACTGGTGCACAGTCTGAAGTATAAAGGCAACCGGTCGATGGGTGATTACCTGGGCCGGGTGATGGGCAATACACTGCAGGACGGCGGGCGCTTTTGCGATATCGACGGACTGATTCCCCTGCCCATGCATCCCGCCAAAGAAAAAAAGCGGGGCTACAACCAGGCTACGCTGCTCTGCGAGGGCATGAGCGCTGTTACCGGCATTCCGGTACTTCACCGGTTACTGTTAAAAGAACGGATAACGGAAACGCAGACCCGAAAACACCGGACGGAACGCTGGGAAAATGCGGAAGGCAGTTTTACCGTGGATATCCCTGAGCTGCAGCGGCACCGGCATATCCTGCTGGTGGATGATGTCATCACCACCGGTGCCACCCTGGAAGCCGCGGGGCAAAGACTGCAGCAGGCCGGTACTGTAAAACTCAGCATCGCCACCTTGGCCACCGCCCTGAAATAAGTACATTTGACACATGATGCGTTTCCGTAAACTCCCGGGATACACGATACTCGCCACAGCCCTGTACCTGCTGCTGATGACTGGCTGCCGGAAAGATGCACTCATCACCGCACCGTCTGCCCGGCTGGGAACCAGTACCGACAGCCTCCGGTTTGATACGGTATTCACCAGCACCGGATCGGTCACCCAATCCATGACGGTGCGCAATGAAAATGACCAGCCCCTGCTGCTGAGCAGTGTCCGCCTCATGGGAGGTGCCCTATCCCCCTACCGGCTGAACATCAATGGAATCGCGGCGCCCGTTGCCACCGACCTCCGCATTGCAGCCAATGACAGTATCTACCTGTTCGTATCCGTTACGATTGACCCCTCACTCGACAACCTGCCATTCCTGGTGAAAGACAGTATTGAAATAGTATACAATGGCAACACCCGGTATGTGCAGCTGGAAGCATTCGGACAAAACGCACATTTCCTCCGGAACCGGGTGATCACCGGGGATATCACCTGGGATAACCGGCTGCCTTATGTAATTCTCGGACAACTGCAGATTGACACCACTGCCAGCCTTACCCTGGAGGCAGGGTGCAGGGTGTACTGCCACGCCGCGGCGCCTATCCTGGTGGATGGCACCCTCCGCTGCAACGGAACCGTTTCCGCCCCGGTGATTTTCAGGGGCGCCCGTACAGACGAAGACTATAAAGACCTCCCGGCTTCCTGGCCCGGCATTTACTTCCGGACCACCAGCCTGAATAACGAACTCACCTGTACGCATGTACGCAATGCCTACCAGGCGGTAGTGGCTGAGAACCCGGCCTCCGGCAGCCAGCCCAAAGTGAAGTTACAGCAGTGCATCATTGACAATGCCTATGATGCCGGCATCCTGGCAGTAAGCAGCAGCCTGGAAGCAGACAATACGCTCGTTAGCAACTGCGGCAGCAATATCAGCCTCGTACTGGGAGGCGATTACCGTTTCACACATTGCACGGTGGCTGCCTACCCCGGCTTTTTCCAGCACAAAAACCCCGTGCTGTCGGCCGGAAACGCCGTACTGATCAACGGATCCCCGGTAAGTGCACCGCTGCAGGCAGCCTTTACCAACTGCATTTTCTGGGGAGAGGGTGGCCTGGTGGACAATGAAGTGCAGGTGAGCCGTCAGGGTACGGATCCTTTTGATGTGCGTTTTGTGAACTGCCTGATAAAAAACAATACCGATCCGCCCGCGGCTGTTTTCACCGATTGCCTGCGCAACAGTCATCCACTTTTCGACAGCGTGAATGTTGCCCGCCGGTATTTTGATTTTCGCACCAGTAACCCGGCCGCTCCCGGACTGGATAAAGGGGTCGCCACGGCACTGCCGGCCGACCTGGACGGTAACCCGCGCAGCAACGGTCTTCCTGACCTGGGCTGTTATGAAAAACAATAGCGAACAAAAACACGGCAGACCCGTTACATATTTACTATGTTCAAAATCATCACCAGCGCCCTCCTCCTGGGAGCCTGCGCCAGCCAACCCCAGCATGTAACCATGAACGAAGCACCCCGTAGCACCCAGGCCAGTTCCATACACGCTTTTAAGGTACCGGCCCTGGATGGCGGCACGATTGACTTTGCTGCTTTCAAAGGAAAGAAAATCCTGGTGGTGAATACGGCCTCCGAATGCGGTTATACCCCTCAATATGAAGACCTGGAAGCCCTGTATAAAAAATATAGTAACAAACTGGTGGTGGTAGGTTTCCCTGCCAATAACTTCGGCGGTCAGGAACCCGGCAGCAATGAAGAAATCAGCAGTTTCTGCAAGAAAAATTACGGGGTGAGCTTTCCCATGGCCGCCAAGGTATCCGTAAAAGGAGAAGATGCCGCACCGATTTACCGGTGGTTGTGCAGTAAACAGGAAAACGGGGTACTCGATGCCGCTGTTTCCTGGAATTTCAAT
>WBZP01003817.1_pt1 | contig 16074 bp, 12 predicted proteins | sample 5204301 | NCBI WGS metagenome assembly WBZP01 (sample SAMN12412401, study PRJNA552823) | activated sludge metagenome | isolation source: activated sludge from nitrification reactor of wastewater treatment plant... | place: USA: Pennsylvania | collected 2017
ACCTCTTGGGGCACCGCGAAGTTGGCGTCGGGGTCGAGGCCCATGACCTCCTTTGTCGCGCGGACCTCGTCGTCGCCGAGCGGCGCGCCGTGGGCCTTGCTCGTGCCCTGCTTGTTCGGCGACGGGTAGCCGATGATCGAGCGGACGTGGATCAGCGTCGGCCTGTTCGCGTCGGCCTTGCCCTCGGTGATCGCGGCCTCGATCGCGGCGACATCGTTGGCGTCCGGCACCTCGAGCACCTGCCAGCCGTACGCCTCGAACCGCTTCGAGACGTCCTCGGTCCCGAAGCTGAGCGAGGTCGGGCCGTCGAGCGAGATGTCGTTGTCGTCGTAGAGGTAGATCAGCCGGCCGAGCCCGAGGTGGCCGGCGAGCGAGGCGGCCTCGGAGGCGATGCCCTCCATCAGGTCGCCGTCGGAGACGATCGCGTAGGTGTGGTGGTCGACCACGCTCTTGCCGAACCGATCACGCAAGAAGCGCTCGGCGATCGCCATCCCGACGCCGTTTGCGAAGCCCTGGCCGAGCGGCCCGGTCGTGACCTCGACGCCGGGCGTGACGTGAACGCGGTCGCGCTCGGGGTGGCCCGGCGTGTTCGAGCCCCACTGGCGGAACGCCTTGAGGTCGTCGAGCGAGAGGTCGTAGCCGGAGAGATGGAGCGCGCTGTAGAGCAGCATCGACCCGTGGCCCGCGCTGAGGACGAAGCGGTCGCGATCCGGCCAGTCCGGGTCCTTCGGGTTGTGCTTCATCACCTTCGCGAACAGCACGTAGGCGGCCGGCGCCATCCCGAGCGGCAGGCCGGGGTGGCCGCTGTTCGCGGCCTGGATCGCGTCCATCGAGAGGGCGCGGATCGTGTCGATCGCGAGTTGGTCGGTGGTCTTCTCGGCGGTGGCGGCCATTGGGCGCCACACTACCCACCGCGGTGGCGGCTCACGCAATCCGTGTCGACACGGATTGCACCCGCAGACGGAGGGTGATCCGTGTCGACACGGATCACCCGGCCGCGGTGATTCAGCTCGTCAGCTGCTTCTGCTGCTCGCCGGCCTCGAGTCCCGGGTCGGACTGCGAGGCGCGGAGCTGGTAGTTGGCGCGCTTGCTCATGTCGACCTCGGCCAGCACCTTGTCGGCCTTGAGGGCGCGGGCGACGCCCTCGCGGCCGCGCCGCGGCAGCAGGTTCATCGTCCAGGTGATGCGGGCGACCGAGCGCGGGACGAAGACGTCGAAGCGGTTGTCCTCGACCGCACTGACGATCTCATTGGCGACGTCCTCGGGCTCGACCTTCTTCACGCCGCGCGAGTCGGTGCAGCCGTCGGTCAGCTCGGTATTGACCAGCACCGGCATCACGCAGGAGACCTCGACGCCGCTGCCGCGGAGCTCGGCGCGGAGCGCCTCGGAGAGCCCGACAACGTAGTGCTTGGTGCCGCAGTAGCTTGCGCCGCCGGGGAAGCCGGCCTTGCCGGCCGACGAGGCGACGTTGACGACGTGGCCGGCGCGGCGATCGAGCATCCGCGGGACGACCTCCTTGACCCCGTAGGAGACGCCGTTGATGTTGATGTCGATCATCCGCTGCGTCGTGGCGTCGTCCTCCTCCCAGATCCGCCAGCCGACCTGCATGATCCCGGCGTTGTTGACGAAGATGCCGATCGGGCCGAGATCACGCTCGGTGGCGTCGAGGAAGTCCTTCACCGACTGGCGCTCGCAGACGTTGAGGCCATAGGCGCGGCAGTGCTCGCCGAGCTCGCTTGCGGTCTGCTCGGCGGCGGCCTGGTCGAGGTCACCGATCGCGACCTTGCAGCCCTTGGCCAGGAACGCCTTGGCCGTTGCCTTGCCGATTCCGCGCGCGCCGCCTGTAATGGCGACGACCTGACCGGCGATGGGACGCTGCTGCTTGGCCATGATTGGTCGATACTCCTGGGTAGAGCCGTCGGGATTGACAGACTGTCAGGCGACGGTATCAACGACTCCGATCACGGGCAAACAGTGAGACAGATGACCGACATCGCAACGCAGTCCGGCCACTTCGACTGGGAGGGGCACCGGATCGCCTACACCAGCCACGGCGAGGGCGACAACGTCGTCGTCTTGATCCACGGGCTGCTGCTGAGCCAGAAGATGCACCTGCCGCTCGCTCAGGCGCTGGCCGAGCGCGGGCTCCGCGCCGTGACGCTCGACGTGCTCGGCCACGGCGCCTCGGAGCGCCCTGTCGACATGACGCAGTACTCGATGGCGCGCTTCGGACAGCAGGCGATCGCACTGCTCGATGCGCTCGGCGTCGAGGACGCGGTGCTGCTCGGCACGTCGCTCGGGGCGAACACGTCTTTGGAGGCGGCGGTGTTCGCCCCGCATCGCGTGCGCGGGATGGTGATCGAGATGCCGGTGCTCGACAACGCGCTGCTCGGCTGCGCGATCGCCTTCACCCCGGCGATGGCGGCGCTCAGCTTCGGGACCGGCCCGATGCGGGCGCTCGGTCGTGCACTGCGGATGATCCCGACCAGCAAGATGTGGGAAGCGGACTTCCTGCTCGACGTGCTCCGCCAGGACCCGGCGCCGTCGGCGGCGGTGCTCAACGGACTCTTCTTCGGCGAGGTCGCCCCGCATCGCGATGTTCGCAAGACGATCAAGACGCCGACGCTGATCATCGGCCACCGCCGCGACCCGGTTCACCCGTTCAGCGATGCGAAGGCGCTCGCCGAGGAGATCGAGGGAGCGAAGTTCGTTCAGGCGAGTTCGATCGTTGAGCTGCGCGTCGCGCCGCAGCGCCTGACCGACGAGATCGGTGAGTTCGTCGAGCAGTGCTTCGCCGAGCCGCATCCGGAGCGGACGCCGGCGCAGAAGGTGCGCTCCGGCGCCGCGCAGCAGCGCCAGCGCAAGGCCGCTGTGGCCAAGCGGCGGGCTGCGAAGCCGAAGGCCGCCTAGCCGACCTTCCCGGTCGGCGTGTACCCCGACCCGGACCGCATCCCGTTACCGGCCCGTGGCGGCGGGTTGCCGGTCAGCAGCTCGCTGACGGTGACGAAGCGGTAGCCGCGCTTCTTCAGCGTCTTCAAGATCGTCGGCAACGCTGCGAGCGTCGGTCGGCGGTCGCCGCCGCCGTCGTGGAGCAGGACGATCGCACCCGGCTGCGCCTCGGCGATCACCTTCGCGGCGATCTGCCCCGCGGGGAGCCCCGCGTAGTCGCGGCTGTCGATCGACCAGTTGACCGGCAGCATCCCGGCCTCCTCGGCGACCTTGATCGTCGTCTCGTTCGTGGCGCCGTAGGGCGGCCGGAACAGTCTCGGCTTCGGCGCGCCCGCAGACTGCAGCGCGATCGTGCCGCCGTCGATCTGGCCGCGCTGCTCGTCGGCGCCGAGCAGGTCGAGCCGGGCGTGCCCATGCGTGTGGTTGCCGAGCTCGACGTCGGGCTGGCGGGCCATCCAGCGCGTCTTGCCGGGCGAGTCCTCGATCATCGTGCCGACCTGGAAGAAGGTCGCGTGCGCACCGTACTTGCGCAGCGTCCGCACCACCTTCGTGCTCAGCGGCGCCGGCCCGTCGTCGAAGGTCAGCGCGATCTCGCGGCCGTTGCGCCCGCCGACGCGCAGCACAGACAGCCGCTCGATCGCCCGGTCGATCGCCACCTTCGGGTCGAGCCAGGCAGGCAGCGGAACGTCGGGGATCTCCCAGGTCTCGAGCACGGCCGCCTGCTCGGGCTCCCGGTCACCACCGGCGCCCGCAACGGCACGCACGCCGAAGACGAGCAGCACGACAAAGGCGACCAGGGCCAGCGCCGCGACCGCGCGCCGGCGCCAGAACACGGCTGCGGTCGGCACCGCGCCGGCCTCGACCGCAGGGCCGGCGCCGGGCTCCCAGCCACCGGTCGCGCCGCGGTAGAGCCCGCCGCCCCCGAGCACGATCAGCGCCGTCCGGCCGAGGATCTTCAGGTCGAGCCAGGTCGAGCGGTGCTCGGAGTACCAGAGGTCGAGCTCGATCCGCTCGGACCACGGCAGCGACGCGCGCCCGTTGACCTGCGCCCAGCCTGTGATTCCGGGCCGCAGCGCGAGCCGCCCGCGCTGGCGCTCGGTGTACCGGTCGACCTGCGAGCGGACGGTCGGGCGCGGGCCGATGATCGACATCTCGCCGCGCAGCACGTTGACGAGGTTCGGCAGCTCGTCGATCGAGGTCCGTCGCAGGATCGAGCCGACGCGGGTGATCCGCGCATCGCCGTGATCGACCGCCAGCCCCGCGCCGATCTGTTCGGCACCGTCGACCATCGTCCGCAACTTGATGACGTCGAAGTCACGGCCGTCGCGGCCGACGCGGCCCTGCCGGAAGAAAACGCCGCCACGGGACTCGATCGCGATCGCGATCGCCGTGATCAGCAGCAGTGGCGACGTGACGAGCAGCGCGAGCGCGGCGACGAGCACGTCGAAGATGCGGCGCCACGGATCATGCATCGCTGGCCTCCCGCTCTGCGACTCGGACGCCCGGGATCCGGGCGCGCGTCCCCTCCGGCGGCGCCCAACCGGCGTCGGTCCCGTGCCGCATGTGGTCGGCGAGGCCGAACAGCGTCGAGCGCTGCATCAGGACGTAGTAACGCAACAGCGCGTGGCTACGCGCGAGCGGGCCGCGCGGGTCCTGGCCGGTGAGCGGCGCCGGGACCGCGGCTGCCGCGAGCGCCGCGAGCTGAAGCCGACGCCACCGGCGCGGCGCAGCTACGAGCGCGACGAGATGCAGCAGCGGCGCCGCGTACCTGAGCCAGCGGTGGCTGACCATCATCGCCGTGTACGCGGGCGGCCAGCCACGCGGGTCGAGCAGGCCGCCGCGCAGCACGATCGCCCAGGCGTGGCTCTGCATCCGCCGCTTGCGCCGCGCCTCGCCCTCGACGTCGGGGACCATCCGCTCGGTCGCGCGCGCGCCGGCCGCCTCGACCGCGCGCCAGCCGCCGCGGACAAGCGTGAACGGCAGCTTCAGGTCGTGGCCCATCACCGGATCGACCCGGACGTACGCCGAGCGCCGGACCGCGTAGATCGCGCCGTTGCCGGCGGTCACCGAGCAGAGCGCGCTCTCGCGCTCGCGGATCGCCATCTCGTAGCGCCAGTAGATGCCCTCGCGGTTCGAGCCACCGTCGGGGTTGACGAAGCGAACGCGGCCGCAGACGTAGCCGACCTGCGGATCGGCGAACGGCGCGACCAGCTCACGCAGCGCGCCGGGCTCCCAGAGCGCGTTCGCGTCGGAGAAGGCGACGATCTCCGCATCGGTCTGCGCTACGGCCGCGTCTTGAGCGGCGATCTTGCCGCCACGCGGCAGCTCGAGCACGCTGTCGGCCCCGGCGGCGCGCGCGGCTGCGGGCGTGCCGTCGGTCGAACCGTCGCAGGCGATGACCAGCTCGAGCCGGTCCCGAGGGTAGGCGAGCGCGCGCACGTTGCGGACCTTGTCCGCGATCACCTCTGCCTCCGCGTACGCGGGAACGATCAGCGCAACGGTCGGCAGTGCATCGTCGGACGGCACCACCGGCCGCGGGTGCGGGCGCAGCCGCGCCACGAGCCACAGAACCCCGGGGTAGCCGACCGAAGTCCATCCGATCAGCGCGGCGGCGAGGCGGAAGATCCGGGGCGACGTCAAGAAGCGATCATTGAGCGGTAGAGCCTGAGGTGCGCGTCCGCCGCCGACTCCCACGAGTACGTGGTCTCGGCCGCAACGCGCGCCTTCTCCGCCAGCACGGTACGACGATCGCCGTCTTCGAGCAGCCAACGCAATGCCGCTGCCAGCGCTTCCGCGTCACCGCTGGGAACCAGTTCGGCGGCGCCGGCCGCCGCGATCTCCGGGAAGCCACCGACGTCCGACAGCAGCAGCGGCCGCCCGAGGCCGAGTGCGGCATAGAGCACGCCGGACTGATCGATCTCGCGGTAGGGCAGGACGACGAGGCCGGCCACGGTCAGCACCCCGGCGAGCTCGGCGTCGCTCAGGAACCGCGGCACGAGCCGGACGCCGGGCGGCAGCGGCGGCAGCTCGACCCGCGGCAGGCCCGCGATCCAGAGCTCGCCCGGCAGGTCATCGCCGAACGACCGCCACGCGTCGAGCAGGACGTCGATGCCCTTGTACTCGCGGAGCAGCCCGGCGAGCAACGCGACCGGTCGGGAGCGCTCGTGCCGGAGTTCAGGCGGCAGCACCGGCTCGACGTCGCGCAGGCCGGTGAACGCCCCGTGCGCGATCACCGAGACCTTCGCCGCGTCGATCCCGAGCTCTTCGAGCAACCGCCCGCGGCCGTGTTCGGAGTGGACGACGACGTGATCGACCCGCTCGTAGAGCCTCCGTTGCGCCCGGCGCTGTCCCGGCCGCGGCTCGCGCGGGAGCACGTCGTGCGCAGTCAGCACGATCGGCACGCGGCGCGGCAGCAGGCGCTCGTCGATCTGCTGGACCGGCAGCCACTGGAAGTGGCTGATGTCGGTCGCGGACGGGCGACCGGCGTCGACCTCGCGCCGGTAGGCGAGCATGTCGGGCACGTGGGTCACGAGCTTCGAGGCCCGGCGCAGGAGCGATCCCTCCCGTCCGGCGGCGCGCGTGTAGAAGCGCTCCTCGACGTCGACGCGTGGATCGACCGGCGGAACCTCGCCGTAGGCGAACGGCGAGGTGAGCAGCCGCACCCGCGCGGGTGCGTCCGGCGCAGCGACCAGCGCGCTGGCGAGCGCGCGGTCGTATGGCGGCGTGTACGCGGAGGGGTCGAGCAGGTCGACGCGCATTTCCGCATAGCCTCCCGCATCCGTGGCCGAGGTCGACCTCACCTACTGCGTCGTCAACACCGAGCAGCGCGAGCTGCTCGTCGGATGCCTCGATGCCGTCGCGCGCGAACGCGAGGCGTGCGGGCTGACGACCGAGGTGCTCGTGCTCGACAACGCCTCGACCGACGGCTCGGCCGGTGCGGCGCGCAACCACCCCGCCGTCGATGATGTGATCGCGCTCGAGCAGCGGGCCGGGAAGGGCGAGAACGACAGCGCGCTGCTGCAGCGGGCGCGTGGCCGGTACGGCCTGCTGCTGAACGAGGACGCGGTGCTCCAGCCCGGCGCGACACGCGCTCTCTACGACGCGCTCGAGCACGACCCGCGTGCCGGCACCGCGGGCGCGCGTCTGCGCCGGCCCGGCGGCGAGGTGCAGCCGTCCGCATGGCGTTTCCCCGGCGTCTTCTCCGCGATCGCCGCGGCACTCTGGCTGCACCGGCTGCTGACCGTGCAGAGCCGCGGCAACGAAACCCGGCGCGTCGACTGGGCGCAGAGTTCGGCGCTGCTCGTGCGCCGCGCTGCCGCCGAGGAGATCGGCTGGTTCGACCCCCAGTTCTTCGTCTACTCCGACGAGGTCGACTTCTGCAAGCGGCTGAGGAACGCGGGCTGGCACACGCTCTGGGTGCCGTCGGCCGAGGCCGTCCACCATGAGCAGCTCTCGACGAACACGGTCCCGGAGCCGCGAATCGTCGAGTTCTCCCGCAACCGGGACAGGTATCTGCGCAAGCACCACGGCCCGGTGGCCGCCTGCGTCGTACGGGTGCTGACCGCGTGGACGTACGCGGTCCGCGCCGCCGCCGCCGTCGTCGTGCCCGGCCACTCACCGAAGCGCTACTGGCGCCACGTGACGGCGACGCTGCGGCCCGGGGACAGCGAGGGTCTGCGCGAGACCGCCGCGCACTTCAACCGCGGCGGCCCCACGTTGTGATCCGTGTTGACACGGATCACTCCTCGTAACGGAGTGCGATCCGTGTCGGCACGGATCGCTACGGGCGGCCCGCCAGGGCGCGCACGTCAGCAACGCGTACCACGCCGGCCCCGGCCAGCGCCAACGGCAGCGCCGCGCCGATAGCGAGGCGCGCCGCCAGCGCGCCGGCCCCTTCGCCCGCGATCAGCGTCGAGCCGGCGCCCGCGCCGAGACCGCAGATCAACACCGTCAGCGCCATCGCCCGCCAGTCGAACGGCACGGCGAACAGCTCACGGGTAAGGACGTAGAGCACGACGAGAATGACGAGGTAGGCGCCGCAGAGGGCGATACCAGCGCCGGCGATCCCGAGCGGCTCGACGAGCAGCACCAGCAGCAGCACGTTGACGGCCAGCCCGGCCAGCGCGGCGGGCGCGTTGCGCGTCGTCACCTTCGCCCGGCCGCCGACCGTGATCAGCACGAGCACGAGTCCGTAGAGCCCCCAACCGAGAGCGACCCACGGCAGCGCCTCGCTCGCGCCGTAGAAGCGCTCGTCGCCCGCGAGCAGCCGCACGGCCCACGGCCCCACGAGCGCGACTCCAGAGACGATCACGCCGGTGGCCGCGACGTACCACGTGGTCACCCGCGCGTAGAGCCGCTGCGCCTCGTCGTCGGCCTCGACCGAGTAGGCGAGCGGTGGCCAGGCCGACTGGAAGCCGCGGACGGCGACGATCACGACGGTCGACAGCTTCGCCGCGAGCGCAAAGCGGTCGGCCTGGATCGGGTCGGTCGCGTGCAGCAGATAGGAGCGGTCGACGACGTTGAGCGCGAAGATCGCGCTGTCGGCCGGGACGGTCGGGCCGCCATAGGCGAGCAGCGGCCCGAGCTCGGTCGGCACGAGGCCGACGAGCCGCCGCTGGTGGATCCAGATCGCGACGAGGATCGCCGTTGAGGCGAGGTAGTTGCCGAGCACGTAGCCACGCGCACCCCAGTCGAGCACGACGACGAACGTCACGGTCAGCGCAACCGTCAGCAGGACGTTCGTCAGCGAGGCGGCGAGGTAGACGCGGCGCAGCTCCTGCGCCCGAAGCAGCGCGTTCGCGATCTCGAGGTTCGTGAACGCCCACAACCCGAGCACGCCGCAGGCGATCAGTCCGGCGTCGCTCGTGTTGAGCAGCAGCTGCGAGATCGGCTCAGCGGCGAGCAGGCAGAGCGCGGCTGCAACGGTCGAGCCAATCAGCGTCCAGGCGGTCGCGCTCTTGGCGAGCCGGATCCGTACCGCCTCGTCGTGATCGTCGAACCAGAGCCGGATCAGGGCCTCGCCGGCGCCGAAGCGGATCACGATCGACGCGAGGATGATCGCGGTCAGGATCGCCTCGGCGTACCCGTAGGCGCCCGGCGGCAGGTAGGCCGTGTAGAGCGGGATCGTGATCAGCGCCAGCAGGCTCGCGAGCACGCCCGACGCCTGATAGGCGGCGGCACTCTTGAGCAGGCGTCGGACGAGGTCGGCCACGGCGAGGGGAACGCTATCCGCGTGCGGCGGCTGCCCGCGCACGGACAGCGTCGAGCGTGTGCGTAACGAGCAGGGCGCCGTCCTCGAAGACGGTCTCGAGCAGGTCGGCGCCGGGCTCGTGCTCGCGGACCGTCACCAGCTCCCCGCCGCGCTCGACGAGCTTCAGCCGGCCCGCCTTGGAGCGTTTGGTCTGGTCGAGCGGCTCCTTCTGGACGTCGTGCCAGACACCGTCGCGGGACTGCGCCGAGCTCTTGAAGGCGAACCGCTGGGTGTCGCGATCGAGTTTCTGCAGCAGTCCGCCGCCCATCCCGAACGTCGCGACGTTCTCGGCCGCGTAGCCGGAGACGCACAGCCGTCCGAGCACCTTCTCGATCTTGTGCTCGTCGAGTCCGTCGCCCCAGAGCACACGCACGTGGGGATCGAGCACCTTGAAGCCGGCGTCGTTGACCGCGCCGCCAAAGTGGCCGTAGAGCTGCTCGACCAGCGCGGCGACCTGTGCGTCGGGGGTCGGGTGCCGCGGCGTCGGCGAGTCGGGCCGCACGACGAAGACGCCGTCACGGGCCAGGATGCGCTCGCGGAACGTCGTCCCGAGCATGTCGACGAACGCGTAGATGTCGTAGGAGTCGGCGACGACCGACAGGATCCCTTGCGGGAAGCGGTCGAGCAGGCGGCCGACGATCTCCGGCTCGCCGCCGGCCCCGAGCGCCGTCATCACGGAGTGCTCGGTGGCGGGGACCGAGAAGGCGACCGTGTCCGGTGTGGCCGCGTAGCTGGCTGCAAGCAGCTCGATCGCGGTCAGCGTGTCGGTGCCGACTCCGTTGACGAGGTGGGCAGCACCGCCGAGCGCGGCGGCCTCGTCGGCGGCGGCGCCGCGGTAGCCGAAGTCGTGCAGCATGAACTTCGCCAGCCCGGGGTCGCCTCCGGTGCGATGCAGGTAGTCGGAGATCATCGCGAGCGTGTGGTGGCTGCGCGTGGCGACCGTCGCCGGATACCAGACGTGGGTCAGCAGGGATTCGAAGTAGTTCGTGAGCCAGGGGAAGTCTCGATCGGTGCTCTCGACCGTCATCAGGACGTTGCCGACCGGCACGACGGAGCCTTCGGGCACCGCGCGGACGCGGAGCGGGATCCGGCCTCCGTGGCGGGCGAGCAACTCGCGCCAGCCGCCGGCGTTGAACGTCCCGGGCACGGCGAAGTGACTGCCTGCGAGCGCCTCGGCCGCGTCGACGTCGGCGGCGGTGAAGACCGTGCCGGCGAGATGCTCGCGCAGCAGGTGCTGGAGGCCGAAGAAGACGGTGTACGGGTACGCGGCGCCCGGGCGGGACTCGAAGTACGAGTAGACGCCGTCGGTGCCGTCCGGATACATCGCCCAGTGGGCGAGCTTGTAGCTGTCGGTCTTCAGGAGCAGGTTTCCGCGGGCGGGCATGATGGTCACCGCGCGTTCCTCAGGGCCGCGAGCAGCGGCCGGTGAACGGGGACGACGTCGTCGTCGGCGAGCGTCTCCCAGGGAAACCACCGCAGCTCCTCGATGTCGTCGGCGGCGACCGGCCGGCCGGACAGCAGCGTCGCCCGGAACAGCAGCGTCTTGACCGCGCGAGCGGACTCGCCGCGGTAGCGCCAGTCGTCGACGAGCATGCTCGTGACGTAGACGGGGTCGGTGATCACGATACCGGTCTCTTCTGCGACTTCGCGGCGCGCGTCGGCCTCGTAGGACGGTGAGTCGGGGTCGGCGAAGCCGCCGATGAATCGGAACAGCCGCTCGTCGGGCTTGCGCCCGAGCAGCAGCTGCTCGCCGGCATCGTCGAAGACCGCTACGTCGACGGTCGGATGGCAGATCGGGTACTGCGCGTATGCCTGCCAGACGACGCCGGCGCGGAAGTCGGCGGTCGGATGCGTGCTGCGGCGGCGGACGTCGTCGCGGATCTCGGTTCCGGAGACGCGTACCGGCGCGTCGAGCTCGCGGACGGCGAGGTTTCCGTGGTAACGAGCGACGAACGAGTCGCGCCCGCCGTAGAGGACGGCGCTCTGGGCGTGGGTCGTGAGCCGTCCGACGAGCGCGTCGAGGTTGCGAGACCAGCCGCGGTCGTCCTGCTCGTCGGCGAGCGGCGCGACGGTGATCCGCGGGAATGCCTCGAGCAGCATCTGCTTGCGCGCCTCGAAGTCGAGCGGGTTGCGCGGCGTGCTGGGGACCGGCGCGATCCCGAGCAGGACGAGCACCTTGTCGTGCTCGGCACAGACGGCCTCGATCAGGCCGCGGTGCGCGTCGTGCAGCTCCGGGACCTGGAAGCGGCCGACGATCACACCGACGTCATGGGGTTCTGTGGTTGGGTGGTCGCTGGTCATCTGTTCGTCTCGAGGTTCGGTTTCGAAGGTTTTGGTCGTTCTGACTATTTCATCGTACAGGGCGCACCGGTCTTGTCAAGCACGATTTGGTCGAACTGCCCAATCGGGCTAGTCTGCGACCCGATGTGGACCGCGACGAACAGCGAGGGCTACCCGGCGCCGGCAGCGCTCGCGGTAGATGTCGTCGTCCTGACCGTTCGCGGTCAGGAGCTCGAAGTCCTCGCGAACCGAGGCGAGGACGGCCGCCGTGCGCTGCCCGGAGTGCTCGTGGAGGCAGGCGAGGATCCGAGCGCTGCGGCCCGGCGAGCGCTCGTGGAAAAGACCGGAATCGACGAGCCCTACCTCGAGCAGCTCGGCGCGTTCGCTGCGCCGGGCCGCGACCCTCGCGGCTGGATCCCCTCGATCGCGTGGCTCGCGCTCGTGCCGCCACATGCAGAGGTGCGCGACGAGCGCGCAGGATGGGTCCGCGCCCGTGGCCGCTACCGCTGGGCCTACGACCACCGCGACATTGTCGCGGCCGCTATCGACCGCATCGAGGGCAAGCTCTGGTGGTCGAACGTCGCGGTCGGCGTGCTCGGGGACGAGTTCCCGATCAGCGCCGCGCGACACGTCTACGAGGCGATCGCAGCGACGAACTACGACCCCGCCACGTTCGCACGCGACCTCAAGGCGACCGGCCTGATCGAGCCGACCGGGGCGGTCCGCTCCGGCGGCCCGGGGCGCCCTGCGGCGATCTACCGGTTCACCTCACGCGAGCTGACCTGGGGCGCCGGCCGCCGCAAGCGCGTGCACGAGTAGCCGGAACCATCAGCAGCTCCTCGAGCAGCGAAGCGCTCGACGATCGCGAGCGCATGCGCGGTCGCGCGCACGTCCAGGACCGCGCTCCGCCGTAGGCTTCGTCGCGCCGTGACCGACGCCAACGACCACCGCCGCCCGGTCTGCCTGCTGCTGCTGCCGCGCCCTGTGGAATCGCTGCTGCTACGCGACCAGGCCGAAGACCTGCTGCGGGCGCCAGGCGTGATCGCCGTCGACCCGCCGCGCGTGAAGTACGGCGCGATGCTGCGGATGCCAGCGGGACTCGCCGCGCGGGTCGCCGGACGCCAGGCGAAGCGGATCGCGAAGACCGTAGCCGCTCACGGTGACCGTGTTGCCGCGGTCGTGATCTTCCACCCCGTTCAGGCGCCGACCGCGCGAGCGCTGCAGACCCGGACCGGCTGCGAGCTCTGGTACGGGCGCTGGGACCGCTACGAGGAGGCCTACGACGCGCGCGGCGCACAGCAACAGCGCCTGCGCGCGCTGCACCGGCACGCGGCGGCCAATGCCGCGCTCACCTTCGCAGCGTCCGATGAGCTCCTGCGGATTGCCGCCGAGGACGACGGCCACGAGGCCGTCCTCGTTCCGCTCGCGGCCGACTCGTTCCCGGCGCCGGACCCGTCGGAGACCGTGATCGCGCTGTCGCTCGGCCACCTCGGCAGGCGCAACGACTGGGCGCTGTTACGAGCGGTCGGCGAGCGGCTCGGGGAGCGCCTCGTCCTGCTGCTCGTCGGCGAGTGGCACGACGACGAGTGCTCGGGTGACGAGGACTACCGCTGGTGCCGCGAGCACCCCGGCTTCGTCTGGCTCGGGCGCCGCAGCGACGAGGAGGCGGCACGGCTGATTCTCTGCGCCGACGCCGGGATCGTCCCGTTCACGACGACGCCGTTCAACGACGCCGGCCTGCCGTTCCGGATCCTCAAGGCGGCGCGACTCGGGCGGCGGACGATCACACCGGAGCTGGCCGGGGTCACCACCTGGGATCGCGCCGTCATCCGCGCGGCCGATGCCGAGGCATTCGCGGACGCGCTCCTCGCCGAGACGGGACGGCGGACCTCGCCGGACCTCGATCTGCGCGAATGGGCGCTCGCGCAGACCGCTGCGAAGCAGAACGAGCCGCTGTGGGAGCGGCTGCGCGAGCTCGGCGTGCCGACCGGCTCGTAGGCTCCATGGCCGCATGGCACTCACGATCGGCATCGTCGGCCTGCCCAACGTCGGCAAGTCCACCCTCTTCAACGCGCTGACGAAGGCGAGCGTGCTCGCCGCGAACTACCCGTTCGCGACGATCGAGCCGAACGTCGGCGTCGTGCCGCTGCCGGATCCCCGTCTCGGCACGCTCGCCGAGATCTTCGGCTCCGAGAAGCAGCTGCCGGCGACGGTGTCGTTCGTCGACATCGCCGGGATCGTGCGCGGCGCATCGGAGGGCGAGGGCCTCGGCAACCAGTTCCTCGCGAACATCCGCGAGGCCGATGCGATCTGCCAGGTGATCCGCGTCTTCGCCGACGACGACGTTGTTCACGTCGACGGCAAAGTCGCGCCCGGCGATGACATCGAGACGATCAACACCGAGCTGATCCTCGCCGACCTGCAGACCCTCGAGAAGGCGATCCCACGCTTCGAGAAGGAGGCACGCGGAGACAAGGCGCGCCAGGTCGCCGTCGATCAGGCGAACGCAGCAAAGGTGATCCTCGACAGCGGGACGACGCTGTTCGCCAGCGACGAGGAGTTCGATCAGCTCCGTGAGCTGATGCTCCTGACTGCCAAGCCGTTCCTCTACGTCTTCAACGTCGACGAGGACCAGCTCGGCGACGCCGCGCTCCACGCCGAGCTGCGCGAGCTGATCGCCCCCGCCGAGGCGATCGTGCTGAACGCGAAGATCGAGATGGAGCTCGCCGAGCTCGACGCCGACGAGGCGCTCGAGCTGCTGCAGTCGATGGGCGCCGAGGAGTCGGGGCTCGACCAGCTCGCGCACGTCGGCTTCCGCACGCTCGGCCTTCAGACCTACCTGACCGCCGGGCCGAAGGAGGCGCGGGCCTGGACGATCCACCAGGGCTGGACCTCGCCGCAGGCCGCGGGCGTGATCCACACCGACTTCGAGCGCGGCTTCATCAAGGCCGAGGTCGTGTCGTTCGACGACCTCGTCGACGCAGGCTCGATGGCCGAGGCGAAGGCCCGCGGCCGCGTCCGGATCGAGGGCAAGGAGTACGTGATGGCCGACGGGGACGTCGTGGAGTTCAGACACTCGTGACGATCACGGCTACCATGAGTAGATATGAGTAGCCGTGAACACCCTGCGCAGCTACGCGCAGCCATCTACGTCCGCATCTCGCTGGACCCCGAGCAGACCAGGCTCGGCGTAGAACGCCACCGAGAGGACGCACAGCGGCTCGCGGACCTCCGTCGTTACCAGGTGGTCAACGTCTACGAGGACAACGACGTCACGGGCTCCGGGCGCAGGCGCAGACCGGAGTTCGAGCGCCTCCTGGCCGACATAGAGGCCGACAGGGTCGACGTCGTCATCGCCCAGGAGTGGCCCCGGCTGGAGCGCAACCGCACGGACGGCGTGAGGGTGATCGAGGCGGCGAAGGACCACCATGTCCTGCTGACCTTCGTCAAGGGTTCCGACATCGACTGCTCGACGGCGTCCGGACGCCTGGCCGCCGACATGTTCTCCGCTTTCGCCCGCAACGAGATCGAGGTGAAGTCGGAGCGGCAGTCCGGCGCCCAGTCCCAGCGGGCGCGCCAGGGCAGGGTCCCCAAGGGCACGCGGCCGCTCGGGTACGCCGTGGACGGCTCCACGATCCTGCACGAGGCTGAGGCCGTCAGGGCGATCTACTCCGCGTTCGTCTCCGGGGTCGCGCTCAACGCCATCGCCAAGGCGCTCTCCGGCGACGCGAGGGCCCGTGCCGCTGTCCCGGGCGTCCCGCAGCTGCCGAACCACAGCCGAACCCTCATGATCGAGAGGAACGAGCGCCGCAAGGAAGAGAACCGGCACCTGCCCAAGGAGCTTCACAAGTGGATCAGGCCGGTTCCGGAGGACAGGGCGTGGTCCACCTCCACGATCCTCGGCATCCTGCGCAACCCCCGGTACGCCGGGTACTCGACCTACCAGAAGAAGTCCGAGCGGCCGTCGGGCTACGCCAAGGACGCCGTCACACGCCTGAGCAAGCGCAGGGCGCTTCGCGAGGCCATCGTCCGCGACGAGCACGGGATGCCGGTCCCGCCCAACGGCTGGGAGGCGATCGTCTCGGAGGCGCAGTGGTGGACCGCCCAGGCCATGCTCGACGACGAGGCCCGGGCCACCAACCGCGTCGGGACCGAGCGGAGGCACGTCGGGTCCGGCCTGTACATGTGCGGCGAGTGCGGCAAGGAGAAGAAGCAGAAGCTCCGCAGCCACTCGCGCGGCTACGAGTGCCACGTCTGCGGCTTCCACCGGACCCGGGAGCCCATCGACGACCTGGTGGACCGCACGGTGCGGGAGCGGCTTGAAGAGGCTGACCTGCGGGACCTGCTCGTCGGAGCCGACGACCCCAGGGTCGCCGTCATCGCGCAGGCCGTCGAGTCGCAGCAGGCAAGGATCGCGCGCGCCGACGACGACTACGCGGCGGAGAACATCGACGGCCCCCTCTACCGCAGGATCGTGGATGCGGCGAAGGCGGAGATCGCCCGCCTGGAGAAGGAGCGGCTGGAGCTGACGGCCGGGAGCGCCGCCGCCGACGTGCTCGGTGCCGGCCGCCCCGCGGAGGCGTTCGCCAACGCCG
>WBZP01000631.1_pt1 | contig 16072 bp, 14 predicted proteins | sample 5204301 | NCBI WGS metagenome assembly WBZP01 (sample SAMN12412401, study PRJNA552823) | activated sludge metagenome | isolation source: activated sludge from nitrification reactor of wastewater treatment plant... | place: USA: Pennsylvania | collected 2017
ACCTTGGCGCGCAGGCGGCGGATGGCGACCTCGACGACGTTGGTGTCGGAATCGAAATTCATGTCCCAGACCTGCGAGGCGATGAAGCTGCGCGACAGCACCTCGCCCGGCCGGCGCAGGAAGAGTTCGAGCAGCGCGAACTCCTTGGCGGTCAGGTCGATGCGCCGGCCGGCGCGGGTGGCGCGGCGCTTCAGGACATCGAGTTCGAGATCTGCCAGCGCCAGCGTTTCCGCTTCGCGGACACGTCCCCGGCGCAGCAGCGTGCGCACGCGGGCGAGCAGTTCGGAGAAGGCGAAGGGCTTGACCAGATAGTCGTCGGCGCCCAGATCCAGCCCCTTGACGCGGTCCTCGACCCGGTCGCGGGCGGTCAGGAACAGCACCGGCAACTCGCGCCCCGCGGCGCGCAGCGCCTTCAGCACCTGCCAGCCGTCGAGTCCCGGCAGGTTGACGTCGAGGATCAGCAGGTCGTGGTCGCCGGCCAGCCCCTCGTGCATGCCGTCCAGCCCGTTGCGCACGAGGTCGGCGGTAAAGCCGGCCTCGGCGAGGCCCTGCTTGAGGTAGTCGCCGGTCTTGGCTTCGTCTTCGACGATGAGGATCTTCATGACGGCATTTTGCCCGAGCGGTTGAAAATCCGACACAAAAAGACGCCCCTATGCCCATCCGCCATGCCGGCCAGCCCGGCAGCGGACTTTGAAAATACCGAGTGGCCGGCCGATTGCCGACTCTTGATTTTTGCCTTCCCGGAGCGCCGGCCGTAACATTCCGGCATCGGCACGGGGACCGGCGATGCGCCGGCCATCGCCCTCAGCCGATGGTGCGGGAACGCCGCCAGACCGGCCACCACCTTGGCGTCTTGTCGATGTAGGCGCGATAGCCCTCGCCGAAAACCTCCAGCGCCTCGGCCTCCTCGCGGTGCGCCAGGCGAACGTAGGTCACGGCCAGGATCGGGAACAGGGCCAGGGTGATCAGGGTCGGCCATTGGAACAGGAAGCCGGTCATGACCAGAAGGAAAGCCGCGTACTGGGGATGGCGAATCCGGGCATAGGGGCCGGTCGTCGCCAGGCCCCCCGTCTTTTGGGCTTGGTACAGAACCGGCCAGGCCTTGGCGAGTAGCCAGAATCCGCCGATGATCAACGCATTGGACAGCAGGTGGAAAGGCCCGAAGTGCGGATTCGCCTGCCAGCCGAACAGCATCTCCGGCAGATGCCCGGCGTCATGGGACAGCCAGTTGATTTCGGGAAAGCGTTCGGCCAGCCATCCCGACAGCAGGTAGATGGTCAGCGGGAAACCGTACATCTCGGTGAACAGGGCGACGATGAAGGCCGAGAACATGCCCAGCGTGCGCCAGTCCCGCCGGCTGTGCGGCTTGAAGAAACTGGCGGCGAACAGGATGAAGAAAGCCGAGTTGATCGCCGCCAGGGACCATAGCCCGTAGTCACCGCCGGCCGCATTCATTTTTTGTCCTCCCCGGGCGCTGCCGGGTCTCGATGTCCGCCATGCCCACCGTGCCGGCCGTGCATGAAAAAGTGCATCAACGGGCAGGCGAGAAGCAGGAGATAGGGCAGGATGCCGAACAGGTGCGCCTGGTGTTCGGACAGCAAGTAGAACAAGGCAATCGCGGCAAATATCCACCAGCCCCAGGCCACGCGCCGCTCGTAGTGGTGATCGAGGCTGGTGCCGGGTGATTCGCGACGGGATTCATCAGTCATGGTGTATCCCCTTGGCTTGGTTCACGTCAATACCGGCAGCCGGATCGGCATTATTTCATGTCCCTTGGATGGAAATGCTTGGTCTTGTCATACGCGGCGTTCTTCTTGTCCGGCGCGGTGGCCGGCGCCATGGGCATCACGCCCGTTTTCTCCTGGACGTGCGAGTGCGGCTTGACCGCCTTGGCGCCCGGCTCGGACTTCGTTTCGGCGGCAGCCGGGGTTTTGTCGGCATCGGCAGCCTGGGCAGTGAGCGACAGCATGGCGATGCTTGCGAACAGAACAGCGGAGAGTGCGGATTGCAGTTTCATGATGGTTCTCCAAGGGAGTGGCTGGAAATATCCGGATCGTCGATGCGTTCCTGACAATCTAAAGTCTGCGCTTTGATCACTGTCGCCGGCATGACGCAGCGATTACATTCCTGTCAGAAATCGCTCCCGTCAGGCGCCGCGCAAGCGCAGCGCATTGCCGACCACGCTGACCGACGACAGGCTCATCGCCGCCGCTGCGATGATCGGCGACAGCACCAGGCCGAAGACCGGATAAAGGACGCCGGCGGCGACCGGCACGCCGAGGGCGTTGTAGAGAAAGGCAAAGGCCAGGTTCTGGCGCATGTTGCCGACCGTCGCGGCGGATAGCAGGCGAGCCCGGGCGATGCCGCGCAGGTCGCCCCTGACCAGCGTGACCTGGGCGCTGTTCATCGCGACGTCGGTGCCGGTGCCCATGGCGATGCCGACATCCGCTTTGGCCAGTGCCGGGGCGTCGTTGATGCCGTCGCCGGCCATCGCGACGACCCGCCCTTCGCGCTGCAGGCGTTCAACCAGCGCCAGCTTGTCGGCGGGTTTGACCTCGCCGTGCACCTCGTCGATGCCCAGCCGGGCGCCGACCGCCCGGGCGGTGGTCAGGCCGTCGCCGGTCGCCATCACCAGGCGCAGGCCGGCCTGGCGCAGCACCGCCAAGGCTTCCGGGGTGCTCGCCTTGACCGGGTCGGACACCACCAGCAGGCCGAGCAGGCGGCCGTCGGCCGCCAGATGCATGACGCTGGCGCCGCTTTGGCGCAGGGTTTCGGCTTCCCCGCCAAGCGCGCTGATCTCAACGCCGTCCTCGGCCATCAGCGCGCCGTTGCCGAGCGCCAGGCGCCGGCCGCCGACCGTCCCGCGCACGCCGATGCCGCTGGACGACTCGAACTGTTCGGCCTTGTCCAGGACCAGCCCGCGTTCGCGGGCGGCGCGGACGATGGCGTCGGCCAGCGGATGCTCGCTGCCCTGGTCGAGGCTGGCGGCCAAGCGTAGCACTTCGTCCTCGGCGACGCCCTCGGTGGCCAGCACACGTTCGAAAGCCGGCCGCCCTTCGGTCAGCGTGCCGGTCTTGTCGACGATTAGCGTGTCCACGTCACGCAGGCGCTCGATGGCCGCCGCGTCGCGGAACAGGATGCCCTGCGTCGCCGCCTTGCCGGTGGCGACCATGATCGACATCGGCGTCGCCAGCCCGAGGGCGCAGGGGCAGGCGATGATCAGCACCGAGACGCCGCTGATCAGGCCGAAGACCCAGCCCCGTTCACCGCCGAACAGGCCCCAGGCGAAGAAACTGGCGAGCGCGATGGCGACCACCGCCAGCACGAAATAGCCGGCCACCACGTCGGCCAGCCGCTGCAGCGGCGCCTTCGAGCGCTGGGCCTGGGCCACCATCTGGACGATCTGGGCGAGCACGGTCTGGGCGCCGACCTTGTCGGCCCGGATGACCAGGCTGCCGGCAGTGTTCAGCGTGGCGCCGATCACCGGGTCGCCGGGACGCTTGGTCACCGGCAGCGGCTCGCCGGTCAGCATCGCCTCGTCGACGGCGCTCGAACCTTCGAGCACCGCGCCGTCCACCGGCACCTTCTCGCCGGGGCGGACGCGCAGCGTGTCGCCGACCTGGACGCGGGTCAGCGGCACGTCCTCCTCGCTGCCGTCCGGGTTGATGCGGCGGGCGGTTTTCGGGGCGAGGCCGAGCAGCGACTTGATGGCGGCCGAGGTTTGCGAACGGGCGCGCAGTTCGAGCATCTGGCCGAGCAAGGTCAGCGAGATGATGACGGCCGCCGCCTCGAAATAGACGCCGATGCGGCCGTGGGCGACGAAGGAGGCGGGAAACAAACCGGGGGCGAACGTCGCCACGACGCTGTAGGCGAAGGCGGCGCCGGTGCCGAGGCCGATCAGCGTCCACATATTGGGGCTGCGCCGGACCACCGACTGCCAGCCGCGGACGAAAAACGGCGCCCCGGCCCACAGCACGATGGGCAGGCTGAGCAGCAGTTCGGCCCAGGTCCGCGCCAGCGGCGGCAGGCCGTCCAGCCGGTGGCCGGCCATCGCCAGCACGACCACCGCCACGGTCAACGGCAAACTGAGCCAGAAACGGTGGCGGAAGTCCCGGTACTCGGCGTTATCCTCGTCCTGCTCGACATCGGGGAGCAACGGTTCGAGGGCCATGCCGCACTTGGGACAGGTGCCGGGGCCGATCTGCCGGATTTCCGGGTGCATTGGGCAGGTGTATTCGGCGCCTGAAACGGTGCTCTCTGCTGCTCTTGCGCCGAGGTAAAGCGCCGGTTCCGCATCGAATCTTGTTTTGCATTTTGCACTGCAAAAGCGGTAATGGATTCCGTCCAGATCGGTCGCGTGGGGGGATCCCGCTTTTACGGTCATGCCGCATACCGGATCGATATCATCCGTGCCAGGCATCCCGTTCCGGGGGTGGTGTTCGTGGCTCATGGTGTCTCTCCTTGGTGTGGTCATTTTCCTGTCCCCGGGAACAGGACCACCCGAACTCGAACCAAAGTCAGCTTCGGCAGTTTGTCTGCCGGAAGTTTGACGTTCTGTGCGCTACCGAACTATTGATCCGCCTTTTCTCGTTTGGATCAGTGCCTCGCAAAGACACGGGTACTGCCGTCCGCCTGGACCAGCAGCGTTTCGTAGGGAACGGGTGCGGCGGTTTCCATGCCGGGGGAACCCTGCGGCATGCCTGGCACCGCGAGACCGATGGCTCTGGTCTTTTCCTTCAGCAAGCGCTGGACGTCGGCGGCGGGGACGTGTCCCTCGATGACGTAACCGCCGGTTCTGGCGGTGTGACAGGAGCCGAACCGGTCAGGCATGCCCAAGTTCTTTCGCGCTGCCGGCACGTCGCTTACGTTGTGGGTGCTCACCTTGAAACCGTTCCTTTCCATGTGTTCGACCCATTTTTCGCAGCAACCGCAGTACGGACTCTTGAATACTTCAATCTGCGTTGCCGATTGCGCCCCGGCCGTACCGGCAGCGACGAGGAGGAGTAGCAGCAAAGAGCGAACAGGGAGCCTCGGTAGCGATTTCATGATTGTTCCGATTTGTTTCGAACAGGGTCAGTTTGAATGGCCGATCCCGACGGGAGGCTGACCTGGACATTACATTTCCGTAATTGTCGGTGCGCATTGGCGCCGTGCTTGCGAAAATCCGGTTTCGCCTCAAAGAGGTTTCGCGGGCGAGCGCGTTACCGCTCCGTGCCTTGGCGATTGCCGGCAAAAGCCGGTATTGAGACGATCGGGGCTGACGAAACCAGAGGCAGCTGCTTGCCCAATTCTCGCTGTCCGCAGATTACAAACTTGTAATTTTGGCGTCAGGTGCCTGTCGACCGCGGCAATCGACAATCCGGGCATCCGTTCACGAAAGGAAATCGCATGCGTCTGCTTTTCTCGCTGTTTCTCGCCGTCAGTCTGCCAGCCTTCGCCCAGCATGATCATCACGCCAGCCCGCCCGCCGCCGCCGACCAGGCCGCGCCGTTGAGCGCTGGCCTGGTCAAGAAAGTCGACCGGTCCGCCGGCGAGGTCGTCATTCAGCACGGTCAGCTTCCCAGCATCGGCATGCCGCCGATGACCATGGCTTTCGGCGTTGCCGACGCGGCCTGGCTGAACAAGCTGAAGGCCGGCGACAAAATCCGTTTCGCGGCCGAATTGAAGGGTGGCAACGCCATCGTCAGCCGTTACGAAATGGCGAAATAGTCCTGAACCATGCCCGATATCGTTCCCAACTGGCATCCCGCCGCCGTGCATTTTCCGATTGCGCTCGGCATGACGACGGTGCTGCTGCTGGTTGCCGCCCGGCTGCACCCGGCGCACGCTGGCTTTTCGGCCGCCGCCCGCCTGCTGCTCCCGCTGGCGGCGATCAGCGCCGTGATTGCCGCCGCGCTTGGCTGGCATGCCTTCGGCACGGTGGAGCACGACGCTGCCGGCCATGCCGTGATGACCCGGCATCGTGACTGGGCACTGGGCTCCACGGGGGTTCTCGCATTGCTCGCGCTGTGGGATGACTGGCGCCGGAGAGCCGGGCAGGCGGTGCATGGCGCCCTGTTGCCGGCCATGCTGGTCATGGCCGGAGGACTCGCCGTTACCGGCTGGCTCGGCGGCGAGATGGTTTACCGGCATGGGGTCGGTGTCATGGCGCCGGCGGTTGCCGCCCGGGATCTGCCGGCCGAGGCGCCGCCGCTGGCGGCGCCCGGGCTTGAAACGGCGCCGGTTGTCGAGCATGTTCACAAGGATGGCAAACGCCATCGCCACTAGGCCGCACGCCATGCCGCGTTCCATTCTTGCCGCATTTCTTCTTGCTGCCGCTCTGCCCGCCAGCGCGACGGACCCGTTGCCCGGCGCCAGCGTCGAATCGCTGCTCGCCATCGCCCGCGAGGGCAGCCCGGATGTGCGCATGGTGCGGCTGGAAGCGGAGGCGGCGCGCGAGCGCATCGGCCCGGCCGGGGCGCTGCCCGACCCTTTCCTGCGCGTCGAACTGGAAAACATCACGCGCAACGGCACCCAGGGCGCGACGCTGTCGCCGTCGCAGGTCGGCGACACCAAGTACCTGCTGGCGCAGCCGCTGCCGTTCTGGGGCAAGCGCGACCTCAAGCGCGAGGTCGCGGAGGCCGAAGCCGAGCAGGCCGGCGGGCGCGCCGCCGACGCCTGGGCCGAGGTGGCAGGCCGCATCAAGAGCCTCTACGCGCAGTACTGGCTGACCAGCAAGAGCCTGCGCCTGACCCGCGAGAATATCGAGCTGTCCCGCCGCCTGGAGCAGATCGCTCAGGCGCGCTACGCCGGCGGCCTGGCGGCGCAGCAGGACGCGATCCGCGCCCAGGTCGAACGCAGCGCCATGGATGGCGAACTGGTCGGCATGGAAAGCGAACAGCATCACCTGATGGCATTTCTCAATGCCATTCTGGCGCGCCCCGCCAACGCCCCGCTGGCCGAGCCGGAAGTGCTGCGCCCGCTGCCGGCCCGGATCGATCCCGCCACGTTGAACGAACGCCTGCAGGCGAACAATCCGCAACTGGCCATCGAGGCAGCCCGCGTCGCCGGCGCCGAGAAAAGCCGCGACCTCGCCTACCGCAACCGATTCCCGGATTTCATCGTCGGCGTGCAGCCGATGCAGGTCGGGGACCGCATCGATGCCTGGACAGTGATGCTGGAACTGAACATCCCCTTGCAGCAGGGCGCCCGCCGCAGCCAGGAGCGCGAGTCCGAGCGCATGCTGGAAGCCGCGACCGCGCGCCGGGAGGCGCTCGGGCACCGGCTGAACGGCGACCTGAGCGCCGCCTTGTCCAACCTGGAGGCGGCGCGGACGACCGAGCAGATCACCCGGACCCGCCAGCTGCCGCAGGCCGAACTGACTTTCAAGTCGGCGCTGGCCGGCTACGAGACCGGCAAGGTGGATTTCGCGACGCTGCTCGACGCCCAGCGCCAGATCCGCAATGCCAAGCTCGCGCTGCTGCGCGCCCAGGCCAGCCAGCAGCTGCGGCTGGCCGAGATCGAACGACTGCTCGGAGAAGACCTGTGAAGACCGGCGTGACCTTGATTCTGGTGCTTGTCGCCCTCGCCGCCGGCGGCGTTGCCGGTTACCGCTTCGCCCGGCCGCAAGGCGACGCCGCGCCACAGTCCTCTGCGGTCGACGGCCAAAAGGCGGGCAAAAAGCTGCTCTACTACCGCAATCCGATGGGCCTGCCCGACACTTCGCCGGTGCCGAAGAAGGACCCGATGGGGATGGACTACCTGCCGGTCTACGCCGGCGATGAGGAAGCCGGCGGCGACGGCGGCCTGAAGATCAGCCCCGAAAAGGTCCAGAAGCTCGGCGTGCGCACCGCGCCGGCGAGGCTGCAGGTCCTCGACCGCAGCGTGCGCGCCAGCGGCCGGGTCGAGATCGACGAGAGCCGCACCTACACCGTCACCGCCAAGTTCGAGGGCTACATCGAGCGCCTGCACGTCAAAACCACCGGCCAGCCGGTCCGCCGCGGCCAGCCCTTGTTCGAGGTCTATAGCCCGGAACTGGTCTCGGCGCAGCGCGAATATGCCATCGCCGCGCAGGGCGTCGGCACGCTGAACGAAACCGGCGGCGAAGCGCAGGGGGCGATGCGGCAACTCGCCGAATCCAGCCTGCAGCGGCTGAAGAACTGGGACATTTCCGACGAACAACTGAGGGCGCTGGCGCGCAACGGCGACGCGAGACGCACCCTGACCTTCCGCGCGCCGGTCGCCGGCATCGTCACCGAGAAGAAGGCGGTGCAGGGCATGCGTTTCATGCCCGGCGAGACGCTGTTCCAGATCGCCGACATCTCCGGAGTCTGGGTCCAGGCCGACGTCTTCGAGCAGGACATCGCCGCGGTCGACGTCGGCCAGAAGGCCAGAATCCGGATCAACGCCTATCCCGGCGAAGTCTTCGAGGGGCGCATCGCCTACGTTTACCCGACGCTCAAGGCGGAAACGCGGACGGTGCCGGTGCGCATCGAGCTGGCCAACCCGAAGGGCAGGCTGAAGCCGGCGATGTTCGCCGACGTCGACATCCCGGTGGCCGGAGCGAAGCCGGTGCTGGCGGTACCCAATTCGGCGGTCATCGACAGCGGCAGCCGACAGGTCGTCATCGTGCAGTTGGGCGAAGGCCGTTTCGAGCCGCGCCCGGTGAAGCTCGGGGCGCGCGGCGGCGACTTCGTGCAGGTGCTGGACGGCGTGCGCGAAGAGGAAATCGTCGTTTCATCGGCCAATTTCCTGATCGACGCCGAAAGCAATCTGAAAGCGGCGCTCGGGGGGATGCAGAAGGCGGATGCTTCCGCCGTGAAACCGGCGGCGGTCGGGCACAAGGCGGCGGGGGTGTTGAATGCCGTCGATGCGGCGGCGGGAACGGTGACGATTTCCCACGAGCCGGTGGCGAGCCTGAACTGGCCGGCGATGAAGATGGATTTTGTGTTGGCGAATCCTTCGCTGGTGGCGGGTGTGAAGCCGGGGACGGCGATTGACTTCGAGTTTGTCGAGCGGGGGCAGGGGGAATGGGTGATTACCTCCTTGGTGAGGAAGTGATGAGGGTTTCTTCGTTTTCCGGGGTGGGGGACTTTTCTGAACTGTTGGTTTCCGCGCCTGACGCGCGGGCGTACTTTCTTTTTGATGGCAAAAAGAAAGTAGCCAAAGAAAAAACCACCCCTGGGTCGGTGCCCGCTGCGCGGGTTCCCTGCGCTACTCGGAACGCCGGGCGGCTGCGCAACTCGGGGCTGCGCGCCTCAAACAGTGCTCGCCGACTGCCCCCGGCATTCCTGCGTTGCTCGGCACCTCCCAAGGGGCCCGGTAAGCCACCCGGTGCTGAGATGGGTGCCGCTACGATAGGCACTGGCGAAGATTTGATTTTTGCCCCTTTTTGGCCGTCGACCGCAACAGGCCAATATGGCGGGAAGGCGGTTGAGCCGAGACGCTTTTGGGCCCCCTTGAGAGGCGCTGAGCAACGCAGGCGGGCCGGGGGCGGTCGGCTCGCATTGTCTGAGCCGCAGGCGAGTTCATGCGAGACGCCCGGCCTGCCGAGTAGCGCAAGGAACCCCGCAGGGGCGCCGACCCAGGGGTCGCCTTATCTTTGGCTACTTTCTTTTGGCGAAGCAAAAGAAAGTACGCCCGCCAGCAGGGCGGAACCCCAAGCCAATTACGAAGCAGGAAAAGCAAAACCATGCTGAACCTCGTCATCACCTGGTCAGCAAGAAATCGTTTCTTGGTATTGCTCGCCACCCTCTTCATCATCCTCGCCGGCCTCTGGTCGCTGGCCAAAACGCCGCTCGACGCCATTCCCGACCTCTCCGACGTCCAGGTCATCCTGTACACCGAATTCCCCGGCCAGGCGCCGCAGGTGGTGGAGGATCAGGTCACCTATCCGCTGACCACCGCGCTGCTCTCGGTGCCGAAATCGAAGGTGGTGCGCGGCTTTTCCTTCTTCGGCGCCTCCTTCGTCTATGTGATTTTCGAGGACGGCACCGACATCTACTGGGCCCGTTCGCGGGTGCTGGAGTACGTCAATTCGGTGTCCGGCAAACTGCCGAAAGGCGTCAATCCGACGCTCGGCCCGGACGCCACCGGGGTCGGCTGGGTCTATCAGTACGCCGTGCTGGCCAAGGACAAGACCCTGGCCGAACTGCGCGCGCTGCAGGACTGGTACCTGCGCTACCAGCTGGCCAAGGCGCCGGGCGTCGCCGAGGTGGCCAGCATCGGCGGTTTCGTGCAGCAGTATCAGGTGACCGTCGATCCAGTCAAATTGCGCTCCTACGGCATTCCGCTCATGCGCGTCGCCGAGGTGGTGCGCAATTCCAACCGCGATGTCGGCGGGCGCACGCTGGAAATGGCCGAAACCGAGTACATGGTGCGCGGTCGGGGCTATCTGCGCGGCAAGGGCGATATCGAGAATCTGGTGCTCAAGGCGACAACGGGCAAAGACGGCGGCACGCCGGTCCGCGTCGCCGACATCGGCCGCGTCGAGCTGGTGGCCGACGAGCGGCGCGGCGTCACCGAACTGAACGGCGACGGCGAGGTGGTGTCCGGCATCGCGATGTCCCGCTACGGCCAGAATGCGCTCGAAGTCATCCACAACCTCAAGGCCAAGGTCGAGGAAATCGGCGCCAGCCTGCCCGAGGGCGTCTCGATCCAGACCGTCTATGACCGTTCCGAACTGATCCACCGCGCCATTGACACGCTGAAGCGCACGCTGGCCGAGGAAAGCCTGATCGTCGCGCTGGTCTGCATCGTTTTCCTGCTCCACCTGCGCTCGGCGCTGGTCGCCATCATCATGCTGCCGGTCGGCATCCTCGCCGCTTTCATCGGCATGCGCGCGCTCGGCATCAACTCCAACATCATGAGCCTGGGCGGCATCGCGATTGCCGTCGGGGCGATGATCGACGCGGCCATCGTGATGATCGAGAACGCGCACAAGCACCTCGAACGCCTGCAGCCCGGCGAATCGCGCAGCGAGGCGATGATCGCGGCGTGCAAGGAGGTCGGTCCGGCGCTGTTCTTCAGCCTGCTCATCATCACCGTCTCCTTCCTGCCCGTGTTCACGCTGGAAGCCCAGGAAGGCCGGCTGTTCGCGCCGCTGGCGTGGACCAAGACCTTCGCCATGGCCGCCGCCGCCTTCCTGTCGGTGACGCTGGTGCCGGTGCTGATGCTGCTGTTCATCCGCGGCGAGATCAAGCCGGAAGCGCAGAACCCGGTCAACCGCCTGCTGATCCGCCTGTACCGGCCGATCATCGCCTGGGTCATGCAGTGGAAGAAGGCGACCATCGTCGCCGCCCTGGTCGGCATGGCGATCACCGTCTTCCCGGCCAGCCGGCTGGGCAGCGAATTCATGCCAACCCTCAACGAGGGCACGCTGTTCTACATGCCGACCACGCTGCCCGGCCTGTCGGTGACCAAGGCGGCCGAACTGCTGCAGACCCAGAACAAGATCATCAAGAGCTTCCCCGAGGTGGCCTCGGCGTTCGGCAAGGCGGGCCGGGCGCAGACGGCGACCGACCCGGCGCCGCTGGAAATGTTCGAGACGGTGATCAACCTGAAGCCGGAATCCGAATGGCGGGCCGGCATGACCACCGACAAGCTGATCGCCGAACTCGACAAGGCGCTCCAGTTCCCCGGCGTCGCCAATTCGTGGACGATGCCGATCAAGGCGCGCATCGACATGCTGTCGACCGGTATCCGCACGCCGATCGGCATCAAGGTCTTCGGCAAGGACCTCGGCGAAATGGAACGCCTGGCCAAGGAAATCGAAAGCGTGGTCAAGGCCGTGCCGGGCACCAGCAGCGCCTTCGCCGAGCGCATCACCGGCGGCTTCTACCTCGACATCGTGCCCGACCGCGTCGCGCTGGCCCGTTACGGCCTCGGCGTCGGCGAGCTGATGGACATCGTCGCCGCCGCGCTCGGCGGCGAGATGGTCACCACCACGGTCGAAGGCCGCGAACGCTTCGGCGTCACCGTGCGCTACCCGCGCGACCTGCGCGGCGACCCGCAGGCCATCGCCCGCGAGGTGCTGGTGCCGCTGCCGGGCGACGCCGGCGAGATGGGGGCCGCGATGGTGCCGCTCGGCCAGCTTGCCGAAGTGAAGATCAGCACCGGCGCGCCGGCCATCCGCACCGAGAACGCGCTGCTCTCGGCCTACATCTACGTCGATATCCGCGACCGCGACATCGGTTCCTACGTCGCCGAGGCGCGCAAGGCGGTCAGCGACAAGGTCAAATTCACGCCCGGCACCTACGCCACTTGGAGCGGCCAGTTCGAGTACATGGAACGCGCCATCGAAAAGCTCAAGGTCGTCGTGCCGGTCACCCTGCTCATCATCTTCCTGCTCCTCTATCTGAATTTCCGGCGCATCACGGAAACGCTGATCGTCATGCTCTCGGTGCCCTTCGCGCTGGTCGGCGGCATCTGGCTGATGTGGTGGCTCGGTTACAACCTGTCGGTCGCCGCCGCCATCGGCTTCATCGCGCTGGCCGGGGTCGCCGCCGAAACCGGGGTCGTCATGCTGATCTACCTCGACCACGCGTGGACGGCGGTGCAGGCAAAATGCGCCTCTGATGGCCGTCGACCGCAACCGGCCGATCTTTACGCCGCCATCATGGAGGGCGCCGTCGAGCGCGTGCGCCCCAAGATGATGACCGTCACCGCGATCATGGCCGGCCTGCTGCCCATCCTCTGGGGCACCGGCACCGGCGCCGAAGTCATGAGCCGCATCGCCGCGCCGATGGTCGGCGGCATGATCTCGTCGGCGGTGCTGACGCTGGCGGTGATTCCGGCAATTTACGGGCTGGTGAAGCAGTGGGAGCTGGGGCTCGTGGGGAGTGGAAGTTGAAGTGCGAGGGGAATGGCTCAGTTCGACCCACAACTGCCTGATGATGTTTGCAAGCTCTTTGGCGGCTTTCTGATCCGAAACCCGCCGGTCGAGTTTTGCGGTTGACAGACCCTGCTTCGGCCACAGCCGCCGTTGCCGAGCGTGTTGCCAAGGGGCTGCTCAATGCTACGCAGCGGTCGCCGGCAACTCGGAAGTTCGGGGTGATCGATCACGATCAATTCATCGGATCAACTGAGTGTCGCCCAAATAAAGCCACCATAGACGAGCAACAGCGCCACGCCGCGGCTGCGCACGATACGGCCGTTGCGGTTCGGTAGCAGCAGGAACAGCGCGACGATGCCGGCGGATAACGTCAGCGCCACTTCGCCCGGCGGCGCGGCAATCGGATGGATCGTGCCTGCCACGCCGACAATGACCAGTCCGTTAAATAGATTGCTGCCGATCAACGTTCCAAGACCGACCTCGTCATGTCCGCGCAACCGTGACAGGATCACCGTGACCAATTCCGGCAGTGAAGTCCCAATTGCGACCAGTACAACGCCGATCACATACGTATCCACTCCGAAGTTGGCGGCGACACCGATCGCACCGCTGACAAATAACCGACCGGCGGCAATCAGGGCGCCGAGGCCTAGTACGGCGAGGATAAGGCTCCTGCCGGGCGACAATTCACCGGTCTCGATGGCGACAACCTCATACCTGTGGCGCAGGGCGCTGCGTACGGTTGATGCCAGCCAAATGCAAAAAAATCGCCAATAGCGCAGAAGCCTCGCCGCGTTCGATGCGCCCGTCGAGCACAAAAAACAGGGTCACCAGCGGGATGCCGAGGGCGAGATAGAAATCGCGGCCGAAATCCGCACGCGTGGTTTGTACCGGACCATACAGAAGTGCTAAGCCGAAGATCAGCGCGATATTGACGACATTGCTGCCTAGCGCGTCGCCTAGGCCAATCTCCGGTTGCCCCGCGAGCGCGGCGACGGAGGAGACGGTAAGTTCCGGGCCGTAGGTGGCGAAAGCGGCCAGCGTGGTCGCGACGACCATCTTCAGCACGCGCAGATGCAGTGCCGCACCGAGGATGGACTTGAGAAAGGCTTCGCCCCCTGTTACTGCGAGCAAAATGGCAGCTAGGATTAGCGCCAGATCAGTCATTGTGATTGATCAGAACAGGCGCTGGGCAGCTCAGCTGAATTTCTTCTGGTGCGCCTGAACCGCGATCATTCGCGCATTGGCCAAGCGAAGTTTGATGGTGTCGGATAGATCATCGTCGGTGTCGGCTACCTGTGCCAACGCATGCGCCTCGACTGCCCTCATGCGTGCGATGAAGAGGCGAAGCTTTATCGGACCCGAAAGCTGCACAGCATCTGGCGTGTCCTCATCGTCTTCTGATTCACTGACCAGCCTTGGGCGACTGTATGGACCATGAAGTGCCAGTTCGTCGTAGCCCGTCTCACCGTTTTGGCCATCCAAGTGCTTGGGAACCGCCTGCTCACCGTTCTTTGGTTTGGGTGCCAGCAAGGCCATCTGATGCCGTTCCGTGCGGGATAGCATCATTTTCGGTAGCGGCCTGTTCTTGGCCAGCCTCGATCCCTTGGCTGACCGAAGCTTCACCACGGGCTTTGCGGTCGTCGCCAGTTCGATCACCGACGGCGGCATGGGGACGGGGGTAACCACGATGTTGCCATCGGTTGTGGGCGCCACAACCTCCACCGCTACCGGCGTTTCATCAGCGACCGGCTCGGACGCAACAACACCGAAGGAGGAAAGCGCAGCGACCGCTGCGACAATGATTACATTCAAGTTGCGACTTCCCATGAATACAGGTGACAACATTGTACTCGCTCCCCAATCGCTGCGCCCCTTCAGCGGCCCTTGGCGTACCTGAGCTCAACGCGACGCATCAGGCGCCTGCACTCCGGAGATTGACAGGCTTTGCTGATCTTCTCGATACCCACATTGGCACGTAGCAACTGCCGTGGCGGTACGCCATACGCTCGTAATTCAGCATAGACCATGCTTACCCGCTTGTCGGCAATCGCAATGCCCATCGCCCGGCTACCGAAGCTCTCGGCATGCCCAATCAAAGTGACCCGTGTTTTCCGGTTGGCTTTGAGGCGCTCTGCATGGAGGCGCAGCGTTGCTCTTCCTGTCTCGTCAATGTCCCAGGACCCCTGCTCGAAAAAGACGTTGTTCTCCGGCTCCACCGACGCGATGATCTGTGTTTCTGTTCTCGTGGGCTGTGCCTCTGGTTCAATTACCGGTGGAGGCGTCGGCTTGCTCGCCGGTCCCGCGGGTTCTGGTGTGCCTGCACACCCGACAAGTGACAGAACTGCAAGAAGGCCAATATGCCGGAAAACGCGTTGCATCACAGTCCTTCCTCGACCAAGCCAGATCAGAATCGGTTTGGCTCACGGCTCGGCTGATCGCACCAGCGATGCATAACCTTTTCCGCCATCCGATAATTCATGGCTTGGACCTGCCTACCATCTCCGCCAGCGGGGTTCCTGCAAAACTCTTTTCTCCGGACGGCAACTCGCAAATCAAGGCATCAAGATTGATGTTCAATATTTTTAGGACGACCTCTGGCAACGCCGATAGAGCTGCCGGGAGGGTGCCTTCGGCTGGTCCCGGAAGGCTGGAGAGCGCTTTCTGTCCTGCCGACTCAAGCCGCAGGCAGACCCTTCGCTGATCGTCGTCCAGGCGAAACTTCGAAACCATACCTGCCGAAACCAGCTTTTCGACCAATAAACTGGCGGTCGATTGGTGAATCCCCATTCGTAAGGCAATGTCATTGATTCCAATGCCTTCAGTGCGGCACACCTCCTGCAAGGCCCACATCTGGGAGGCAGGCAACCCGCAACGCTCCTCGACTAAACGAAAGTATTGGCGCATTGATCCGAAGATCACACGAAATTGGCGCAGGACATCTATCGTGAGCGCACTGGAACGGTCATCGGTGTTCGACAAAGGGAACCTCACGGACGAAAAGTCGATTGTGAATTATATTGCAAATCCATGTACTTTCATGATCTCATTGGATGCCTTTCGACAAGGGCTTTCTAGGTGTAGGCTTGCCCCTTTTTATATGTTCAACTCGATTCAACTCTTAGGCTTGGTGTTGCTTGGCGGGTTAGTGGCTGGCGAAGTTTCGAGAAGACTTTGTGCCTTGCCACGAACGACCGGCTATGTGCTTTTTGGCTTGCTGGTCGGCCAGAGCGGACTGAATTGGGTAACGCTTTTGCACAT
>WBZP01003818.1_pt1 | contig 16072 bp, 10 predicted proteins | sample 5204301 | NCBI WGS metagenome assembly WBZP01 (sample SAMN12412401, study PRJNA552823) | activated sludge metagenome | isolation source: activated sludge from nitrification reactor of wastewater treatment plant... | place: USA: Pennsylvania | collected 2017
AATCTGACGCCGACGGCGGGCTTGGCGGCGCTCAAACTGGTCGAAACCGGCACGGACAATCTGGCCTTCAAGCTGATGCAGCGTTTGCAAAGCTACGCCATTTACTCGCCCAACACGCCGACCTTGCGCGCCCTGGTCGGTGATTCACAATCCCGTGACCCAGTGGGGCTTGCCGGGGGACGGCTGGCGGAGGGCTTTGCGGACTTTCGCAAGACGATTCTCGACAAGGATGAAAGCCTGCTGGACAGTGTTTTGGAACTAATCGACTGGGTGGCGGACATCGAAACGACCAACGCGGCGGGTTCCTTGTTATCGCCATCCGTGGCCCGAACCCAAGACGTGTTGAAGTTCACCGACCGCTTCATGAAAAAAAGCCGTAATACCCTGACCGCATACGATGCCAGCGAAGGAGCGCTGTACGTGCTGTTCTGCGCCATTCTGTGCCTGTCCCCCAGCGCGCCAAAGCTGTTTGCCATCGACAACCTGGATCAAGCCTTGAACCCCCGACTGGCCTCGCGTTTGGCCGGCAAACTGGGGGGTTGGCTGACGCACGCAGATCAGGAACGGCAACTGCTGTTCACCGCGCATAACCCGGCGGTGCTCGATGGCCTCGACTTGATCGACGATGAAATTCGCCTGTTCGCGGTGGACCGGGACAGCAACGGCCATACCCAAATCACCCGAATCGTACTTTCGGATCAATTGCTAGCGCTCAATAGGGATTATCCACTGTCGCGACTATGGCTGATGGGGCATCTGGGGGCAGTCCCCAATGTCTGACCCGCGAATTGCACTGGTGGCCGAAGGGCCAACCGATCAGGTCATCATCGAAGCGGCGCTCAAGGCGATACTGCCGAGTCCTTTCGTGTTGACACTACTCCAGCCCGAAGCAACTCGCCCCGACCTCGGCGGTGGATGGGGAGGCGTTCTGAAATGGTGTCGGGACTTCCAAGCACGGGGCCATGGATCGATTGAAGATGATCCGACGCTTGAGTTCTACGATTGGGTCGTCATCCATCTTGACGCGGATGTGGCCGATAAATCGTATGCGGATTGCGGCCCTGCGTTGGAACAAGAAGCGCAACGCATGGGCTGGGGAGCCTTGCCATGCTCGCTGGCTTGCCCACCCCCAGCGGCGACGGTTAACAATTTGATCGCTGTGCTCCTTTCCTGGCTGGATACGCCGGTAACCGGGAACAAAACGATACTCTGCATTCCGTCCAAATCCAGCGAGGCTTGGCTTGCGGCGGCGGCGTTCCCCGGCAATCAGAATCTCCTGCAAGACATCGAATGCGCCATGAACATGGAAAATCGGTTAGCCCAGTTGCCGAAAACACAGCGCACCAAAAAAAGCAAACGAGAGTATCTGTCTCACGCGGCCACGATAACCGCAAGTTGGGTTGGGGTACGCCGACTCTGTTCTCAGGCAGACGTTTTTCACCTTGAAACCGATGCTATCGCAAGGTCGTTGAATGTGTGAACGGCAGCGCCCTTATCCAGAAAGCCTGGAACTTCCGCCACACCCCGCGGATGACGGCGTGGATTACGGCGATTATTGCGAACAGCTTATCCCCCCAAATCCGGCTCGCCGCAATGGCGCAGAATCGCTGCCCGCGCCGCGTCCCGCAGCCGCACCGCCGCCGCCCAGTCCTCGCCATCGGGCGAGATCAGCGGCTCGACGATCACCTCCAGCCGGCCCCGGCGCGGAAACCACGAACCGGCGCGCAGGATCGAACGAGTGCCGCGAAGGGTGACCGGCGCCACCGGCGCCCCGGCTTGCGCCGCCGCCAGGAACGCGCCCATGCGGAAGGGTAGCAATCCCGGCATCCGGGTGAAGGTGCCCTCCGGGAAAAAGCCCAGCGACTGCCCGGCGTGTGCCGCCTCGGCCACCTTGCGCGCCTCGTCCACGCCACGTTGCACGTCGAAGCGTTCGACGAACAGCGTACCGATGCGCTCCAACGGTTTCCCAAGCCAGCGGTTGTCCAGCAGTTCCCGCTTGGCGACGTAGTGGAAACGGCGCGGAATCGCCGCCATCAGCACGTAGGCGTCCAGATAACTGGAGTGGTTGGCAACCAGCACGCAGGGGCCGTTCGGCAGATGTTCCAGGCCCCGCACCGTCAGCGGCGTACCCGTCAACTGGGCCAGCAGCCAGGTTGCGGCGCGACCCAGCGCCCAGCGCCATTCCACTTTCGGCAGGGTCATGATGCCCAGCCACACGCCAGGCGCCAGCAGCCCGAACACGGTCCAGGCATAAGCGGCGTACAGCCGTTCCATCGCGCCGCGCCCCAGCCGCCGCGTCCGCGCCCAGCCGCTGATGAATCCGATCCGCGTCAATTGTAGCCACAGCGCCCGCCCGCCGCGGCCGATGGCGTTGCGCTCGTACAGTTCCCGCAGCGCCGCGCGGCGAATCTTGCCGCTGGAGGTTTTCAACACCGCATGTGGCGGCGCCAGCACCACGTCGTCCGGCGGTATGCCGAGCAGGTCTACACCGGCGCTCTGAATCCGCTGGCGCAGGCTAGCCAGAGCCTCCGGCTGGGTGGCGCGGGTTTCGGCGACCACCACCAGCCGCTCGCTGCCGGTGGCCGGATCGGCGCTGGCGAACACCGCCACGCAGCCCTTGCGAACGCCTTCGATTTCCCCGACCGCCTGTTCCAGTTCGTAGGGATAAATATTGCGCCCGCCCCTGATGATCAGGTCCTTGACCCGGCCGGTCAGATACAGGTCGCCGCCGGCCAGATAGCCGCGATCTCCGGAATCCAGCCAGGCGTCGCCGTGCGGGAACAGGCGGCGGGTGGCGTCCGGATTGCGGTAGTAGCCAGCGGTGGCGGACGGCCCGCTGAATTCCACCTTGCCCTCCTGGCGCTCCGGCAATTCCCGACCCTGGTCGTCCACGATGCGAATCTGGTGGCCGGGAATCGGCTGGCCACAGGACGGGAATAGCAGGGCGTTGGTATCGCTTGGATCGTCAGGTTCGGCCCAGCCGGCGGCCATGAACCGGTCGCGCCGCACTCGATCGACGACCGGCCCCCGGTTGGGCCGTTGCAAGGCCAGCCCCACCGAGCATTCCGCCAGCCCGTACACCGGCGCCATCGCCTTGGGCCGGAAACCGTAGCGACCAAAACGGGCGATGAAGCGTTCCAGGGTCGCCGGGCTGACCGGTTCCGCGCCGTTGAAGGCCATGCGCCAGGAACTCAGGTCCAGCCCCTCGATTTCGTGATCCTGAATGGCGCGCGCGCACATCTCGTAGGCGAAATTGGGCGCCGCCGACAGGGTGCCGCGATGGCGGTGAATCGCCCGCAGCCAGCGCGCCGGCCGGGCCAGGAAGCTGAGCGGCGACATTACCACCAGCGGGAAGGCATGGTACAGGCTGCCCAGCCCGGCACCGATCAGGCCCATGTCGTGATACAGTGGCAGCCAACTGACGAACACGTCGTCGGAACCAGCGGCAATGTGCTGGCCCATGGCGCGCAGGTTGGCCAGCAGGTTGGCGTGGGTCAGCATCACCCCCTTGGGGTCGCCGGTGCTGCCGGAGGTGTATTGCAGGAAGGCGAGATCGGCGGCGCGCACCGAGACGGCGCTCCACGCCGCCGATGTCTGTTGCAATTCCGCCACCGTAACGACATGGCGCAGATCCTCGACCTGGGTTTGGAGCAGCCGCGCCACCAGCGTCGCCTCGGGCACGGTGATCAGCGCCACGGTCTGGGCGTTGTTCAACAACCGGGCGTGACGGCGCAGATGTTCCTCGATCTGCGAGGGGCGAACCGGCGGGTAGATCGGCACCGGCACGCCGCCGGCCAGCAGGATGCCGAAGAAGCCAAAGAAGTAGTCGGCGCCGGTGGGCAGCATGAGGGCCACGGTCTGGCGCGGTTGCAGGCCACGCGCTTGCAGCCCGGCCGCCACCGCCCGCGCGCCCTGGAGCAGCTTGGTGTAGGTGAAGGTGGTGGCGATCCGCTCGTCGTTGCCGTAGATCTGGATCGCCACCCGGTCGGGGTTGATCCGTTCGTGCCAGTCCAGTACCTCGAGCAGGGTCGCGGCGCGGTCCGGGGCGCCGGACGCGGCGGGTTCCAAACCTGGCGTCCGCCCGTCGGCCGCCAGCGCCGGCCCGGCCGGTTCGCCGCTGGCCCGCGGGATCAGCGCCAGTAAATCGCGTGGGGTTTCGGCTAGCAACATTCGTTCGTCCAGCCGCACCTGGAAGGTCCGCTCGATCCGTTGCAGCAGTTCGGCGCGCGCCAGGCTGTCCAGCGCCAGATCCCGGTCCAGTCGGCTGTCCAGGTCGAGCGTCGCCGCCATTCGTTCCGACGGGCGGATTTCCCGCGCCAGTTCGCGCAGCAAAGTCAACAGGCGGGCCGCGGCATCCGGGGCGGCGTCGGGGGTGGCAATAGACGCCGATTCGGCGTTGGGAGGCAATCCATCATGATCGGCGGGCATGGGTGACGGTCCGTGGCGTAGCGTGGATTTCAACTGGCCCCCGATAGGGTTGCCAGCTTGGCAAGCAAACATTCTAGAATAGGCAAGACAATCGCGGTGCGTTGATGCCGGCGGAAATCCGTTGGGCCGCGCCGCCATCCGCTCCGGAGGATCCGTCCATGACCCGCAAGCCCTTCCGTTCGCTGCGTGCCCTGCTTGGCGCATTTCCTAGGCGCGCGCGCGCTGCGTCCAAATCCGCGTTCGGCGGCTGGGTCTGGCTGACGCCGCTGCTGTTGGGACCCGCCTGCGCCCTGGCGCTGGACATCGGCGAAATCCAGGTCCATTCCGCCTTGAACCAGTTGTTCGACGCCCGGATTCCGCTGCCGGCGCTCACGCCGGAGGAATTGGGCAAGGTCTCGGTCAAGCTGGCTCCGGCGTCGATGTTCAAGGAGTTCGACCTCGAACGGGCGCCGACGTTGACGAATCTGGTGTTTTCGATTGAGTACAACGCCGAGGGACAAGTCTACGTCAAGGTGATCTCGACCAAGCCGATCCAGGAGCCGTCGTTGGGATTGCTAGTGGAATTTGGCTGGCCACGCGGCAAGACCTTCCGCGAATTCACCATCTTTCTCGATCCGGTCCAGCGGCTGGCTCAGCGGCCGGGCGAACGGAGCAAGACGGTGCTGGATGCGCCCGCCGCCGCCTCCGCGCCGCCTCTTCAACCGGTCCCGCCAACCGTCGCCGCAACGCCCGCACTCCAACAGGATATACCGGCTGACGGCAGCGCTGATCCGCTTCCCGCGGCGGTGGCGACGATCACCGCAACCGAAGCCGTCGAAGCGTCCGGGACGGCGCCGCTCTCGGTGGAAGCGGCGCCGGCTCCGGTACGAATTTACCGGCCGGGCGATACTTACGGGCCGGTGGCGGTGGGCGAGGGCCTGTGGGGCATCGCGCTCAAGGTGCGCCCCGACCCCGCCATCACTCGCGAGCAGATGATACAGGCCCTGTTCCAGGCCAACCCTCATGCGTTTAGCAAGGCCGGGATCAGCGGGTTGAAAACCGGGGTCATGCTGCGCCTCCCGAGCTTTCGGGAGATCGCCGATATTACCGGTTCCACCACCGCCCGGCATCTGGCCGGGATCGAGCAGACGGCGGCGGTGACGGCTACTCCGCCCAGTCCGCCGTCCGGGACGACGGAATCGCCGGTTTCCAAGGCGGTGACCGGCATTCCCGAAGTGTTTCCGCTGGAGTCGCCGGCGCCGCTCGAACCGATAGCGACTACGACCGCCCCGGCCGCGCCAGCGCTGGAGCCAGAGGGCGCCGTTGCCGTATCCGCCGCGCCGCCCAGCGATGTCCCTACGGAACCGGTTCTCATGGTGGAACCGGTTTCGGTCACCCCGCTGCTGTTCCTGGCGATCTCGGAGATGGTGGCGGCCGTCGCCCAGCCTCCCGCCATGGCGGTTTCGGAGGCCGAAGTCGTGACGCCAAAACCGAAACAGGAAGCGTCCGCCACGCCTGAACCGTCGGTGGTGGTTTCCGCGGTTGAGGCACCCGCGCCGGTGTCAACCGCCACGCCTGAACCGCCGGTGGCGTTCATGGATACCGCCACCTTGCTGGCTGCGGTCGAGAAGCACTCGCCGCGCATGGAGCGGGACTTGCTGTTGCAGGCGTACCTGGTGAGCGATGTATCGGTTCCGATGGGCGCCACGTTCACCGAGTCGTTACCGAGGCTGGCCATGCCGGCTAATGTGGTCGCATTGTCATCGGCGGTGGTGGGAGCCGAGGTTTCCGCGCCTGCTGTTTTGGACTCGCCACGACTGCTTGCGGCGGGTCCGGTGGAGCCGTCGGTTAAAGCAGTCGAGCCGCCCCCACGCTCGTACAAAGGCGGCGATCAATACGGTCCCATCGCACCGAACGAACGACTGTCGGATATCGCCATCAAGGTCCGCCCCGATCCGGGTATTAGCAGGGAGCACATGATGAAATCTCTGCTCAAGGCTAATCCACAGGCATTTTTCAAATCCAATAACATGAACAGTTTGAAGGTCGGGGCAACCCTGCGGATTCCGACCTTGCAAGAGATCGTGGATTACACCGGTTCCAAGGCGGCTAATCAGCTATTGAAACAACGGCAGACTGTCGAAACACCACCCGCGCCGGAACCCGCCGCTGTTCCATCCGCGCCGGAACCCGCCGCTGTTCCATCCGCGCCGGAACCCGCCGCTGTTCCATCCGCGCCGGAACCCGCCGCTGTTCCACCCGCGCCGGAACCCGCCGCTGTTCCACCCGCGCCGGAACCCGCCGCTGTTCCACCCGCGCCGGAACCCGCCGCCGAAACGCCGCCGGTTGGCAAGACATCGCCTGCCAATTGAGATCGCGAAAAAAACCTCCCCGGTTCGGGGAGGTTTGTGTTTGATAGGTTGATTCCTGGTTTACTCAACTGTCCCGGACCATTTCCGGGTACTGCTCGCGCATCGCCTTTTTATTGAGCTTGCCGACGCTGGTTTTGGGGATGGCTTCGATGAACAGCACCCGGTCGGGAATGCCCCACTTGGAGATGATGCCTTTGTCAGCGAAGTCCTTGAGCCAGTCGCGGATGGTCGTTTCATCCATCTCCTGATTCGGTCGCCGCACCACCAACGCCAGCGGGCGTTCGCCCCATTTCGGATCGGGGATGCCAATCACCGCCGCTTCCGCCACCGCCGGATGCTTGAGGATCAAATCTTCCAGCTCCAGCGATGAGATCCACTCCCCGCCGGTCTTGATCACGTCCTTCAGTCGATCGGTAATCTTGAGATAGCCTTCCGCATCGATCACGCCGATGTCGCCGGTGTGCAGATAACCGCCGCGCCATAAGGCTTCGGAGTTGCGTGGATCCTTGAGATAACCCTGGGTCAACCATGGCGCGCGCACCACGACCTCACCCGGCGTTTTGCCGTCGTGCGGACAATCGTTCATCTCCTCGTCCACCACCCGCAGTTCGACCAGCGGAAGCGGCAGACCCGTCTTGCAGCGGATGTCTAACTGTCGCTCCTCGTCCCAGTCCAGCATGTGCGGTTTGAGTTGCGCCAGAGTCAGGAGCGGACAGGTTTCTGACATGCCATAGCCGGCGAATATGTCCACCCCCCGGTCGCGAGTCTGTTTGGCCAGAGCTTGCGGTAACGCCGCGCCGCCGATGATCACCTTCCAGCGGGACAGGTCGGTTTCATCGACCCGGGGACTGGACAGCAGCATTTGCAGGATGGTCGGTACACAGTGGGAGAAGGTCACGTTTTCCCGTTCGATCAGTTGCAGCAAATGTTCCGGCACGTAGCGCCCTGGATAGACTTGCTTCACGCCGAGCGTGGTCGCTACGTAGGGGATACCCCAGGCGTGGACGTGGAACATCGGGGTAATCGGCAGGTACACGTCTTCGCGGTTGAAGCGGCCTTGTCCCGTACCCGCCAGCGCCGCGAGGGTGCCGAAGGTGTGCAGCACCAGTTGCCGGTGGCTGAAATACACGCCCTTGGGCAGGCCGGTGGTGCCGGTGGTATAGAAGGTGGTGGCGCGGGCATCCTCGGAAAAATCCGGGAATCGGTAGTCGGGGTCGCTGGTGGCCAGCAGAGCCTCATACTCGACGTCAATGTCCAAGGGGGTCGTCGGGGTTTGATCGGTGTCGTTCAGTAACACCAGCTTTTTGACCGGTTCGATCCGGTCGCGGATGGTCTCCAGAATCGGCAGGAATTCGGTGTTGACCAGGATCACGTCATCCTCGGCGTGATTGATGGTGTAGAGAATCTGCTCCGGCGACAGTCGGATGTTGACGGTGTGCAACACCGCGCCCATCATCGGCACCGCGAAGAAGCATTCCAGATAGCGGTGGCTATCCCAGTCCATCACCGCCACGGTATCGCCGGGCTTGACGCCCAGCCCCGCCAGGCCGCTGGCCAACCGGCCGACCCGCTTGCCCAGGTCACGGTAGGTCTGGCGTTTGAAGTCACCGTAGACGATCTCCTGATCGGGAAACTGCCGAACCGGATTGCCGAGCAGGTTCTTGATCAGCAACGGGTAGGAATAGGCGGACGGGGTGCGTTCGATGATTTTTTCGGCCATTGTCGTTGTGCTCCTCGCAAAGCCGTGGTCACGGCTCTGTTATGGTTGTGTGTTTAGCGGCAAAGAGCAAGGTTAGGTCTGGTCGTGGCGGGAAAATCGGTCACGGGATGCGCGCGAGGGTTCCGGGATAGGCAACGATGAAGCCCAGCATCCACGCTTGAAGCACTACTCCCTGGTTTTGATGAAAATCGACCCATCGCTGACGGCGTTTTCCACGAGCGCGCTGTTCCGGTCGAACCTTGAGAGGTATGTCGGTAGCTCGCCCACATCGAGCACATCATACTTCGCCGCGACTGACGAATCCCTGACAAAGTACTGCGTATGGTGAATGACCAGCACCCCGTTCTTCTTGAGGAACGAATCGAGTTCATTCACCTGGCGATCGAATTTCTCGAAGGGATAAAGCTTTTTCAGGCTGGTGATGCGTTTGGCTGCAACCCCGTGTGGTGTTCGTTGCAGGACGGCCATGCAGAAAATCAGATCGAACGGACCCTGCCGCGCGATCGTGGCGCGATCCGAGGGGATGAAGGTCATGCGGTCATCGATCGGGTGCTTCCGGCATAGCGCGAGACTCTTTGGGTTGATCTCTGCACCGATGATGTAGGCGCTGGGGAAATAGCGCCGCAGCGTGATGACTTCCTCGCCGGATGAGCAGCCGAAGGACAGGATTCTGATGGCCGGGTTGCCGTCAAAAAACTCCCGGCAGGCGGAGAAGATCTGCGGATAGCGGTCCATCCAGGTGAGTGGCGTGGTCTGGTGCAGCGTGTCCGCCTGGAACCAGCGCAGCAGGATAATCGCACGATATCGGCTATCCAGCGTGAATCGGTAACAGGCTCGCCCCAGGGCGCGCACGACATCGACGGCGCGTATGCCGTAGCGAATCGCTGGTGGGCCGGACGCTCGTTGAGTTTGCAAGGTTTGCTTGAGGTAGGCGAGTAGAGTCATGGCGCAGCAAAAATCCTACCGGTAATGAAAAGCCTGCCGCTCGAACAGGCGTTTATACACCCCATCCTGGCGGATCAAGGCGTCATGAGGTCCGTGTTCGACGATGCGCCCCTGGTCCAGGACATAAATAGAGTCGGCCATGCGCACCGTTGACAGCCGGTGGCTAATCACCACGGCGGCGCGATGGCCGATGCGCTCGCGGAAGTTCTGGAACAGCTCGAACTCGGCGTTGGCGTCCAGGGCGCTGGTCGGTTCGTCGAGCACGACCACTTGGGATTGATGCAGGAACGCCCGGGCCAGGGCGATCTTCTGCCACTGCCCGATGCTCAGGTCTTGGCCGTCGTCGAACATCTTGCTCAGGCGGGTTTCGTAGCCGTGGCGCAGTTGGCGGATGAAGGCGTCCGCGCCCGCGGCGATGGCCGCCTGTTCGATGTCCGGGGCATCGGCCGGTAACCGGATATCGCCGAAGCGGATGTTGTCGCGTACCGTCAGGGCGTAGCGGGCGTAATCCTGAAAAATCACGCTGAAGACGCGGCGATAGTCTTCCACCCGGAACTGGCGGATGTCGCGGCCATCGAGTTCGATGCGCCCTTCGCTGGGATCGTACAGCCGGCACAGCACCTTGATCAGCGAGGTTTTACCCGAGCCGTTGGCGCCCACCAGCGCCACCACTTGGCCGGGCGCGATGCGCAGCGAGATGTCGCGCAGCGCCCAGTCGGAGGCGCCGGGGTATTGGAAGCTGACCTGCTCCAGCCGGATGCCTTGCGCCATGGGGCGGGGGATCGGCGCCGGGGTCGCCGGGTCGGTAATGACCGGCTGGATGTCGAGAAACTCGAACAACTGGCCGAGATACAGGTGATCTTCGTAGAATTGGGAGACGTTGGCCAGCAGCGCCTGCACCAGGCCCTGGGCGCGCTGGAACACCAGTAGGAACAGCACCAGATTGCCCACCGTGGTGCGCCCTTCGGCCGCTTGCAGCGCCAGATAGGCCAGCGACGCGAAAAACGCGAGCGTCCCGGCGACCGCCATCACCAGTTCGATCAGCGTGCGCCGCTGACTGATGCGGAGCCGCTCGCGCCGGATCAGCGCCCGCAGCGTGGCGTACAACTCGCGCAGGTAGTCGCCCAGTTGGTTGAGGCGCAATTCCTTGGCATGAAAATCGGAGGTCATCAGCCAGTCGACATACGCGGCCTGTCGCTCCAGTTGGGTGCGCCGGCGCTGCCATTCGTACAGCACCCGGGTGAAGTGCAGCCGCACCAGCAACCCCGGGATCACCGCCAGCAGCAGCACCGGCAGTAGCAGCCAGTGAATGGCGGCGATCAGGCCGCCGATGGCCAGCAGCATCACGGCATTTTTCGTCAGTTGCAGCAGGTTGCCGATCACCCGGGCCGGTCGGGTGTTGCCGGCCTGCCGCGCCCGCTGGAGGGTGTCGAAGTAGCGCGGACTTTCGTAGAAGGACAAATCGGCCGCCACTGCCTTGGCGTGAATGCGGTGGTCCACATGGTCGGCGACGATCTGCCCCTGGATTTCGTCGGCCAGGGTGGCGAAGGCCCGGGTCGCCAGGTGGGCCAGGGTGAACGCGCCGACCAGGAGCACGGCCAAGAGCAGGGCCTGGCCGTCGCCGGTCGGGCCGTCCGCGGCGCCGGTGATGACGTCGATCAGGCGCTTGGTCAGGTACAGCGCCGCCAGGCTGAAGGCGACTTCGGCCAGGATGAGCAGAGCGCTGATCACGGTCCAGGTGGGGGTGCTGGCCCAGAGCAGGGGGAGCACGCGGCGCAGGCTGGCGGCGGGCGCGAGGAGTTGGGTGAGGGTGATCAAATGGGGCGGCTCTTGCGGGGTCGGTTTTAAGTGTTGATCCGGTAGGGGTAATGGATGATGCGCGCGGATTGTAGCCGAGTTGGATTGGGGCCGGTTAGTGGGACTGTGTGCTATCGTGAACGGCGGATTGACTGACCGGGAGCTGACCATGCCATGAAATTTCCCTACGGCCTTAGCGACTTCGCCACCCTGATCCAGGAGGGCTATTTCTACCAGGATCGCACCGACCGGATTCCCCGGCTGGAAAACGCTGGCCGGCAACTGATCTTTATTCGTCCCCGCCGCTTCGGCAAAAGCCTGCTGCTGTCCATGCTGGAGCATTACTACGACCTGAATCGGGCCGGTCGGTTTGACGCCCTGTTCGGTCATCTGGCCATCGGCCGCAATCCGACCGCCCTGCGCAACCAGTACTTCGTCATGAAATGGGATTTCTCGCTGGTGAAAGCCCAGGGCGACGTCAAGGACATCGAGGCGGCGCTGCATCAGCATCTCAACGACCGCATCGCCAAATTCCAGCGGTACTATGCTCGTCACCTGACCGCGCCCATCGTCATTCACCCGACTAATGCCATTTCCTCCTGGGAATCGACCCTGGCGGCGATTTCCGAAACGCCGCACAAGCTCTATCTGCTCGTTGACGAGTACGACAACTTCGCCAACGAGGTTCTCATGGCGGGGCGGAAACCGGGCGACTACGAGGCCCTGCTCTATGGCGAGGGGTTGCTGAAAACCGTGTTCAAGGCGGTCAAGGCGGCGGCCGGCGGCCTCGGTCTGGACCGGGTGTTCATCACCGGCGTCTCGCCGGTGGCGCTCAGCGATATGACCAGTGGCTACAACGTCGGCGAGAACATCTATCTGAAGGCGGCCTTCAACGATCTGTGCGGGTTTACTGAAGCCGAAATCGCCGCCGTGCTGGAGCGAATGGCCGCTGAAGGCGGTTCCTGGTCGGCGGCGGAGGCCCTGGACACCCTGCGCACCTTCTACAACGGCTATTGCTTTAGCGAAACCGGCGGCGAACGCCTCTATAACCCGACCCTGAGCCTGTATTTCCTGAAAGCCCTGCATGTCGAGGGCGGTTATCCCCAGCGGTTGCTCGACGAGAATCTGGCGATGGATCGCGGCAAGCTGGTCTATATCTCAACCCTGCCCCGTGGCGAAGATCTGCTGATTCAGGCGCTCAACGGCGAACAGGGGGTCGTGATTCCGCAACTGGCCCAGCGCTTCGGCGTCCAGGACGTGTTGACCGCGGTTAAGGATCAGCCGTTCATGGCTTCGCTGCTGTACTACTTCGGGGTGTTGACCCTGGCCGGGCGAAATGACTTCGACGAGAGTATTTTGAGCATCCCCAATCTGGTCGCCCGGTCGTTGTATGTGGAGCGGTTACAGGACCTGTGGCTGCCGGCGTATGAGGATAAAGCCCGCATTACGCAGCTTCACAAACACGTTTGTCAGACCGGTGATCTCCAGCCCCTGGTCGAGTTCATCGAACAACGCTATTTTCCGGTGCTCTCGAATCGGGATTATCGTTGGACCAATGAACTCATGGTCAAGATCGCCTTTTTGACCCTGCTGTTCGATGACCGGTTGTACATGATGGTCTCGGAAACCGAAGCCGATCATGGCTACGTGGATCTCAGCCTGATCGTGCGGCCGGACATGCGGCGGTTTCAGGCGCTCGATCTGCTGCTGGAGTTCAAATACGTGGGGCTGAACGAGCTGGGCCTGACCGGGGAACAGGCGCGCGAGCCAACCGCCGCGCAGTTGGCCGCCCTGCCGGCGGTCGTGGCGAAACTGGAGGAAGCGGCGCGGCAGGCCCGGCGCTACGGCGCGGCGTTGCGGGATCGTTACCGTCTGACCGATCTACGGGCGTTCGCCGTGGTCGCCATCGGCCTGGAGCGGGTGGTTTGGCGTTCTGTTTAGGACTACCGGACAAAACCTTGTACGAGCATAACCCTGGCTTTTCCAGCCGGGTTGACCTGATCTTCCTGCTGCAGGAGAGGAGTATCCATCGTGAGTACCGTGACACTCGAAGAGGTCTGGTCGTTGTTTAAGGAAACCGACCACAAGTTTCAGGAAACCGAGCGCCTGCTCAAGGAGCAATCCCTGGCGACCGATAAGAAACTGAACAAACTGGAGGAACTCTTCACCAGCCAGTGGGGCAAGCTGATGGAGTCCCTGGTCGAGGGCGATCTGGTCCGGCTCCTGACCGAGCGGGGCATCGCCGTCACCGATACCGCGACCCGGATCAAGGGCGCCCGCGCGGATGGCGGGAATTACGAATTCGACATCATCGCCCACAACGGCGAGGAGATCGTGGTGGTGGAAGTCAAAACCACGCTCAAACCGGACGATGTGAAAAAGTTCATCACCAAACTCGACCACATGAAGGGGTGGATGCCGCGCTACGCCCACAACCGGATTTACGGGGCGATGGCCTGGCTGACGGCGGATGCCGGGGCCGAGGCGATGGTGCTCAATCGGGGGTTGTTCAGCATCCGCGCGACCGGCGATTCCGCCCAGATTCTCAACCCGCCCGACTTTACCCTGCGGTACTGGTGAGGAGGGATAGCCGGTAGTGTTCTTGACGTGGATATGAATCCTCATAACCAGTTGATTGCTTAAGCTTTAATCGGTTCGATATCCACATCTGGAGCACTACCATAAATCGGTCAGAGCGCGCAGCGCGTCGGCCTCGCAATGACAGGCCCTCGCAATGACAGGCCCTCGCGATGACGGCAGGTGCTGAAACCGACGACGATTCGGGAGCGTGCCTCGCTCAGTCTGTCAGTACGTCCGGCAACTCCCTGGCAACGTCATCCAGTCTCGCGGCCTGTTGCAGGGCAAAGGTCGCAATCTCCGCAATCAATGACCGTTCCTCGTCCGTATAGCCCGTCCAAGCGTGTAGCTTTGGGAGCGCCTCTCGAAGTGTCTTGGTCATTCGTCGCATCTCACGCGCGACGAACCGGCGCTGCAGGCCGCTCCGGTCCGTCAGCTCGGCCCAGTCGAATGCCCGGATGTCGCTGATGTGGAATGTATCGCCGACGGCCATGGCGAGCTCATGATCAACCTGCGGATAGATGCAGACGGCGACGAGATCATAGGAGGGGGCGAGTCTCAGGCCGCCGGGCTCGACGAAGAACGAGAGGTTCTTGCCATGCGCATCGCTGTTGCCGATCAGGTATTGCGCGAGAATCCAGCGCAACAGTCCCAAACGCATGGCAGCGCCTGACAACGCATACTCCGTGATGGAGAAGAGGCGCTCGATGCTGACGCCATCGCGAATATGGGCCACATCGCGACCGCTGCCGAAGTTCCGTTCGTATTTGTGGCTTACGCCAAGATCGAGTGCCTGGCAGGCGTCGATCACATGCAGACGCTCGACCCGATGGTCACCTCGGCGCCTGTCGAAGCGCGCCACGGCCAGGACCGGGTCGGGCACGCGCAGGATGTTCGCGTCGCTGGCGGGCAGCCCCAGGCGGGCAGCCAGCTTCAGACAGAAATGTTCGTTGGCCACCAGGTTGGGAAGAGCGGGGCTGAGCGGTTCGGGTTTGAGGACGTGGGTCGAAGCCAGACGGCCTTCGACCAGATAGAGGCGGCTGTCATCCATGTAGACCGCAAGTTTGTCCTGGTACCCCGCGATGGACATGCGGACCCGCCCATCCCAAACGTTGAAGGGTTCATGGGGCCGGTCGCGGATGCGCTCGGAGAGTTCCTCGAAGGTGATCTCCCGGCGCGTCTCGGGTATCTGCTCGGGTCGCGTCCCCTCTGGGAGTAGACTGATGGCGCCGGTGCTTTCGCGACCCAGCGCGAGCAATAAGCCGTAGAGGTTAGCCTTGCTGAGACGATGGGTGGCGACGGCATCTTCGAGCGCCTTGCCTTCGGGCAAGAGGTTCTCGAAGAAGCGGCGAACGCTGACTGAGTGATGCTGTGCGTTCCTTTGGTCCGGTCGGCTGAGTGGCAATGCGGGCGATAGTGGAAAGCGGGCGCCGGTCGCGGCCCAGTCAGGGGCGTAGTCGAAGGCGAACAAGCCGGTCGTGTCGTCGTAGCCGAGGGCGCCCATCGGTCGCTCGCCAACCCAGGCAGTGAGGCGATGCGCCGTCACTCGTCACGCTCCAGGCGTAGCAGGGCTGTGGGCAGATCGGCCCGGGGGACAGCCAGCAGCGCGAGGCCCAACTGCCGTGCGATCTTCAGGGCGTGGTCGAGACCGATACTGCGGGGCTTGCCGTTCTCCAGCGCCGAGAGCAAGGCAACGGACACGCCGCAGAGGGCGGCGGCATCGTCGATGCGCAGGCCCAACTGGGTCCGCATGCCGCGGACGAAGGCGCCGAAGTCGGCCTGAGTCTCGATGGTAGGCCGAGCGGGTAGGGGCAATGGGGTAATGGTGCGCGCCATCGTTTCTCCTTTTTGGGAAATTATTGGTTCTCTAGCGCGGAGTGTCAATAATTTAACGAAAATGAGAAATAATGGGCTGGGTAGCGCCTACCGGTAATGCAAAGCCTGGCGCTCGAACAGGCGCTGGTACACGCCGTTGATGACGTCGATCGGCGTCGCTCATCATTCCGGCCTGTAGCCACGGAACAACACGGAAGAACACGGAAGATTCTTTTTTCTATGGAGGCAAACTCAGCTTGACGAGTCGTGCCTCGAGTGCGGCCAGGTAGGGTTCGGGCTGTTGACGGAAACGCAACTGGAGCACCCGCATCTGCCGGAGTTTGCCGAGTTGCCGACGTTCTTCCTGCCACTGCACCAAGTCGACCTGGCCTAATTGGCGCGGCGTCAGCGGCTGCAGCCAACGGAGGACTGCGGAGAG
>WBZP01003819.1_pt1 | contig 16072 bp, 13 predicted proteins | sample 5204301 | NCBI WGS metagenome assembly WBZP01 (sample SAMN12412401, study PRJNA552823) | activated sludge metagenome | isolation source: activated sludge from nitrification reactor of wastewater treatment plant... | place: USA: Pennsylvania | collected 2017
ACCCACGTCTTCTCCGCGAAGAGCACTCTCGACGTGAGCGCCTTCGGCCGAGTGGCCAGCTTCGAGCTGCTGCCCTCGCCCGGCGACACGCCGGTCACGGCGCTCTCGGACCGCAGCCTCGACAACTATGGCCTGACCGCCGCGCTCAACTGGTCCCCTGATCCGCACCATGGGGTGAAGGTGGGCGCAGTCATCAAGCGCTTCCCGATCGACGAGACCTTCAGCTTCGGCGTGACGGATCCCGGCTTCAACGATCCCGCCTCCGAGGGCTACAACCCGAACCTCGCGCCCTACGACCTCTCTCGGGGCGGCCAGCCGCTCGTCTTCCAGGGCACGCAGACCGGGACCTACGCCGCGGGCTTCATACAGGACGACATCCGCTATGGAGGTCTGGCCGCCAACCTGGGCCTCCGGTACGACCACAACAACCTGCCGACGACGGAGGACCAGCTCCAGCCGCGGATCGGCCTTGCGTACCACATCAGGGGAACCGGTACGGTACTGAGAGTTGCCTATAGCCGCCTCTTCCTGACCCCTGAGTACGAGAACATCCTGTTCAGCTCCTCGGAGCTGGCCGCCTCGGTCGTCCCGCCCGAGGTCCAGGACTCGAGGGAGCTCGGGGGCGGTGTGCTCCTCAACCGCTCGGAGCGCCAGAACGCGTACCTCGTGGGGGTGCAGCAGGCCGTCGGGCCCAAGCTGCGCCTCGACGTCGACTTCTGGTGGCGGCGGGCCACGTACCCGGCCGACCAGGACCAGTTCCTCAACACGGGAATCGTCTTCCCGATCACGTTCAGCGAGGGGCGCCACAACGGCTGGGACGTCCGTCTCGATCTCGCGCAAACCCACGGCCTGCGCGGCTTCGTGTCGTTCGGCCATACGCACGCGATCTACGTGCCGCCTCCCGTGGGCGGGCTCTTCCTGGACGTGGAGGCGATCGACGCCATCACTGGCGGACCCTTCGTGATCGACCACGACCAGGAGCTCCAGGGGCAGGGGCAACTCTTCTGGGACGTCGGGGAGAGCGGCGCCTGGCTGGGCGCCAACGTCCGCTACGATTCCGGGCTCGCGACGGACACTTCTCCGGAGGACCTTGCCGCAGATCCCGACAACTCCTTCGCGGCCCCCTACGTGAAAGTGAACAGCGGCGCCGACCTGGATCCCAACCGGATCAAGGCCCGCACGATCGCGAACTTCTCGATCGGCTACGACTTTGGCCGGCATCGGAAGGTGCCGCTCGCCATCCAGGCCGACCTCCTGAACGCTTTCGACACGCGAGGGGTCTACAACATCTTGTCCTTCTGCGGCGGGACGCATGTCATTCCGCCGCGAACGCTCTCAGTTCGCGTTCGCTACAGCTTCGGCGGACGATCCTCATGAGCGCTCACGACCCGGACTGGTGGTCGGCCCAGATCGATTCGCTCGTCGCTCCGGCGGCGCGGTAGGCGGAGGCCGGCGGGACGGCGCCTCGACCCCGATCGGTTCGTGTCTGAAGCATCCGCTGAGCCCGGATCAAGGGCCGGGATAACGGAACGGGATGTCCCTGAGCGATGCTTCCTTGATCTGAAGGCGCTCGATGGTCCCGACGAACTGGCAGACGCCCCGCAACTCGGGCGAATCTGCGCTGAACTGGGATGCTCCTCGCGTCGCAGTCTCCCCGGATTTCGTCGGAGAGGGCTCGAGGTCCACGGGGAACCGGGCGGCGGGTGCGTCGATGGGCCGCCCATCGACGTCCGCATAGTTGACCCGGAGCCGCAGAATGTCCTGCCTGATCGGCAGAGGCGCCCGCTGCGCGTCGAGCACGTGAACGCTGACCCTCCCGCTGGCACAGTCGTACACGACCTCGAGGGCGAGGGCCCAACGCCCGGGGCCTTCGAGTCCCGTTCGACCGGCAGCACCGCGCGGAAGTGAGCGCGGGCGGTTCACGACCGCCGGTCGGCCTGTACCGCCCGCTCGTGGCTCCGATCGGCGGCTCGTTGGATTGTCATGAGAGCCGCGTCGCAGCCTCTCTATGCTCCCCTTCCGGGACGCCCGATGCCCTGGGTAGAGGCACGGGCCACGCGGCCGGACTGGCAGCAGCGCACTGACTGATGAATCCCTGGGACCTCCTGGCCGGAATCGCCGTAGAGACGTTGCGGTCCGTGACCCAGGCCGGTCCGTTCGTCCTGCTGGGCCTGCTCGCGGCCGGCCTGCTCCACGAGTTCCTGGACGCCAACCGGATCGTCGGGGCGCTGGGCGGCCGCGACCTCCGGTCCATCCTCGCGGCGACGTTCCTCGGCGCGCCACTGCCTCTCTGCTCGTGCGGCGTCCTCCCTGCGGCCCTCTCGCTGCGGAGGAAGGGTGCGAGCCGGGAGGCGACGATCGCCTTCCTCATCTCCACGCCGGAAACCGGCGTCGACTCGATCGCGCTCACCTACGGCCTGCTCGGGCCGTTCATGGCGCTCGCGCGACCCCTGGCCGCGATCGCCACCGGCATCGCGGCGGGGCTCATTTCCCTGGTCCAGCCCGAGACGGAGAAAGGGGGCACCACTGGCGACGTGGAACTCCACGTCCACGAGCCCTCGGGCCACGTCCACGAGACCTCGGGCCACGAGGGCGAGGACCGGCCCCGTCTGCGAATCCGCCGCCGCCTGCTGCAGGCGGCCCGCTACGGCCTCGTGACCCTCCTCGACGAGCTCGCCTTCTGGCTGGCCCTCGCCTTCATCGTCACGGGCGTGCTCACGGCCGCCTTGCCGGCCGACTTCTTCCAGCGCTATCTGCCCGGGGGATTCCTCTCCCTCGTCGTGATGGCTGTGCTCGCGATCCCGACCTACGTCTGCGCCAGCGCGTCGACTCCCGTGGCCGCGGCAATGCTCGCCAAGGGGCTGAGCCCGGGCGCCGCCCTCGTTTTCATGCTAACGGGGCCGGCGACGAACGCCTCGACGGTCGGAATCATCGCGCGGCTCTTCGGCCGGCGGTTCGTCGCCACCTATATCGGCGCCATCTTCGCCGTGGCGCTGGCGGCCGGAGTCGTGGTGAATCTGGTCCTGGGATCCGCGTGGACCGCTCCGCTGGCTCCGGATGCAGTCAGTGAGGGCTCCTGGGCCTGGCTGCAGACGGCGGCGGGCGTCGCCCTCCTCGTGCTCATGGGCCGGAGCCTCCTTCGCACTGGGCTGCGGCCGGGACTCGAGGAGTTGGCCGGCCATTTCAGGGCCCTGGTCGGGTGGTCGAAGAGCGTCGATTGGAGGGCGGTGCCCTGGAGAACGGGTCTTCGCGTTGGACTGCCGATCCTGCTCCTCGCCTATCCGGCGCGGGGCTTTGTCGTCGTGGGGCCGGGGGAGCAGGGAGTGAGGCGGATTTTCGGCCGCGTCGCGGGTCCAGCGCTCCAGCCAGGGCTCCACCTTTCCTGGCCACCTCCGTTCGGGCGTGTCGACAGGGTCGCCACCACCCCCGTTCGCACCGTCGAGATCGGGTACATGGCTCTGCCCGACCAGCTCCCAGGTCCCGTCGCCCCGCAGTCCTACCCGAGCGTCCTCGCGACGTTCGGGGGGCCACGCACCACGCGCATCCCGGAGGGCTCCGCCTTCCTGGCTGGCGACGAGACGGTCGTCACGGTGACCGCGCTCGTCCAGTACGAGGTGACGGATGCTGCGCGCTACCAGCTCGGCATCGACCACCCGGAGAGCGTGCTGCGCTCGCTCGCTCGCGCCGCGCTCGTCGAGGCGATCGCACGGATTTCGATCGACGCCATCTACTCGAGCTCCCGCGGCTTGGTGGAGGCGCTCGTCCTCGACCGGCTTCGCGCCTCAGCGACGGTTGCCGCGATCGGAGTCCGGCCGGTCTCTTTCAGTCTCCTCTACGTGCACGCGCCCGAGGACGTGCACGCGGCCTTTCGCGACGTGGCGTCGGCGGCCGAGGACCGCACGACGATCCGCAACATGGCGCTGGTCGAGGCCGAGGGCTCGGTGCGGCTCGCCCAGGGCGAGGCCGCACGACTCGTGGCCGAGGCCGAGTCCTACCGGGTCCAGCAGGTCGAGCGCGCGCGAGGCAATGCGGCCGCGTTTCTGCCGCTCGCGGCCGAGGACCGGCGGGCGAGCGCGGTCACGCGCGACCGCCTCTACCTCGAGGCCATGGAGCGGGTCCTGGGCCGGCTCTCCAAGCTCATCAAGCCCGGTCCGGGCAAGGCCCCCGGACTGGAGCTCTGGATCACGCCCGCCGACGCCGCCGGGGCCTCTGGCCTTTCCGCCGCCGGGCTTCCCCCGGGTACCCAGCTCACCGGTCCGGACGAGGAGGACGAATCCCCTCCGGTGAAGCCCAAGCGTACGCCATGGCAGTGAGGTGCTCATGAAGATCAAGACAGGTCCCGCCCTCCGGGGCGCCGCCCTCGCGGTGTTCGCCTTGGCTCTGCTCTTCGGGGCCCCGTTCGTCGTGGACGCCACGCAGTGCGCCGTGCGGACGCGCTTCGGCCGGCCTGTGGAGGTGATTCGACAGCCTGGCCTGCACTTCAAGCTCCCGCTCGTCGACGAGGTGACGCGCCTCGACGCGCGCCTCCTGTACTTCGACCCGCCAACGGCGGAGTTCCTGACCGAGGACAAGAAGAACGTCGTGATCTCGTCGTTCGTCGTCTGGCGGATCGAGGATCCCCTCCGCTTCGTGCAGAAGCTCTATACCCGGGAGAACGCCGAGGCGCGCATCGCGGACCTCACGGCCTCCGAGCTCGGGACCGTCCTCGGCCGCGTGCCCTTCAGCCGGCTCGTTTCTGCGGCGGAGAACGAAGCCCATCTGGGCGAGACGTCGGCCGGGATCGCGGACAAGGTGCGGCAGCGAGCCGCCGAAGACTACGGCGTCGAGGTCGTCGACGTCGGCATTCGTCGGCTGTCGTTCCCCGAGCAGAACCGCGAGGCGGTCTTCAGCCGCATGCGGGCGGAGCGTGAGCGGATCGCTCGCCGCTTCCGCTCCGAGGGAGAAGAGGAGGCGATCAAGATACGGGCCGAAGCCGACCAGGAGCGCTCGAAGCTCCTGGCCGAAGCCTACCGGGCCTCGGCCGAACTCAAGGGCAAGGGCGAGGCCGAGGCGGCCCGCATCTACGCCGACGCCGTCGGCAAGGACCCCGGGCTCTACCGCTTCCTGAGAACGCTCGAGTCCTACGACAAGGTCCTCGACGAGAAGACGACCCTCATCCTGCCCGGAAACTCGCCGCTCCTGCGCCTGCTGACCGAGGGGCCCTCGAGCGGAAAATCGAAATGAAGGTGCGACTCCACGCCGCGGCGCGGGTCCTGGCCCTGCTCCTCCTGGTGTGGTGGTGCGCGGCCAGCACGTACGCGGTGCGGCCGTCGGAGCTCGCGGTCGTGCTGCGGTTCGGCGCACCGCTTCCGGAGCTGCTCCGGCCTGGTCTTCACTTCTGCCCGCGAGGCATCGAGCGCGTCATTCGGGTAGAGGCGACCCGCACCTTCACGCTGGGGGTGGGGTTCGAAGTCAAGGACGGGAGGGAGATCCCCGCCGAGGACGCTCTCTGGCTGACGGGCGACACGAACATCCTCTCCGTGCGGTTGGCGCTCCAATACCAGGTCTCGGATCCCGTGCGCTACTTGATCGGCACCGGAGACGCGCCCGAGATCCTGCGGCGGGCCACCGAGACCGCGATCACGGAGTGTCTGGCGAGCGCCGCCGTGGACGACGTCCTGACCACGGGGCGGGCGGCGCTCCTGGAGCGCGTCCGCAGGAAGACGCAGACCCTTCTCGACGCCTACGGTGGCGGCGTTCACGTGGTTTCGCTCGCCCTGCGCGCGGCGGAGCCGCCGATCGCAGTCCTCGCGGCATTCCAGGACGTGCAGGACGCGCGGAGCGATCGGGAAAAGCTCGTCAACCAGGCGCGGGGGTACGCGAACGAGACCGTCCCCCGCGCGCGGGGGGATGCCGAGACGCTCACGGCCGGCGCCGCCGCCGAGCGGAACCGGCGGGTCGAGGTCTCGAAGGGCGACACCCAGCGGTTCACGGCGGTGCGCGTCGAGGCCTCGCGAGCGCCGGACCTGTTTCGGCAGCGTATCTACCTGGAGGCGCTCGATCGGCTGATGCCGCGCATGCGGGTGTACGTGATCGAGCCCGGCGAGGGGGGCACCAGGCTGCGTCTCATCCAGCGCGCGCCCGCCAAGGCGGCTCCCCAGGAGGCGAAGCCCTGAAGACAGCGACCGCTCGAGTCCGGCCGGTCCATCGGCGTGGCCCGCACGTCCGAAGGGCCCTGCCGGTCGGAGGCAAGGCGACGCGTCGGTTCTCCGTGGGGTTCGAGCAGTTCCTCGAGCTGCTCGACGCCTTCGTGGCCCGCGAGCGCCACGCCGCCGTCCTCTACGGCGAGCGAGTCGGCAACTTCCCCCTGGGACATCGAGCCACGTACTACCGCGGGCGCTACCGGCGGGGCTGGCTGAGCCCGGAACAGATCCATCTGCTCGAGGACTCGAGACGCTTCCCGGGATGGACGTGGCACCCACTGGAGAGACGCTTCGCCGAGGGCCTGCGTCACCTCCAGCGATTCGTCGCGCGCGAGGGCCATGCGCGCGTCCCGCCGAGCCACCGCGAGCGAGGCTTCCGGCTGGGTTCGTGGGTGAGCCACCGCCGGCATGAGCGCCGCGCCGGCTGCCTTCCGGAGTCCCACGCACGACGACTCCAGCGGGTGGAGGGCTGGAGCTGGGACCTGGTCAACGAGCCCTTCCGTCGGGGGTTCAGCCGGCTCCAGGCTTTCGTCGCACGAGAGGGGCATGCGCGCGTGCCGGCGGGGCACACCGAGGGCGGCTTCCGGCTTGGTTCGTGGGTCAGCCACCGCCGCCGCGACTACCGGGAGGGACGGCTGGATCCGGGCCGGGCGAAGCTCCTCGAGCGCCTTCCCGGCTGGACCTGGGACGTTCGCGGCGAGGAATTCGAGCGGGCCTACTCTTTTCTCTTGGCCTTCGTACGACGGTCAGGACACGCCCGCGTACCCCAGAAGCACGTCGAACGGGGCTTTCCGCTCGGAGCGTGGGTCGCTCGCGTGCGACTCAGGCGGCGAGGTGCGGCAAAGGGACGCCTCGCCGCGCGGCAGGCGCATTCCCTGGAGTCAATGCCGGGCTGGACCTGGGGACGTTCTCGCGCAAGGCGATCGTGATGAGGGCCCATCACTCGTGAACGCCCTGGGCATGGCGACGCTGGCGTTCGTGGCGACCGCGGCGGGCGGCCTGTTCGCTCTCAAGGCCGGATCACGCCTTCGCCTGGTGCTGGCTTTCACGGCTGGTGTGCTCCTGGGGGTCGTCGCATTCGACGTGCTGCCGGAGATCGTCGAGCTGAACGGCCAGCTGGGCCGCCCCATCGACGCTTCGATGATCGCGCTCGTCGTCGGCTTTCTGGCGTTCCATTCTGCAGAGAAGCTGCTTCTGATCCACCAGGGTCAGGAGGAGGCATACGCCGGCCACCACCATCCCGTGGTGGGCGTCCTCTCGGCCGTGGCCCTCGTCGGCCACAGTTTCATGGATGGCCTCGGAATCGGGTTCGCGTTCCAGGTGTCGGCGGGCACGGGCGCCATCGTCACACTCGCCGTGCTGGCCCACGACTTCGCCGACGGGATGAACACGGTCAGTCTGATGCTCGTCCACCACAACTCGCCGCGCCGGGCAGCCGCCATGCTCGCGCTTGGCGCGCTGGCGCCCATTGCCGGCGCGGCCTCCACGCTGTTCGTTCGCCTGCCGCCAGGCGGACTGGCCATCTACCTCGGCCTCTTCGGTGGCTTCCTCCTCTACATCGGGGCGGCCGACATCCTGCCCGAAGCTCATTCCGGGCGCAGCTCGCGTTGGGCCATCGCCCTGACCTGCCTCGGAACCCTGTCCATCTATGTCACCACTCGAGTCCTGCACTAGTTGTGCGGGTCCCGGCATGCGTCCAACCGCCTCAGAGCCTGCTGATGGCTCCAGAAGGCACTTCATCGGACTGCCTTGGGGGAGATCGGGCGAATAGAACTGGCTTCACCTGTGCGCCGTCCTGCGGCATCCCCGTCGTTCCGGGACGGACGGCGTTGTCGATGTCAGTGACTGCTCTCTGCTGTCGGAATCCGCCGGCGAAGCCGCGCCTTCAGTCGTGCATGTGGGCGAGGTAGAGCTTCTCGAGGTCAGCGTGGCCGACATCGGCCGTGCTCAGGGTCTCGACGAGGCGGCCGTGCTTCATGATGCCGACGCGGGTGCCCGTCTCCTTGGCCCGGAAGAGATCGTGGGTGGCCATGAGGACGGCGACACCCTGCGCGGAGAGCCGGCCGAGGAGCGACGAGAACTCGTTCGCCGCCTTGGGGTCGAGGCCCGAGGTGGGCTCGTCGAGGAGGAGCGCCTCGGCCTTCTTGGCGAGGGCGATCGCGATCCCCACCTTCTGGCGCATGCCCTTCGAGTAGGTGGAAAGGCGCTTGCGCGCGTCGTCCTCCGCGAGGCCCGCCTCCTTCAGGAAGCCGACGAGCTGGGCCGGCGCGTAGCGGTCGTGCCCGGCGAGCGCCGAGAAGTACTCGAGGTTCTCGACCCCCGTCAGGTTACGGTAGAGCGCGACCTGCTCCGGGATGTAGGCGAGATGCCGCTTCGTCTCGAGCGGGTGCGTGGCGACGTCCAGCCCCTTGACGAGCGCCCGCCCCGCGCTCGGGGCGGTGGAGCCGAGGAACAAGTTGATCGTCGTGGTCTTGCCCGCCCCGTTCGCGCCGAGCAGGCAGAACACCTCCCCGGGCTCGATCCGCAGGTCGAGGCCGTCGAGGGCTGTCCGCCCGTCGTAGGTCTTCGAGAGACCGGTCGCCTCCAGCATGCTCACGCCGCTCCTTTCTCGGCGGCCGACTGGCAGCCGAGGCAGCGGGCCGCCCAGGGGACGGCCCGAAGCCGCCGCGGATCGATCGGCTCGCCGCAGTCGACGCAGCGGCCGAACACGCCCTTCTCGAGGCGCGCGAGGGCGGCCTCGATCTCGCGCCGATGCGAGACGACCCGCAGCCGCAGGCTGCAGAGCAACTCGCGCTCCGAGGCCACCGCCGCGTTGTCGGCGGGGTCGGGCTCGCCCTCGGCGGCGGCGAGCCGAAGCGGGGCCGACGCGGCGCCCTCCAGGCTCTCGCGCTGGCGCAGGAGAACGCCCCGCGGATCGAACTGAGCGCGCACTCCCCCCTCCTTCCGCCCCGGGACGGCGCCGGCCGGGCGAGCCGGCGGGCCGGGGCGAGACGGCGAGGCTAGGGCGCCTCGCGCGGCGGGGAAAGCTGGACCGTCACGAACGGCCGAAATTGGCCGGCGAGCGGTCCTTTCGGAACGGTGGGGAGCGGCGCGGTCGGCCTTCATCCAGTCGCGGTCGGCACGGATCTGGTCGGCGGACACCGTGCCCTCGGCGTGCTTCTTCTCGAGCTCATCTTTCATCGTGTGAGTGACGGAAGACGGTGCCGGCCGTGCCGTCCGACCGGCACGGCCACGACAAACCCGGGGGCGCGGCGGGGCGGGCGCCAAGGGGCGACCCGGCGCGGGCCCCTCAACGCCCGCTCGGCGGCCCGGGAGCGCCGCCCACCGGCCCGGGGCGACCGCCGGCCGGGAAGGCCTGGAAGCGGCCCGGCCCGCCGGCGCACGCTGTCCCATTCCCCGGGAGAGGCCCATGATCCTCCGCATCGCCCGCAAGGAAGCCACCGAGCTCGCGCGCGAGGGGCGCTTCCTCTGGTCGGCCGCCCTGCTCGCCGTGCTGCTCGTCGCCGCCCTCGCCGCCGGCTGGCGGCAGGGCGCCTCGGTGCGGGCCCAGCACGAGGAGGCCGGCCGCGCCCAGCGGCGGCTCTGGCTCGAGAAAGGGGAGATGAACCCCCACTCGGCCGCCCACTACGGCTCGTTCGCCTTCAAGCCGCGAGAGCCCCTGGCCGCGGTCGACCCGGGCCTCGACCCCTTCCTCGGCGTGTCCGTGTTCCTCGAGGCCCACCGCCAGAACCTCGCGAAGCACCGCCCGGTCGAGGACGCGATGCCCTCCAGCCGGCTCGGGGTGCTGAGCGCGGCCGGGCTCCTGCAGCTCTTCGTGCCGCTCCTCGTCGTCGCGCTCGCCCACTCCGCCTTCGCCGGGGAGCGGGAGCGGGGCACGCTGCGCCAGCTCGCGAGCCTCGGGGTCAGCCCGCGGACGCTCGCCCTCGGCAAGGCGCTCGGGACGGCGGCCCCGCTCGCCGCGCTCCTCGTGCCCGCGGCGCTCGTCGGCGTCCTCGCCCTCGCCCTCTCGACAGGGGGGACGACGGCGGCCCGCGCCGCTCTCCTGGCCCTTCTCTACAGCGCCTACTTCGCGCTGTGGGTGGGCCTGGCGCTCCTCGTCTCCCTCCGCGCCGCCTCCGCCCGCGCCGCGCTCGTCACCCTGGTCGCGCTGTGGTTCGCGACCGGCTTCCTCGCCCCGAGGGCGGCCGCGGTCCTCGCCCGCGCCGTGTCTCCGTCGCCATCGGCGGCCGATCTGCAGCGGGCGATCGCGGCGGAGGCGCGGGGGCATCTCGGCTGGGAGCAGCAGGTCGAGCGGGCGCGCGAGACCATCCGGCGCGAGCACGGGCTTGGCCCCGGTGACCCGCTGCCGGTGCACCCCGAGGTCGTGGCGCTCATCGAGGGCGAGAAGGAGGACACGGCGCTCTACGCGCGCCACTTCAAGGGGCTCCACGACGCCTGGCAGCGCCAGGAAGGGACGTACGGCACGGCCGGCCTCGTCGCCCCGCTCCTCTCGGTCCAGTCCGTCTCGATGGGGCTCGCCGGGACCGACCTCGCCCACTTCCGGCGGTTCTCGGACGCGGCGGAGGCCTACCGCGTGGGCATGGTCTCCCGGCTCAACGACGCGATCCTGGACCACTCGCGGGAGAGCGCGGATATCTGGGACTACCAGGCCGGGCGGCCCCTGTGGGAGAAGGTGCCGCCGTTCGAGTACGAATCCCCCGGGGCGGGCTGGGCCCTGCGGAACCACGGCGCCGCCGTCCTCGCCCTCGGGGCGTGGCTGGTAGGCGTGGCCCTGCTCCTCGTCGCCGCGATGCGCCGCCCCCGTCTGGAGGCCGGGGCGTGACGGGGCGGATCGTCCGCCACGAGCTGCGCACGCTGCGGGCCGACCGCTCGGCCGTCTTCGCGATCGGCCTCTTCCTCCTGGCCGCGGCGGCGGCCCTCGGCGTCGGCCTGGGGTCGGTCGCGACGCGGGAGCGGGCCGGGGAGGCGCTGCTCGCCGAGTCGAAGGCCCGCCACGGCGAGCTGCGGGCCGAGGCGGCATTGCCCCCCGACCCGACCGGCACGGGTCCGCGCCTCGCGCAGCAGCCGTCGCGGGTCGGCATGTCGATCGGCCGCCCCGCGGTCCTGCCGCCGCCTGCCCTCGGCTTTCTCTCCGTGGGCCAGACGGACGTGCTGCCCCAGCACTACGCCGTCACCGGGCGATCGCTGGAGACGCTGGCCGCGGCCGACGCCACCGAGGGTCCGGTGGCCCTCTTCGCGGGGAGCTTCGACCCCGCCTTCGTCGTCCTCTTCCTCTATCCCCTCCTCATCATCGCCCTCGCCTTCGACCTGACCGCCTCCGAGCTAGAGGGCGGAACGCTCGCCCTCCTCCTCGCCCAGCCCGTCTCGCTGGCCACCCTGGTGAGGGCGAAGGTCCTCAGTCGGGCGATGGTCCTGGCGCTGCCCGCGCTCGCCTTGCCGGTTCTCGGCGTCGTCCTCTACGGCCGCCCGCTCGACCCCGGTGTCCTCGGGCGGGCGCTGCTCGCCGCGCTGGCCATCCTCGCCTACGGCCTGTTCTGGTTCGGCCTGGCCGTGCTCGTCGGGGCCCGAGGACGCTCCTCGGCCGCGAACGCGCTCCTGCTCGCCGGCGCCTGGCTCGTCCTCGTGGTGCTCATCCCCGGCGCGGTGAACCTCGCCGCGTCGACCCGCCATCCCGTCCCCTCCCGCGTCGCGAGCGTGACCGCGCTGCGCGAGGCCAGCAACGAGGCCCGCCTGTCCGGCGCCCGGCTCCTCGCCCGCTTCCTGGAGGAGCACCCCGAGCTCGCCCGCCCCGCGGACCAGGAGGACTTCGCGGCCCTGCAGGTGGCGCGGGACGCGGAGATCGCGCGGCAGCTCGAGCCGGTGCGGCGGCGCCACCGCGAGCAGCTCGAGCGCCAGCAGCGCCAGGTCGCAGCGCTCTCCGCCGCCTCTCCGACCCTCCTCGTCCAGGGGGCGCTCGACGACCTCGCGGGCGCCGGGCTCGCGAGGCAGCGCCGCTTCGAGGCGGCGGTCGAGGAGTTCCACGGCGGCTGGCAGGCCTTCTTCCGCGAGCGCATCCTCGCCGGCCGGCCGCTCACGCCGGCGGACTACGACGCGATGCCCTCGTTCCAGTTCGAGGAGGAGCCCGTCTCCGAAGCGGTCGGCCGGGCGCTCCCTCCGGCCCTGGCCGTCGCCGCCGCCGGCCTCGCGCTGTTCGCGATCGGCCTCCGGGCCTACGGGCGGCTCACCCCGGCCTGAGGCTCCGTCATGCTCGCGGTGGATCGGAGCCGAGAGACAACATCAGCATCTCGGAGAGCCCTCGGTTGGGGACGGCACGGCGCGGCTTCACGCGACCGAGCGAGCCAGCTCCGCCAGCGACGAGCACTGGAGCGCCCGGCCCCGGCAGGTCCCGCGCCACTCCCAGGCCTCGCCGGCGCGGCGGACGTCCACCACGACGGCAGAAGCGGAGGCCCCGGCGAGACGGAAGCCCCGGCGCACGAGCAGCCGTTCGGTCCAGAGCACGGCGGGCGGGTCGCCCGAGACGCAGGCGGCATCCGCACGGACCGCCTGCAGCTCGAATGTCCCGCGCTCGGTCGAGAAGCGGACCGCGGGCGAGTCGAACACCTCGCCGAGGCGCGAGGAAAGCGCGAGCTCCTCGGGAAGGCCGTCGACCAGTCGGCCGTCGCCCGGGAGCAGCCACAAGCGGTCGGCGAGCTGGGTCGACAGCTCGAGGTCGTGGCTGGAGAGCACGACCACCGTCCGGCGCGAGCGGGCGACCCCGCGGAGCAGCGACATGATCGCCACCCGGCTCGGCAGGTCGAGGAAGGCCGTGATCTCGTCGAGCAGCAGGACGCGCGGCTCCTGCGCGAGGGCCCGGGCGATCATGACGCGCTGGCGCTCGCCGTCGCTCAGCGAGTCGACGGACCTGCCCCGCAAGGTGTCGCCTCCCACGTCCGAGAGCGCCTGCGACGCGATCTCCCGGTCCTCGCCTCCGAGGCGCCCGAGCCAGGACGTGTGGGGATGGCGTCCCAGCTCGACGAGGTCCTCGACCCGGAGGCCGGGGGCGCCCGCACGCTCCGTGAGCACCACCGCGATCCGCCGCGCCCGCTCCGCGGGCGACAGCCGAGCGACGTGATCTCCCTCGAGCAGGACGCGACCCTCCCGGGGAAGCTGGAGGCCCGCCATGGTCCTCAGCAGCGTCGACTTGCCCGAGCCGTTCCGGCCCAGGAGGCAGACGAACTCGCCGGCCTCGGCGGCCAGGCTCCGGGCGCACAGCAGCGCGGGCGCACCGCCGTAGCCCAGCTCGAGGCCTTCGAGGGCGACTCGCGGCTCAGGCCGCATTCGCGCGCAGGGAGCGGGAGGCGAGGAGCATCCCGATCACGACCGGGGCCCCGAGCACGGCGAGGATGGCGTTGAGGTGCAGGAAGTGCTCCCGCCACGGCAGGTGCACGACGAGGTCGGCCCCGAGGGCGAGAACGGAGCCGAGCAGGGCGGTGACGGGGAGAAGGGACCGCACGGCGGCGGTCCGCAGCAGGCCGCGCGCCACGTGCGGGACGATGAGGCCGACGAACACGATCGGGCCGCAGTAGGCGGTGACGGGACTGGCGAGCAGGATCACCGCGAGGAGCACGAGACGGCGGAGCCGGGGCACGTCGGTGCCGAGGCTCGCCGCGTAAGTCTCGCCGAGCAGCAGTGCGGTGAGCGGCTTGACGAGGAGCCCGGCGAGGCCGAGGCCGAGGAGGATCGGCGGCAGGAACGAGACGAGGTCGGCCCAGGCGAGGCCGGCGAAGGTGCCGTCGTTCCACGACGCGAAGATGCGTCCTTGCGTCCGGTTGGTGAAGTGCAGGGCCACGCTGATGAGGCCCTGGGCGAGGAAGCCAAGCATCAGCCCGAGCACGAGCAGCGTCACGGTGCCCACGCGCCGCGCGATCGCGGCCATGGCGAGAGCGACGCCGAGCGAGCCCGCCGCGGCGCCGGCGACCAGGGGCACTCCCGCGAGGAGCCCGAGAGCGGGGGCCAGCGCCGGGGCGATCACGGCTCCGGCGACGACCACGAGAGCGGCGCCGAGCTGGCCTCCCGCCGTGAGGCCGAGCGACCACGGATCGGCGAGGGGGTTGCGGAAGAGCCCCTGCATGAGGAGGCCGGCGACCGCGAGGCCGGCCCCCGCGGCGACGGCGCCCACGACGCGCGGCAGCCGGAGGTCGACGACGATCCTCGACTCGACGGAGCTCGAGCTCGTGAACGCCCGAGCGACGTCGGCCGGCGCGAGGGGCACCTGTCCGATCGCGAGGCTGGCGAGGGCGAGCGCCAGGAGGGCGCCCACGAGGACCGCGCCGGTGAGGATGGTGGGCGGCGGGCGGCGGGCGCTCGGGGCCGGGGCGGGGGGCATGCTCATGGCCGGGCCGGCCGCTCGTAGCGCCGGAGGAACTCGAGCGGCCGGCCGCCGGGGCCGGGGTGCAGGGCCTCCACGAAGTCGGCCAGCACGAGGTCGGGCCGCACCCACGCGGTCTCGTACCAGTCGAAGGCGTCGAGCTGCGGCTTCGAGCGTCCGTCGTTCGACAGCAGGCAGCCCTCGCGCCAGGCCCGGAAGTCTCCGAGGTAGGGGGCGTCCGGAAGGGGTCGCGCGTGGATGTCGCCTACCAGCCAGCACTCCGCGTCGCGGCCCCGCGCGAGCAGGGCCTCGGTCGTGAGCTCCGCCCAGGGGTCGAGGGCGGGGTCGTCGGGCTCGCGGAGCACGTTGCGGCCGCCCGCGTCGTCGACGAAGCCCGCCTCCGCGTTGCGGACGGTGGCGGACCACTTGTCTCCGCCGTAGAGATAGGCCCACAGCACCGAGCGGCGGGGCCGACCCGCCACCCGCGCCCGCAGCTCGGCGACATTCCTCTCGACGGCGTCGAACTTCTCCGCGGCCTGCCGGGTCCGCCCTGCGAGCAGACCGAAGAGCTTGATCCACTCGGCCCGGGCCAGGTAGGTCGGCTCCGCGTCGGGGAAGTAGGGGATCGCCGGAATGCCGAGGGCCCGCGCGCGGCGCAGCGACGGGACGTGGTCGAGGTTGGCGAGTCGCATGACGAAGACGTCGGGCTTCGCGGCTAGGGCCACGTCCAGGTTGGGCGGAGAGTGCCACGAGTAGCCCACCTGCCCGAGCTCGCCCGCCTTCGCGCGGGCCCGGATCGTGTCGTTGTAGGACTTGAGGCCTCCGACGGCGACGAGGCGGTTCTCGAGGCCCAGCTCGGCCAGGAACGCTTCCTCCGTGCCGCTGTTGACGGCGATCCGCGCGACCGGCGTGCGGACGACGACCGCGTCGGCGAGGTCCGGCGGCAGGGTCGGCAGGGGCGCGTCGCGGGGCACGAGCACGATCGCCTGCGATTCGACCTGCGCCGTGGAGCCGGCCCCCGACCAGGAACGCACCGGGGCCGACACTCGCACCACAACGATGTCGCCCCGCCGGTGCGCCGAGAAGTGGCGGGAATGCCGGATGACGATCGCAGGCTCGCCGGTTTCCGGGGCCGCCCCCGGCCGGGCCTCCGCGGGCTCGCGGCGGCAGGCCGACAGCGCGGTCGCCGCGAGCGTCAGCGCCCATCCCGCACGCAAGGCGATCGTTCGGGTCACCGGGGCGAGACTAGGCGACGGGTGCCCACCGCAGAGCGGGTTTCGGACCACCGGTCGCTCCGCGCCGGCCGTTGGTCGCTTTCGGACGGCGAGCGGCGGCCACGCGACGCGGCCTCCGGGCCGCCGGCGCGGGGCGCGCCCGGCCCGGGCGACCGCTCCGGGGGCGCGAGGAGGCGTCTCAGCGGGCCCCGACGACCGCCTGCCGGAAAGACCGAGCCTCCACCCCCGGGCCGGCCTACGCTCCCCGGCCTGCGAGGTCATTCCATGCCCCGAGTGCTGTTGCTGTGCATGCTTCTGGTCGCCACCGC
>WBZP01003820.1_pt1 | contig 16071 bp, 16 predicted proteins | sample 5204301 | NCBI WGS metagenome assembly WBZP01 (sample SAMN12412401, study PRJNA552823) | activated sludge metagenome | isolation source: activated sludge from nitrification reactor of wastewater treatment plant... | place: USA: Pennsylvania | collected 2017
GCACCGCCGACGATCGGGGCGACGATGAACAGCCACAGCTGCCCCAGCGCGGTGCCCCGCTCGAACAGCGCCGGGCCGAGCGAGCGGGCCGGGTTCACGCTCGTGTTGGTGATCGGGATGCTGATCAGGTGGATCAGCGTCAGCATGAGCCCGATGCCGAGCGCGGCCTGCGCCTTGGACGCAGCCTTGGTGGTGACACCCAGGATCACGATGACGAACAGGGCGGTCAGCACCAGCTCGGCGATGAACGCAGCGGGCAGGTCGAAGAAGATGCGCCCGTTCTCCTGGCCGTAGGCGTTCGAGGCGAACGAGCCCTGGCGGATGGTGAACCCGCCGGGCCGGCCGGCCTGGATCGCCCACAGGACCGCGACCGCGACGATCGCCGCGAGGCACTGGGTCACGACGTAGGCCGGCACGTCCTTCCAGGCGAACCGCTTGGCGGTGGCGAGGCCGACCGACACCGCCGGGTTGAAGTGACCGCCGGACACGTGGCCGAGCCCGTAGGCGCCGCACACGACGGTGAGACCGAAGGCCAGGGCGACGCCCAGGTAGCCGATGCCGTAGTTGACCACGCCCGCCGCGGGCAGGTCGACACCGCCGATGCCGAGGATCCCCTTGGTGGTGCCGAGCGCGGCGGCGGCGAAGATCGCCGATCCGCAGCCGCCGAACACCAACAGGAATGTGCCGATGAACTCGGCGCCGAGCTTCTTGCCGATCTGGTCGTCCACGCACGGACTCCTTCGCTTGACGCCGCCCCCGTTGGAGCCACGATCGTTCCGATGTCCCAGCACCGCGCACGGTAGCTGTGACCACGCCGCGGACCGGGGACCCGCGCCCCGCTCGCGCCCCGACCCCGTCCTACCGTGGCCGGGTGCCCGCGCCGTACCCGCCGTCGTCAGCACCGACGTCAGGCCCGTCGTCAGGAGCGAATCTGCCTCGGGCCGGCACGAACCCCACGCGGTTGGTGTCGCTCGACGTCACGCGGGGACTCGCGATCGCGGCGATGCTGGCGGTGAACAACCCCGGCATCAACCCCGGCCATCCCGGCTGGCTGCGCCACCCCGAGTGGAACGGGTTCTCGGTCGCGGATCTGGTGTTCCCGCTGTTCCTGTTCTGCATAGGGGTGTCGAGCGCGCTGTCGACCCGCCAGTTCCCCTCACGGGAGCCGGGCCACGAGCGATCGTTCTTCGACGCTGCGGTCCCCATGGTTCGACGCTGCCTGATCCTGTTCGCGCTCGGGGTCGGTTTGTCGGCCCTCAAGCAGCACCAGCTCGTCCTCGCCGGTGTGCTGCAGCACATCGCGATCACCTCGCTCCTGGCCTGGTTCGTCCTGCTGCTGCCCCGACGTGCCCAATACGCGGTCGGCGCGGCGCTCCTCGTCGCCGCGGGAGCGTTCGGCCTGGCCTGGGGGTTTGCGAACGGGCACACGCTCGACCAGCGTGTCGACCAGCTCCTGTACAGCCGCGACACCGCCGAGGGGCTCCCCGTCGCGGTCGCCTCGGTGTTCAACGTCCTCGTCGGCGCCTGGGTCGGCCGCTGGTTCCGGACCGGTGACCACCGTCGGATCGTTCGAAGCCTGACGACCTGGACCGTGGGCGCCCTGGCCGTCGGCGTGATGCTCGCCGCGTGGATCCCGGTCAACAAGCAGCTCTGGACCTCCAGCTACGCGCTCCTGGGCACCGCCGGGTCCGCCGCGATCACCCTGGCGGTGTTCTGGCTGGTCGACCGGCGTGGGATCCGCCGACCCGTCGAGTGGTTGAAGGAGCTCGGGGCCAACCCGCTGGCGGTCTACGTCGCCTGCAGCGCCCTGTCCGCCCTCGTCCCGGATCGGTTGCGGCTGGCAGTGGTCCGGGCCATGGCTGACGTCGCGCCCGTCGCGGCGGCATCGGTGCTCTGGTCGGTGCTGTGGATCGTGCTGGCTTGGGTGATCGCCGATCAGCTCTGGCGGCGACGCATCTTCATCAAGCTGTAGTCGACCCGTGGTGACACGCCGATTCGGCTCACACCGGTCGGGCCATCAGCTGCACCCGGACGGTCCCGTCGTAGGTCCACTGGGTCCCGACCGGCACGAAGCCCAACCGATCGTGGAACGCCAGCGAGTCGGGGTTCGGCGGCTCCAGGTTCACCTCGCAGGTCACCTCGGCCGCTCCGGCCGCGACCGCCCGCTCGACGGCGGCGTCGTAGAGCACCCGACCCAGCCCACGACCCTGGGCCCGGGGCGACACGGCGATGCGGTCGACGTAGCGGAACGGGCCGGGTGCGGTCCCGGCATCCAGCCGGTCCTGGAAGTACCGGTAGTTGGGTGAGGCGTAGTCGGCGCCCGGGGCGATCAGGATCAGGAACCCGTCGACAGCACCCCCCTCGAGATCACCCCCCTCGGGATCACCCCCGTCACCGGAACCCGAGGGGACTGCCACCACCGCCAGGTCCGCCGCTTCGACCAGGGCCCGCAGGGCGTCCCGACCGATGGAGCCCACGTGGGGGACCCAGTGCTCGTTCAACGCCAGGACCTCGTCGATCGTCGGGGCGTCGTCGGGGTCCAACGGCAGGATCGACCAGGCGGAACGAGTCTCGGAGAGGGCGGGCATCGGCTCAGCCTCTCACGGCCTGCACCGCGGTGACCGCGGCGAGGACGGCGAAGATCACCGCCGCCACCCGCCGCACGGTGGCGATGGGCAGCCAGCGCAGCAGCTGTCGGCCGACGGTGACCGCGATGCCCGCGACCGCCCACAGCGCGGCCAGCGCGCCGACGGCCACCGCCGCGGCCTGGCCCGAACGCGCCGCCAGCCCGGCGGTGGTCAGCTGCGTCAGGTCGCCGAGCTCCGCCACCAGGATGAGACCGAAGCTGCGCGCCGCGATCGCCCCGAAGCCGTGTGCGTCGCCGACGTCGTCGGGTTCGTCGGTCCCCTCGTCGGTGGCCGATCGCCACAGCAGGACCGCGCCGACCGCGAACAGGACTGCGACCACGACGTCGACGGGTCGCGACGGCAACCGCGACAGCAGCTTGCCGAACGCGGCGGCGACCGCGACGTGCACGGTGAACGCGGCGACCACCCCGCACCAGACCGCGAGCGGGGATCGGAACCGGGTGGTCAGCACCAGGGTGGCGAACATGGTCTTGTCGGGCAGCTCGGCCACGAACACCGCGACGAAGGCCGTGGCGGCGGCAGCGGCTACCGAGGTGGCGGCGAACAACACGATGGACCCGGGGAAGTACAGCTCTGCGAACGAGGACCGGCCGCCGGTCTCAGCCCTTGAACTCGTCGCGCAGCACGTGCTTGAGCACCTTGCCGGTGGCGTTGCGCGGGATCGCGGGAACGACCTCGAGCTGCTCGGGGAGCTTCTGGGCCATCAGGCCCTGCGCCCTGAGGTGGTCGACCACCTCGGGCAGTTCGAGGGTCCCGTCCGCGTCCGCCAGGGCGACCACCGCGCACACCCGTTCGCCGGCGTCGGGGTCGGGGACGCCGATCACCGCCACGTCGGCCACCGCCGGCAGGGTGATCAGCAGGTCCTCGACCTCCTGGGCCGAGACGTTCTCCCCCTTGCGGATGATCACGTCCTTGAGCCGCCCGGTGATGATCAGGTTCCCCCGGTCGTCGAGTCGGCCCAGGTCGCCGGTGCGGAAGAAGCCGTCGGCGTCGAAGGCCTCGATGTCGAGCAGGGGGTCGAGGTACCCGCGCATCATCTGCGGAGCCCGGGCACGGATCTCGCCCTCCTCCCCCGGCGCGGCCGGTGAGCCGTCGAGGCGGTGGATGCGCAGCTCGACGCCGGTCATCGGCTTGCCCTCGGTGACCGCGAGCTCCTCGTCGCGGTCCGACACGTCGGCCATGGTGAGGATGGGGGCCTCGGTCAGCCCGTAGCCGGCCAGCACGGGAGCGTCGAACAGGACGCGCAGCTCCTCGACCAACGACGGCGGCTTGGGCGCGCCGCCCCCGGGGAAGGCCCGCACGTGGGGGAACACCGGTCGGAGGTGCTTGCGTTGGTAGGCCAGGTACGCCTGGTGGAACACGGTGCCGGCCCCGGCCAGGGTGACGCCCTCACGCGACAGGACCTCGGGGGTGCCGTCGGGGTCGAAGGTGTCGGTCAGGATCAGCGCGTTGCCGAACATCAGGCTGGTGAACAGCCAGGTGACGCCGCCGATGTGGGTGAAGGGGAACACCAGCGCGGCACGGTCGTCCTCGATGACCGCCAGGCGTCGACCCATGCCCCGGGCCACCGCGGCGATCGACGCGTCGGTGTGCTGGGCGCCCTTCGGCTCGGCGGTCGTACCCGACGTGTAGAAGATCCAGCGCACCGGCTGGTCGGCCATGTCGAGGGGTTCGGCCCGTTCCGGCAGACGGGTGGGGTCGCCCTGGGGCAGCGCCCGGTCGCTGACGAGGACCCGCATGTCGCGGCCCTGACGCTCGGCGATCGCCAGGGCCATCGCCTCGTGGTCGAAGCCCTTCCAGCGCGACGGGACCACCAGCAGCCGGCTGTCGGCCTGGTCGGTGATGAAGTCGACCTCCCGGTCGCGCAGGATCGGCAGGACCGGGTTCTGCACGACCTCGAGCCGGCTGAGCGCCGCGACCAGGATCAGCGACTCGATCCAGGTCGGCAGCTGCCAGGTGACGACATCTCCGGCTCGCAGACCCGAGGCCTGGAGCCCCGCCGCGGTCCGCTCCGATTCGGACCACAGCTCGGCGAAGGTCAGCGTACGCATGTCCTCATCGACGGCCATCAGGGCGTCGGGGGTGGCCTCGGCGCGTCGCTCCATCAGCTCCCAGAGCGTCCGACCTTCGACCACGTCCGTCTCCTGTCACCTGCGCCCGGGGCTCGGAGAGGTCCTCCGATGCGGCGCGGGGCCAGTGTAGGGAAACCGACCCGCCCGGGCAGGGGTGATCCGATGGGGATCAGGCGGGCGGGACGGCGACGGGAGTGCCGGCGACGGCGACGGTGATGGATCGGCCGGCGAGCGCTGCAGCCAGGGGGACCTCGACCTGACGGATCGGCGCCCCGGCCGAGCAGGTCGAGCCGCCGTCCTCGGCGTCGACCACCACCGCGGTGACGTCCACCCGTTCGGTGGACTCGGTGACCGCGATGCGGGCGAGCGCCTCGTCGTCGGAGAGGGTGCAGGCGATCCCGACCACCAGGGACGACCCGTCGATCCCGGCGGTGACCAGGCTGCGGGCGGCCGCGGCCCGCAGCGGGCCCGTGCTCAGTTCGGCCGGGCGCCGGAAGTTGTACGTGGTGGTGCCATCGGCGACCACCACGCCCTTGACCCCGTCGGGAGCCGGTGCCCCACCGGGGACGGTCACCGCGGGTTCCGGCGCGGTGCTCGGCGGCGTCGTGGTGCTGGTGGTGGTGAACGCCGGGATGGTCTCGGTGGGCGTGGTCGGGTTGCCGACGACGAGGATCCCGGCCAGGCCGACCGCGCCCAGCACGAGGAACACGGCCAGGAGCGGCCAGATGGAGTAGGTGCGCTCCCGTTCGGTCACGGCTCGCTCACCGACCGGCGCAGGGGCCGGTGCCGACCACCACCACCGTGTCGCCGTTGATGTGCAGCTCCATGTCGACCGGCCCGTCGAAGCTGACCAGGCCGGCGTCGAGCAGGGACTGGACATCGGGCGGGTACGAGCCGTTCATGACGTGGTACGCCTCGACCGCCGTGCTGACGGTCTCACGGTCCGCGGCGCAGGCCCCGGCCTCCGCGGCGCCGACGGGCCCCGAGGGTGACGCCCCGGCCGGCCCGGACACCGTCGATGGCGGCCCGGACGGGGCGGGAGCCGTGGTGACGAGGCCGTCGAGGTCCGACGCGTCACCGGCCGAGGAGCCGCCGACGCCGTCGAGGACGCGGACCACCAGCAGCACCATGATGCCCAGGGTCACGAGGACGCCGAGCAGGCCGAACACCGCCAGGATGCCCCGACCCGAGAACCGCGGGCTGCCGTAGCGGGGGCCCTTCACTCCACGGAGCGGTTCGGAGCCGCTCGCCGACGCGCCTGCGGACGCACCGGCGGACGGGAACGGTCCACCGGGAGTGGCCGGTGGCGGGGTCCACGATCCCCACGGCGGGGCCTCGCCCTCACCCGACGGCACCGGGGGCACCGGGGGCGTCGGAGCGGGCGGTGGAGCGGCGGGCGGTCCGGACGGCGGGAACACCGGCGGCGCGGACGGGAGCGGCCCCGCGGGCGGATCCCACGGGGAGCGGCGCGGATCGCCGGGCGGGCCCGGAACGGACGGGTCGGTCACGACCCCACGCTACGGCGAGACGTCAGAGAACCGCGACCGGGGCCACCGGCGCCGAGGTGGCTCCCACGAGCGGCTCGGGCGCGGCGACCAGCAGCACCTCACCGGATCCCCTGTCGGCACAGGCATCCGCGAGCTCCTCGAGGTCCCAGTTCTGGCCCTGCAGGAGCCCCATGTCGCGGATCTGCAGCAGGTGCACCGCCAGGCAGTCGGACCAGTCGGCCCGGGTCGGGGGGAACGCCTCGTACGCGTAGGTGTCGACGAACGCGCCGGCCAGGTCGTGGCGGTGGATCCAACCGATCGTGTGCACCGACAGGCCGGGCTGGCTGAAGTCGGTCCCGACGGTGTACCGCTGGCGGTCCCCGGCGTGGTAGTGCCGCATCTGACCGGTGCGCACCAGGATGACGTCTCCGGGGGCGGGGGTCACCCGGGCCAGTTCGGCCGCGGCGTCGAGGTCCTCGGCGGTGATCGCATAGCCCGGCGAGATCTCGTCGAGGCTGTCGACGCCCTTGGCGCGGGCGACGTCGAGCAGCAGGCCCCGCGTGACGATCGGCGGCAGCTTCTCCGCGCCCAGCTTCGACGCGCCGTACTGGGCGGTCACCGCCGAGGTGGGCACGCCGTTGTAGAGGAACCCGTCGTAGGACACGTGGCTGAGCGCATCGACGTGGGTGCCGGCGCAGGTCGACATGGTGACCAGGTCGTCGGTGCCCTCCCAGATCCCGGGGGCGAACTTGTCGCGTTCGTTCAGCGAGGTGACGGTCAGGATCGGGTTGTAGCGCCGCGCCGGCTGTCCGACCTGGATGCCGTCGGCCTTGAGGTCCGCGGCGAGCGAGATCCGGCGACCGTCGCGCACCGCAGCAGTCCCCCGGCGCGTCGACTCGGCGCTGAGCAGGTTGCCGCACCCCAGCTCGTCGTCGTCACCCCAGCGTCCCCAGTTGGACACCTCGGCCGCGAGCGTTGCGATCTCGTCGGGTAGCGGCACGGTCGACCCTCCTCAGCCGGTGACGTTCAGGACGCCGCGGGCGAGCTTGCCCTCGTGGAGCTCGTCGAGCGCGAGCTGGAAGTCCTCGAGCGGGTAGGTCCGCGACACCAGCTCGTCGAGCTTCAGTCGGCCGGCCTGGTAGAGCCGCACCATCAGCGGGATGTCGTACTGGGGGCGGGCCGAGCCGTAGCGGCAGCCCATGATCGTCTTGTCGTTGTACATGGTCGACACGACGAAGCTCGCCTCGGAGCCCATCTTGGGCACGCCGAGCATGACCAGCGTGCCGCCCCAGTCGAGCAGGTCGGTCGAGGTGCGGATCAACGCCGTCGAGCCGACGCACTCGAACACGAAGTCGACGCCGTTCGGCTGGATCTCCTTGACCGCCTCGACCAGGTCGAAGTCCGGGCCGTCGGGGCAGATGAAGTGGGTGGCGCCGAACAGCTTGGCGTAGGCCTCCTTGGCCGGGTTGGTGTCGACCGCGATCACCGGCAGCGCGTCGGACAGCGCCGCGCCCTGGATGGCGTTGAGCCCGATGCCGCCAACGCCGATCACGACGACCGACTGGCCGTGGGCGACCTTCGCCCGGTTGAACACGGCGCCGACGCCGGTCAGCACCCCGCAGCCGATGAGCGACGCCGAGGTGAGCGGCACGTCGTCGGGGATCTTCACCGCCTGGGTGGCCTTGACGACGGTCTCCTCGCAGAAGACGCCGAGGTTGGCGAACTGGAACACCTTCTGCGGGTCGTCGGGGTCGCCCTTGGTGAACGGCCGCGACAGCTTGCCGAGCGACTGGCGGCAGAAGGTCGGCTTGCCGCTGTCGCAGCTGGCGCACTGGCCGCAGTTGCCCAGCGTCGACAGCACGACGTGGTCGCCGACGGCGACGTTGGTGACGTCGGGGGCGACGGCGAGCACCTCGCCCGCACCCTCGTGGCCCAGCACGACCGGGGGCGGGAACATGATCGTGCCGTTCAGGACCGACACGTCGCTGTGGCAGAGGCCGGCGGCCTCGATGCGGACGCGGACCTCACCGGCGCGCAGGTCCCGGACCTGGATGTCGGACTCGACGGACGCGGCGGTGCCGTCCCACACGATCGCTCTCATGGTCCGGACCCTACCCGGTGGGTAGAACGCGTTCCTGTTCAGCTTGGTGCGCTGCTTCGGAGCGTGGTCGACTGCGCCGATGCGCGACCCCGTCCCGGAACCGGAGGTCCCCCGGCTCGGGTACCGGGTGCTGGAGCGCAGCGGGCCGCAGGACCGGTTGCTGGTCCTGTGCCACGGCTACGGGCTGCCGGTGTCGGATCTGACCGATCGCCTGGAGCTCCTCGATCCCGACGGCCGCTTCCTGGTCGTCACCCCCACCGCCCCGTTCCGCCACCGCGACCAGGTGATCTGGCACAAGCCGACGATGTCGACCGACGCCGCGGCGCAGTACATGGCGTCGCTGGCCGCGCTCGACGACCTCCTCGGCCACCTCGGGACCACCACCGGTCGGGCCGCAGCCGACGCGGTGGTCGGCGGTTTCAGCCAGGGCGGGAGCCTGGGGCTGTCGTTGCTGCTGCACGCCGACGTGGTCAACCGCCCGGCCGCGGCGTTCGGGATCCACAGCTTCCCCGCCCACGTCGAGGGCTTCCGGGTGCAGCGTGCCGCGGCGGCCGGGCGCCCGGCGTTCCTGTCGGGGGCCCGCGACGACCGCTTCGCCCCCGTCGACATGTACCGGGCCGGCGCCTCGCTGTTCCGGTCGGTGGGACTGGCGCTCACCTACCGCGAGCACGACGGCGACCACGACATGTCCGACGGGGCCGCGGTCGAGCTCGGCGAGTGGCTGGCTTGCCTGGCCGAGACGGGCTCGGCGCCGGAGCCCGATCCGGATGCGTCGGGGTGGTCCGGTCCGTCACCGTTCGAGGATCTCTGGAAGATCCTCTGAGCCGTCAGGACGGCGGGTCGATCAAGCCGTCGAGCGCGGCGACCAACCGGGCGACCTGTGCCTCGAGCTCGACCACCCGGGCCTCGAGGTCGTCGATCCGTGCGGCACCGGCCGCGGCCCGCGGCGATGCCGACCCGCGGTCACCACCACCGGCTCCCGCCGACGCGGATGCCTCGGCGCGGCCGTCGGCGTCGTGCTGCAGCAGTTGGATCCACCGGGCTTCGCGCTGGCCCGGAGCACGCTCGAGCAACCGAACCAGCGGCCGGTCGGAGCGAGCCGCGAGCCGGCCCAGGGTTGCCTCGACCGAACCGACGTCGCCGAACGCGTGCATCCGTTCGGTGCGGCTCCGCAGCTCGGGTGCGGTCTGGGCGCCGCGCAGCAGCAGCACCGCGAGCACCGCCGCCTCGGCGTCGTCGAGGTGCAGCTGCTCGTCGAGGATCTGGCGGTACTTGGTCGCCCGCTCCCCCGCGGCCGGGTGCACGATCCGCAGCAGCCCCTTGGCCTTGAGCGCCTGGCACGTCGTCTCGACCAGGTTGGCCTCGTAGTCGACCACCGGGTCCCGACTGGTGCTCTGGTTGCAGGCGGTGACCAGCGCCTTGAGCGTCAGCGGATAGGCGTCGGGGGTGGTCGCCTTCTTCTCGAGCAGGGCACCGAGGACGCGGGTCTGCGGATCGGACAGCTCGAGCTCGTCAGCCAGGTCGACCATGACCCGGACAGTACCGGCCCGCCCCGCGGCGTCCTGGGGCGTTCTGGGGCGCGGAACCGACAGGATGTGTCGATGACGACCCCAGCGTTCCGGGTGGGGTCAGCTGGGCCAGACGATCGACTGCATCTCGGAGTAGGCGTGCAGTCCGAAGTCGCCGCCGTCGCGCCCCACACCGGAGCGCTTGAACCCCCCGAAGGGTGCCTCGTGGTTGCGCTGCAGGGTGTTCACGCCGACGTTGCCGGACCGCAGCCGCTGGGCCACGCCCCACGCCCTGGCGGTGTCGGCGGAGAAGACGTAGCTGTACAGGCCGTAGTCGCTGTCGTTGGCGATGGCGACCGCCTCGTCCTCGTCGTCGAAGGGGACGACCACGACGACCGGTCCGAACAGCTCCTCGCGCACCGGCGTCATCTGGTTGGTGCAGTCGACCAGCAGCGTCGGCTCCAGGTAGAAGCCGCGCTCCATGTCGCTGCGGCCGCCGCCGACGGCGACGGTGGCGCCCTCGTCGACCCCGGCGCGGACGTGGCCCTCGATGCGCTCGCGGTGCGCGGCCGAGATGACCGGTCCGACGACCGTCTCCGGGTCGGTGGGATCGCCGATGCGCATGTGCGACGCGGCCTTGAGCAGGCCCCCGACCAGGTGGTCGTGGATCCCGCGCTGGACGATGACCCGGGTGGGCGACGTGCAGATCTGCCCGGAGTGGAAGCCCCACACCGAGCTGATGCCGCCGATCGCAGCCTTCAGATCTGCGTCGTCGAAGACGATGCAGGCGCCCTTGCCGCCGAGCTCCATCAGCTGGCGCTTCATCTGCGAGCCGCACACCGCGCCGATGCTCTGGCCGACCGCGGTCGAGCCGGTGAAGCTGACCATGTCGGTGGCGGGGTGGGCGACGACGGCCTCGGAGGGCGCGATGTCCTGGCCGGTGACCACGTTGATCACCCCGGGCGGGAAGCCAGCCTCGTTCATCAGCTCGACCATGCGCAGCACGCCGAGCGGGTCCTGCGGGGCGGGCTTGACGATCACCGTGTTGCCCATGGCCAACGCGGGGCCGATCTTGCCGGCCATGTTGGTCATCGGGACGTTGTAGGAGGTGATGCAGGTCACCACGCCGACCGGGGCGCGGTGCACCGCGGCGGAGATCAGCCCGCCGGGGGCCAGCGGTGTGGTGGGCATGACCGCCGGCGGCAGCGGGACGATGTTGGACTGCATCGCGCCGGTCGCGTAGCGGCGCAGCCGAGCCGTGGCCGGGAAGAACTGCATGGACTTGACCGTGCGGGCCGTGGCCCCGGTCTCGGCCTGCAGGATCGGGACGATCTCCTTGCGGTGCTCCTCGATCAGGTCCGCGGCGCGGTTGAGCAGCGCGGCGCGCTCTGCCGGCGCGGTCCGCGACCACGCCGGGAAGGCGGCCGCCGCGGCCTCGACCGCCGCGTTCGCCTGCTCGACGGAGGCCTCGGGGGCCCGACCGGCGAGCTCCTCGGTGGCCGGGTTGACGATGTCGTAGGTGCCGGCGGCGCCTTCGACCGACTCACCGCCGATGGTCAGGCGGTAGGTGGAATCGGACAACTCAGGGCTCCAGGTCGAGGTTGAGCAGCGCGATGGCGTTGCCGCGCACCAGCTTGCGGGTGAGCTCCAGCGGGAGGTGGCCCATCTGCTTGAGGGCGACCTCCTTGGTGTGGGGCCAGGTCGAGTCCGAGTGCGGGTAGTCGGTCTCGAAGCAGGCGTTGTCGACGCCGACCTGGTCGATGTTCTTCAGGCCGTAGGCGTCGTCGAAGAAGCAGCCGTAGATCTGGCGGTAGTAGTAGGTGCTCGGCGGCTCGGGGACCTTGTCGCCGATGCCGCCCCAGCCCCGGTTCTCCTCCCAGACCTTGTCGGCCCGCTCCAGCATGTAGGGGATCCAGCCGAGCTGGCCCTCGGAGTAGGCGAGCTTGAGGTTGGGGTACCGGTGCAGCACTCCCGAGAACATGAAGTCGGTCATCGACGCCATCGCGTTGTTGAACGTGAGCGTGGAGCCGACCGCGGCCGGCGCGTCCGCCGAGGTGGACGGCATCTTGGAGCTCGAGCCGATGTGCATGTTCATGACCATGCCGGTCTCGTTGCAGGCCTCGAACACCGGGTCCCAGTAGCCGTCCGCGTCGTGGATCGACGGCAGGCCCAGGTACGGCGGGATCTCCGAGAAGGTCATGCCGGGCACGCCGCGGGCCGCGTTGCGGCGGATCTCCGCGGCGGCGAGCTGCGGGTCCCACAGCTGCACGATGATGCAGGGGATCAGGCGACCGCCGGAGTCCGCGCACCACTCCTCGACCTGCCAGTCGTTGTAGGCCTTGACGCAGAGGTCCGCGAGCTCCTTGTCGGCGGCCTCGTAGAAGCGCTGGCCGCAGAAGCGCACGAAGCTGGACGGGAAGCACATCGACGCCTCGGTCCAGTTGGCGTCCATGTCCTCGAGGCGGGCCTTCTTGTCCCAGCAGCCCTTGCGCATCTCGTCGTAGGTGATGGGCAGGACCTTCACCTGGTCACGTTCGAAGCCGACCGCCGTCTCCAGGCGGGTCAGGGGGAACTGGCCGCCGTCGTAGGCCCACCAGTCGCCCTCCATGCCGTCCTCGTCGGGTTCGAAGCTGAACACTCCGCCGACGAAGTTCATGGTGCCCTTCTGGCGGAACGAGCGCGGGGCGTCGTCCTGGTACTTCGCCGGGAGCCGGTCGAGCCACACGTTCGGCGGCTCGATGACGTGGTCGTCGACCGAGACGATCTTGGGCAGCTCGTAGGCGGCTGCGTTGTCGGCCTGTGCTGCTGTGTCGAACTGTGCTGCCATGAGGTCGTCCCCCTCGGGAGTCGGGTCGGGGGTCCTGCCCCCGACGACCATTCTGCCACGCTAGGCCAGAACTGGAACGCGTTCTAGTTGTGGCCGGGGTCGGTCCCGACGCCGTCGGGGTCGCCGCCCGAGAACAGCTCGAGCAGCGGGCCCAGCACCGGGTCCATCTGGGCGTTGGTCAGCATGGTCCCGCCGTCGATCACCACGTTCTGGCCGGTGATGTAGGAGGACTCGTCGGACAGCAGGAACGCGATCAGCCCCGCCGTCTCGGACGCGGAGCCGACCCGGCCCATCGGCGTGCGGTCCTCGACGCCGGACCGGGCCGCCTCGTCGCTGACCAGCATGTCGTTGAGGGGGGTGTGGATGAACCCGGGCGACACGCAGTTGACCCTGACCGTCGGCGCCCACTCGAGCGCGGCGGACGACGTGAGCGCGACGGTCGCCGCCTTGGCCGCCGAGTAGGGCGCCTCGCCCCGGGTGGGACGCACCCCAGAGACGCTGGCGACGTTGACGACCGCGGACGGCTCGCGCCGGCGCCCGGCCGCGACCCGCAGGAACGGGGCCGCGGCACGCAGGCAGGCGTAGCTGCCGAAGAAGTTGACCCGCCAGATCAGCTCGACGTCGCGGTCGCTGTAGTCCTCGAGCGGCTTGAGGTTGCCCAGCCCGGCGTTGTTGACCAGCCCGGTCAGACCACCGAGCTCGGCGTCGGCCCGGGCGATCGCGGCGTCGACCTGGTCGCTGGCGCCGACGTCGCAGGCCAGGGCCAGCCCCCCGATCTCCTCGGCCACGGAGCGGGCGGCATCCGCGTTGCGGTCGAGCACGCCGACCGCCGCGCCCTTGAGGGCGAGCAGTCGGCAGGTGGCGGCGCCGATTCCGGACCCGCCTCCGGTGACGACGATCCCGCGGCCCTCGAGCCCGACGCTCATGACCGCTCCCCCGTCGCTGATCCCGGCGATACCGCTCCCGGCCCGTCGATCACGACCGTCGGCTCCTCGGTGATCACGAACTCGATGGCGTCGATGTCGAGGAACCGTCTCTCGTCGGGGGCGATCAGCTCCTGGTAGGCGGATTCGGAGATGAAGGCGACGAAGTCGTCGATGCTGTCGAACCACTGGACCGCCACGCCGTCGACGCCGTCGGTGCCCGACAGGGCGTCCGGGCGGTGCCGGGGGTGCTGTTCGTAGCGGACGATGTGGCGGGACAGCTCCGGTGTCGATGCGATCAGGGGGCCGTGGACGTCTCGCCAGTGGGCGCGGAACTCCTCGGGCCCGAGCCCCGGTCGCCGCCGGAGCAGCGCGAACAACTTCACCATCGGTGGCCCCCTGTGGTCCGAGTCGGTGGACGAGATCGATGGTCCCGGGTCGGCGTTCCGTCGGCGGGTTGCCGACCGGTGGACCCGCGTCCGGTCCGCAAGCTACGCGATCGGCGCGACCGGGACGGGGGCGGGCGGATCCATCTTCACGGCCCCCGGCTCGGGGCCCGGCGTTAGAGTCGCCCGCGTGACACCGCGCAAGGACACCCACTCGCAGATCCGCACCCTCCCGATCTTCGCCGGATGCACAGAGGCCGAGCTCGACGAGATCGACCGGTTGGCCGACGAGGTCCACGTCAGCGCGGGTCGGACGCTGATGCGCCAGGGCGACCTGGGCCAGGAGTTCGCGGTGATCATCAGTGGCGAGGCCGACGTGGTCAAGGACGGTCAGGTCGTCGCGTCGCTCGGGCCCGGCGCCTACTTCGGCGAGGTGGCGCTGCTCGACGCGGTGACGCGCACCGCCTCGATCGTCGCCCGCACCGACATGGTGCTCGAGGTCATCGACCGCCGCGGCTTCAACACCCTGCTCGACGACCTGCCCCGGCTGTCGCGCTCGATGCTGCTCGGCACCGCCAAGCGCCTGGCCGAGCTCGAGGACGAGTGCACCCACCTCCGCCACCAGCTCGCCTCCCGCAATTGACCCCACCCACCGCGTTCTGACGACAAGTCACGACACTGGCGGTACTCAACTGTCATCAGAACCCGGCTCTCATCAGAACCGGCCACCCGTAACCGACCGCGGAGGTCACCCATGAAGACGATCGGCAACATCATCTGGTTCGTCCTGTCGGGCCTGTGGCTGGGGATCTCGTACCTGCTCGCCGGCCTGATCGCGTGCGTGACCATCATCGGCATCCCGTTCGGGATCCAGGCGTTCAAGATGGCCGGCTACGTGATGTGGCCGTTCGGCCGGACGCTGCACGAGAGCCCCGGGCACCGCTTCTCCAAGGGCGTGATGAACGTCATCTGGATCGTCGTCGGCGGGCTGTGGTTGGCCATCGAGCACGTCCTGCTCGGAGCGATCCTGTGCGTGACCATCATCGGGATCCCCTTCGGGATCAAGAACTTCTCGATGGCCAAGCTGGCGTTGTTCCCCTTCGACTACTCCGTCGGTCCCACCTCGGACCGGGGTGCCGCCGAATCCGGACCGGTCGTCGAGACCTGACCCCGCCCGTCGCTCGTGCAGCGGGTCCCTGCGACCGAGCGCGAGCTCAGGACGCCCGGGCGGTAACCGCCTCGCTGGCCAGGAACTCCCGCAGGATCGCCTCGGTCTCCTCGGGCCGGTCACGGAATGTGCCGTGTCCGGCGCCCTCGACGATCTCGAGTCGCCCGAGGTCGCCGGGGAGCAGTTCGGCGATCTCCTCCGAGCAACTGGGCGGGGTCATCGGGTCCTCTGACCCGGCGAGCACCAGCGTGGGCGCCGCGAAGGAGGCGACGTCGTCACGCAGATCCATGCCCACGTGCTCTCCTCCGGTGAAGTCGACGAGCAGCTCGAGGTTCATGATCGTGCGGGCCGACCCGAACGGCGACGGAGTCGGGTTGTAGAGCGTCAGGTTGGTCCGCAGGTAGTCGAGCCACGCCTCGGTCGACAGGTCCCGGTCCTGGTAGACGCGACGGAACGACGCCTCGGCCGCGGCGCCGCCCAGCGCACGGAACCGAGCGGCGGACTCCTCGGTGTGGGAGCGGGCCTTGGTGCTGGCCAGCACGATGCCGGCCGCGTGCTCCGGGTTCCGTGCGCCGTATCGGATCGCCACGAAGCCGCCGAAGGACAAGCCCACGACGACCGGCCGGACGACGTCGAGCGCGTCGCACAGCCGCACGACGTCATCGGCCCAGGTGTCCAGGTTCCAACCGGACGGGTCACCCCACCCATCACTGCGGCCGTTGCCGCGGTGATCGACGAGCAGCACCTGGTGGCTGTCGGCGAACCGGTCGACGTACGGCCGGAACGAGCTGTGGTCAGACCCCGGTCCGCCGTGCAGGAACAGCAGGGTCGGCTTGGGGACCATCTCCTGGTCGTCGGGCCGAAGGCCGGAGCCGACCACGTCGACGAACAACCGGACCCCGGGTTCGACCTCGATCCTCATGCCGGGAGAAGGTATCCGCGGCCCACGTA
>WBZP01003821.1_pt1 | contig 16070 bp, 17 predicted proteins | sample 5204301 | NCBI WGS metagenome assembly WBZP01 (sample SAMN12412401, study PRJNA552823) | activated sludge metagenome | isolation source: activated sludge from nitrification reactor of wastewater treatment plant... | place: USA: Pennsylvania | collected 2017
CCCGCCTGATCGGCCATCCCCGCGCCGAACAGGTTGGTGAGCGCGTCCTTCAGCTGGATCTTCGGATGGTCCGCCGACACGACCACGAATCCCCGGCTGGCCCAGTGGGTCATCTGCGTGAGGCTCTGCGTGCGGAACGCCGCCGTCCCGTGGATGAAGAGCACCACGGGGTACGTTCCGTGCGCCTCGTCCAGCGGCAGATCGTGGTAGCAGTCGCAGTCCTGGAGCGGGTTCTTCGCGTCCGGGATCTTCTGCGCGTCGGCGTCCGGCAGGTGCTCGCGGATGTCGTAGCGGACGCGCGGCTGGCCCTCCTGGCTGCCGATCGCCGCTGGGTACCAGACCTCCGTCACGAGACCGTCGATCGTGACCGTCCGTGCGCCGACCGGCCACGACCAGCTCAAATGTCGAGTCGTCGCCCTCTTGGTATGTCGGATGGGCAATCCATTCGCCTTCGACGCTCCACGCCAGACGCACCGCGCCGATCGGGCCGTCGAAGGGGATGCCCGAAATCATCAACGCGGCCGACGCCGCATTGATCGCCAGCACGTCGTGTGGGTTTTCGAGGTCGGCGCCAAAGACCGTGCCGACGACGTGAACCTCGTTGCGGAAGCCGTTGGGGAACGACGGGCGCAGCGGGCGGTCGATCAAACGACACGTGAGGATCGCCTGATCCGACGCTTTGCCTTCACGACGGAAGAACGAACCGGGGATTTTCCCGGCGGCATACATCCGCTCTTCGATGTCGACGGTGAGCGGGAAAAAGTCGGCACCCTCACGAACTGATCGCGCCATCGTGGCGGTGACCAACACGAGAGTGTCGCCGATGCGGCCTAATACCGCTCCATCAGCCTGCGCCGCGAGCTTGCCCGTTTCGAACGTGAGCGTGCGCGAAGTAGAGCTAATGGGGGAACTGACGGAGACGGGCTCCGGCATGTGGACTCCTGACCCGGGCGTTGAGGCCCGACAAGTGGAGGCGGTCAGAGGACAGTTCCCAGTGGTCAACCCCTCAGCTCGACGTCACTTGCCGGATCGTGCCGCGTGACAGCGTGACGCCGAGGGGCTGGCCACTGACAACTGGCGGCATCGACCGCCGGTTGGTGATGACCTGCGGCCGAGTTGGCTACCGGCGAAGACCCAGACGAGCGATCAGCCCACGGTAACGCTCGACATCTGTGGATTTCACATAGTCGAGCAACCGCCGACGACGCCCGACGAGCATCAACAACCCACGCCGCGAGTGATGGTCCTTGGGGTGGACCTTCAAATGATCGGTGAGGTGGTTGATCCGCCCTGTCAACAAAGCGACCTGGACCTCGGGCGACCCTGTGTCGGAGGCGTGAGTGCGGTACTCGGCAATCGTTGTTGCGGTGTCGGGCATATCTCGCTGGTTTCCTGAATCCATCGGTGCTACTCGGCGAGCAGCGGCAACCAGTGTAGTCAGCGCGAACGTGATCGCCCCAACCCCGGCGACCGTCGCGCGCGCAAGCCCGCGCCGGCTCGCCATTTCCGACAGCGCGCCTTCCGGGCAGAACATGCCGCACCACGAGCGCCCGACGAGGACCATGCTGACCAGAACGAACGGCCACCAGATTCCCCAGAACAGGAATTGCGCGGCGAGCGTCACGTGGCTCCAGATATGCGCGGTGCGCGTCGGCAGCGGCGCGAGCGCTGGGACGACGAGGAGCGCGACATAGACGAACACCACCGCCCACTGCGTCCGGCGGATCGCGCCCTGATGGTCGCGCAGCCATTCTCCGGCGCGCGCGACGGGATCGGCGAGCGAAAGCCGCTCCAACCTTCCCGCCGTCGTCGCCTGATGCGCCATCGTTCCCTACTTCGCCACCACGACCGCCTGCGGCGCATCCGGGTGGAAGTCGTCGAAGAACTTGTAGGTGCCGGGTTTGAGCGGGAAGAACACCATGCTGCGGGTGACACCGGGGGCGAGCACCAGCTCCTTCTTCAATTCGAGGCTCTCGAATTCCGCGGCTCCCGGCCCCTCGTTCCGCACTTCCAGACGGAATCGGGTGTTGGCCGGCACTTCCAGCGTCTCCGGGAAAAGACGGCCATCCTTCATGACCAGCAGGATGGTCGGCATGTCGTCGGCGAATGTTGCGGTCGACGTCAGAAAAAGGCCGAAAACCACGGAAAGGAGAGCGTGTTTCATGAGGCTACCTCAGTAGACGATATTGGCGCGCAGGCCGAGCACCTTGACCGGGTCGGCATCGCCGTTGGCGCCGCCGCGGGCGATCCACTGGAAATCGGGACTGAGCTGGAATTGCCGCGAGATGTTGAAGCGGTAATAGATTTCCGCGATGTTTTCGGCATTGCTTGGCGTGAAGGTGAAATCGGCAATGCCGTCGCCGTCGAGATCGCCGCTGCCGCCGAGATTCCGGTAGGCGCTGCTTGCCCTGAGCCAGGAGTAGCCGATCCCGACGGCGTCGCTGGCGCGGCCCCAGTAGCCGCCGTTGATGTTGGCGCCGACCGAAAGTGCGTTGTTGAAGGGCAGTTCGCCCTTGACCAGATGTCCGTAGCGGCCGAACAGGTTGACGCCGTCGCCGACGCGCTGGTCGACCGAGACGCCGACCCCGGTGTGGCGGGACGTCGTGCCGTCGAAATCGACCGCCGCCGACCGCGTCCAGCCATAGAGGCGGTAGTTGCCGGTCAGGCCGCCGAACAGCTTGAGCTGGGTTTCCGCCTGCGCCATGTACAGCGGCGAGTCGAAGCTGCGCTGATAGTTGGAACCGCGTTCGCCGGCGCCGAAGACGCCGAGCGACAAGCGCCACGGTTGCGACTTGTCGGTGCTGTTGACATAAGACGCGATGAAGCCGGGCTGGAAACCGTTGGCATCGACGCCGACTTCGCCGCCCGCGTCGAGCAGCGGGTTATGAACGAAGACGGAGTTGAGGAACTGCGTCGTTTCGTCGCCGGCCGCCGTGTTCTGGTCAAAGAAGCTGAAGATGTCCATCTTGCCGAAGGTCAGCTCCAGCGTCTCCCGCGAATCGGGCCGGAAGCCGCCGAAAGGCAGCGGAATGGCCGCCTGGTACCAGGCCTCGCCGAGGATCAGCACCGAGTCGTCCGGGTTGGCGCCGCTGGCCCGGAAGGCGACCGCGTTCGGCGTGGCGCCGAAGTAGCCGAGGCCGGTGAACGCCGGGTTCAGCCCGAGGCCCTGGCCGACACGCACATGGGCGAAGAGCTTCTGCTCGACGTTGCCGATCGGCTGGAGCGGCAGTTCGACGGCGATGTCGCCACGGTAGTTGAGCTGGCTGTCGCCGTAGGTCACCCCCGAAGGGAAGCCAAGGGCTTTCTGGGCGACCGTGGCGACACCGGCGGAGACCTTGATGCCATCCAGCGCCCTGGCAATCCCCGACGGCTTCTTCATGTCGAGCACGTCCTTTTCCGTCGCCTTCAGGCGGGAGGTCAGTTCCGGTTCGTACTGCGAAATGCGCTCGCTCTCCAGGCCCCTGGAAATCTGTTCGCTTTCATTCCGGAGCGATTTGACTTCCTTCTCCAGTTCGGCGTTGCGCGCTTCCAGTTTCTCCATGCGTTCGACGAGTTTTTGCAGCGCGGCGGCGTCGGAGGCGGCGAAGGCGGGCAGGGCCAGCCCCGCCGCGACCAGCGCGGCGGTCGGTTTCGAGAGGCGCATGATCAGTAGCCGCCCTTCTTGCCGATACCCGCGTAGGTGAATTCGTACTCGACCTCGAACGGCTTAAACCAGGGGCGGACGCCGGTGGCGCGGTCGGTGTGGCGGCCAAAGTGGGCGTGCTTGTTGTCGGAGGGCGGCAGGATGGCGTACTTCACCTTGTACTTGCCGGGGCCGGCCAGCTTGATGTTGTCGCCGTAATGCGGGCCATCGTTGGCGACCATCGGCATGAACTCGCCGGCCACCTTGTAATCGCCGCCGATCTTGGAAACCTCATATTTGACGACGAGATAGGGAATCCACGCGCCTTCCGGGAACCCGTTCGGGTTGTTGGCCAGCGCGTGGATGTCGGCCTCGATGTGGATGTCGGAATCGGCGACCTTGCGCATCATGCCGTCCGGCTCCATTTCGACGGCCTGCAGATAGACGGCGGCGATTTCCATGCCTGCCTTGTTCTGCGGCGTGCCGATCGGGTATTCGAGGGCGAAGGCCGGGGTGGCCAGTACGGCGGACAAAGCCAGCGCGGAAACGAGTTTCCTGGTGAACATCATGGTAAGACTCCCTGGTTTCTCTGGCTTGCTGGCGATTCGCGTGGCTGGCTTGAGGATGGTTTGAAAAACTGGAATTCGATTTGCGTTGTTCCCGGAGAAACCGGTGGCTGGGTTGTGGCCGGCTGGCTGCGGGAACGAGAGATACAACGGAGAGATGATTACTTGGTCAGGATCAGCTTGTTTTCGCGGGTGACGCGCAACAGGTAACGCTGGCCGGCATGGTCGATTTCCAGCGTCGTCGCGCCGCGCAGCAGTTGTTCGCTGGAAACGGGCGGCAGGGCGGGCCGGGGCGCTGCGGACCGGAGCGGTTCGGCGGGTTGCAGTGGAATCTTCATGGCGATTTGAAATGCCGTGTCGCCGCAATGCCTTTGTCCGCTGAGAGACGGCTGCTGGCGCGCTCGCACAGCGCGCGGGTTGCGTCATCGAGATCTGTCGCCTCGCACAGGCGATCGAGGATGCGGGCGGCGTTGAGAGCCGAGTGCGGGCAGCCGCTTTCGTCGTGGATCAGCAGCAGGCTGAGGGCGCCGGCCCAGAGTTCGGGGGGCGGCATGGCTAGTGCGAGACCGTGGCCAGCAGGCACCAGAGCACGGCGCCGGCAATCGAGGTGGCGAATACCAGGGAGCGCATGACCATTCCTTGTAGTGAGAATGGTTCGCATCTTATCGCCAGATCGACACCTTGTAAATAGGAAACATTCGCATTTGAATGTTTGCCGCTGGCGGATGTTCGCGCAATCAGGCGCACCGCCAAGCGATCATGGCGGGCAGGGTCCGGTCACCCCGGACTTGCGAACGGTTCAGTCGAACCGTGCCGGGCTAGGAAAACTTCTTCCGGTGCGCCTGCACGGCCGTCGTGCGCGCCAGCGAAAGCCTCTGCCTGACCGTGTCCGGGAGATCGTCGTCGCCGACGGCCGGGTCATCGGCCGCCCTGGCCAACGCGAGCGCCTCGACCGCCTTCATGCGGGCAAGGTACAACCGCAGTTTCACGGTCTCCGGGATGGCGAGGAACTCTTCGTCGTCGTCCTGGTCGCTTGCCTTGACCAACTTGGGGCGGCTGAACGAGCGGTGGAGATCGAGGTTCTCCGCGTCGTATTCATCGTCGTCGTCATTGACCAGGGTATGCACCGCGGTCGCGCCGGCAGCGGGCTTGGACAACAACGCGACCTGATGGCGTTCCGTCCGGGAGAGCAGCGATTTCTCGATGCTCCTGGTCGTCGGCGCCTTCGCCTGTCTGGCCGGACGGACCTCGGTGACGCGCGCCCGGCTGACTCGCAACTCGGTCACGGGGACCGGCATCGGCACCGGCGTGACGGTAACCGCCTGTTCCGCGACCACGGCGGCAGTGTCTGCCGCGGGCGCCTCGACGCCTACCGGCTCGGCGGCATTGACCAGCAATGAAGTCAGCGCAGCAACCACTGCGGCCATCAACCAACGCACCAAGAATTCCTCGAAGAGATGAAACCTGATAACAATTAACGCACGGGCCGCGTTTTGGTTGTCACACGACCCAAAAATTTCGCGACCTGCCGCGAACCGCTCATCGGCTGCCACGGCTGGCCGGTCGAAACCTCAGCGGGCCGGTCGCGGAGTCAATGCACGCCGGCCACCGCCGCCGGCTGCTGCGGCTTGCGCTGGGCGCGCGCGGCGGCGCGGGCGTCCATCCAGTTTTTCCAGGCGATCATGCAGCCGAGCAGGATGAAGGCGCCCGGCGGCAGCAGGGCGAGCAGGAATCCCGGATAGCTTTCCGGCAGCAGCTGGATCGGCTGCAGGCTCGGGAAGACCATGTCGATGCCGCCGAACAGCGTGCCGTTGCCGAGCAGTTCGCGCATGCCGCCGAGCAGCGCCAGGGTCCACAGCATGCCGACACCCATGAAGATGCCGTCGAAGGTCGATTGCAGCGGCGGGTTCTTGGCGGCGAAGGCTTCGACGCGGGCGAGGACGATGCAGTTGGTGACGATCAGCGGAATGAAGATGCCGAGCACCAGGTAGAGTTCGTGCAGGTTGGCGTTGAACAGCAGGTCGACGACGGTGACCAGCGCGGCGACGATCAGGATGAAGACCGGGATGCGGATTTCGTGCGGAATGAAGTTGCGCAGCGAGGCGACGGCGACGTTGGAGAGCGCCATGACCAGGATGGTCGCCAAAGACAGCATGATGCCGTTGACCGCATTGGTGGTCACCGCCAGCAGCGGGCAGAGGCCGAGGATCTGGGCGATCGAGGTGTTCTGTTTCCAGATGCCGTTGCCGGCGATGGCGCGGAATTCGTCGCGGGTGATCATTTGTCGGCTCCCGTTTCGGCAAAAATCTGGTCGCGGTGCGCGGTGGCCCACTTGACGGCCTTCAACACCGCCTTGGATACGGCGCGCGGGGTTACGGTGGCGCCGGCGTAATAGTCGATACGCCCGCCGTCCTTTTTCACCTTCCACTCGCTGTCGGCGACCTGGGCCAGCGCCAAGCCCGCAAACTGGGTGATCCACGGGCGGGCCTTGTTCTTGTCCTTCCTGACCTCGACATAATCGCCGAGACCGGGCGTTTCCTTGTGCTGGGTCACGCGCACCCCGACGACCGTCCCGTCGGCGCGCAGGGCGATCAGCAGCCTGATCTTGCCGGAGTAGCCGTCGGGGGCGACCGCCTCGAAGACCAGCGCCACCGGCTTGCCGCCCATCCGCGCCCGATACAGCGTCGACGGCTCGTCGAGGCCGAGCTGCGGCGTCGGCGGCAGGGTCAGCGTGTCGCTGAGCAGCGCGTTGTCGTATTCCGCGCGCGGCAGCACCTCGTTGACCAGCTTCATCTTCTCTTCGGCGGCCGAGGCTTCGATCGCCGGCTTCGTCCACAGGTAGGCGGCCGACAGGAGGCCGGTGAACAGGACGACGAAAACGAAAAGGATCGCGGCCGTGCGCAGCGCCATGCCGGGGGCGGAAATTTCCCTGGTGCCGCCGGTCATGACTTGTCCTTCATGCCGAAGATCGGCGGCTGACAGAGAAGGTCGATGAGCGGCGCGCCGAGGTTCATCAGCAGGATGGCGAAGGCGACGCCGTCCGGGTAGCCGCCGAAGACGCGGATGATGTAGGTGAGCAGGCCGGCGCCGGCGCCGAAGATCAGCTTGCCGCGCGGCGTCGCGCACCCGGAAACCGGATCGGTGGCGATGAAGAAGGCACCGAGCATGGCGCCGCCGGAGAACATGTGGAACAGCGGGCTGGCGAACTGCCCCGGGTTGTATAGCCAGAGCGCCCCGGAAATCAGGGTCAGGGCGCCGATGAAGGCGACCGGGACGTGCCAGGTGATGATCTGGCGCTGCCACAGCCAGAGACCGCCGAGCAGGTAGCCGGCGGCAATCCATTCCCAGCCACGGCCGGCGAAGTTGCCGTAGAGGTCCTGGTTGGAGAGCAGGTGGGCGACGTCGATATCGCCGTCGCCGAGCTTGAGCGCGGTCTTTAGCGCGTCGAGGGGGGTTGCGCCGGACATGGCGTCGACGCGCGGCGCCAGCCCGAAAATGACGTTGATCTGGTCGCCGGTGCTCAGATGCAGGCCGACACTCGGCCACTGCGACATCAGCGCCGGGAAGGCGACGATGCCGACGGCGAAGGCGACCATCGCCGGGTTGAACGGGTTCTGGCCGAGGCCGCCGTAGAGATGCTTGGCGACGACGATGGCGAACGCCGTGCCGAGCGCCACCAGCCACCACGGGGCAAGCGGCGGGAAGGCGAGGGCGATCAGCCAGGCGGTGACGATGGCCGAGCCGTCGGAGAGGAACAGCGCCAGCGGCTTGCCGCGCATCCACAGCATCAGGGATTCGGCGGCCAGCGCCGCGAGCGAGGCAATCACCAGCTGGACCAGGATGGCCGGGCCGACCAGCCAGGCGTAGGCGGCGATGCCGGGAACCAGCGCGATGCAGACCTGCGTCATGACCTGGCTGACGCTGACGTCCTTGAGCAGATAGGGGGCAGGGGCGAGCATCATTCGGCTTTCTCGCCGGCCGGGGTGGTCGCGGCCGGCCCGGCGGCGTCGGCCACATGGGCGGCCTGGCGGCGCGCTTCGATTTCGTCGATTTCCTTCTGCCGGGCGTTGCTCAGGGCCTCGACATTCTTCGGCTGGACAGCTTCGCGCTGCGCCCTGGCGCGGGCCATGGCGGCCTCGATGGCGGCCCTTTTGGCGTCTTTTGCGGCGTCGACCGCAGCAGATGCGGTTTCCGGTCCGGCAGCGGCAGACACGGGCGCTTCACCCGCGGCTGCCGCCGCCGCGGCCGCTTCCGCGGCCTTTCGGGCGGCCTGGGCAGCGGCGGCCCTGGCCAGCTTTTCGGCCTTCTCGGCCTTTTCGCGCTCCTCGCGCTCCTGCTTGAATTCGAAGCGCGCCTTGGCGCCGTCGGCGGCATTCTTCTCGCGCTCGCGCGCCCAGATCTCGCTCTTGGCGAAGCGGAAATACTGGACCAGCGGGATGCGCGACGGGCAGACGTAGGAGCAACAGCCGCACTCGATGCAGTCGAAGATGTGGTACTCCTGCGTCTTGCCGAAATTCCTTGCCCGCGCGAACCAATACATCTCGAACGGCTGCAACTCGTGCGGGCAGACCTCGGCGCAGGCGCCGCAGCGGATGCACGGCATCTCCGGCGGTTTCGGCGGGAACAGGCGGTCGTCGTGGGCGATCAGGCAGTTGGTCGCCTTGATGACAGGCGCCTGCGGATCGGGGACGAGAAAGCCCATCATCGGTCCGCCCATGATGATGCCGTCGGTGTCCGGGTGCGGTTTGGCGAGCTTGAGCAACTCGTCCATCGGCGTGCCGATCAGCACCTCGTAGTTGCGCGGCGCCTGCACGTTGCCGGTCACGGTGACGATGCGCGAGACGACCGGCTCGCCGTGGGCGAGCGCCCGCCAGGCGGTGTAGGCGGTGGCGACGTTGAAGCACTGCACGCCGAGGTCGGTCGAGCGCTTGGCGGCCGGGACTTCCTTGCCGGTCAGCACGCGGATCAGTTGCTTGGCGCCCCCGGCCGGGTAGCGGGTGGGTACCGCGATGACCTCGAAGTCTTCTCCTGCCGCCTTGACCGCAGCACGCATGGCGGCGACGGCTTCCGGCTTGTTGTCCTCGATGCCGATCAGTACCCTCTTCGCCTGCAGCAGGTTGCGGAAGATGCCGGAGCCGCGCACGACTTCTTCGCCACGCTCGCGCATCAGCACGTCGTCGCAGGTCATGAACGGCTCGCATTCCCCGCCGTTGATGACCAGTTCGTCCATCGGCACCGTCTTCGAGGCGGTCAGCTTGCCGTGGGACGGGAAGACGGCGCCGCCGAGGCCGACGACGCCGGCCTGCTGCAGCCGGGCGCGCACTTCCTCGGGCGTCAGCGACTGGTAGTCGACGGCCGCGCGGGCGATCCACTTGTCCTTGCCGTCCGGCGCGATGACGACGCACAGGGCGTCGAGTCCCGAGGGATGCGGCTGCACGTGCATCGCCACCGCGACCACGGTGCCCGAGGTCGGGGCATGGACGGCGGCGGAGATCCGGCCGTCGGCTTCGCCGATCAACTGGCCCTTGAGCACCTTGTCGCCGGCCTGCACCACCGGGCGCGGCGTGCCGCCAATGCTCTGGTGCAGCGGCACGACGAGGCGCGGCGGGATCGGGGCAGTGGCGATCGGCAGCGTAACGGACTGCGTCTTGTTGGTCGGCGGCTTGACCCCGCCCTTGAACTTGAACAGGTTCATCAGCATCAGGCGGCCTCTTTCAGCGGGGCGGCCTTGATCTCGACGACTGGGTACTTCCATTTCCAGTTGTCGATGTTCTCGCCGATCGGCTCCATGCGGATACATTCGACCGGGCACGGCGGCAGGCACAGTTCGCAGCCGGTGCACAGCGGCGCGATGATGGTGTGCATCTGCTTGGCAGCGCCGACGATGGCGTCGACCGGGCAGGCCTGGATGCACAGCGTGCAGCCGATGCACGTCTGCTCGTCGATGATGGCGACCTGCTTCGGCTTTTCCTCGGCGTCGAGCGGCTTGACTTCGCGCCCGAGCAGGTCGGCGAGGCGTTGCACGCCCTCCATGCCGCCCGGCGGGCACAGGTTGATCTCGGCTTCGCCCTTGGCGATGGCCTCGGCGTAAGGCTTGCAGCCGGGGTAGCCGCACTGGCCGCACTGCGTCTGCGGCAGGATCGCCTCGATCTTTTCGACCAGCGGGTCGCCCTCGACCTTGAACTTGATCGAGGCGAAGCCGAGCGCGGCGCCAAGCACGACGGCGCCGAGGGCCATGATCGCGATGGCGAGGAGGATGTCCATGCGTTACTGGTACTTGTCGAGGCCGGCGAAGCCCATGAAGGCCAGCGCCATCAGGCCGGCGGTGACCATGGCGATGGCGACGCCGCGGAAGTAGACCGGCACCTCGGCGCCTTCGACGCGTTCGCGGATGCCGGCGAAGAGGATCAGCACCAGCGAGAAGCCGACCGCGCTGCCGGCGCCGAAGAGCAGCGATTCGACGAAATTGTGCTTGTTCGATACATTGAGCAGCGGCACGCCGAGCACCGCGCAGTTGGTCGTGATCAGCGGCAGGTAGATGCCCAGCGTCTGCTGCAGCGTCGGCGAGGTCTTGGCGATGACCATCTCGGTCAGCTGGACGATGGCGGCGATGGTGACGATGAACGACAGCGTGCGCAGGTATTCCAGCCCGAACGGCGTCAACAGGTAATGGTCGATGATGTAGCTGGCCCCGGTCGCCATGGTCAGCACGAAGGTCGTCGCGGCGCCCATGCCGTAAGCCGTCTCCAGTTTCTTGGAAACGCCCATGAAGGGGCAGAGACCGAGGATCTTCACCAGCACGACGTTGTTGACCAGCACCGCGCCGACGAGGATGAAAAGGTAGTGGCTCATGGATTGGGAAGGAGTCGAGGCCGGTATTATCGGACTTTGACGCAGGTCAAACAACCGTAATGGAAATAAGGATTTAGACCTTTTTCTTCAGCACATGTGCGAGGGTATCCGCGACCTCGCCGACCAGATCCGGACCGCGGTAGATGAAGCCGCTGTAAAACTGCACCAGGCTTGCCCCGGCGCGGATCTTTTCGGCGGCGTCGGCGCCACCCATGATGCCGCCGACGCCGATGATCGGCAGTTCGCCGGCCAGCGCGGCGGAGAGCTTCTTCAGCACGGCGGTCGACTTGCGGAAAACCGGCGCGCCGGAGAGGCCGCCGGCCTCGGTCGCGTTGCTCAGGCCTTCGACGCCCTCGCGCGACAGCGTGGTGTTGGTGGCGATGACGCCGTCCATGCGGTGGCGGCGCAGCCCGTCGGCGATCGCCGTGATCTGCGCGTCGTCGAGGTCGGGAGCGATTTTCAGCGCCAGCGGCACGTACTTGCCGTGCCGGTCGGCGAGTTGCTGCTGGCGCGCCTTGAGTTGCGCGAGCAGGTCGTCGAGCGCCTCGTCCTTCTGCAGTTCGCGCAGGTTTTTCGTGTTCGGCGACGAGATGTTGACCGCGACATAGCTGGCGTCGGCGTACACCTTGTTGAGGCAGACCAGGTAATCGTCGGCCGCGCGCTCGATCGGCGTCGTCGCGTTCTTGCCGATGTTGATGCCGAGGATGCCGCCGTTCTTCGGGAATTCCGCGGCGCGGACGTTTTCCAGCAGCTTGTCGACGCCGGCGTTGTTGAAGCCCATGCGGTTGATGATGCCCTGCGCCTCGGGGATGCGGAACAGGCGCGGACGTGGGTTGCCGTCCTGGGGCCTGGGCGTGACGGTGCCGATCTCGATGAAGCCGAAGCCGAGCCGCGCCAGGCCGTCGATGTGGTCGCCGTTCTTGTCGAGTCCGGCGGCGAGGCCGACCGGATTGGGGAATTTCAGGCCCATGACGCCGACCGGGCAAGGGGTGACCGGCCCGGCGAGGCAGCCGGCGAGGCCGGTGGCGTTGAGGAAGGCGATGCCGTCCATGCCGATGCCGTGGGCGGTCTCGGCGTCGAGGGCGAAGAAGAACTTGCGGATCAGGGGATAGAGCATGGGTCGCGATTTTACCGCATTGCAGCAATTTTCCGGCGACCGGCGGCGCCTGGCGGTGTCACCGGTCGTCGCGGCGCCGTGGCGCCGGCAACAATCTGTAACAGCCCGATCGTAACAAGGGGGGCTAAACTATGCGTCCATGACAAAGCCGTTGTTCGCGATCCTCGCCGTCATGCTGTGTTTCGCCCTGCCGCTGCGCGCGGCGAGCCTGAGCGATCCGTTCGCGACCGATGCCGTGACGCCGCCACGGCCGTCGCCACAGGCGGCCGGACGCGGCGCCGCCGTGCCGTGCGCCAGGGAGATTCCGGCGGCGCCGCTGACGGCGATCGACGCGGTCGACCTGACCCTGTGCAACAATCCGCAGACGCGCGAGATCTGGGCGGCGGCGCGTTATCAGGCGGCGCAGGTCGGGGTCGCGCAGGCCGCCTGGCTGCCGAATCTCGACGGCCGGCTGGGGGGCAGCCGCAACCAGAACGACGGTCGTTACTACAATTCCAGTAGCGCCGTGCTGACGCTGTCGTGGCTGGTCTTCGATTCCGGCGCCCGCTCGGCCAACGGCGAGAACGCCCGGCAACTGCTGGCTGCCGCCGCCGCGACCCAGGATGCGACGGTCCAGTCGCTCTTTCTTGCCGCCTTGCAGGCCTTCTACACGGCGCAGGCCACCCGTGCCGCCGTGGTGGCGACGACCGAGGCCGAGCGGGCGGCGCGCGAGGGTTTCAACGCGGCCGAATCGCGTTACAACGTCGGCATCGCCACGCCGGCCGACCGGCTGCTGGCGCAGACGGCATTGTCGCAGGCGACGCTCAACCGTATCCGCGCCGAAGGCGAGGCGCGCAACGCGCTCGGCGCGCTGGCCAATGTCATGGGCTTCAAGGCCGGGCAGTCGCTGGCCATCGAACCGCCGCCGGCGGCCTTGCCCGAGGCCGGGTTCCAGCAGGAGGTGGCGGCGCTGATCGCCGAGGCCGAAGTGCGGCGGCCGGATCTCAAGGCGGCCGAGGCGCAGGTCAAGGCAGCGCAGGCCGGCGTCGATCTGGTGCAGGCGCAGGGGCGGCCGACGGTCAACCTGTCCACCGGGCCGACCTGGGCCGAAACCGACCGCGTTTCGGTCAATGGCGGGGTGATCGGTGTCACCGTCAACGTGCCGATCTTCAGCGGTTTCGACACCACCTACCGGGTGCGCGCCGCCGAAGCGCAGGTCGACGTCAGGGCGGCGCAGCTCGACCGTCTGCGCAACCAGGTGGCGCTCGATGTCTGGAGGGCCTACCAAAGCCTGACCACCGCCACGCAAAGCCTGAAGACGGCGCTCGACCTGGTGGCCAGCGCCGAGCACTCGGAGCGCGTCGCGCTCGGCCGCTACAAGGCCGGGGTCGGCACCGTGCTCGACCTGCTGACGGCGCAGAGCGCCCTGGCCAGCGCCCGTCTGCAACGCATCCAGGCGGCGCTCGACTGGTTCGTTTTCCGCGCCACGCTGGCCCAGTCGGTGGGCGCGCTCGACTACACGCTGCTGCAACCGGCAGTGGAAGGAAGACCATGAAATACATCGGCAGGATTGTCATCGGCGCCGCGCTGGCCGCTGCCCTGATCGGCGGCGGCGTCTGGTACGCCAAGCAGCGCGCGGCGCAGAATCCGGAAACGCGCTACAAGCTCGCCACCCTCGAAAAGGGCGACGTGACGCAGGCGGTATCGGCCAACGGCACGCTCAACCCGGTGGTGCTGATCAGCGTCGGCACGCAGGTTTCCGGCACGGTGAAAAAACTCTATGTCGATTTCAACGACAAGGTGAAAAAGGGGCAGGCGCTGCTGGAACTGGACGATGCGCTGGTGTCGGCGGCCGAGCGGCAGAGCGCGGCAAACGTGGTCAACGCCCAGGCCGCGCTGGAACTGGCACGGGCCAACGAGGCGCGCATGAATGCCCTGTTCACCCAGGAGTACGTCTCGAAGCAGGAATACGAGCAGGCCCGCCAGTCGCTCAAGTCGGCGCAGGCGCAGCTGGCGCTGGCGCGGGCGCAGAACGACCGCGACCGCGCCAACCTGGCCTTCACCGTCATCCGTTCGCCGGTCGACGGCGTCGTCATCGACCGTATCGTCGACCTCGGCCAGACCGTCGCCGCCAGCTTCCAGACGCCGACGCTGATCAAGATCGCCCAGGATCTGACCGAAATGCGCATCGACACCAGTTTCGCCGAGGCCGACATCGGCGAAATCCGCGAGGGCCAGAAGGCGCGCTTCACGGTCGACGCCTTCCCCAATCGCAGTTTCACCGGCGAGGTGCAGCAGATCCGGCTGAACCCCACCAATACGCAGAACGTCGTCACCTACAACGTGCGGGTCACCGTGGCCAACCCCGAACACCTGCTGTTGCCGGGCATGACCGCCTACGTCAACATTGCCGTTCTGAAGCGCGAGGGTGTGCTGCTGGTGCCCAATGCGGCGCTGCGCTTCAAGCCGGCCGATGCCGCCGGGAAGAATCCGGAAAATGGCCAAAAACCGGCGTCGACCGCAACCGGCCCCGGCATGGGTGCCGGGATGGATGGCGGCGGCATGGCCGGCGCCAAGGGGCCGGGCGACAAGAAGGGCAAGAAGCGCGACGCCCAGAGCGGCACCGTGCATGTGCTCGACGGCGATGAAATCCGGCCGGTCAGCGTGCAGATCGGCATTACCGACAACCGCAACACCGAGATCGTCGGCGGCGACCTCAAGCTCGGTGACCGCGTCGTCATCGGCGAAAACAGCAACGGCAGCAAGCCGCCCTCCAGTGTCGGCATGCGGATGTTCTGATGATCGAGCCGGTCATCCGCGTCGCCGGGCTGGGCAAATCGTATGAAACGGCGGCCGGGCCGTTCCCGGCGCTGATCGAGGTGGACCTCGAGGTGGCCGCGGGCGAATACCTCGCGATCATGGGCCCCTCGGGTTCCGGCAAGTCGACCTTCATGAACCTGCTCGGCTGCCTCGACACGCCGACCAGCGGCGACTACTTCCTCGCCGGCGAGAATGTCGCCCGCCTCGGCGCCGACGCGCTGGCGCGGTTGCGCAACCGCACGCTCGGCTTCGTCTTCCAGGGCTTCAACCTGCTGCCGCGCATGAGCCTTGCCGACAACGTCGCGCTGCCGCTGGTGTACGCCGGGCTCGGGCGCGAGGCGCGGCGGGCGCGGGCGCAGGCGCTGCTCGACAAGGTCGGCGTCGGGCGCTATGCCGATTCGCTGCCGGCGCGCATCTCCGGCGGCCAGCAGCAGCGGGTGGCGATTGCCCGGGCGCTGGTCAATGCGCCGCGCGTGCTGCTGGCTGACGAGCCGACCGGCAACCTCGACAGCCACACCAGCGAGGAGATCATGCGCCTGTTCGGCGAACTGAACGCCGAGGGCCTCACCGTCGTCCTCGTCACCCACGAGGCGGATGTCGCCGCCCACGCCCGCCGCCAGGTGCGCTTCCGCGACGGGCGCATCGTCAGCGACGTGGCCACTGCCGCGCCGGCGCAAACGGAGGTCGTCCCGTGCTGAAGGCGATGCTCGGCGAAGCCTGGCTGGCGATGGGCGCCAACCGCCTGCGCACGGCGCTGACCATGCTCGGCATGGTGATCGGCGTCGCCGCCGTCGTCATCATGATCGCCATCGGCCAAGGCGCGCAGTACGCGGTGCAGCAGACGATCGCGACCATGGGCTCCAACCTGTTCATCGTCCTCTCGGGTTCGTTCACCACCGCCGGCGTGCGCAGTGGCGCCGCTGGCGCGCCGACGCTCAACGTCGCCGACGCCGAGGCAATCGCCGAACTCGAAGGCATCGTCAACGTCGCGCCGACCCACCAGGGCCGGCGCCAACTGGCCTATGGCTCGCAGAACTGGAACGCCAACGTCGTCGGCACGACGCCGCCGTATCTCGACGCCCGCGCCTGGAGCATCGCCAGCGGCGCCGCCTTC